>Ga0265798_10009242_pt1 | contig 12381 bp, 10 predicted proteins | sample P3T30metagenome_FD_192430 | JGI IMG/M metagenome (GOLD analysis project Ga0265798, IMG submission 192430) | Plant litter microbial communities from East Loma Ridge, Irvine, California - P3 T30 | ecosystem: Environmental > Terrestrial > Plant litter > Unclassified | place: USA: California...
GACTGGCGATCACTGCGACCGGTTTCGACCTTGTGGCGCTAGCGGACGATGATCGAGCCGCGACCCGTGCTGTAGGCGGAACGCGCGCCGGCCCGGCCGAGGATGATCGCCCCGGTCGGGAAGTCCGGCCCCGGCACGATCTCGGTCAGTTCCTCGGACGTGATCGCGCCATTGTCCAGATAGGCGAAACACGCGTCGATCACCTCGCCGAGATTGTGCGGCGGGATGTTGGTCGCCATGCCGACCGCGATGCCGCCGGCGCCGTTGACCAGCAGGTTCGGGAACTGCGCGGGCAGAACGGACGGCTCGCGCTCCGATCCGTCATAGTTCGGCGTGAAGTCGACCGTATCCTTGTCGAGCCCGTCGAGCAGCGAGTTGGCGACCCGCGCCAAGCGCGCCTCGGTATAGCGCATCGCCGCGGGCGGATCGGGGTCCATCGAGCCGAAATTGCCCTGGCCGTCGATCAGCGGCACGCGCATCGACCAGTCCTGCGCCATCCGGGCGAGCGCGTCGTAGATCGCGCTGTCGCCGTGCGGATGGTATTTACCCATCACGTCGCCGACGATGCGCGCGGACTTGCGATATGCCTTGCCCGCGACGAAACCGCTTTCGTACGCCGAATACAGGATGCGGCGATGCACCGGCTTCAATCCGTCGCGCACATCGGGCAGCGCCCGGGCGACGATGACGCTCATCGCATAGTCGAGATAGCTCGACTTCATCTCGTCGACGATCGAGATCGTCGAAATGTCAGAGGGTTCGGCGAGGACGGTGTCGTCGGCCAAGGTCAGCTTTCCGGTTCGTTACAGGGGTGTGGCACTCCTCTATGCCCTGTGGCGCGCAAAGTCACGCGCGCGCCGCTCGTTGTCAGGGCGTGATCTCCTTGCCCTCCCAATCGAACAGCCTGCCGCTGTCGGGCGCCTTCAGTCCTTCGATCACATCGAGCAGTTGCACGGCGGCGCGATCGGCGGCGAACAGCTGGTCGGCGCGGACATTGGCCTGGAACGGCTTCGACAGGCCGGTGTCGACCGTGCCGGGGTGGAGGCCGACGACGATAGCGCGGTCGTTGCGGCGGCGTTCCTCGATCGCGATGGTGCGAATCAACTGGTTGAGCCCCGCCTTGGCGGCACGATAGCCGTACCAGCCGCCCAGCTTGTTGTCGCCGATCGAGCCGACACGGGCGGACAGGACCGCGAAGACGCAACGCCCGGTCTTCGGCATCAGCGGCAGGAAATGCTTGGCGATCAGTGCCGGGCCGATCGCGTTGATCGCATATTGGCGCATCAGCCAGTCGGCATCGAGCGCGGCCATGCTTTTTTCGGGGCAGTGCTCGCCCTCGTGCAGCAGACCGGTGGTCACCACGATCAGGTCGGGGGTGGCGGTGATGCCGGCGGCGGCAGCGGCGATGCTCGCCTCGTCGGTCAGGTCGAGATGGTCGCGCCCGGTGAAGGAGCGGGCAAGGCCGCGGACGGGCACGTCCTCGTCGGCCAGCGCCAAGACTAGGGCCGCACCGATGCCCCCCGACGCGCCGATGACGATGGCCTGTTTCATCGTGCGAACCTCCAGTGATCGTCGTCGCTGTCGGCCGCGACAAAGGCGTAGCCGTCGGTATCGAACGCCTTCATGTCGTCGGCCCGGTCAACGCGATGTTCGACCAGCCAGCGCGCCATCATCCCACGCGCCTTCTTGGCATGGAAGCTGACGAAGCGGCCACCGTCGCGGAAATCGACGGCGATGGTGCGTATACCGGCGGGCAGCCGCCCCTCCGCCGCCGCCCAATATTCCTTGCTCGCGAGGTTCAGGATCGTGCCCGATCCCTCCGCCGCCACATCCGCCGCCAGCAGATCGGCGATGCGGCCCTGCCACCAGTCGGTCAGCTTGTCCCGTCGCGGCGCCCAGCGGGTGCCCATCTCCAGCCGGTACGGGCGCATCGCATCGAGCGGACGGAGCAGACCATACAGACCCGACAGCATCCGCAGATGATCCTGTGCATAGGCGATCGCCGGTGCTTCCAGCGTTACGGCATCGAGGCCGGTATAGACGTCGCCGGCAAAGGCGAACAGCGCGGGGCGGGTGGGGGCGTCGGCGAAGTCGCGGAAACGATGCGCGTTCAGCGTCGCCAGCGCGGGCGATATCTTCATCAGGTCGGCGAGCTTCTTCGGTCCCAGCCGCGCGGCGGCACGGGCGAGCGTCGATGCCTCCGCCGCGAAACGCGGCTCGCTGGGAACGAGCGGGGGCAGCGGGCTGTCATAGTCCAGCGTCTTGGCGGGGGAGATCACGGCAATCATAGCCGGCGCGGGGTAGCGTGGCGGGCAATATGGTTCAACGGCGCGGTTCAATCACGGTTCAGCGGCGCGGCGTCATGGAACCATAACGGCCGGGCTCGCTTGATGGCGGCAGGCTGCGGCGGTAGATGTCGGCCCGACATGCCGATGCCACCGGGCAACAGGAGATTTTCACGACCATGAAGACGATTTCGAAGCTCGCCATCGCGCTGGCGCTGACCACCGGTGCGACCGGCGTCGTGCTGACCCCGCCCGCCATCGCCCAGAAGAAGAAGGACGAGAAGCCCGGCCCCAAGATGAGCCCGGAGGCGCTGAAGGCCGCGCAGACCGCGCAGACTGCCCTGGCGGCCAAGGACGCCGCCACCGCCGAGCCGGCGATCGCGCAGCTGGAAGCGGTCGCCAAGTCCGACGACGAGAAGTATTTCGCCGCGGCGATGCGGTACAATGTCGAGCAGATCAAGATCCAGGCGGCACGCACCGCCAATCCGAACGCGCCGGTCGACGAGACGGTGCTGGCCAAGCCGATCGAGGCGCTGATGGCGAGCCCCAACACGCCTGCCGCCGAAAAGGGCAAGCTGGCCTATCAGCGCGGTCTGCTGGCCTATAACGGCAAGCAGTTCCCGGTCGCCGTCCAGTTCTTCGAACAGGCCAAGCAGTTCGGCTATGCCGATCCCAATCTGGTCGTGCAAACGGCGCAGGCGAAGGTCGGCGGTGGCGACGTGGCCGGTGGCCTCGCCGACCTGCAGACCGCGGTGCAGCAGATGAATGCGAGCGGCCAGAAGGCGCCCGAGGACATCTATCGCTACGGCATCGCCCGGTCGAACCAGGCGAAGCTGCCGACGACGATGACGTGGCTGCAATCCTATGTCTCCGCCTATCCCACCCCCAAGAACTGGCGCGACGTGGTGGTGACCTATGGCCTGTCGAGCAATTCGATCGCGAAGCTGGACGACGGACAGAAGATCGACCTGTTCCGCCTGCTCCGTCAGAACAAGGCACTGGCCGACCAGAACGACTATCTGGAATATGCCGACGACGTGCAGCGCCGCGGCCTGCCGGCCGAGGCATTGGCGGTCATCAAGGAAGGGCAGGCAGCCGGCAAGATTCCGGCCGCCAACACGCTCGCCAAGACGATGGTGACCGAAGCGACCCGTCAGGTCGCCGCCGAAGGGTCGCTGGCACCGTTGAAGACGAAGGCGAACGCTGCGCCGACCGGCAAGCTCGCGGCCGGCACCGCCGACGCCTATCTGGGGCAGGACAATTATGCCGAGGCTGCCGCACTGTACCGCGTGGCGTTGCAGAAGGGCGGCGTCGATGCGGACGAGGTGAATACGCATCTGGGCATCGCCCTCGCCAAGTCGGGTGACAAGGCCGGCGCCAAGGCGGCGTTCGATGCGGTGAAGGCGACCCCGCGCGCGGGCATCGCGGGCCTGTGGAACGCGTATCTGGCCGCCGGTCCCACGGCCTGATCCTGCCGGGCCCCTCGTCTGCGGATGAGGGGCCTTTGGCTATTCCGGACGGACGGGGATGCCGGATACGGCCTTTGCCGTCCGGATCGTCAGCGATGTCTTCACGCTGGCGACGTTCGGCGCGGGGGTGAGATGCGTCGTCAGGATTTCCTGAAAGCTCTTGAGATCGGACGCGACGATCTTCAGGATGAAATCGATTTCTCCATTCAGCATATGGCATTCGCGGATTTCCGGAATGGCCGCGACATGGTCCTCGAACGCGGCAAGATCGCGTTCGGCCTGGCTGCGCAGCGACACCATCGCGAAGACCGTGATCGGATAGCCGAGCCGCGCGGCATCCAGATCGGCATGATAGCCGCGAATCGCCCCCGCTTCCTCCAGCGCGCGCACCCGGCGCAGGCACGGCGGCGCCGTCAGTCCGACCCGTTCGGCCAGATCGACATTCGTCATCCGCCCATCGTCCTGCAGCAAGGACAGGATCTGCCGGTCGATTCGATCGATCGCCATCGCTTTTCCATCTCCCGGAGATATGACCGTTCGGCCTAAGGGCTCGGCACATAAGATAATTGCCGGATAAGGCAATTGTCCCATAGAGTGACGACGACAGAAACCCGGTATCGACCCCGATCCGGGTATATTAAGGCATCGTTGCGACCGCGTATCGTACACGGGGCGTATGGGGGCTATTCGCGTGCGCTTCGACGACCGCCTTGAAACGGTGCTAGCGGCCGGGCAGACGCCCGGGCTGGGCGTGCAGGCGACGTGGCGGCAACTGGTCGATCTGATGGCGCGCGAGCGGTTTGCCGATGAGGCGGCGTTGATCGCCCGGCTACGCGATCTGCGCGACGGGGTGCCGGCGACGGTGCGAATCGCGTCGGCACGGGGAATGGCGGGGACGTGGCCATCCGCCGCCCTGGTCGGATTTTTCGGCGAGGACGATCCGGCAGTGGCGTTGCCGGTACTGTCGGACGTACGACTCGCGACGGCCGGGTGGCTGGGGTTGTTGCCACGACTGGGGCCGCTGGCACGGGGCGTGTTGCGACGGCGTGCCGATCTGCCCGCGGTGGTGAAACGTGGACTGCACAGTCTGGGCAGCGTCGACCACGCGATCGCCGCCCCGGCGGTGGTGCCCGAGCCAGTGGCAATGCCTGCGCCGGTGGCGGTGACGGATACCAGGATCGACGATAATTTCCGGCCTCCACCCGCACCGGTGGGGGAGACGCCGGGATCGTCCACCAGCGATACCGGCGACACCGCGATCACGTTTCCGATCGCCGATCTGATCGCGCGGATCGATGCGTACCGGCACGGCTGGGGTGAGCAGTTCCGCGATCCGCCACCCGCCGCCACCGGCGGTTTCCGATTCGTGACCGATCCCGCCGGAACGATCCGCTGGGTCGAAGGGGTCGGCCGCGCCGCGCTGGTCGGCGCATCGATCGCGGCGGCGGGTGCGCAGGGGCTGGTGCGGATCGATGCCGGTGCGGCGGCAGCCTTACGGCGTCGGGCACGGTTCGCGGATATCAGGCTGGATGTGGAGGGACTGTCCGATGCGGCGGGATCGTGGCGGATCGCCGCGGTGCCCCGGTTCGATCCCGCGACGGGGCGCTTCGTCGGCTATGCCGGTACCGGTCAGCGTCCTGCCGGTCGCGAACCATCGGCGGCAACCGGCACACGGGCGGCGATGTCCGACGGATTGCGTCAGCTGGTTCACGAACTGCGGACCCCCGCCAATGCGGTGATCGGTTTTGCCGAACTGATCGAAACCGAATTGCTGGGGCCGGTGCCCGGTGCGTACCGCCAGCGAGCGCACACGATCCGGTCCCAGGCCACCGGACTGCTGGCGGCGATCGACGATCTCGACGTGGCCGCCCGTATCGAGGGCGGGGCACTCGATCTTCGCCTGGCCGAGGTGCCGCTGGGCCCGTTGATCGACCGGGCGGTAGCCGATCTGGCGCCGTTGGCGCAGGCACGTGGTGTGGAACTGGCGATGTCAGGGGATGCGGTGGCGGTGGTGGACGACCGGGCGGCGGAGCAAGTGGTTTCCCGGCTGCTCGCCGCGCTGATCGCATCGGCCACGGCAGGCGAACGGATCGAGATGGCGGTTCATACCGCCGGTCGCCATGTCGTGGTGACCAGCACACGGCCGCGGGGGATTGCAGACATTCCCGGCGAACCGCTGTTCACGCTCGACGGCGTGGCCGACGCGGGAAGCAATGACGACGGGATGGAAGGACCGCTGCTGGGGGTCGGCTTCACGTTGCGGCTGGTGCGCAATCTCGCCGCCGAACTGGGGGGCGAACTGACGATCGAGTCCGATCGGATAACCCTGGTACTGCCCGCCGCCACGCGACCGGTCGCGATGGCAACGGCCCTCGACTGGTGATTGCTGTGGGCGGTGTCCGCCCTCACCGTGCCCGGCGGTGCGCCGATCAGGTCAGCCGATAGAGTTCCGCCCCGTGCGGACGGACCGTGCGAACCACCCGACCGGTAACGGCGCCACCATCCTGCCCGGTCCACAGGTCGCGCATCCGCACGGTTCCCGTCTTGTCGAGTTCGCGCAGCGCGATGCCGACCTTCTTCGGCTTGTCGGTGGTATTGAACAGCGCGAGGTAGCGATCGGTGCCGTCCTCCGGGCGTGCCGACCAGATGCGCGCGCCGTCGTCGACGAAATGCGGCTGGTTGTCGGTACTCGACTGGTTGACCGCAAGCACCGCGCGATTGGTCAGCAGGGCCAGCGTCGGGGCATCGAGGTGACGCAGATCACCCCCCATGATGAGCGGTGACCGTGCGATCGACCACAGGGTCATCAGCGTACGCTGCTCGTCGGGGGTGAATTTCGTATCGCGCTTGCCCAGCGCCAGCCGGCCGAGCGGCAGCATGTCGGCATCGGGCCAGGCGCCGGCGCGGCGCCACGGGTTCCAGTTTTCCAGCCGGGTGAACTGCGCCTCCAGCATCGCCCAACTGTCCCAGAAATCGTCGCTGATCCGCCACATCTGCGCATATCGGCGAACATGGTCGCCTCGGATCACCGGCGTTTCGCCAGGCGACAGGCTGAGCATCATCGGCCGGCCGCTGTTCAGGATCGCCCGGTGTGCGCCCTCGATCTCGGGCGCGTGGGCATCATAGGGGCGGCTCATGTCGTCCATCTTGACGAAGTCGACGCCCCAGCCGGCATAAAGCGCGAACACGCTGTCGTAATAGGCTTGCGCACCCGGTTTGGTCATGTCGACGCCGTACATATCCGGATTCCACGAACAGATGCTGCCGGTATCGGCGATATCGGCGGCGCGGTAACGGGTGCCGAGAATGGGCAGGTTCCGCTTCACCGCCAGTCGCGGGATACCGCGCATCAGGTGGATGCCGAACTTCAGCCCCATGCGATGCACATCGGCGGCCAGCATGGTAAAACCCGATCCGTCGGCGCTCGACGGGAACCGGTTGGGCGCGGGGACCAACCGGCCGTAACCGTCCATCGCCGGAACCGGTTCGGCATTGTATTCGTAGCTCGATGCGTCGGGCTCGTACCACTGGATATCGACGGTGAAGACGTCATAGCCGAACGGCAGCAGCTTTTCGCGCATGATGGCGGCGGTTTCGCGGGCCTGTGCCTCGGTGATGGTGGTCGCGAAACTGTTCCAGCTATTCCACCCCATCGGCGGGCGCGGGGCGAGCATTTCGGGCTTTTTCGCGGCGGCCAGCGATGGCGATATCATGGCGGCGGTTGCGCCGGCGAACCCCGATGCCAGCACCCGGCGGCGGCTAAATCGCCCGTCACTCATCATTTTCCCTCCCGGCGATCATTATCGGGCGGACCGTACAGCGGCCTCGACGATTGTCGATGACTTCACGTCGGCTCGATCGAGGGCGACAGCACGGAAGGCCGGAATACGGAGCCGACGCCCCCCTCTGCGGTCGGCCTCCCGTAAAGGAACCCCTGGCCGAGGGGGCAGCCCAGATTCGCGAGCAGGCTGGCCTGTGCCGCCGTCTCGATCCCTTCCGCCACCACGAGTTTGTCGAGCCCCCGGCCCAGGCCGATGATCGCCCGCACGATCCCGGCCGCGCTGCCGCCGTCCTCGTCAAGCGCGGCGATGAACGAGCGGTCGATCTTGACCCGGTCGACCGGCATCCGCCGCAGGTGGACGAGCGAGGCAAGGCCGGTGCCGAAATCGTCGACAGCGACGGTAACCCCCGCGTCGTGCAGGGTGACCAGCGTGGTCAGGATCGTTTCCGCCGCCCGGTGAAGCATCAACCCTTCGGTCACCTCGACGCACAGCATCGACGCCGGCACGTCATGCGCGGCCAGGCGATCGAGAATATGCCGTGCGGCGGCGGGATCGCATAATTGCGCGGCGGTCACGTTGATGCAGACCATCACGGCATCACGGTGCCGGTGGACCCAGTGTAACGCGAGGTTCAGGACGTGATCCTGAATGCGTGCGCCGATCGGGTCCGCGACCAGCAGGCTGGCAAAACGATCGGGCAGCAGCAGGCCGTGTTCGGGATGGTTCCAGCGGAGCAGCGCCTCATACCCGCGGCACTCACCCGTCGGCAACGCGACGATGGGCTGGAAATGGAGGATGAACTCGCCACGCGCCAGCGCCCTTTCCGCATCGCGGGAAAAATCGGTCTGAAGATCGCACAGGATACGGAGCAGCGGATCGTAGCGATGATGGCAGCCGCGCCCCTTGTCCTTGGCACGGTAGAGCGCGAGGTCGGCATTACGGTACAGGGTGTCGGCATCCCCGGCGTCGTCGGGGAAACGGGCGACGCCGATGCTCATCGACAAGGTCCGCAGCCCGTCCGCGAACCGCCATGCCCGCCCCTGCAGGACATCGATCCGGGCAAGCAGTTCCGCCTCCGCCACCGGATCGCCGGGCATCAGCACCGCGAACTCATCCCCGCCGATCCGGGCGACGTGCAGTCCGGCGCCATCCGTATCGAGTGAATGCAGCGCCCGCCCGGTTTCGATGATAAGCGCATCGCCCCCGGCATGACCAAGCCGATCGTTGACCAGTTTCAGGTGATCGATGTCGATCAGGAACAGTGAGAAGGCGTCGCCCCGCTCGATCATCGCCCGCGCTGAACGGTGATGCGAGGCGCGGTTGCCCAGCCCGGTCAGGAAGTCGGTTTCGGCGGCACGGCGCAGCGCACCGGTCTCGGCCTGTTCGATCTCCCGCTGCCGGGCGGCATGGTTCAGTTCCTGCCGAAGCCGGCGGAAACGATCGGCGATGACGAGCGAGAAGATCAGCGCCTCGAACCCCAGCGCCGCGAAGGTCGCACGGTCGATCGCGTCGCTCTGGCCGACGATCCCCAGGTTGCGCAGCAGCCGCATCACGAAAACACCGATCACCGGTGTCCAGCCGATCAGGTAGAGCCATACGACCCTGCTCCCGCGCATCGTCGCTACCATGCATGCGACCGCGAGCGCGACGAACGACAGGGCGATCGTGAAGGTCAGCGCCCGGTCCGACGGCATCACCGGCACCAGCCCGTCCGCCGCAGCGGCCACACCGGCAATACCGCCGACCATGGCAAGCGATCGCACCGTCCGCGCCAGCCAGCGCGGCACCATGCCCGTCTCGATCACGGTGAGGAAGAACATGCCACCCGTCGTGACCATCAGGCCGATCAGCGCGTAATCGATCCTGACCGCCACCGGTCCGACGAGAACCGGCATGACGAAGGCGGCCATGTTCGTCCACGTCATGCCGTAGGCGAAGGCAAATGCCACCCACAGTACATACCACCACTGGAATGCCGATCGCTGCCCGGCATGGATGACGACATTATAGACCAGCGCGGACAGCAAGGTGCCGGCGAACACCCCCATCAGGACCAGCCAGACGGTGGCATCCGCCATCTGCTGTACCGGCGTCATCGTGCGCAGCTTGCGCATCAGCGACAGGTCGTCGATCCGTTCGAAGCCGAGGTACAGGCCGCGGATGTCGCGCCCCGCCACAGGCACCCCGAATTGCAGGACGCCGCCCGGTGCCCAATGCCCCGTCAGATCGTTTGCCGATCGGATGGTGCGCCTTAGCCCGGCATCGGTATCGACCAGCAGGGCGATCCGGTTGAAACGGGTCTGATCGATCAGCAGATGCCAACCCGGCGGCAACGATGCCAGCCGTGCCGCATCCAGCTTCAGCCATAGCCAGCCGTCGCCGGCGCGGGGCGCGGCAGCACCGCACGCATAGCGTGCCCGCCGGACATCGCGAATGGTGGCATCCGATGCGGTCTGTGCGGTGCATATCCCGTCACGAAGGGAAATTCCCTCTGCTCCGGCAGGAACCGCCGACAGCGACAGGAAGAAAATCAGCAACGCCCACAGGCCACGCATGAGAGGCCACCCCGCTGGACCTGATTGTTCGTTTTCACGTTCAGGTATTCCGGTGTGCATCGACGGCCGGATCGGCGTGAGCACCCATGGCATCACCCTGACAAAACGGGGCTTAATCCGTCCATCGAGCCGGTGCAACCGGTATGGTTTGATCCCCGGGTGGTATGGGAACCGGAACCGGCAACCGTCGCCGGACGCTGTGCCGTCATGCCCGATCACGATGACGACAATGCTTCGGCCGCCCGCGGTCGCGCCGTTCCCAGCGGGCGGATCGCCCGGCTTGGCACGTTCGGTCGACTGGCCGGCGGGGTGGCCGGCGGAATGCTGGCGGAAGGTGCGCGGCGGCTGGCCGCCGGAGAGCGCCCGACGATGAGCGATCTGATGCTGACCCCCGCGAACGCGACGCGGGTGGCCGACCGACTGTCGCACCTGCGCGGGGCGGCGATGAAGCTGGGCCAGATGATCTCGATGGATGCGGGCGATCTGCTGCCCCCGGAACTGGCCACCATATTGTCCCGGATGCGCAATCAGGCCTACCGGATGCCGCCGCAACAGCTGGACGGCGTGCTGAAAGCGGAATGGGGACGCGACTGGCGGCGGCGCTTCCGGCATTTCGAGGCGTCGCCGATCGCGGCGGCGTCGATCGGGCAGGTCCACCGGGCGACGCTGCCGGACGGGCGGATACTGGCGATCAAGGTGCAATATCCCGGCGTCCGGGAGAGCATCGATGCCGATGTCGACAATGTCGCGACGCTGCTGCGTCTGTCCAATCTGCTGCCCGCGACGGTGGATATCGCCCCGCTGCTCGCCGAGGCGAAGCGGCAGTTGGCGGAGGAGGCCGACTACCGCCGCGAGGGCGAACAGATGCGCGACTACGCCGCGCGACTGGGCGACGATCCGCGTTATCTGGTGCCGACGCTCGATCCGGCACTGACCACCGACCGGGTACTGGCGATGACCTTCGTCGAGGGGCGGCCGATCGAGACGTTGGCGGAAGAGCCACAGGCGACCCGCGATTGGGCGATGACCGCGCTGGTCGATCTGGTGCTGCGTGAGTTGTTCTCGTTCGGCATGATGCAGACCGATCCGAACTTCGCCAATTATCGCTGGCAACCCGACACCGGCCGGCTGGTGCTGCTCGATTTCGGGGCGACGCGCGCGGTGCCGCCCGCGACCGCCACGTCGTATCGCGGGCTGATCGAGGCGGGGCTGGTCCATGATCGCGACCGCATCCGCGATCTGGCGGTGGCGAACGGTTTTCTGGGCGAACAGGCCGCCGCGGCACACCGGCCGGCGGTTGACCGGATCATCGCGGCGGTGGACGAGGCGATGGCGCGGCCCGGTCCGTTCGATTTCGGCGACCGCGCCTTCGTGCCGGTGGTGCGCGAGGAGGCAAGGGCGCTGGTCGCGGATCGCGCCACGTGGCACGTCCCGCATGTCGAGACGCTGTTCGTGCAGCGCAAGGTGAGCGGTACCGCGCTGCTTGCCGCCCGGCTGAAGGCGCGGGTCGATGTCCGTGGCCTCGCCGCGGCCGCGATCGGCATGGCGTCACCGGGTCAGGGTATCGCCTGATACCAGTCGGCATAGGGGGTGTTGCTGACCAGCCGGCGGTTCAGGTCGGGATCGCCGTCCCGCCACCAGACCGGGCCGCGCTCACCCAGGGCGACCTTGGCTGCATCGACCTGCGCACGTGCCGCCGCCAGTGCGTCATCATCATCGGCCTTCAGCGCGCGACCGACGGCGCGGCGGGCGTCCATCAACCGGTCGACCAGTGCCTGTCGCTCGCTTTCGGCAAGATCGGGGTTGGCGCGCCGCCACAACCGGCCACGCACGACGATATAGCGACCGTCGGGCGTGACCGGTGGAGGATTCATCGCCGCTTTTGCCAAAGCCACGCACCGATTCCGGCGAGACCGACCGTAACCGTCGCACCAGCCGCCATCGCGGCCTTGCGTCGGCGTTCCGGATGGCGGCGGCCGCCATCGGGTCCGCTTGCTCCGGTCGGCGCGGCGAACAGCGTGCCGGACGTGTCGTCACCGGGCGCGGCGCGGTCTGACCACACGTCCATGAACCCGTTCATCATCGCCGCACCGAGATTGGGCGCGGCGAACTGGCCAAGCTTCAGTGCGATCGCCGGTGCCCCGACGACGGTGGTGTTGCGCGGCCGGCGCGCAAGGCGCACCACCGCTTTCGCCACCGTTTCCGGCGCGAGCGATCCGGGCGGCAGCGACAGTTTCGCGCCGGTATAATTGCCGGCATGATCGATCCCCGGCGTATCGACAAAGGTGGG
>Ga0265798_10009243_pt1 | contig 12381 bp, 12 predicted proteins | sample P3T30metagenome_FD_192430 | JGI IMG/M metagenome (GOLD analysis project Ga0265798, IMG submission 192430) | Plant litter microbial communities from East Loma Ridge, Irvine, California - P3 T30 | ecosystem: Environmental > Terrestrial > Plant litter > Unclassified | place: USA: California...
GACCCTGGCCCAGCTGCGCGACGACGTCGACGCCTTCTTCAATGACGTGATGGTGATGGCCGAAGACGTCCAGCTGCGCAACAACCGCCTGGCCCTGCTGTCCATCCTGCACCGCATGATGAACCGCGTGGCCGACATCTCGAAGCTCGCCGCCTAAGCGGTCGCCCGGCATGAAACTCGTCATCCTCGACCGGGACGGGGTCATCAACCATGACTCCCCCGAGTTCATCAAGTCGCCCGCCGAGTGGATCCCGATCCCGGGATCGCTCGAGGCGATCGCACGCCTGAACCAGGCCGGCTACCGCGTGGTGGTGGCATCGAACCAGTCCGGCATCGCGCGCGAACTGTTCGACATCACCACGCTGAACGCCATCCACCAGAAGATGCACGCCGCGGCGCAGCTGGTCGGCGCCGACATCGACGCCATCTTCTTCTGCCCGCACGCGGCCATCGACAACTGCGACTGCCGCAAGCCGAAGAACGGCATGTTCGAAGAGATCAGCAAGCGCTTCAAGCTCAGCCTGAAGGGCGTGCCGACCGTCGGCGACTCGCTGCGCGACCTGCAGGCCGGCTTCATCAGCGGCTGCGTGCCCTACCTGGTCCTGACCGGCAAGGGCGAAAAGACCCACGCCACCGGCGGCCTGCCGCCCGGCACCCAGGTCTTCCCCGACCTCGCCGCGATGGTCACCGCCTTCCTCAAGCAACCTGCCTCTAGCCCGCCTGCCGCCTGATCTGCTAAGCTGAGCCGAGCCACGCCCGATTCACCCGTTACGGAGACCGTTCTTGCGTACTGCCATCCTGTTCCTGCGCTCCCTGTTGTTCACGATCGTCATGGTGGTTGCCACCGTCGTCTGGGCCTGCGTCTGCTTCCTCGCCGCACCCTTCAAGTACAACACGCGCTTCTGGATCACCTCACGCTGGAACGTCTTCATCATCTGGCTTGCCAAGGTCCTGTGCGGCATCCGCTACGAATTCAAGGGCTACGACAACCTGCCGCAGGGCCCGGCCATCCTGCTGTCGAAGCACCAGTCGGCGTGGGAAACCATCTTCCTGCTGCCGAACATGACGCACCCGCTGGTCTTCGTCTTCAAGAAGGAAATCCTGTACATCCCCTTCTTCGGCTGGGCGATGGCGCTGCTGCGCATGATCCCGATCGACCGCAAGCGCGGCAAGCGCGCCTTCGCCGACGTGATCCGGCACGGCAAGCGCCGCCTGGCCGACGGCCAGTGGATCATCATGTTCCCCGAGGGGACCCGCATCCCGGTCGGCCAGAAAGGCCAGTACAAGAGCGGCGGCACGCGCCTGGCGATCGCCACCGGTGCGGTGGTGGTCCCGATCGCGCATAATTCGGGCGAATGCTGGCCCAAGAATTCCTTCATCAAACAACCCGGCCTGGTGACCGTTTCGATCGGCAAGCCGATATCGCCAGAAAACCACACTCCCGAGAGTCTGATGCAAGAGGTCGAAAATTGGATAGAATCGGAAATGCGCGTCATTTCGCCCCACGCCTACTGAGGTACCTGAACGAACTGGGGGCGCAGACGACAGCACCATTGAAAGCACCATCCGCATCACCGCTGCAGCCCACCATGACTTCCCCCAAAGCCGACGCGACACAGCTCGATCTGTTCGCGCAAGCGGCGCCCTTGTTCAAAGCCCCGAGCAGGCCGACGCCCACCCTCCCGATTCCGCCGGTCGGCCCGAACGACGCGCCGCTGCGCAAGATCCAGCTCGGATCGCACACGGTCCATTACGTGCTGCGCCGCTCCGCGCGGCGCTCCCACGGCTTCATGATCAGCGACGACGGCCTGCACGTGACCTCGCCGCGCCGTGCGCCGCTGGACGACGTCGAACGCGCCATCCGCGCCAAGCAAAGCTGGATCTTGACCAAGCTGTTCGAACGCAGCGAGCGCCGCAGCATGCGTGCCGAACGCGCGCCGGTGGCCTGGGTCGACGGCGCGAAGCTGCCCTACCTGGGCGCCGACATCACATTGCGCCTGCAGGAAGCGGCGCGCAGCCACTGCGTATTCGATACGGAGACGCGCGAGCTGCGCGTGGGCGTGACGCCGGGACTGGAAGAATGGCAGATCCGCGAACGGGTCAAGCTGTGGTTCCAGGCCGAAGCCAAGCGCCTGTTCGGCGAGCGCCTGGACCTGTATGCGCCGCAGGTCGGCGTGACTTACAGGGCCTTCGCCCTGTCCTCGGCCGGCACGCGCTGGGGTTCGTGCACGGTGGCCGGCAACATCCGTCTGAACTGGAAGCTGGTGCATTACCCGCTGGCGCTGCTGGATTACGTGGTGGTGCACGAACTGGCCCACCTGCGCGAGATGAACCACAGCCCGCGCTTCTGGGCCGTGGTGGGCGAGGTATTTCCGGACTATGACGGCGCCAAGGCGGCGCTCAAGAAGCGGTCGATCGAGATGCCGGTCTTATTCCCGGACGAATGACTTGGTGGGCACAGGGTGCCCACCCTACGTTTTATCGGCAATCACACCGTGCCGCGTAACTGTAACTCACCCGCCGCGCGCGCCGCGGCAATTCCCTTCATCGCATCGACCTCTTTCGTGCTCAGGCAGCGGAAGGGGATCGGCAGCGTGCCGCGCTTGAGCACCATCATGAAGCCGTTCGTGTAGGTACGGATGCGCGCCACGTCATCCCAGCCGATCAGGGTCACGCCGGTGTCGCTGGTGCGCACGATGCCGTGCTGGTCGATGGTGAATTCGTAGGTGCGGCGTCCGCGGCGCAGCAGCACGAAGTGCATGGCCGCGGCCAGGGTGCTCTTGATGCGCAGGTAGATCCCCATCGGCCAGCGGATGCGGCGGCGGCGGATCAGGTAGCCGCCGTGCTCCCACATGAAGCGGATGTATTCGAACAGCGAATAGCGGACCCAGAAATGCAGGCTGTACAGCGCCGCAGGTGGATGCACGACCGGAATCGGCGCCGGCGGCATCGCGTCGGCTCCCAGATCCGTCATCATTTCAGGCGCGTCCATGAGCGCAACGCCACCATCCACGTTGCCGCCCGCTCGCGCACGATTAGACCACAACATGTGCATCCCCTTTCGTTATTCAAGCTAAAGAGAATGGTAACAAAAGCTATGCAATAAGTTGTCGCAAGAGTTCAACAGTGCGCAAGGTCGCGCCACGATGATGGCCGGCGAAAGCCAGCGCGTTTTCGCCCATCCGCGCGCGGGCGGCCCCATCCTTGAGCAGGCGTGCCGCCTCGTCCATCAGGGCGGCGGCATTCGGCACGCGCAGGGCCGCGCCGGCGGCGACGGCTTCCTCGGTCGCCTGCAGGAAGTTGAAGGTGTGCTCGCCGACCAGCACCGGCTTGCCGACGGCGCAGGCTTCGATCAGGTTCTGGCCGCCCAGCGGCAGCAGGCTGCCGCCGATGAAGGCGCAGTCGCAGGCGGCAAAATAGGCGAACATCTCGCCCATCGAGTCGCCCAGCAGGACATCGCTGTCGACCTGTTCTGGCAGATGCGAGCGGCGCGCCAGGCGCAGGCCGCGTTCCTCGGCCATGCGCGCGACCTCGTCGAAGCGCTGCGGATGGCGCGGCACCAGCAGGAGCAGCATGCCGGCCGGCCTGTCCGCCTGCGCCTTGTAAGCGTCGAGGATGAGCGCTTCCTCGCCCTCGCGCGTCGATGCGCACAGCAGCACCGGACGCCGCGCGAAACGGGAACGCAGCATGGCGCCGGTCTGCAAGGCCGTCTCGGGCGGCACGACGTCGAACTTGATGCTGCCGGTGACGGCGACCTTCGGCGCGCCCAGCGAGGCGATGCGGGCCGCATCGAGCTCGGTCTGCGCCGCCGCCAGCGTGATGCCGCGTGCCGCTTCCATCATGATGCCGCCGAAACGCTGTCCGCGGCGCAGCGAGCGTTCCGACAGGCGCGCGTTCACCAGCGCCACCGGCACCCCATGTTTATCGCAGCCGGCGATCAGGTTCGGCCATACCTCGGTCTCCATCAGGATGCAGACGGTGGGCGCAAAATGGCGCAGGAAGCGTCCGACCATGAAGCCGGTGTCATAGGGCAGGAAGGACTGCACCACGCGGTCCCCATGCTTGCCGAACAGGGCCTTGCCGGTGGCGCGGCCGGTCGGCGTCATGTGGGTCAGCAGGATGCGGCAGTCGGGCCAGGCACGCAGCAGGCTTTCCACCAGGGGCTCGGCGGCCCGGGTCTCGCCGACCGACACCGCATGGACCATGATCGTCCGGCGCAGCTGCTGGTCCGGCGACGGCGTACGGCCGTAGAAGCCCAGGCGCTCGCCCAGGTGCTGGCGGTAGCCCGGCTCCTTGCGTCCGCGCCACCACAGGCGGCCCAGCACCAGCGGCATCGCCAGCCACCACATGAAGGAATAAAAGAGCCGCATCATCCCCGCTCCAGCAGGCTGCGCGCCGCGCCCACGACCTCGTCGACCGAGGGCGGCCGGCCGGTATCGCCGAGGTTGACGATGCGCGGCGACCAGTTGCCTTCGGTCTTCCAGCGCGGCGAATCGCAGTAGATCTCGACCGTCGGCCGCACGAAGGCGGCGGCGATATGGGTCAGGCCGGTGTCGACGCCGACCGCCAGCGCGGCATGGCGCGCCAGTTCGACCGCATCCATCATCGACAGCTTCGGCAGCACGGTGGCATTCGGCAGCGCCGCGGCCAGGTGTTCCGCTTCTTCCTTCTCTTTCGGCGAGCCCCAGGGCAGCAGGACGGTCAGCGGCGCAAGGGCGCGGCCGAGGGCGATCCAGTTCGCCGGCGCCCACTTCTTGGCGTCGCGTGCGGTTCCATGGAAGAAGACCGCGTACTCTCCCCCCGGCATCCAGGCCGGGCGTCGGGCCGGATCGGGCGCGGGGAGGCCGAAATCGGGCGCGGTGTCGGCCGCATAGCCGAGCGCCGCGGCAGCGACTTCGCGACCGCGCTGCACCGCATGCGTGCGCGGCGCCACCGGGACGCTGCGGCTGTGGAAAATGCGCGAGACGCCTTCGTAGCCCGAATCCTCGGTGCCGTTCGCCATCCCGACCTTTTGCCCGCCCGGGCGCACGCGCGCGGCGGCCATGATGATGCCGGTCTTGATCAGGCCCTGGGTGTCGAACACGTAGTCGTACTGTTCCGCGCGCAGGTCGCGGAAGAAGCCGCGCAGCTCGGCGCGCACGGCGGGGTCCTTGAGCCCCTTTTTCCAGCGCCGCAGCGCGAACGGGATCACCTTGCGCACGTACGGGTTCAGGCGCACCAGGCTGACGTAGCCCTCTTCCACCACCCAGTCGATTTGCGCGTCGGGATGGTGGCGCAGGATGTCGGCCACCATCGGCAGATTGTGCAGGACGTCGCCCAGCGACGACACCCGCACCAGCAGGATCTTCATCAGAACGGCAGCTTGGCGTCGGGCTTGGCGGCCAGGATCACGCGTGCGAACTCTTTTTGAATACGCTCGAGCGCTTCCGGGGTCTCGCCTTCGAAGCGCAGCACCACCACCGGCGTCGTGTTCGAACCGCGCGCCAGGCCGAAGCCGTCCGCATACTCGACGCGCAGGCCGTCGATGTCGACCACGCGCTCGGCGCCCGGGAACTCGGCATCCGTGCGCAGCTTGTCGATCAGCGCGAAATTCTCGCCTTCCTGCAGGTGCAGGTGCAGTTCCGGCGTGCTGCTGGCCTTCGGCAGCGCGTTCAGCACGGCGGACGGGTCGCTTTCGCGGGTCAGGATCTCGAGCAGGCGCGCGCCGGTGTACAGGCCGTCGTCGAAGCCGAACCAGCGGTCCTTCCAGAAGATGTGGCCGCTCATCTCGCCGCCCAGCGGGGCGCCGGTTTCCTTCAGCTTGGCCTTGACCAGCGAGTGGCCGGTCTTCCACATCAGCGGACGGCCGCCGTGCTGTTCGATCCACGGGCCGAGGTGGCGCGTGCACTTGACGTCGTAGAGGATCTCGGCGCCCGGGTTGCGCGACAGGACGTCGGCGGCGAACAGCATCATCTGGCGGTCCGGGAAGATGATCTGGCCGTCCTTGGTCACCACGCCGAGGCGGTCGCCGTCGCCGTCGAAGGCCAGGCCGAGTTCGGCGTCGCCGTTCTTCACGGCGGCGATCAGGTCTTCCAGGTTTTCCGGGTGCGCCGGATCCGGGTGGTGGTTCGGGAAGTGGCCGTCGACTTCGCAGAACAGTTCCGTCACCTCGCAGCCCATCGCGCGATACAGCTCGCCGACGAAGGCGCCGGCCACGCCGTTGCCGGCATCGACCGCGATCCTGATCGGGCGGGCGATCTTGACGTCGCCGACGATGCGCTGGATGTAGGCATCCTTGATATCGTGGGTGGTATAGGCACCCGGCGTGGCGGCCGGCGTGAAGCTGGCGCTCTCGATCGCCTGGTACAGGGCCTGGATGGCATCGCCATAGATGGCTTCGCCAGCCAGCACCATCTTGAAGCCGTTGTAGTCGGGCGGGTTATGGCTGCCGGTGACCATGATGCCGCTGCGCGCATCCAGCACGTTGGTGGCGAAATACACCATCGGGGTGGCGACCATGCCCAGGTCGATCACGTCCACGCCCGCTTCGCGCAGCCCCTCGGCCAGCGCTTGCGCCAGACTGGGGCCGGACAGGCGGCCGTCGCGGCCGATCACGACCTTGCGCTCCCCCTTTGCCAGCGCGGCGGCGCCGAAAGCCTGGCCGATCTTCCTTGCGATGCCGGCGTCGAGCGTGCTGTCGAGCACTCCACGGATGTCATATGCCTTGAAGATCGTTTTCGAAAGAGGGACCATTGCCTATACCTTGAAGAAAAAGAGCTTCATTGTAATGGCTAGCACGAGGCTTGGGAACGATGCGCCCTGCGGTGCGGGTAGCGATGCGGCGGGAGGAGACGGGAAGATGCGGCAGGGGTAATCGGCAATCGGAACCGATGCCGGGATTTCCGCCGCCGCGGTGCACGCGGCGGCGAATGCGGAAACGAATCAGACGCGCAGTTTGTCCAGCGACTTGCCGCCTTCGACCCATTCTTTTACCCATTTCGGCTGACGGCCGCGGCCGGTCCACTGCTGGGATTCATTGTCCGGATTACGGAAACGGACGGCGACCGAACCCGAGCCCGAGCCCGAACCCGATTTGCCGCCCGACTTGGCGCCGCGGCCGCTGGTGGCGATCAGATCTTTCAGAGGAACGCCCACGCTTTGCGCGATCGCCATGATCTGTTCGCGCGCTTTTTGCAGATCCTGCTGCTCACGCTGTTTCATCTCCTGCTTGATCTGCTCCTGCAGGTTACGCAAATCGCCCAAGGACATATTAGACAGATCCATCATCGTTCCTTTATCAATGTTAAGTTGAAACAGATTTTATCGAAATCTCACCAATTGTCGCAATATACACTATTTGCAATAATCTGTTAGTTCTTTTTGTTCCAAATCAGCCAGCGTGGGGACTTGAATCGAACGATACGCGCGTATAACCAAACGTAACTGATAATGAACAACAAACAGAAGAATATCAGAGGTCCGGTATTCCGCCAGAACACGGTTGCCGGGATAACCGCGGTCAATGAAAAGAACCACAGGTAAGGCGAAGTGCGCGCATTCCGTTTCATCAGTGCGCGCGCTTCCTTGCGGCCCACCGTCCATTGCACGATGCGCCTGAAAATGAGGCTATGCAGATGAATACCATCGGGCATTGCCGGCGATTTTCCGCGTACAAACATACGTCTATAAGCAGAAAATATGGTTTCGAAAGCCGGATAAATCAACAGTAATGCGGCATACCAGGTCGATACGGCCGGATTGCGCATCACCAGCAGCAGGGCCAGCTCGCCGAGCATGAAACCGATGAAGTAGGCGCCGCCGTCGCCGAGGAAAATCAGCCCGACCGGGTAATTCCAGATGAGGAAGCCTGCCGTCGCGCCGGCTACGGTCAGTGCCGATACCAGCACGAACATGTCGCCGACCTGCCAGGCGACATAAGCCAGCGATATCAGCATGCAGATCACGACCACGCTGGCCAGCCCATTGAAGCCGTCAATGATATTCACCGCATTCGCGATCCCAGCAACCGCCAATATCGTCAGCGGCAGCACGATCCATGGCGACAGCAGGTTCCAGCTCATGAAGGGCATATCGAGTCGCGCGATTTTCGCATCCAGCACCAGATAGCCGAGCAGGGCGGCAATCATGGTTAATACGAGGCGCCGCGAAGGCCGCACTTTGCCGGTATAGTCTTCGACGATTCCACCCATGAAGGCGATCGACGAGCAGACCAGCAGCGCCAGCAGCCAATATCCGAGGGACGGTTCGCGCCATACCGAAATCCCGGCGCTGATGGCGACCGCGAGGAAAATCGGCAGCCCGCCTATCCTGGCGACGTCGTGCAAATGCACCTTCTGGACACCGCTGAAATTGTTGTCGAGCGCAGGACCGTGCAATTTCGAATGCTTGATGACCAGCAGCGTCAGCAATGCAGAAGAGACAAAACTCAGGAGGAATGAAAACATTTATTCTTTTTTAGATGCAATGGCCGGTCAGGCAATCCGCATGCAGGCGAGGATAAATGCACCGGCTGTCGCTTATTCGATACAGGCTGCGGCAAAACGCCATTGTACTGGATTAGGGCTTGTCTCCCGAACCCAGCAGTTTACGCGCCCGGCGCCCCGTTCCGATTGAGGAAGATCGGCTCATTTATGAAAGCGGCCAAATACATTAGTATCGCCACATGATGAAAACTTATGTGATTGGCGACCTGCAGGGGTGCGCCCATGAAGCCGCGCTCCTGCTGGAACGTATCGCCGCCGATGCGCACACGATGGAGGAAGCGCGCATCCTCTTCGTCGGCGACCTGATCAACCGTGGGCCGGAATCCCTGACTGCGTTGCGGCGCATGAAAGCGCTGTCGGAAGCCAGCCAGGGCCGGGTCGAGGCCCTGCTCGGCAACCACGACCTGCACCTGCTGGCGGTGGCAGCCGGGGTCCAGAAGGCCAGCCGCTCGGACACCCTGGACGAGATCCTGGCCGCGCCCGACCGCGACGAACTGATTGCCTGGCTGCGCCGGCGCCCGCTGGCGATGTTCGTCGATGCGCACCTGCTGGTGCACGCCGGCGTGCCGCCGCAGTGGAGCGCCGAGCAGACCATGCAGCTGGCGGCCGAGGTCGAGACGGTGCTGCGCGGCGACGGCTGGGCCGACTTCCTCGCGCAGATGTATGGCAACGAGCCGGACCGCTGGGACGATGCCCTGACCGGCGTGGCCCGGCTGCGCTGTATCGTCAACGCCCTCACCCGCATGCGCCTGTGCTGGCCGGACGGCCGCATGGACTTCCTGCACAAGGAAAGCGACAAGGGGCCGGAAGGGTCGGACCTGCTGCCCTGGTTCGACGTGCCGGGCCGCCGTACCGCCGACGTTACCGTGGTGTTCGGGCACTGGTCGGCACTGGGACTGGTGCTGCGGCCCAATCTGGTGGGCCTGGACAGTGGCTGCGTCTGGGGCGGGAAACTGACCGCGGTGTGCCTGGATGACCGCACGCTGTTGCAGGTGGATTGTCCGGAGTACCGGCCGCATAGCGGAAAAGCCTGATCGTCGCCCCCGCGGAGGCGGGGGCCCAGGTTTGCACGCGTGTCCTTAGTTCAAGCAGAACTTGGGTTCCCGCCTTCGCGGGAACGAGGGTTTTCCAGGACCGCCGCAATCGCGTCATGCGCCGCCTTGGCCAGTTCGCGCCGGTGCGCGCCCTGCGTATCGATCGGCGCCAGGCAGGCCAGGCGCGCGCGTACCGGCTCGCCGCCGAGGATGCGGAAGATGCTGTCGACGAAGGTCGTGTCGCCGGTGTAGTCGACCGCCGGATGCCAGCCGCCCGCCCGGTCGAGATAGGCCAGCGCGACCGGCTGCACCGGCACGCGGGCGTCGATGGCCGCCTCGAACAGGTTGGCGTGGAAGGGCAGCAGGCTGCCCTGGCTGGCCGTGGTCCCCTCCGGGAAGAAGGCCACGCGCTGGTGCTGGGCCAGCGCATCCACCAGTCCCTTGAAAATGTGGCGCAGGTCGCGCCGGTTGCCGCGCGCGATGAACACGGTGCCGGCCTGCGCGACCAGCCAGCCGAGCACCGGCCAGGCGCGGATCTCGGCCTTGGCCACGAAGCGGCAGGGATGCAGGGAATTGATGACGAAGATGTCGAGCCAGGAGATGTGGTTCGAGACGATCAGCGCGTGCGCCAGCGCCGCTTGCTGCCCATGTGCGCCCTCCCCGCGCTCGACCTCGACCCTGCAGATGCGCAGCAGGCGCGCCGACCAGCGCCGCACCAGGCGCTCGCGCAGCGCCACGCCGGCCCAGGGAAAGACCAGCGCGCAGGTCAGCAAGCCTTGCAGCAGGTGGAGGATGAGGCGCGCGAGGCGCCATCCGAGCCGGATGTTCACGCGCCGGATATCAGGCTCGGCGCTCCCACGCCAGGTGGCCGGCGACGACGGTCGCCCTCACCTGCCCGGTCAGCTCGTAGCCGAGGAAGGGCGTGTGCTTGCCCTGGCTGGCCAGCGCGGATGGGGCCACCAGCCAGCGCGTGTGCGGGTCGAACACCACCACGTCGGCGCTGGCGCCCACCGACAGCGTCCCCGCCGGCAGGCCGGCCATGCGCGCCGGATCGGCGGTGATCTTGCGGATCGCCTGCGCCAGCGCATCCGTGCTGCCGTGCTGCTCTTCCGCCCACTTCAGCATCAGGGACAGCAGCAGTTCCAGGCCGGTGGCGCCCGGCGAGGCTTCGGCGAAGGGCAGCAGCTTCTCGTCGTCGTCGACCGGGGTGTGGTCCGAGCAGACGGCGTCGACGGTGCCGTCGAGCAGCGCGGCGCGGATCGCCTCGCGGTCGCGCTGGGTGCGCAGCGGCGGCGTCAGGCGCGCGTTGGGGTCGAAGAAACCGATGTCGGCATCGGTCATGTGCAGGTGGTGCACGCCGACGTCGCAGGTGACCGGCAGGCCTTCCTTCTTGGCGGCGCGGATCAGCTCCAGCGCCGCGCCTGATGAAATGCGGCACAGGTGCACGCGCGCGCCGCTGGCGCGCATCAGTTCGAAGATCGTGTGCAGGGCGATGGTCTCGGACATCACCGGCACGCCGGACAGACCCAGGCGCGAGGCCAGCGGCCCGGCATGGGCGACGCCGCCGCGGCCGATGTACGGGTCCTGCGGGCGCAGCCAGACGGTGTAGCCGAAGGTTTTCGCATACTGCAGCGCGCGCAGCAGCACGGTGGTGTCGGTAATCGGCTCCTCGGCCTGGGCGAAGCCGATGCAGCCTGCTTCGGTCAGCTCGGCCATCTCGGTCAGCGCCTTGCCCTTCAGGCCGACGGTCAGCGCGCCCAGCGGATGCACGTTGGCCTGGTTCAGGATGCGCGCGCGGTGCTTGAGCATCTCGACCAGGCCCGGCTCGTCGAGCACCGGATCGGTGTCGGGCGGGCAGACCAGCGTGGTCACGCCGCCCTGCATCGCCGCCTGCATCTCGGACTCCAGCGTCGCCTTGTATTCGTAGCCCGGTTCGCGCAGGCGGGCCGAGAGGTCGACCAGGCCGGGCGCCACCACCAGGCCGGTGGCGTCGATGGTGCGCGCGGCGTCGAAGCCCTCGGGCGCGCTGCCCACGCCGGCCACCTTGCCGTCGGCGATGTACAGGTCCTGCACGGCGTCGATGCCGTTTGCCGGGTCGATCAGCCGGCCGTTCTTGATATGTAGTTTCATCCGTGAGTCCCTGCCACAATGCTCATCACCGCCATGCGGACCGCGATACCGAAGGTCACCTGCGGCAGGATCACCGCCTGCGCGCCGTCCGCCACGGCCGAGTCGATTTCGACGCCGCGGTTCATCGGTCCCGGGTGCATCACGATCGCATCCGGCCTGGCCAGTGCCAGACGCTCCGGCGTCAGGCCGTAGCTCTTGAAGTATTCGCCGGCCGAGGGCAGCAGCGCGCCCGACATGCGCTCGTTCTGCAGGCGCAGCATGATGATCACGTCGACGTCCTTCAGGCCTTCGTCGATGTCGGTGAACACACGCACGCCCATCTGCTCCAGGCCGCCCGGCAGCAGGGTGTGCGGGGCGATCGCGCGCACTTCCGGCACGCCGAGCGTGGTCAGCGCGTGGATGTCCGAACGCGCCACCCGGCTGTGCAGGATGTCGCCGACGATGGCCACGCGCAGGTTGGTGAAGTCCTTCTTGTAATGCCTGATCGTGTACATGTCGAGCAGGCCCTGGGTCGGGTGCGCATGGCGCCCGTCGCCGGCGTTCACGACGTGCACGTGGTTCTGTTTCGTGTCGTTCAGGTGCTTGGCGATCAGGTAGGGCGCGCCCGACTGCGAATGGCGCACCACGAACATGTCGGCATGCATGGCCGCCAGGTTGTCGATGGTATCGAGCAGGGATTCGCCCTTCGAGGTCGAGGAAGCCGCGATGTTCAGGTTGATGACGTCGGCCGACAG
>Ga0265798_10009246_pt1 | contig 12378 bp, 11 predicted proteins | sample P3T30metagenome_FD_192430 | JGI IMG/M metagenome (GOLD analysis project Ga0265798, IMG submission 192430) | Plant litter microbial communities from East Loma Ridge, Irvine, California - P3 T30 | ecosystem: Environmental > Terrestrial > Plant litter > Unclassified | place: USA: California...
GCACGCGCGAATCCCATACAAACAGCCTCACCAAGTCCGCGCACAAACGCAGCAAAGCGCCTGGAGCAAACGACCGCTGCGCTTGAAAACACCACATCACCCCCCACGTTCTTTCGCTTGCGATACCCCTTGATACCTTCTCTCCACACCACAACGACGTATACTCACCACACACACGGACAGATATACCCGGAGAAAACAACATGTCTTCTCTATCTAGGCGCGCGTGCTTCAAGTGCGGCAACGTCGGCCACTACGCCGAGGTCTGCTCGTCTTCCGAGCGCCTCTGCTACAACTGTGCGTATACTCGAGTATCTTCCCACCAGCATACATACTGACATCCACCAGGCAAGCAGCCCGGTCACGAGTCGAACGGATGCCCGCATCCCCGCACCACCGAGAGTACGTCGCAACACACCCCCTCGATCCTCACCTCACTAACACTCACACCAGCCAAACAGTGCTACCACTGCCAGGGCCTCGGCCACGTGCAAGCCGACTGCCCGACTCTCCGCCTCAGCGGCGCCGGCACAAGCGGTCGCTGCTACTCCTGCGGTCTCGGCGGCCATCTTGCGCGCAACTGCCCGACCCCAGGCATGGGACGCGGCGCACCTGGTCCTCCTCGCGGCGGCTTCGGAGGCGGGTTCCGCGGCGGGTTTGCGGCTGGAGGGGGGCGCGGCGCGGCGACGTGTTACAAGTGCGGTGGGCCGAATCACTTTGCGCGCGACTGTCAGGCGCAGGCGATGAAGTGCTACGCGTGTGGAAAGCTCGGTGAGTTTATTTGCAGATATTGGGAATATGGATGGTGGCTGACTTTGAGAAGGACACATCAGCCGCGACTGCACGGCGCCTAACGGCGGTCCCTTGAACACAGCGGGCGGAAAGACGTGCTATACCTGTGGAGAGGTCGGGCATATCTCGCGCGAGTGCCCTCAGGTCGAGGTCAATGGCGAGGCTGCGCCCGTGCCTGTTCCTGCTGCTGTTATTGCGGCGCCTACGACTGCGGTCGCATAGACGCGAAACGACGACGACTCTATGTATGGACGAGGATTACGGCATTTACCAGACATCTAGCATACATCAAACTATACCATCACAATCGCTTCCCTGCTCTGAAGCTTTTACGATATCGAGTAGAACTACAAAAGTTGTTCCACGATTCCAACGCTGATACCCTATATTTCAACAACCTTTCACCATTTCTTTTTCGACGACGGCTTGGCGAAGCAGACATACCATCTTGTAGACTTGCTTGGATAGACTGGAGTCGCTTGGGGAGCTGTGGTGGAGGGACTGGGAGTGGTTTGGGGGAGGAGGAGTGGAGTGCGTTTGTTCGGAGCTGGAGTTGGCAGTTGTGCAGAAAATATGAAGTGTCGTCACCCCACCATGCTTCTTTCTGCATATGTTTGGGCGTACAGCGAGCGTGTCGTGTTGTGTACCTCCCGGATGCGACGTCGTATTTGAAAGTCGGCATGAACAATCTCATTATGACCTAGACCGCTCTCCAAAATTAAGACCACATCCCATCAATTCCCATGCATTCTAATCATAACATATCTACGGCGAGGCAGCGCCCCTGCGACAACTGATAGTAGAAATAGAGACCGTGTTGTGCGGTGGCCTCGGATACACCCAGATCTCATCATAAGTGTCATACAGACACTCAGGTCTCCAATCCTTGAAAGCCTGTCGTCGAACTTGTAAGGCTTTCTAGTCCTCGGACTCGATGACAGCGGGCGCTTTGATGGTGCGGTTGTTGAGGAAGTCGAGGCCTTCGCCGCCCTGTATGTAATCGTCAGCACAAAGTATTCAGAAGCAAAGTAAAAGTTGTGGAAACTCACATATGAAATCAACGGCGACACCTCAATCCCCGCATCCGGCTCCTCACTCACAACCGTCGCCCCAGCCCCCTGAACAAACCTCTTCCCCTGCGCCATAATGTCCCTCTTACTCGTCTCAGGATCGTCCTCGCCCGTCCCACTCGCATTCTTCAGCGGACTAAACTCGTCCTCGCGCTTAACCTCCATGCACGCAAACTTCTCGAGCGTCAGGAACGGAAAGCAATCAAACACAAACTGCTCGAGCTTGATGCCATTCGGTTTCTCCGGCTTGACCGTCTCGCCGCTCTCGGTATTCACGTAAGGGATCTTCTTGCGCGCGACGTGGTGCGGCAGGTTCTTGGACCATTCTGGAATGCTCTCGAGGAACGCGAAGGAGTAGTAGTGATTTACAATGTTTGCCGCGCGGAACTTGAGCAGGTCGTTGTTCTTGGCGTCTTTTGCTTCGGCGTCGGCGGCGTCGATTTCACTGTACTCGACGACGTCGGGCTTGCCGTTCTTCTGCAGGATCAAGCCGACAGACTCTTTGGCGTTGCGCTTGCGAACGACTTTTGTGGCGATGGAGACGGATTTGGAGGCGGAGAAGCCAATGAAGGTGGGGTCTGCGACTTTGACGAGACAGTTGTCCACGCAGTAGGCGTGGATGTGGGCGATGCCGCGCTTGCCCATGTCGCCGACTACGCCGGACTTGATGAGCGCTTCGTAGAGGCCTCCGTTGCCGTCTGGAGCGACGGCAACCTGTGCTGTTAGTATATGTCGTACACGTAGCTACTACTCGATGGCGTACCTTTGACTTGCTCTCCAGCAGAATCTTGCCCTCATTCGATATGCACGGCAAAACACCCTGCTCGAAGATAACCACATTCTCCTTCTTCAGCCCGAAGAAGTCATTCTCCTCGAAGAACTTCGCCGTGGGTTCCCGTGTAGGTCCGCTAGTCATGACATACCACGGAATCGTAACGCTCTCCTTGCCGTGCTTCTTCTGTGCCAACAGCTCAGCCTTCCTGATGCGTTCGCCCTGAAGCTGGAACAGCGACTTCTTGCTGGGCAGACCAATGTCAAAGCACCCCTTTGGCGCCGAGCTGCCCAACCGCGTGCCCTGCCCACCAGCCATCAGCACGACTGCCACTTTGTTCTCGGCGATCAGCTCCAGGCCGCTGTTGTACCACTTGTCCAGGTCATCCTGCTTCGAGTCGAGGACCGATGACGTCGCGTCTTGTGGGAGGGGCTCGATCTTCGACTCTTCGGAGTCAGCTTTCGCGGGGTGGAGGGCGCGCTCGGTGATTTCGTTGATGTAGTCGGGGTTGAAGCCGCTTAGTTGCTCGTAGAGGCTGGCCTTCTCGGCTGTCGATAGCTTGTCATAGAAAGAAAAGACTTGTTCTTGTCCGGCCTTCGAGTATTTGGCCTTCAGCTCGTTGAGTTGCTCTTCTGTGGGCTCTTTTGCAGGAGGACCCTTGTCGGCGCTGGTGATGTGGAGTGCCTCCAAGGCGTTGTTGATTGTTTCCTTGACGGCCTCCATGGTGGGGTGTTGTTTGTGTAGCGGGCTAGGAGTTGTATAGGAACGCAATTGAGACGTCAGAATGTTGTATGGGAGACGTTACAAGGACAAAGACGAGATTGTTCAAGATGATGAGATTGCTTGCTAAACTGGCTCGATGTTTATGCAACGCGTACAAAGCTCAGCTTCCAGCTGCGCCTACCTCATTGCCCCACTTCGCAGCGCGAGCTCTCACCGCACGCCTCCCGCACGACCCCATGCTAAATCATCTTCACTAAAAATAGGAAACGAGCGGAAACACAATATATTGGTATGTAGAGGTCAAGTCGTACCTCAACAATGACTCCAAACCTCAATACGAGAACTTGCGGTTCCTGTGGCCCATCGCTGCTTATAGAAGGTTTCGATGTACTATCGAAAACACTGAACCTATCCACCCGAAGAGTGTCCGTCATTGAGAGCGTGGCAAAGCCGTACTACCACATTACTGCTCAAGTAGTGTAGCGATGTCCGTTCATTACATCGCGTGTGCACGTACAAACATGTGGAATCTGGCACAAATGACCAGGAATTCATGCATATATGTGTTTCAACATGCTCGCTGTAACGCGACCAAATTACGTTCCAAATGTCATCCGATCGAAAGTATAGTGCCTATATATGACCGTTCGCCTCGCCGTTGGTCGTAGCGGCTTGCTCAGGCTGCTTGTCTTCGATCGGCTTCAACGACCTGGCTGGAGCTGGGTTCAAGATCTGCGCAGCATCAATGAGTCCAGCATTCGGGTTCAGCTCGAGACCAAAGCCAGGCAGATCCAGCGTCTTCACATCGAGGTAGCCCTTCGTAGGAATCGGCTCATTCAAGAACAAGTTGCCAAACACGGGTAACACTGACTTTCCATCCGGTGAATTGGCCAGATACTCCTGAAACGGCGAATTCGCCTGGCTGACCACAAAGTGATAGCTGTACGGTCCACTGGCATGCGGAACAACCGGGATATCATACGCAGCAGCCATAGCCGCAATCTTGAGCAGCTCCGTCAAGCCCCCGACCCACATGACATCCGGCTGCAAGATATCCAGATTCCGCCCTTCAATGAGCTTCCTGAAGCCGTACCGCGAGTACTCGTGCTCGCCAGTCGTGAACTTCATCCGCGGATGCGCGCGCTTAATCTGCTCGAATCCATCGCTGTCATCCGGACTCAGACACTCTTCCCACCAATTCAGGTTCAAATGCTCCGTCGCCTTGACCACTTCAATCGTATACGGCACATTCAAACTCATATAGCAATCGACCATGAGCGGGAAATCCGGTCCCACGCTCTCGCGATGCTTGGTCAGGAACTCTACATTCTTCTTCAGGCCCTCGACGCCCTCGCCTGGTCCGTAGGGGAGGGGGACTTTGGCGCCGAAGAAGCCCATCTCCTTGGCTGCGAGGGGCTCGGGTCCCGTGCAGTAGAAGTTGAGGCGCTCGCGTGTGGAGCCGCCGAGCATCTTGTAGACGGGCTCGTTGCGGATTTTCCCTAGGAGGTCCCAGATTGCGAGGTCGATGACGGATATGACGGCGACGGGGAGGCCTTTGCGGCCATAGAACATGGAGGCGCGGTACATTTGCTCGAACATGTGGTTTGTGTCTCTTGGGTCTGTAGATGAATTAGTCGTTTGTGCGTTGTATTGGTTGTAGGTATTGCTTACCTTGGCCCATCAAGAAGCGCTCGAAATGCTCTGCTACCAGCCAACATGCTGGTGGTCCACCAAAGCCAGTAGCAAAGCCTTTGGTTCCGTCGGTTGCTTCCAATTCGACGCAAAATGACCCAAGGACATTGATTCCCCATGATGTTCTTGACTTGCGATATTGCTCGTACTGGCTCATGGGCGTGCTGATCTTGCTATCTATCAGCCAATGTCCGCCGTGTACATTGTGGTAGTCCTACTTGATGTTAGTACACTGGTCAAATACGGCATGCATTGAGACCTACTCCCCCAGATCCAGGCCCTTGTGTAAGAAAAGTCTTGATCGACTTAATTGTAGGAAATTCGCGCGCTGCGCTCGAACTTGTTGAAGATGGCATGACGGGCTATGTACCAGAAACGATAAGAGGGGTATGGTATGAGGGCTCCCAAGAGCTTTATACACCATCAGGTCATGTGGAGTACATGCAAGACGGGAAACTGGGCCAGATCATACCGACCTCGCTGCAACATTGTATACACGCACCGAGCTGAGCAAACCAAAAGTGGATCGCGACCCCGGCGATTGTAGACGAGCACCCGGCAAATGAACCGTTTGCTGGCGCGCCATGTGAGCCTCGGTCGCGGTCTCCAAGCCACCCACTCAAACAGCATGGAGGGGACCGACTCTCGTTAGCTGAAAAAGCTGGGGAAATAATATTCAACCCCACCGTAAGTTCGGACGCTGCTCTCCCGAATACTGCACGCTCCAACAACGCCCCAATCGAGCTCGTTGCGATGAACGCTGACGCACCTCCTTCTCCCGCTGTCAACGGCGGGCCTACTATACAACAGCATGCTTCAAGTCCCAATGGAACTGCGAAGCTGTCGCATCACTCGCCTGATGCGCCTTGGAGCGATGAGGGCTCGAGTGGAGAGGAGGCTGGCACGTCGAATAAGCGGAAGCGGCCTTTGAGCGTCAGCTGTGAAACGTGAGTACTTCCCTGTTCGAGCGCAAAAATACCGAAGTCGCAACGTCAGACAGCTGTTCAGAGAGTGTTCTTGTATAGCATCGCAATACTTTTGCGCTGCGACTTCTCATCACATCTCACTTGCGCCTGTTGCCAGCTACAAGTTGAAATGATGGTTCTAAGAACCTCCCAGGTGCAAGACACGGAAAGTAAAGTGCGACAGAGGGCATCCAGCGTGCGGCTGGTGCCTCAAGAACTCGAGTTCATGCGTCTACCTTGTGAGTCGCGTGTCATTTTAGAATCAAAGTCGCAGACTGACGCCGCGTGCAGCCGAGGAAGAAACCAGGGCTTCGCGCTGGCTATGGCAGAGAATTGGAGGCCCGCCTAGGTGAGTCGCTTTCACACTTGAGACATATTCTCGCAAAATCACATGGAAGACTTCCAGGATCTGTTTGCGAAGTAATCATGTTTGCTCGTAGCTCTCTCACAACTGCCGGTGCCTACCATCCGAACTTGCATGAGACTGACTGGTGCGATAGATAAACTCGAATCGCTCCTCGCCCAACAACAATCACAGATCCACCAGCTGGCTAGCAATCAGACCCCTTCTTCTGGCCCTTCGCCTCAAGAAGCAGCTACATTTCGCAGCCCACCTGTCATCCAAACGCCCCACATACCGCGACCCGAGACAGCATTGTTCTTGCAAAAGCCCAACCAAGGGTTCCCGTCGCAATCAGCCATACAGAATCAGTACGCTGCTAGTATCACGGATGGCAGACACGCCTCTGTGACAGGGAACGGATACCAAAATGACGCCTTCGCACAGTACAACGAGCAGCATGCTCCGGCCATGTCGCGCGCCCTAGGGCAAGCGGATGCAGACTTTCCTCCGTACGACCTCCTGTATGGGCTCGTTGATCTGTTCTTCAAGCACATCTATCCATGGGTAAGTTTGGCGTTCAGTGTGGTCTGGAGGTTGACACATCATACACCAGCATTGAGGCTAAGAGCAATAGTGTCCCATCCTACACCGCCAGACGACCCTAAATTCGCTCTTCGGAGACGCAAGCCTCGACGAAGCCGATCGAATCCTCCTCCATGCCGTGGTCGCAACTACAGTCAAATTTTCGACCGATCAACGCCTTACACCCGAAAAGCGAGAGCGTTACCACTCGAGCTCAAAGTCCAAAGTGCTCCTCTATGGCATCGAGAACAGCTCGGTCAAGTCGCTGCAGGCGCTTGTGATCCTGGCTTTGGATGTTGTCGGCTGCTCGAATGGCCCACCCGGCTGGAATCTGCTGGCTCTGATCACACGCAGTGTGGTACAATTAGGGCTGGCGATGGAGACCTATTCACCAGCCGTCGCACCACAGTATGCTTCCATCTACACGTTGCGCGCAATAGTCTTGCCGGAACCCAAAGACTGGATAGAAGAGGAGAGTCGGCGCAGACTCTTCTGGATGATCTACGTTCTGGATCGGTATGCTACTGTTGCGACGGCCTTCGAGTTCGCACTGGACGAGAACGAGATCGACCGACGGCTGCCGTGTCGCGACGACCTGTACACTCGCAATGTGCCGGTCGAGACGAGATGGTTCCATACCTCAACCCGCTCGGACTACAGCATGAACCGGCCGGAAAACTTGGGCTCTCTGTCTTACTACGTGGAGGTTCTGGGCATTCTCACCAAGGTCCACAAGTTTCTGAAGAAGCCGGTAGACATCACCTCGCTGTCCGACGTGGAAACGTGGCAAAGCGGGTACCGTGAGCTCGACAATGCCATTCAGGAGTGGAAGTACAATCTACCGCCAGAGTTTGGTAATCAAGCAAGGATTTTCGCAAAGTCGGGCGTCAGTTCAAGCTTGAACAGCGGCATGGTTATGCTTCACGCTGCTTTTCATACGTAAGTCTTCCCTGACCTCTGACCTGAGATCATACGCAGCCCCTCGCATTTACTGTGCCAAGCTTCAGGACTTGCTGAATACCCATTGGTGACTTTAAAACTATGGTCTAACATACGTAGGACCGTGATTCGTCTCCACTCCTCAGCAGCCTATCCCACACATCGATCGCCAATCTTCACGCCCTCGTTCAGCGCTAGCCAGAGGTGCCTAAGTGCCGTGGAAAACATCACACAGCTCTGCGCATGCGTGCGCGACAACGGCCTTCTCAGCAAACTTGGCCCGCCTTTCGCATTCTCATTGTGGGTTGCAGCACGCGTCTTGCTAGTTCACGGTTCGACCATCGATCATCGCGTTGACACCTCCATCAACCTCCTTGTCAGCACTCTCCAGGAGTTCGGTCAATTCTGGGAAGTAGGGACCCGCTACGCAAATCTACTCTCACGGGTACTGTTGGAATACCAGGAATCGCAGCAAGCACCTACTGGTCTGAACGGCGAGCGCGTGACGCCCTCAACAGTCAAGATCCTAGCTGACATGCGCCGCTGCGCATTCGATCTCGACTTCCTCATCTCGCGGCAGCCGAAGCTCAATAGCGCTAGGATGCCGTCTATCACGCCGGCTCGTACACCTGCCCCGAATGAGCTGGAGTACTTGGACGTGTTTGACTTTTTCAATATGCCTCGCTTGCCTGTGTCCATGGACGGCGCTATGAGTTATCCCACGACTGAAGGCATGCAGATGCCCGAAGGAGCGTATGGGAATGAGTCGAATATTACGAACTATATGGTTGATGCTAGTTCGGATTGGTTCATGAAGCAGCAGTCAGGCTAATGTACTGCCTCGTTTCAGGCGCGCAATAACACTGCGAAGCTACAAAAGACTATCGTTTACCAGTGGGAGACTCAATGCGAATGTGTACAAAAGCTCTCGGGTCCATGATTGCTTTGCGCATAGGAGTTTGGTTAGGCGTTGTCCATGGGTGGTCGTCGTGTTCGGTGTCATTAGTACTTGCTCATTAGATACCCTCTTTCTTTGCTCAATAATTCAAAAGTGCTCGTATATGTTGTGTCGACCTCCAGAGCACCCTGCACCCCCAAATTTGTAACTCTAAAATACAGACATGTACTGCCAACCCACAGATGACAGTTTCGCCACTGACAGGTACGCGATGCCGATTTCGGCACTCCGACTCAACTAGCTCGCTCCTCATCTATCCCGACATCCATCTACTCCGAACTAACCAAAGGCTACCGCATTCTCATTGGACATAGGTGAGTTGAAGTCTCGAGTGTTAGTGCTGAATGGCGTTTCGTGAGAATGTCTTTTCTTGATTTGTGTGTTTCTGTGTGGATAAAGGCGCTGTTTGGACGTTGTTACGGGCATTGTCCGACGGATAAGGCTGGTGGATCGTCAGCGTGGACACATGCGCGACGATGTGACTTGTATAAGATCGCTGTGCCATGTCTCCAATATTTCCATGCATCTTGCCAAATCAGAAAGACGACTCCAGCCTTTATTACCTTTCAAGCACTGAAACTAAACCCTCTCCCAGTCCCACCAAACACCACACCACCCACAACCATGTCACCCCCCACCCAACCCCCCCAACAAATCACCATCCTCGGCGCAGGCGTCATAGGCATAACATCCTCCCTCGTCCTCGCACACACCTACCCCACCGCAAAAATCACCATCATCGCCAAACATTTCCCCGGAGATAGATCAATCGAGTACACGTCGCCATGGGCCGGCGCGAACTGGTCTTCAATGGCACACGACAACGGCCCGCTGGAGAAGTACGATGAAGTCACGTTCAGGCGCTTTGGGGAGTTGATTGATGGTGAGGATGTGTTTGGGTGTAAGGCGGTGAGGAAGGGGGAGGGGAATGAGATGGGTTTGGGTCGTATGGGTGAGTCAATGGTAGGATTTATAAGATTGTTGGTGCTGATGATGATGGTGTGTAGGTATGTGGGCTATTTTCGATGCGCCGATTGAAGAGACGGGTATTTTGAGCGATGGGACGGATAAGGTATGGTATGATGAATTGGTTGGTGGACTGAAAGATCTGAGGAAAGATGAAATGCCGAAGGATGCGGTGTTTGGTTTTGAATTCCCGAGTACGTTCCGCATTAATACTGCGGTGTACTTGCAATGGTAAGTTGCTTTTCCAGCGTAAAAGTACTCGTCCCTACTACTTCGATCAACCTTCAGCCTTCATCGAACTCGAAGTTCGAAGGAAACGCTACAAGTACCTCTGAACTCTTCACGATCCACTAACAACGACCAAGGCTCCAAGCCCAAGCCCTCTCAAAAGGCATCAAGCTCGTACGCCGCCACTACTCCTCCCTCACCTCCGTCCTGTCAGACCACCCATCAACATCCCTCCTCCTCAACGCAACGGGTATCGGCTCGCTCAACCTGTCCGACATCAAAGACACCAATCTGTACCCCACGCGCGGGCAGACTTTACTTGTCGCCGAGCCCAGGACGCCTATTACACGAATGTACGAATACGAGCAGCTGAACAAGTACGAGGCGCGCTTTTTCGTGTCTTTGTCTTTTATCCTCGCGCGGAAATGAGTACTGATTATTGGCGCAGGTATCAACGCTCGCCTAAGCGTATCGATCCGACGGTTGCGTACGTGTTTCCACGGCCACTTGGCGGCGGCGTGATTCTTGGTGGGAGTCGTGATGAGAATAATTGGAGCGATGAGTGGGATGAAGAGCTTGGAAAAACAATTATGCAGAGATGCTGTGAGCTGTGTCCTGAGCTCGGGAGGCCGGAGGACTTGCAGATTGTTTCGAAGAACATTGGGCTGAGGCGTAAGTTCATCGGATCGGGAAGTTGGGAAGTGGAGCTGACTTTACACAGCGTCGCGAACGGGGGGACCGAGGATCGAAGTGGAGAAGGGGAAGTGGCGCGTTCCCGTGGTACATTGCTATGGGCATTCTGGCGCGGGGTATCAGAGTTCTTGGTGAGTTGTAAACTGCTATTGAAAGGATAAAACTGATGGCGAATGTTTCTAGGGGTACGGCTGAGCGTGTTTTGGAGCTTGTGCAGAAGGCTATGAGTCCGGGTGCGTCGAAGCTTTGAGGACTGCGAGTCGCATCAAGATGACTTTCGATGAACACCATGGGAAGAGTGAGAAAGCATGAAACAATGTTGATGGGGAACTGTCCTACAATATTCCCAGTCGATGCGCAAAAGACTTCACACTCGTGGAGTGCTCATTTGGGCTTACTCATGATACCGAGTGCTCCTCTCTGAGTGTTCGAACCATGACCAGTCATTTGAGATACAAATACATACCTTTGTGTAATGTGATGGTAATCTGCTTGGAAAGTATTTATGCGAACAATCTCGAGTGAAGAGCCATCATCAGCGCGGACACTAAGGCCGATGTATGTTAAAAGTCGCTGTCCTGCCGAAAATGCGGGTGAGCGTACAATCAACGGACAGGTTCACTGACGTCTTCAGAAGACGTCGTAAGTCGCATGCGCTCCCAATGATATCCCTCTATGTTGAAAGACTTGTTTTTCAAGAAAGACCGCATGGAGGTCGTGCTCATGCTCCGATATACGCACAAGATTCCGGACATGTCCCAGAAGCCCGACCACTGAGAAGTGGTGGATAGGCAGATTGGAAGAGGAGTTCATAAATCCAGTTCTGGGAGTCTGCTGGCAGGTCGAGAAGGAACATAGTATATACGTTTGCTGAGGTGGACATGGTTTGAATGATTACCGTCATCGAAGCAGGTACGCTGGGAAAGTTCAACCTGGCGATTGCGCAATGTCAAGGACTTGGATTACGACTAGCTTCTGAAAGTCGAGTGAAGGTGAAAAGCTGAGGCAAGCAGTCCGAGACATGTATGATCAGTGCTCTACAAAAGGTTCATCCCAGATGGATAGCTTAACTTGACTTGGCATCTTCGATCGAAACATGTTCAGACATTTCAAAATATACACTGGAGCTTTGCAAGGACTTCCAAAGACTTCCAGACTAACCAGGAGCTACTCGGGAGTTGTTCCTGCAGGCTCTCATACTATACACAACGACTTGTTATCTTCGTCTGCGCTAACATGTAGTCATAGAGTCTGCGTCGTTCAGTCGTAAAATTCGAGAACCTTGTTCGCGCGATCCAGAATCACTCGCTCGCCTGGCGTCAGTCCCGTCGCGTCGCTATCCCATTCTTTCAAGCCCATCGCTCGGCACCCATCGTCACCAACGAGGCCATGCAAGTCTTCGGCTTTGATGCGACCAACGTGCTCGCTTTCGCCAATGCCACCGCCAAAGTCCGGACTCGGCGTGCCGTTCACAAAGTTCTCGCGTTGTCGAACTAGGTACTTCGCATTGTCTTCCGTCATCGGACATGCTGGAATGTACAAAACGCTAGAGTCCTTCTTTCCACCATGCGTCTTGTCTACGGAGTGAATAGTGTCGCAATGCCACGCAACATAGTCTCCAGGTCTTACTTTCGGCATATGAATCATGGACTCCT
>Ga0265798_10009247_pt1 | contig 12375 bp, 12 predicted proteins | sample P3T30metagenome_FD_192430 | JGI IMG/M metagenome (GOLD analysis project Ga0265798, IMG submission 192430) | Plant litter microbial communities from East Loma Ridge, Irvine, California - P3 T30 | ecosystem: Environmental > Terrestrial > Plant litter > Unclassified | place: USA: California...
CCACCATCATCATTCCACAGCTAGCACATTTCTCGAGTCAATCTAGTGGTCTTGGTATCGGGACGATGTGGTTAACGGTGAACATCCAAGTTCGAGATCAGGATGGTCAGTTGTACCCCTGACCCAATAAACCCAAGTCGGACTTCTCGGGATGACACGCGGCACACACACACACATGGCTTAATGCAAGTTGCAAGCATGCATCGCAGGAGGATGCCAATACAAACAGGTTCGACTTTGAACAAACAAGGGCCAGGCTATGTGTAGTGACCGGCAATGGAAAATAAATGCAGATTGGTGATTGTCCGAAAGGCAGTTGGTCGGCCCGCGGGCTTGTCAGACCACTGTGGGCTGAAGGCTTCGAGGGGCTGGCGGTGATTGCCGGCGTTTGACATTACACATGCATGCACATGCACGTGACGGCAAATGTATGCGTGTAATGTGCTAGACAGACTTTCTGGTCGTTGGTCGCATGCTTAGATCATTGACTGAGACGAGTTACCTTGCGCAGAGAAAGGCACTTGGATCAAATGCAAAGTACTACATGAAAATTCAGTGTACAAGCACATCACATATTCATACTACGGCGCATCGTCATCTTGCCAATCGCGAGTTCGCGACCTGTTCTGGCGTCCATGACTCGGGAACCTGTATGGACGCATCGTGAGCGTATGCTAGCGCACATGGCTCCTCTTGCAGAACGTGCCAAGACCTCGAAGCAGCAGTGTGATTAGTGGCACATGACAGGGCAAATTGGGACACATGCAGATGGACTAGCCAAAGATTGCGATGGAGTAAGGGGGGACGAAGAGGAAGTTTTAGAAGGCAAGCCCACGGCTAACAACTGAGCTATGACAAAGCGTGGGGTTGGATATACTGCAGAAACATGGCGGAAGATACTGTAGTGGGGCACTGCTGCATATTCATTCTGCGTGTTCTTGATCTGCCCATGTCATGTTGATGGGGACTCAGCTCCTGCAATAGGAGAAGTTGAGGGCCAGCATGTGACAGTTGTGAGGCTGCACAAGTGTGGCGCGGAATGGTAAGATAACTACCAGACCCCTGACCTCACTACGGACATGACAAGGTTACATGGCGTTTGTCATTGTTGTTACTTCATTTCTTTTTCTTGTCCTTGATCTTTTTCTTGGACTCTGCCCCGCTGCTTGCCCCGCTGCCAGGCGTCTCGCCCGTCATTTCTGCCATCATGTCTTGCAGGAAATTCTCGCTGACACCGCCTCCGGTCAGGGCTGGTGAATGCAGAGGGAGAATCTTGTTCATTTTCCAGCCCTTTGGTATCGCCGGCTCAGGCATCTCTTTTGGCATGGGCAAGCCTGCAATGGGCAGCCTGAAGGGTGTGTTCTTCTGTGTCGGGTGTGCTTTGAGGTACTGTGAAATGAGAATGTAGAGATGGTGCTTGTTCTTCACATCTCGATCCATCATCTTGCCCTCGTGCTTGAGCAATACGCGCACTCTGCCAGGGTTGCTCCAATCTTGAGGATGTGTCTTGTCTGGCTCGAAGACTGTTTGGAGACCAAGGTCTGCAGCAGCGTCTGCCATCTCGCGCGCGAGGGGGTTTTCCACTGCAAGCTCCTTGCCTACACGGCGGCCCTCGGCCCTCGTCCGTGATTTGTCGAAATATACTGGGTAGAGGCATTGGTAGTGTTTGGACTTTTCGCGGTCTGTCGACGTCTTGATCGAGGGACTCTGTGGCTGTAGCATCTGCGTGGACATGGAGGCTGTCCCAGTGCTGGGGACATTGGTCGCATTCATCAGAGAAGGCACGTCGTCAATGTCCATCTCCGACGGCTCGCTGTCCGAGTCGCTGACTTCCTCTACACGGGGATTCATTGTGTCTGTTTCGGGGCGTCAAGCCACTCTTGTCCTGCACAAATGTCAGATGTGCCTCGTCGACTCGGGCTATTCACTTGCCTGACATACGTCGGCCTGCTGGATTTCTCAGGCTGCAGTGAACGTGATGTGGGGAAGCTAGAGGTGGGGCTTGGCGGCACACACAAGGCACAAAGGGCACAGGGCAAGTGCTGCCGGCCCGGGTCGGCCTTTCGTGTCTTCCGGCGCTACGGCCCGGTCGCGACAGATCTGGCTGCCTTTGTCCCGGCTTCACAATTGCACGTCTAGCACCCAGTCCGCCAACAAACTGGCCCATCTTTCCTCACCGCAACTTACCAACTTGCAAACTCAAACCATCACCTCGCCTGTGTCACCTTCCCCATTGTTGTAGCAAGGGTAGCTATATACCGTGCCGCAACGGCAAGCCACAGTTTGCTTCATTCGGCAAGCCCCTCCAACAGGACGATTGTCTTCATAGCAGGTCCAGTGCTGCTCCTTGCGGCAGCCTGCCTTTGTTTTCTTCTTGCTTTTCGAGCATACCTAGTCAGCCAGGGCGTCGGAGATCGGCAGTTGGCCGATATTGGCAGGCAGTCAGTCTATACCAAGAAAACCCCGACAACATCCGAGCTTTCGACTCTCCAGCCCATGCAGCGGCACTGCCGGTAGGGTCACAGGCTACATTGGTGGTGCATCAAGTCGGCGCCCCAGACCATTGTGCGAACAACAAGCCTTCGAGTCAATGAGCCGGTTCTGTCCTCCACACTAATGCATGCCTGTTCTTTTGCAGCCAGCTACGACTAGCGCTTCGGCGCTCTAACCAGAGTATACCCAGGCCGTGAGCAATTCATGTCAAGTCATGGACATGCATTCATGTCCATTTCAATGTATAGCCAATGTGAGGGCGCTCAAGGCCGCATGCACATCGGTCTGCTTTCTTGTGGCTAGCATCAACGTCAGCCTCCCATTATCGCCAACACCATCTCACATGTCGGGCGTGCCCTCATGCTTTTGGCCATGGCCTTAGTCTGACCCTTTGGATTCCGGATATGTCGTTGAACCCGGTCCAATCCTTTCATGGTACGCGTCCAGGCGACCATAGCAACATCCTCACCAGTCGTACGATACACCGGCTCCCTTGAAGCTCGGGTGAGCCATGTGGCAATGGCGCATATGTCTTTGCCGTTCGCGAGGCACTAAAATCGGGTGTTTGCCTGCATATGCGGCGCCCTGCCAACATGAGTCAGAATTGTCAGTCTGACGGCAGAGCATGGCCTCGATATCCGCGCCTGCGATTATCTCGCTAACCATCGTTCCTGTCCCCTGGAGATTCGGTTACTAGCTTGCTAGCTACATGCAATGCGTGCAAGGTTGCCTGTGTACTAACCACTTTAGCTTCCTGCCCTGACATCAACGCAGCTGTGCCGTTTCCTGGTCTTAGGCGAAGTATCTCTTATGACACAAGGCTGACCGTTGCTCAAGAACCTTGGGAACACCAGACGCCGGTAAAAGAGTGGTGGTATAGTTTGATTGGTCGGTCGGATATACGCCAGGGTAAGCAGTTGACCGTTGACATCCTCAAACGTGAATAAGCCTACAATCCTTCCCGCATTCTGCACATAATTATCTTGGACCCAAGTCACTCGTGCACCAACATCCCTTCCTGGCCTCACTTTCCCAAACTTAATAGATTTTGCGGGCTACCCGAAAAACAACGGCTGATATCGGTTTCCCGACGGCTTGCCTGTAGTGTTCTCCTAGTGACCTCGGTCCTGATTACACCGTAAACGGTCCGTTCCAAGAGAACGTCCAATACGGGATGGTACCATGACTAGTTCGGGCGTGTATAAAACCACTTATCAATCCTGCCACATTCCCAACTCTACCTTTGTCTCCCTCTCCAGCCTTCACACCAGCCGAACTATTGTCTCCCATTTCCACCTATCCTTCCCAACGCAAAACACACCAGAGCCTTTACCCCACCACCACTCTAGTGAAGCAAAACATGGCACCAGCACTGTTGATCAACGAGAGCAGCAGCCCCTCCCTGGCGTTTGGCGGCGATGCTCTAGTACCAAACAAGGATGGTTCTCAAGTATCCAGTACTTCGCGGAATCGCCAGCGCCATCGAAGCGCTTTGATCAAACGCAGTGTTAGAGACTCACCACTACTTGTCAAGGGCGCTGAAGGCAGCTGGCTACTGGTTACTGATGGTACAAAGACTTGGAAGGTCTTTGATGGATCTGGAGGCGCCGCAGTATCCAACATTGGCCACAAGGATGCGAGAGTGTTTGCTGCGATCAACGAGCAGCAAGCAACCGGTATCTCATATACTCCTTCTATGAGTTTCGATACGGAAGTGTCATATGAGTTTGCAGATCTTCTGCTTGACACAACGGATGATCTTATGGCCCAGGTGGCTTTTTACAGTTCAGGTAATGCGGCCCCTACCCTCAAAGTGACAAGGCTCATCCCAATCCTTAGGTTCCGAGGCCATGGAGGCTGCACAGAAGCTTGCATATCAATATCACTCAATCTTGAACAAGAACACGCATAACGAACGGCACTGGTTCATCGCCCGTGATCGATCGTACCACGGCGCCACGCTTGGTGCTCTCGATGTCAGCGGCCATAAAGGCCGTAAAGCAATGTACAGGCCAATTCTGCCCAACAACACAACCTTTATATCCCCGTGCTATCCTTATCGTGATATGCAGGAGGGAGAAAGTGCAACGCAGTATGTTCAACGACTTGCCGAGGAGTTGGATAGCAAGATCTGCGAGCTTGGTCCCAGCACGGTGGCTGGATTTGTCATGGAGCCAGTTGTAGGCGCAGTAAGTTGTTCATTTCTGTTCACAACACTGCAGTTGTTTTTGCATGAACTGACGTCTTTGTCTAGGCACTCGGTTGCGTTCCGGCATTGCCTGGCTATCTTGAGGCCATGAAAGGCGTGTGTCGGAAGCACGGCGTACTTCTCATCTTTGATGAAGTCATGTGCGGTATGGGCCGTACCGGGTACATGCACGCTTGGCAGGAAGAGGGTGTGGTCCCAGATATCCAATTGGTAGGCAAAGGTCTAGCGGGTGGATACGCCGCAATTTCTGCACTACTTGCTGGAATCGAGGTAGCCGATACTCTTGGGGACGAGGCCTTTGCTCATGGCCATACATTCCAGAACCTACCAATGGCGTGTGCTACTGGCTTGGCCGTTCAACATATCGTCCAGGAAGAACGTTTGATCGAAAATGTTCGAGACAAGGGTGACAAGTTGATGAAGAAGCTGATGGCCCGTTTGGAAAACCATCCCAATGTTGGCAACATTCGAGGCAAGGGCCTTTTCTATGGAGTAAGTACCGGAGAGTACTGCTTGCAGGCAACAGCTGCTGACTGGACCAGATTGAATTTGTGCAAGACAAGAAGACCAAGACGCCATTCGACCGTAAGCTAAACGTGGCCTGGAGGATTCATGAGCAAGGTATGTTTTGAGAAATGGGGCGAGTGCTTCAGATGTTAATAGTTGCTGCAGGTCTCCAAGATGGATACAACATCTTCATATACCCAGGCTCTGGTACGGTTGACGGTGATCGCGGCGACCACGTCATCGTTGCACCTGCATTCAACATCACCAATCTAGACATCGACATCATTGTGGAAAGCGTCGGAAAGCTGGTCGTTGATTTCTTCGCGGACCTCCAGGCCTCCTCCAAGTTGTAGTTACCAGGACTGCGCCTGTCTCAGCATACGATGGATGAGCATGACGAATGACGACGTACGAATTTCCTTTGTTCCCTCAATACACGGACGGCTCTTGTGATTAGCAGCATACATGCGCGGCGACGGTTTTGCAATCTTTTTTTTTCTTCCACCGGCTGAGGCTATTTGAAACGGTGTTACTAAACTGGCGAAGATTCAACACTAGAAATGCATTGGAGCGGCTGTCTGAACATGTTTCGTACTTGAAGGGATTGTCCGAGTATCGATCATAAGCGGTACATGTACGGCAGAAAGTTGGCTTTTGTTTTTATTTTGTCAATCTCCTTAGTCTCATATAGTTATTTGGCTCAAGTTTGGTGTCTCGAGCCTGTTTTTTTTGTTGTTGTACATACATGGGCGAATAGTGTCAAGAATGAAAACCAAATAAAGCTCATCTGTAGTAAAGGCGATTCATTGTGCTTGTGGAAGACGACCACACTTCAGGCTGGAATTGAGCGGCTGCCAAGAGGGAGCCGTGCCGCAATCACAACGAGGTGGAAACGGGCCTCAGGCTTGGCGGCTAGGGAAACGCTAAACGCGTCGACGCAAGCAGGAGGCGTAACATGTTAATGGCAGTGTGAAATAGTTATGGTTTCGTGAGCTGGGTGATGCAAGCCTAGGACAGAGTGTGGTGTTGGTGTGGACATGTGGCGGGATGACGTTATCTGTAAAGCGGAGCAAGAGGGACCATCAAGCCAGTGTCGGTGAGTTGAGTAGCGAGCGATGCAGATGGAGGGTGGTTGCCGCCTACATTAGGCTATAGTGCCGGGGGTGTGTGCGTCGTATATACGTTGATAGCCACCGAGGAGGTGTGTCATATTAAGAATGAATGAAAAAGAAAACAGCTTTTGGTGAGGTGAGTGCTCCATGTGCGGCAGGGACGAGTCTCGCACTTGCAAGAATAGCCGGACGGACAAGTACATGTGGGTTTGGGGAGGATGCTGGATGCGCCTGGGCGGGCACAGCCGTCTACGGTCGTCTCGGAGACGTAGCTGAAGGGTTTGCAGAGCCGAAGCATGTGGGCGAATGTGTTGGGGACCTGTTTAATTCTTCTCTTCTACACTTTCCCGGACAAAGACCAATTTCGGCATGCAATGGTTTCACTCTCGCGAGTCTGCGACGTACGGCAGTGGCCAGGGCGCGCTCGATCTTACCCCCCAAGGGCCGACTCGTGCGTGCTCTGTGTACTCGAGCCTTTTGCGGTGAAATGACATGACCATTCCAGCCTGCTAAGCATCGCTCGTGTTTGCAGCTTGCTGCTGCGGCCTGGCCGTCTGCTGCCGTCACTCGGGCGCGGCGAGGAGAGAGAGGGGGGGGGGCAGCTGGGCAGCCTCTCTGGCGCAAGCGACCGAATAGATATTAACGGGCTTCGGGCGGCTTTCTGATTGACCAGCCTAGCTGCTGGCCTGGCCGCCCCGACACAAGTCCAGGTGACTTGTGGATGCCCGCCGCACGCTACCCGTCGGTTGCAATTACGAGAGGGAGGATAAAAGGCATGCCTTGGGTGATGTCTGCGCAGGCCATAGGCAGCGGGCGGAGGCTGGAGACACAGTAGACTGGCTCGGCGCGTGTCGTTGGCGTGGCGCGCGAAGACGAAGACGAAGACGAATGACGACCAAGTGGACCGCACAGGCCCCGGCATCTCACCACAGACTCCAAGTGTGATCTCAACTTCGCCTGCCTCCACCCGGCGACCACGACGCTTTTCTTGCTCCCTCTGACATGTTCGACGCCCGCCATTCTTCCGCGAGTCCACACCCATCGCAGAGCCCTCTGTGAGCCATCGTCGTGAGCGCATCCCGTCCGCCGTCTGCACGTCCGTGTCCGCATGCTCCAGACTGGTCAGGCCTGCGATAACACGGCTGCTGAGGAACGTCTCCTCTCCTCCTTCTCCTCCCCCCCCTCAAGAGTCCCAGTCACGGGACACGGCCAGTGACGCCCAGTGCATCACCATCCACCGAGCTCACCCTCACCCTCACCCTCACCCACACCCGCACCCGCACCCATTTGCGTCTCCAGTCGCGCCGTTTGCTCGCCGCACCGACGTGCTCGAGCCGCTAGCCTGCGCAGACAAGCAGCGTCACCCACGACGTCGGCTCTTGCACCCCAAGCCCACGACACCACACCATGTCGACGCCCTCGACCGCCACGGCCACACTCCCGCCCCATCACCAGTTTTATTCACACCACCACACGTACCAACCCAACATCTCCAATGCCCAGATCGCCAACGGGTCTAGTCGGATAGGCAATTCGCTCTACAACGGCTACGCTAGCGGCACCTCGAATTCAGACCTGCGCCGAACCACAACCACGCACGCACGACAACAACAACCACCCCAGCTGCCACCCATCACACAGCCGGCCCCGATCGACATGAGCGCAACCGACTCCGGCTCGGCTCAGCGGCGGCGCAATCCCGACTGGGCCGACTTCTACAAGAACGGCATTCCGAGGGAGGTTATTGTTATTGACGACGACGACGACGACGACGATGACGGCAACGACGACCCCCAGCCCCCTCCGCCGCGCCAGCCAGGCTCGGCACGCACCGCGCAAAGCGCATCCGCCCGCCATACTGACAAGAAGCGCAAGACGGCCGCGTCGACGGCTTACGATCCGGTCTACAACCAGCACACGTCCTACTCGACCACCCAAACACCCTACTACGACTCGCCCAACCACTCTCTGTCCACCGACAGGACGACATCTGCCCTGCACACTACTGCGCACACCTCATTGGGCTCGCAGGCCAGCAACGACAATCACATCTCGCCTCTCGACAACTCGGCGGCTGGCCAGAAGCGCAAGCGCACCCGCGCGGTAGTACAGGACGAAGCCAAGCAGGCCAAGAGACGAGAGCTGGCCGACCACGACGATCCCTTCAGTCTGTACCAGCCGCCTCCCAACCCAGTCATCAAGGCAAAGGACGTGCATGTGCAGGTCATCCCAGACGTAAGACCATCCACCCCTTTGACACCACCTGATGCTAACGTGGTCTAGAAATCCTACACCAAGGACCAGAAAGTTGATGACGAAGATGGCCACTACATCGTAGTACCCGATGCTGATCTCACAGAGCGATGTATGCATCTTCTTCCACATCCCATCGAGCACCTTGCTAACGCCGATACCAGATCAAATCACGAAGCTGCTCGGCCAGGGCACCTTTGGCAAAGTCGTCCAGGCCTACGACAGACGCAAGGGCACCAACTGCGCCATCAAGGTCATCCGATCAGTACCCAAGTACCGGGATGCCAGCCGCATCGAGCTGAGGGTATTGTCAACACTGGCATCCAACGACAAGCATAACATCAACCGATGTATACATCTACGAGACTGCTTCGACTTCCGAAACCACATCTGCATTGTCACCGACCTCTACGGCCAAAGTGTGTTTGACTTTCTCAAGTCCAACGGCTTCGTTCCTTTTCCCAGCTCCCACATCCAAAAATTTGCAAAGCAGCTGTTCACCAGTGTCGCGTTTTTGCATGACCTCAATCTCATCCACACCGATCTGAAGCCAGAGAACATCCTTCTCGTGAACAACAACTACCAAACGTTCACGTACAATAGAACTGTACCCTCGTCTTCAACGACCATCAACCGTACGGCCAGACATCGCAAAGTCCTTCTCGACCCGGAGATTCGACTCATCGACTTTGGGTCAGCGACGTTCAACGACGAGTATCATTCTTCAGTTGTGTCGACTCGTCACTACCGAGCGCCTGAGATTATCCTCAATCTCGGCTGGAGTTTCCCATGCGACATTTGGAGCATAGGCTGCATTCTGGTCGAGTTTTTCACCGGTGATGCTCTGTTCCAGACACACGACAACCTCGAACATCTGGCCATGATGGAGGCTGTCTGCAGCGGCAAGATTGATCGGGACATTGTGCGCGCGGTTTACAAGCAAGACCGTGGCTCATCACGCAACTCGACAAGCTCGTAAGCCGATACGTTGTTCTCATTTGATGACTATCGCTAACATTCTCAGCGCCGCGAGATACTTCAAGAATTACAAGCTAGACTACCCCAACGCGGAGACAAACAAGGCGTCCAAGAAATACGTCAAGGCGATGAAGAAGCTACCTGTACGCACACCCCAGTTGCACTGCTTGACGATGGTCACTAACAAGGTCAGGAAACTATACCTGCGCATACAGACTTTAATAGGCAGTTTCTGGATCTGTTGAGGCGGATATTCGTCTATGACCCAAAGAAGCGGATTACAGCCAAGGAAGCATTACAACACCCTTGGTTCAAGGAATCGCTCATGGACGACGGAACCGAAGCCCACAAGATCCGACTGGAGCGGGAAAAGAAGGCCCGCCGAATGGAAGAGGATCGTCGCTATCGTGAACAACAGCGAGCGTACTGAGCCATCCAAGGTTTGACATCCATCATGATGGAAGTCTTATATAGATTTTCAGCACCGCCGCGCACGCGCGCGCGCGCGTACGCTACAGGCACGATAAACGGCTGCGGGGTTATCGTTTGCTTCTCACCTACTGCATTTACGACAGCGACATGACACAAGGGGAGTGGCCACTCTACGTTCCATACAGGACTTATTGGCGTTATACGTGTCACTGTTATCTTGGATTACCAATTATTCTCGTCTTCTCCATGTTTAGCGAGAGCGGAAAAGTACTCTGACGCTCGTGTTGATAACATCCAGTGTGAGAGCGAAAACGTTATACCACTATTTTTGCGCGTGCGGCCCTGGGACGAGAAGCAGAGATGGTGTGCTGGGCAGTGGGTTGTGGGTTGAATGCTTTGCTCATCTTCATGGAAGCGCTAGCTGTAGATATAGCCGACAAGAGTTGTGCTGATGGCTGGTAGCATTGTATAATTTAGGACTCAGAGCAAAGGTGCTTGGGGACAATGTATTGAGTATCACGGCAACTGAACAAGCGGCACATAATCAGGGGACTGAATGTCTCATTTTTGACCACATATTCGCGCCAATGTCCCAGTACTCGTACCGTGGTTGCGCGTAATCGTTTACGCAATTGCAAAAGATGCATGTTTTTCTGCAATAGCACCGCACCGAGGATGATGTGATTCCTCCTCACGCACATACCTCGACCTCTCGCTCCTCGTGCAAGGATTCTGGGACAGGGCATCTAAGCGAGGTGGCTAGTCCAACCCTAGTCACTCCGTCGGTCCAGCATCCCGGCCGGGGTAAACACGTCCCTCGGCGCGTCGCAAACAATCCGACTGTAGCATTGCGCCAACGGCAACAACGACCCAGCGACGCACAAGATGGCAAGTGGAAAGCAGCAGGAGAATATGCTCCTTACAGAGCACTTTACCTGGCCCCCAATTGTATGTATGATTATCTCTACGTGGTGCTGCGGCCTGGGTTGAGCATATGTGCGTGTGCATGTCCCCCCGCCTACCACTCTTCCAAAGCAATTTGCGACTTGTTCCACCAAGACCAGACACTCTTCTCTCATATCAAGATTCGCAGTATGTGGTCCGACTAACACTCTGCATAGTCCCTAATCGATGACATAATAAATGCCGTGAACGAGGTTCTCTACCGCTGCACCGACTCGTTCGAAACAGGCCTCTCGGCCGCCGACCCCTCGCTCCTTGGTTTTGCCGACCTCTATGCTTCTCAAGGCCGTACGCCAGAAAAGGATGAAGATGGACAGGATGTCTATCCAGAGGCTAGGCTAGAAATCGAGGAGGGAGTGCTCAAGCTAGAAACGCTAATGGAGAATGCCGTGGACAAGAACTTTGATAAGTTGGAGATTTGGACGTTGAGGAACGTGTTTGCTCTCGGCAGGGGCAAGGGAGGGGACGAGGGATTGGGAGACTGGGTGAGGCTAGGGCACTACGAGGTATGTAGAGAGCGTGTGTGTGGGAAAAAGGAAAATGGAATCGAGAATGGCTGTCCAAGGAGTACCAGGCAATATCAGAACATCCAGTCTAACACACCTCAGAACCTCGAACCGCCTTCCAAAGACATCACCCTCACACCTGAAGCCCTCTACACCCTTCGCCGCAAACTCATCGAAACCCAAAAACTAAACGCCGCCCTCGTCGCGGAGAAGACACGCAACAACGCGCAAATTGCCCGCCTGCGAGCACTCATCCAGCCAAATACAACCACCACTACTACAAAACGCGAAACAAGAAATTCAACATCACCGGCCGAGCAGGAACAAAACCAGAATAACAATGCACCCTTTGCCTTTTTAACACACACGACAGCTGCCCAGTCCCTCGGCCTACATAGCCTACCACCTAACACCACCACCACAACAACAACCAGTGACCAAAACATGGAGAAAACAGCACCACTAACCACCCACACCACATTCACCACATCCCAACTACCCTACCTCCGTAAACTCCTCGCCTCTCTCAAACCATACCTCCCCACCACGGCACTACCGACAAACACGACGCACTCGTCACATACTTGCTCCTCCTCCTCGGCATTGCCATCAACGGGCGCCGGAGCCAGGGACAAGGAAGAGTTGAGCAGGGAGCGTAAAATGTACGTTGAGAGTCAGAGTAAGAGGATTCTGGAGCGCAGGGGGGTGGATACAAAGGATGGGGTCGAGGGTGTTTGGCAAGGGAGCAGTAGTAGGGTGAGGGCAGAGGAAGTGAGGGGATTGGAGGGCTTGGTCGCGGGTCTGGATGCAAGGAAACATGATGGCGATACAAAAGCGAGGCTGGAGCCGGGGCCAAAAGAGGAAGAGGATCCAGACGCCATGGATACGAGCTAAGGTTGAGTAAGATGAGAGAGAGAGAGAA
>Ga0265798_10009248_pt1 | contig 12374 bp, 15 predicted proteins | sample P3T30metagenome_FD_192430 | JGI IMG/M metagenome (GOLD analysis project Ga0265798, IMG submission 192430) | Plant litter microbial communities from East Loma Ridge, Irvine, California - P3 T30 | ecosystem: Environmental > Terrestrial > Plant litter > Unclassified | place: USA: California...
CCTCAATCTTCGCCCGCGAACTCATCCACCACAAGTCCCCATCTTCAATAATACTAAACCACCAGCCCATTAAAAAGACGGCGCGCTGGTCCTTGATTTCAAGCAAGTGCATCAGCTCAGGCGTGATGAACGCCGTGAAGTAAATGAAACTGAGGACGTTTGCGTGCGTGAGGCGCACGGATTGGATGCGCGAGAGGATGAAGAGGGGGAGGTGGTAGACGTTGTTTTTGAAGGTGGATGTGGGTGTTACGCCGAATATGGCTTTGATGTGTTGGGGTACGCGCATCATGGATGTATCGATCGTGCTGATCCAGGCAGGCACAGATGGGCAGTGCGGCGCTTTGTCTTTCATGAGTTGGTAGAAGATGCTGTCCGGACGAGTGGGGTCCGCGATGCGCCAGAGAGACTTCTTGCCTTCGCCGAGTCGCAGCCAGGCGAGGTCGTCTGGCTCGGAGGGCTTGAGGGGCCAGACTTCGTCCACCTTGTCGGAGTTGACATACCAGAATGACGTGGCTCCGATGATGACGCCTGTAGCCCATATTGCGTCTCTTTTGGTGGGGAGTATTGGTTTGGCGAGGAGTTGGTTGAAGAGCTTGGATCCGGTGTTCCAGTGCTGCAAGGCGGCGAGCTTGTGACTGGCATACAACTCAGGCCTACGAGAATGCACCAGATCTGCATCATGCATCAATGTCAGGCCTAGAAGCATGTGCATGAGAAACGGGTTCTGGTCTCATTATTAACCTCTGGAATTGCTATATATCGTGCTGAACTTACAGATACTGCAAGATGGTTTATACAATCCCGATAGGCTGGTGCGATGCGTTTGTCGCCGATAGTTAAAGCAGTTCTATGCTGGAAGCGAAAAAGAATTTCGTAGTGTGCGTCGGTGAAGTGCCAGAATGGCTTTGGCGAGTCCCAAGGCAGGTCGCGTTCTGAGAAACCGGACTGGATGCAACCGTCGATCATGCTTACCATGCTAGCATTGAAGGAGACGGGTGTTTGAGGTGATAGGTGGCCGTAAATACTTGCATAGTTTGGAAGGGTCGACATTCCCGGTTCGCCCCTGTGATCTGCTGTCTCGCCATTGACCAGTGAGACTGAAGGACTCGGAATACTTTCAGCAGGCACTAAGTTGCGACGAGTTGCGCGTGCAGACGGTATGTCTGCGCGTATAACAACCACCTGCTCTGGATAAGCAAGCGGCGCAAAATCCACCTGAAAGGCACTCTGAGATGACAACTGCAACGAAGTCACAGTTCCGCCATAGTTGCAGTCAACACCATAGAGCCGACACTTCTTACACTGCGGCCTTCCTTCATCACACTACCCATCGTCAGCGATATCTCTCAGCAAGTACACGATCATCACTAACCTTGACCCCCCTCAATTTGCAGTTCGCACAACCCTTGCGAGACTTCTTGTGTACGCGTCGTTTGCGTCCAACTTGAGTTGGGACAGCGACCGGCATAGTAAGCGTTAATGATGAGAATGATTCTCGGAAAGCTCAATCGGGAGGGACATCGGTGAGTCTAACGATGTTTCGTATTCGAAGTCGCTGGGTGGGCGACATGGCGAGGTTATGTAGGAGACGAGGCAGAGCTAGACGCTCATTCATGGATGCGTTAGAGACGGGATATGTTGGCGCTAAGGATGTGGTCTAACCTCCGTTCGTATACAACAACGCGATTGAGCGCTGATTGGCCACGACAAACATGTACTGACGATTGCTTTGTCTTCGATACCGTGCTGTATTTCACGACCGCCATACTCTCAACCGTTGCTGTTCCTACTGGTGCATTATAGTAAACTCGGGATTAGTACACATGTCTTCATGCAGCCGTTAGTAGAAGCGTAACGGTACAATCTGATGCATTGCTGGAAGTGACGCCGTCATATTGTCCTGTGTGTGCAGTGTGAAGTGCAGACCAGTTCATGGTATCTCAAAAAAAAAACATGGACTGCAGAATAATCAGTCATCCGTGTCATCCCCTGGACAGATCTGAGCTGTAATGCGCAGTGTGCCACCATTGAAAATGCATAACCTATCAAACGCCAATTGCCGACTTCCAAAGCCCTTTGACGGAGCGCTTAACGCTACGCCAATCGCTATTACGGCAAGCTGTGGTCGTGACTTCTTTGGAAGAAGTGCCCGAGTTTGCAGAGGAGCTCGAGCTCGAGCTCTTTGCCGACGAGCGCCTCTCATCGGTGTTGGTGGAGGAGCGCGGAGACATGATGCTGTCGGATTTATCGGTCTTGAGGCCCTCAGGATTCTTGTTGTTGTTCACCGTTTCCAGGGGCCTCTCGCGCCGCTAATCGATGCCATGCTGTTTCTTGAGCTTTTCTAAGTTCTCTTGGCGCTCGGCGAGATCGCTCGCTTGCTTGATCATCTTATCTGGCTGGTGATATAATACTGCTGGTGTTAGCATGGCTGCGGGCTGCATGGCAAGAGCGACGTACCGACGAGGTATCTATTCTGGAAGTTGAAGCCGTTGAGCTTGTCGCAAGCCGACTTGGCATCCATTACGTCTTCATAGACAACGAATGCCGTGCCCTTGGTGTTGTTGGCGATGCCCTGACGTATTTGGCTGCGTACTGTTAGTGTCGAAAGATGGGAAGGCGCGATCGCGGGCCCAGGGTAGAAAGAGGCTGACGTACCGCACCGGGCCGAATTTGCCAAAGAGATCGAAGAGCTCTTCGGGAGTGACGTTGAAGCTGCGAGGCAGTTAGCGATTGTCCACAGGCGATAGCAGGGGGCTGACTAACCTCAGGTTCTTTACGAAGAGAGCTCTGCATGGGTTATACATGTTAGCGGAGGTCGTGTGCGCGGCCGCATCCAGCCTTGCGGTGAAGCACGCAATGCGGAGAGGCGTGGGACGTACCGGTTGACTTCAGGTGCTATGCTCTTCCCACCGCGACTCATACTTTGGCGACTGTGGCGGACGGTAGCGAGGGTCTGGGTACGCGGTCAAAGGCGTGCGGGCGGGTGTGGTTGGGGTGCGGAGGTGTCGTTGGTGAGCGATTGGATGCGACCGTCAATTCCATCAATGCGCATAGCCAGGTGCACGGGCCCCATCTGCGATCACGTGGGGCGTGTTGGAATCGGCGGTCCTGCGGCGAGCATGGGCAGAGGGCCGTTATTTGCAGCTGATAGTGAATAAAGCCATTGTAGGGGATCTAACATGAATACTAGAGACTTGCCGGGAGGTTGATACATACACAATATCGTGTATGCGCTCGCGGCGCTGCCAGATAGTCGCACCAGTCGGAGCCCTCAGCGGCCGTCTCCTCCACGACCACCGCGGAAGTCAGTGCATCCCATAGCCATAGCTGCCCACTCCTTACCCCATACAAGCACTCCCCGCCCATCTGCCATCGTCGCGCGCTGCAGTCCCACCACACACGCCGTCGAGCGCGCCCATTGACTGTCTCTGTCTCGGCGCTGGACACGACGAGCTGCGTCGACATTCGCTCGCTCTACCACGACGCTATTCCCCCACCAGTCCTTTCCCCCAACGACACGCACCCCCGAACACCCTCTGCACCCGCTATACATTCACCCGCGCAGCTGTCGCATCGCCTCAGGACATGCCCGCGCATCTCTGCCCTGCCCCCGCACATCCGCATCGCGCTGCCGCTCCATAGGCACGTCGTCCTGAGATAGCGCCGATCCGAGCGCACCCCCGAGGACCGCCAGCACCAGCGCAGCGCAGACAACCACAATGAGGGAAGTCACGTCCTTCAAGGCGCAGTACAGGCTGGCTTCGGCGGGCGCAAAGACGCCTCCGCGGCCTGTCGTCGAGCCGCTGTCGCCCGTCCTCTCGCCCACTGCCGCGTACTATGGGCGACTGCCACCCCCGAACAACCACAACGAGCCGGCTCGCAGCAGCAGAACCCCCAATGGCGGACACGTCAACGCGCCCGCCACCGCAAACAACGCTTGGGCTTGCGCACACCCCCCGCTCAGTCCGCGCGCGCTGGCGTATGAGCCCCCTGCTGCCGCTCCATCTCATGTCGAGCCGCCGCGCCGCGCTTCGTTCGCCTCCCATGCCGTCGGCGGGCGCGCCCCGAAGCACATGTTCGCCAGAGACCCGACGTACGCATACGACGAGCGGCCGGCGAAGCGAGCGCGTTCCGAATACACGTCCCCGCCATACGGCCAGCACCAATCGCGCCCGGCCACTAGTCACATTCCAGGCTATAACGTGGAGCTGATGATGGACAACGGCACCCGTATCTACCAGGCAGCGACACCCCAGCAGCAGCAGACCAACGGCAACGGCAACGGCAACGGCGGCGAGAAGATGCTGTCCGACGCCGAACTGCTGCTCTTCTTCTCCAACGTCAGTGCACACACCGCCCAAACACCGCCCTCGACAGCCAAGCGGTGGAGCGTGTCTCAGCCCTCGCCCATGGAGCTTGCCCCGCAGCAAACGCGCCAAATGAACGAGCCCGGCAGCCCGTATGCCGCAAAGGCCCAGGTCTCTGCACATCAAGATGAACAGACGCAGGACGTGCCAGACGCCAAGCCAGCCCCAGAGCCTGTAGCGCCTCCATTTGAACTGCCCTCGGCTGCATCGGCTCCGCAAACCAACACCCCTCCAGAAGCAGCGGTCGCGGAAGACTCACAGACGCTAGTGCAGGAAGCCGTGCCTGCAGAAGGCTCCAAGTCGAAGAAACAACAGGGCTGGCCCAAAGGCAAGGCACGCGGACCGCGCAGCACCCCATCTTCCAGCAAGAGGAAACGGTCTACCCCAAAGCCCAAGAACGCATCGGCCGCTAGTGCATCCACAGATCAGACGCAGTCTCCTCGCAGCCTCTCCACTGAGCAAACCGGTGCCATGGCGGTCGATGGCTCCGCGTCTGTACCACAAGCTGGCCAAACACCACAAACGGGCTCACAAAATCGCCGCCATTCCTTCTCATCGACATTCCTACAGCTACCGTCGAGTGCTGCCTCCTCCACGCCCTTTCGCGCTCAGTCCGTCCCTTTAGGCGGGACCTGGGACGCAGCAGCGCCAGCGCTTGATCTCGCACGGCCCATCAAGAAGCCCACCGTCGAACAGCCGGACCTCATATGCGCCGCCTGCAAGTCGTCCGACTCCGAAATCAAGGTCGGCGACGGCGAGCAGTGGATTGGCTGCGACGGCTGCAAGGAATGGTACCACTATGCCTGCGCCGGCTTCAGCAGCGAGAGAGAGGTCCGGGACGTCAACAAATTCTACTGCGGCCCGTGTAGACCCAAGTTTGGTGAAACAACGAGTAGGTCTACCGACGCACAACGTAGGTACAATTCTAACCTGGTCCAGAGGTTCGCAAGTCCGTCCGAGTCCACACGACCGTTGACTACGCCGGTCTCAACGAAGGCGTCCTCAAGACTTCTGACGACAACCCCGAGCATCACTATATCGCCGCTTTCAAGAATGGAGACATAGAATTCACCCCTGAGACGTTCGCGCGCATGCCGCCTGAGCTGATCACCGGCGACTTTCTCGAAAAGTCCAACTTCAAAGAGCCAATCCTGGTGCCCGCCGCGCTCAATTCACCCGTCTACACACCAGGTGCCGGTCTCGAACCACCGGCAGCTTCAGAGCCACCTGATGAGGAGTCGCTGGAGCCGCTGCCACAATTCGACAACGAGGCCGCTCCAGACGTCGGCCAGGACAAGCTCGACATGGTCATACCCGCCGGCCTCACGGTCCGCCGTGTTGCTGAGCTCTACGGCCCAAATGAGCCAGTGCCTGTGATCGACGTCAAGGCACAAGAGGGCGAGGGCAAAAAGTGGACTATGGGCAGGTGGGCTGACTACTACGAGCAACGAGGCGAAAAGCCCGTGCGCAACGTCATCAGCCTCGAGGTATCTCGTAGTAAGCTCGGCAAACTCATTCGACGACCCAAGGCCGTAAGAGATATGGACCTGCAGGACTCCATCTGGCCTGAAGACGACAAGTTTGCTCCACCGCCTGTACAGTTCTACTGTCTCATGTCCGTAGCGGACTGCTTTACCGACTTTCACATCGACTTCGGCGGCTCGTCCGTGTACTACCACATCGTCAAGGGCAGGAAGGTGTTCTTCTTCATTCCGCCCACGAAGCAAAACCTGAAGAAGTACGAAGACTGGTGCCTGTCGCCAAACCAGGGTCACGATTGGCTCGGCAAGCAGGTCAAAGAATGTTACCGCGTGGACCTCTACCCTGGCGACACGATGCTAATCCCTTCCGGCTGGATACACGCCGTCTGGACGCCGGAGGACAGCCTCGTCATTGGCGGCAATTTCCTTACTCGTATACACTACGGTATGCAGATCAGGGTCCTGGAGATTGAAAAAGCTACCAAGGTGGCTCTACAATTTCGATACCCGTTCTTTCAGAAGATCATGTGGCTGGCGGCAATCAAATACATCGAAGACGATCCCATCCCGGATGACGTGCGGCAGCTTCTACAAAGCGGGGACCAGTTCAAGCGCAACATACCGATATACTGCGAGTCCGACAAGTTTGGCCACAATTCGCATCTGGGCCCGCAGAACTACAACTTCCGTTACTATTCCAAGCATGAGCTAGAGGGACTTACGGACTTGCTCAATTACATCTGGAGGACTGTACTGATAACCCTCGACAAAATCGATGTGACGCAAAAGGTCCGTAGCGCAGTTGCAAGGTCGATACCCAAAAACCACGGTGAGCCTCTGGTCTTAGTGAAGCGATTCGCGATGTGGATTGCGTGGAAACGTGGAAATGAGACGATACCTTCGTGGGCGATGCCGGACGCTAGTCTCCCTGAATTAGCCGAGGCGGGTGAGAAGAAACTCAGCGCAGCTCAAGTGAAAAAGATGGAGCGCGACAGCCTCAACGAGGTGCTGCGAGCAACTGCAGAGAGGTCGTCTGCGCGCATCCGTGCATCTGACCTTCCCGCCCAGCCTGCGCCTGCACCTGCTCTTCGGGCGTCCTCACCTCAGCCTCTCTACCAATCACCTCGACTTAACGACCAGTCACCGCCCCGGTACGATCTCTCACCTCCAAACGGATTTGACGACATGATGCAGTTTGATATGAGCTCTGTAGCGTCTGGCCCGACGACGGGCTTCTTGCGCCCCTCGGCAAACAACCCGCACATCACGACCCCGAAAACGTCGCAGCTTGGCCCAAAGAGAGTGGCGTGCGATGCTTGCAGGAAGCGACGGATTAGGTGTAAGCACAAAGACGAGCTGATTGACACGTCCAAACCGGGTATGCACACCATTGATTTGTCAGGCTCATATGGCATTTCCGTGAAACGCAGACTAAGCGACCACTCTATCGCAGATGGCCAAATAAGCGCACTTGGTGGTCCCGTGAATGGCGGTCCTATCATGGCTGACGTCAACGGCGACCCGTACGCCCTCAAGTCTGGCAGAGTCAAGGCTTGTGCGGACTGTCGCAAGAGCAAGGTGAGAGACCGCAATACTGAATGCGATGCGCATAGCTAACTGTTTCAGCGCCGATGCATACATGACGAGTATGGCAATGTCGACCCAATCAAGGCGAACGAGGTCCCCATTCCTCGTGGATCTGCATCGAAGAAGCGACGCGTCAGCGACGAAGATTCGGTCGCAACAGCGAAGAGAATGAAGCACGAGTCTAGCTACGAAGACGACTATATGAACGGTGACATGCATGCGCGGCACTCGCTCCCGAATCACTTCAGCGTCGGCTCGTCGCATCTGCAAGACATCGCGTTCTCCGCCCAACAGGCGCTTGCGCGAGGTGAGGACGACAGCGTACCAGTGGACCCTGCGCTACAGGCCTATGCGAACGGCGCATTCTCTGCTATGAATACGACGCCGTCTTATCCTACCAACGGCGATGGCATCTTGTCCTCTATCGAACAGCAGGCTGAGGGCGACATCGCGATGGACGGTATCGATTTCGCGCAGCAGAATGGTCAACCTAGTATGGAGCCACTTACTCCGGGCCCGCCACCTCACAACGACACGGCCCAGGCCCAGAGCAACGGATACGCAGCTTCTAACACGATGCACGCTCAGCCCAACGGCTACCCAGCGAGCGACACCATTCACGTTCGACCAAACAGTGTTGCAGCCTCAGACACAATACACGTTCAGCCAAACGGCTTCAATCACAAATCTTCACACGAGCACAACGCCGTCCGTCATCCCTCATCCCCGGTCTCGCCACGACACATGTCCGCCGTCTCACCCGGAACTCACACCTACAATCAATACATGGTTTCGCCCACCATGAACCACAACAACCACTACAACTTCACGGCTGACTCAGACTTTCCGCCTCCTCCGGTCACACCTACTGGAAATGCTCGCGCACCACACTCGTCGGGGCGCAAGGCAAGCCAAACTCCGTCTCGCAAGACACCCAAGTCCACGCCGAATGGGCGACGAAGAGACAGTAGGGACGGCGTCAAGCTCGAGGCCGGACCAGGAATGGGTATGGGCATCGGCATGAACAACCTCATGGACATGATGATCGATCCGAGCCTCGACCAGGCGAGCATCGATCTCATTAAGCAGCTGCAGGCGGAAGAGCTGGGCTTGCGGCGACGAGCGAGTTGAGGTGGACGTTTCTTATACATCATAACAGTATTTCACTTTCTTTTCCTTTGTCACATGCTTCTAAGGCGTTACAACATCCACATTTGTAATGGGGAACACTGTTCCGCGGCGTCTCTTCCACATGTGCTGTTTTGCTTTGCTTGGCTGTTTGCTCTTCTCTTGCTTATACCCATTGCACTGGGATAGTGTATATACTGTTTCTCTTGTCTGGGAATGGCGTTTTGAATGTGCTAGCGTGGACTGCACTTTTGTATGGAGTATGAGTGGAGTGTGTGGACTGATGCGGGTGGATTGGAATGCTACAGTAGATGCAGAGTATTGTGAATGTATAGTGAGGTATCATTCATGTTCATTTCATGTCTATCTTCGTGATGTGAAGCAGTGCTCGCTTTTGCAGAGCTCATATCACTCAAGGCTACTTTCGTGATTGCACGCCTTGCATGTTTACTCAACCCCAAACCTAGTCCAGCGCACTCGTCACGTTGGAGAACTCTCCCTTCTTCAGCTTCGTCTCCCAGAAGATAGGATTCGTGTCGTTGAAGCCATGCTTGACCCAGCCCGACTCCTTGACGTGGTACAGGTTGATGAAGCCTCCCGAGTACGCGTCGCGGTGCGTGGCGGCCAGGATACTCCTTCGGCCGAGCTCGAGCGCCTCGTCGTCCTCCAGGTCGTACTTGTACTCTGCGTCCAGCACGCCGTATGCGAATGTCTGGCCGGAGCCGACGCAGAAGAGGCTGCCGGAGAGGCGCGTGCCGTCGCTGTCGATGTAGTAGAGGGCGGGGCCTTCTTGTGGGGTTACGCCGGCGCACATAGTTCCCTGTACCACTATTAATATGACGAGTTGATGTAGAGACGCAGCAACTCACCATGCTCAGACCCATGCCCTTGTACGAGTACACCAGGTTCGCGAGGATCTTGGACGCGGCGGCGACGGAGATGCGGCGCTTGTGCCGGAGCTCGTGGAGGCGACATTGCATGCCGAGGTATGCGAGCCAGTATTGGCAGTCCTGTCCACATCAATATCTATCATCACCTGTTGTTGCACAGAGATACATACGGCAGCGCCACCAGCCATGGTCCCCAGCAAGCTGTTGTTGATCTCAATGACCTTCTTGACCGTCTGACTTGCTATCCAGTTTCCGGCCGTCGCTCGCGAGTCGGTGGCGACGATGATGCCGCCCTTGAAGCGGAAGGCGAGGGTCGTGGTGCCGTGGGCAATCTTGATGGGGCAGTTGGGGTTGGAGTAGTCGTCTGTCATTGCGCGCAGCCATGATGCTGACTGGGTGAAGTCAGTACAGAGTAGAGTACTGTGGCTGTATAAGGGCGTACCTGGGCGACTGGCGGTAGGGCAAACTTGAGGGACAGCTCTGGGGTGCCGCTGTACAGCTCCAGTTGCTCTTGCTCCGACTGGCACTCGTCTGCGTCGGCAGGCCGGCTGTACTGTGCCACTAACGAGTCCATGTTGGCGGTTGTGTGTGTGGGGTATGGGTGTCAGAGGGGTGTAGAAGGGCGTGGTGAAGTAGTGGCGGGGTTGTGAGCGAGTTCGCGGTCGTAGTCGTGATGCGATGCTCAAGCTCGGAGGTGGAGCTGTTGTTCGGGCGTGTATGCCAAGCCTCGCCGCCGCGTCAAGCTGCTGCCTCCTCCCGTCGCGCCACAACCAACAACACCATTCCAACCCAACCTGTGCGAAGAGGAGCGAAACGGACTGCTGTGATATTCAGGATGGTCTGTCAGAAGGGGTCTAGTTGGCCTTCGAGATCGTGCGATACGCCTGCAACCACAGGTTACTTGAAGAGAGTCGTCTTCACATGCACAAGACCCATGGAGTGCACGCGTGCCCAGTACACATATAGGCCAGCTTCTCTAGAATCAACAAAGGCCTTTTCCATATTCAAACCACCGTTCAGTTTCCACGTTGTGAGCACGAGGGAGAGATGTCACTCCACCAACGGCGACATACCTTCGGTCCCATCATCATCCCTTAGCTATGATTGATTACGGCAGCTTGGCTTTTGGACGCATCCTAGAACGCAAGAAATCGCCGAGAGACTGCACCACACCTTCTCGGGCAAAAGCTGGGTAGGCATCAAGGTGGGAGGTGGTCACATGGTGCGCGTGGACGCTGATGGTCATCCAAGACAAACACCAATCCACGCGCCCACATCGCACTCACCAGCCTCAGTCACCCGCGCTACAACCCAAATACATGTTTGCATGACGGCTATGCAGGCACCGTCGACTCATCATGCAGGCACAAACTCTATCCCACCTGTCTCATCCGTCTTGTCCGCCGGACTCGAGGTGCGGCCCGCGTGCAGTACTCTTGGTAGGTACGTGATGCTTGCGAATGATGTTTAAGGCCATGTATAAACAGTATGATGCGCCATCGCGCTGCAAGAATAGAGGAGGATTTTGGTCATATGTCAAGGCAGTGTCAGTCACTGTTTAAGTATTCTTCTCACTCTCTTATCCTACGAACCTTTCAATGCCACGTTACGATCCACGCTCTCGCAGTCCATATCCTTATCCAACGAAACCACCATCAAGTTACACTCCAAGATTCTCGTTCTCCGGCTATCACCAGCTAGCTCCGCCCCGCAGAGTACGCCCACTTCCCAGTCGCTTTGACTCCGGCATCGACGTCTCATTGCGGCCGAGCAGGAGCCGACATGTGCTGGCTCACCCTCACACCATCGAAAGGAAAGAAATCTCGTCAAGGCCGTCAATCTTCAGATTCTTCGTGTGTCGAGGACCTCGTTCGCGTTCATAGAAATACAAGCCGACAACGATTTACAGACGTTAGAGTCAAGGTACCCAGCAGCTTGAGTGCGGAAATGTCGGACAACCATCATCACCACCCACACCTGCATCTGGACCACCATCACCGACATCATCTACATCCGCTTCACCTGAACCCGCTACATGGCCACCATCACCATCATCATTTGAACCCGTTTCATAGCCATCACCACCATCTGAACCCGTTCCATGATCACCACCATCACCACCTTGACAGAGAGATCCGACTTCACGGTAATGGGCGGCGGCGAAGCTCACTACCACCCGGGCCACCACCGCCTACACGTGATCCTTCGAGATGCCGACCCAGTCAGCGCTCTCGATCACCTGCACCACGGCGACCTAGTGAACCCATCTATCGCACACAGATCGTTGAGCCAGCTCAAGTACGAGAGACGACACGGACCGCGTTAGGAAGTGTGCAGCCAGAGAGACATCGTGGTAGACTAAGGAGGGTAGCTGGGTATGAAGTCCTTGGAGCGCAGGTGCCTTTTGATTGGGACTGTATAAGCAGCACAGTGGACAACAGTAGTGCTGGTGGTAGATGGGTGCGGAAGAAAGTCAAGTCTGGAGGGTTGAAATACCCGCCGTTCGCGAGCATGGACCGGTGGATGTAGTAATTCAAATATTAAAGCTTCCTCTTTGTCAGCGATCCTTGTCAAGCTCAAATCCAGCCTTCCTATGTGCCTCTCGTATGAACCCGATGCTCTTATCAAAAGCTTTAACTCGCTCTTTCTCAAGTACGAAGCTCGGCACTGCCATCTGTCAGCTTGCTCATCTGCACATGACAAGATGCTTACACTCCATGAACCCATGAAACCCCTTCTTCACAAGAATCATCTCAACCCTCCCCTCACCTTCCATCTTCTCCACAAACTCCACCCCCTCCTCCAACAACACATCCACCCCCGCACTTACCAGCAACATATCCCTCGGCAACGTCTCCCTCCCCCAGAGAACCGGATGCAATCTCGCATCACCCAGATGCTACGCCCTATTCGCCCCAGCA
>Ga0265798_10009249_pt1 | contig 12374 bp, 15 predicted proteins | sample P3T30metagenome_FD_192430 | JGI IMG/M metagenome (GOLD analysis project Ga0265798, IMG submission 192430) | Plant litter microbial communities from East Loma Ridge, Irvine, California - P3 T30 | ecosystem: Environmental > Terrestrial > Plant litter > Unclassified | place: USA: California...
TCTGGGCCGAGTTTGGATGGTAAGCCTTGCTCGCATGGATGGTATGCCAAACATTCCACCAAGGACTCATTCCAAGAACTGATTCCAAGACCACACACTCACGCACTCGTCTTCTCGGCAACATGTTTAGAGCCTAGTTTTCTAGCGTTAAAGAGAACAGACAACAACATGGAGAGAAAGTAGAAAGACTTATCAGATGAAACAGCGTGCGTTCTCCATCCTATTGTCACATGACCACATGAAAGCATGGACCATGCCGGGTACTTCATTCACTTTTCAAACCGCACGCGCTCTTGGTATAAACAAATTGCATTGTCCAATCTGCACTCAGAACGTGACCTATTTACAAACTCCCTCCTCTCACCCTACCGTCCAATCTCCCCCTTATACTTTACCCTCCCGCCTTCAGCACTCTCCCCCGCTACTGCCTTCACCCCATTGAACGTAACCGACCTTGCATCCCCCCTCGGCAGAATAACATACAACTCCTTCCACGCCGGGCTGAACCCCTCTTGTAGCTTCTCTTGATATGTAACCAGCACCTCTGTATCTGTAGTCTGGTACGTGATTGTAAACACGGATATCTTTGCTGGCGGCGGCGACACGCCATCGTCTTCATACCACGTCGTCGTGTACGCTTTGCCGTGAGAGTCGGCCTTTGGCGGGAAGAGCTCTACACCGCGGTAGTCGTCGAGGGGAAGGTTAGCTGGATTGCTAGTCTCGCCTTGCGAAAGGACTTGTTCTGCTTTGCCGATTGGAATCGCGGTTCCAATCTTGGCTAGCACGGGGATGCTGGTTGTCCATTTGGCGGGCACGTCGACCCATTGGCCTGCGGGGTAGTAGGTTTGCGGTTCGTTGTTGAGGTCTAGGAAGGCGGCAGTGGGGTCAGAGGCATCGCGCGGTAGGTACATGCGCGCTGTCTCGGCGCCGGCTTCAAAGACACCACCGACAAGGAGTGCATCGCCGAGCCAGTACTGCGTCTCGCCGTCTGTGAGGATCTTGTTGTTCCAAATCTCGGCGTCGGACTCGTAGCCCCAGCCCGTCCAGCGCTGCGGCGGCGTGGCAGTCATGTGTGAGTGGAGGGCGAGAGAGTAGAGGTAGGGGATGAGTTGGTAGCGGCGCTTGATTGTGTCTCGGACCAAGGCTGTGGTCTCGGGGTACATCCATGGCTCGATTACATCGCCGACAGTATTGTCCTTGCCCGTCTTGTAGCAGTTGATTGCGAAGCGTGGGCTGTAGATGCCTTGTTGGCACCAGCGAACGAGGAGTTCTGGGCTGGGTTGCGGGCCTTCAAAGCCGCCAATGTCGTGGCCGTAGCATTGCATTAGGCAGATACCGGCGGTGAGGGAGAGTGCGTTTGCGCCTTTCATGCCGGGCCACGAGGTTACATTATCGCCGCTCCATGCACTGGCGCAGTACCGCAGTGTGCCGGCTGTGGCGCTGCGAGTTAGGATAAAGGGTCGCTGTGCAGGTTCCATTTCGAGAGCAGCATCGTGGGAAGACTTGCCCATGAGCTCGGTGTTTAGTGCTCGGCCCCAGAAGCCGATATCCTTTCCGTAGGACGAACTCTTGGAGTCTTGGATGAGGTTCGGTTCGCTGAGTTCGCATTGCCAGCCGTCGTGTGGGATGGTGTATTCGTTATTATCGTTCCATATGCAATCAATGCCAATACGCTTCAACTCGCGGACCCCGTCATACCACCACTGATATCCGGCTTTGGAGGTAAAGTCAATGTGTCCGCCAACGCCGCTCTCGCCACCTCCTGCACTCCAGAGACGAGTTTCAGCAGATGCTAGCGTTAGCGAATCTGTGAAGAAGGCACCAGCTGCTTTCAGTTTCTCGTACTCTGGATGATTTCCCAAGATATACGGCTTCACGTTTGCGATGATCCGGATGCCCTCTTTGTGATATGCGTCGATCCAGCCCTTGGGGTCAGGAAAGCGATGCCGGTTCCAAGTGAACACATTCCTAGTCTTTGGCTCGGTCTCAGCAACAGTGTAGCCAGAGGACATTTGCATGCCCGAGCAGGGAATGTCATATTCCTTTAGCTTTCTAGCAAACTCCATCATACTCTCGCTTGCGGGCGGGTTGTCCGTCATGGAATACTTCATGCCACCAGCCAGATAGCCAAACGCCCACCGCGGCACAAGCAGCGGGTAGCCAACAAGGTCTGCGTAGATGCGAACAATGTCCGGTAATGTCTTTCCGACAAGAAGATACTCTTCCAGGCCCCCGTAGTCTTGGCGGTAGACCTTGTAGCGTCCCCACATGCCGTCCATTTCCGAACCTACGGAGTAGAAACCCCTAGCATGTGAGGTTGAGAAGACACCTACACAGCCATTTGGCGTGGCATTGATGAGTAGTGGAATGTGTTTGTACAGAGGATCTGTGCGGTACACGTCGTAACCAAAGGAGTCGGTTGCCGAGAGGACAAAATGCCTGTTTGAGAGGTCCATGGGTGCTGGCTTTTCGCCAAGTCCAAGATGCAGTGTTCCATGGTTGTAGCGGGTGTAATGGGAAACGCCCGGCCCATCAACACAGTAAGAGCGGTGGGGGATATCCGTATGGATTGGTGTAGTCTGGCCAGCAAGTGTCAAAGAGACGATGGGTAGTCCCGCTTCCCATTCTACCTTGGCCGTTACATTGTGTACGGAAAGCGACTTTGAAGTGGCACTCGAAGAGAGTACAGACGTTTGTGCAGCGTCGAGGCTTTTGTCGGGTACTGGCGCCGCTCGATGAGGTGGAAGTGGGTGTTTTGGCGAAGTAAATGTTGTTCGGAATAGTCCTGGCCGCAACGCATCGAATGTGAAGCTGAAGTCACCTGCATTAGACTTGAGCTCAACGCTCGTGTTCGAAGACGCTGATGCGGGGGCGGCTTGATAGCCAGATGGAACGTGCTCAAGCATCGGCATGATGAAGCCTGCTTTCGATAGTCGACAAGTTCTGTCTCGCCAAGTATCGTAACCACCACGGGGTATACTTATAGTCGTAGACTAGAATGCGGCCCTCGTACGAAGCTCCCATGTTCAAATGCCGAAGGATCTGTATACGTTGTGTTCAGCTCGTGACGAGACCCCCGCAACATTAGCCTTCGGCATCCTCGGCCGGCACCAGCACTCCGCCAACCCAGAACGAGTTAGTATCATGGTCCGGGGTCCCCATGGGGTGATGGTATAAGTGTTGTTGGCCATATCCACTTCTCGGGCCATCAGTAGTTCTCGGGGAAATCGTTCCCATTGCTTCTCCACCATGTCTCAAAAGCCGGAGGCTGCTGCGATTGACATCAGCAAACCTGATGTCGAAACAACAGAGTCGATCCATAAACCCGTCGACACTACCGGTGGAAAGGGCAAGGATAAAGCCGCCGCGTTACTTGCCTCGAACGAACGCATCATCGTAACGGAAGCTGAGAATGCACGAGTCCTGAGAAAGATTGATCTTGTCATTCTCCCCATCCTTCTCAGCGTCTACTTTCTTCAATCGCTCGACAAAACCACGCTATCGTACGCCTCCGTGTTCGGATTGATAGAAGATGCGAACCTCGACCCGAAATCCCAACAATACTCCTGGCTGGGAAGTATTGTGTATATCGCCCAGCTAGTGGCGCAGCCCCTCGTGGCTGTGCTGTTGGTCAAGTTGCGCATGGGCAAGTTCATGGGCGTCATGGTGTTTACTTGGGGATGTATTCTGTGCGGCATGGCTGCTGCGAAGAACTTTGCTGGTCTTATGGTGACACGATTCTTGTTGGGCGCCTTTGAAGCTGCAATTGGTAAGCTACACTCCCGGCGTTTGGTTCAAAAGATACGATGTGCTGACAACTACAAGCACCTGCTTTCATAGCCGTCGTTCAGATGTGGTACAAGCGTGGTGAACAAACGAACCGAAATGCCGCCTGGTACGCCATGTTGGGTATCGTGAACATCCTCGGTAGCTTGCTATGCTACGGCCTTGGTCACATCAACTCGAATCTGCTACACTCCTACCAAATCATCTTCCTCTTCTGTGGTCTGCTCACGGCCGTTGTATCAGTCTTTGTCTGGTTCTTCATGCCGGACTCGCCCATGGAAGCCAAGTTTCTCACTGAACACGAGAGGCTGATCGCGGTCGAGCGACTCCGTATGAACCAGATGGGCGTCGCATCACGTATCTGGAAGTGGGACCATGTCCTCGAAGCATTCATCGACCCAAAGACATGGTTGTGGTTCTGCATGTTGATGGCCATCAGCATCCCGAGCGGCGGAATCTCAGCCTTCGGTCCGTTGATCATCCAAAGCTTTGGATTTGGCCAATTTCAGACAATTTTGTTCAACATGCCATTTGGTGTGGTCCAGATTGTTGCGACGATTGGCGGTGCTTGGTTGGCAACGTGGTTGAAGAAGAAGTCGCCGGTCCTCATTCTGCTATGCATTCCGCCCATCATCGGCATCATCATTCTCATGGTCGTCGGGCGCGATCAGTCCCACCGTGGTGTACTACTCTTTGGCTACTACATGGTAAGGCATCCTCTCTTCACGTGTATCCTGCCAAAACAGCGTACTGACAACGACTCCAGACATCCTTTTACCCCGGAATTTCCCCCTTGATCTACTCGTGGTCAGGCCAAAACACCGGTGGCGATACGAAGCGCAAAGTCACAACTTCTATCCTCTTCGTAGGCGCTAGCGCGGGCAACATTATCGGACCCCAGCTCTTCAAGCCCTCCGAAAAGCCTTACTACCGTAAAGGTCTACGCGCAAATCTAGCGCTCTTTGTCGCCCTTATCGTTCTGATCTTGATTGCCATGGTCTGGATCAAGCTGATGAACCGAAGACATGCTGCGACGCGAGAAAGTATGGGCAAGTCGGCCGTCGTGATTGATACAAGTATGGGAGCCTCCCGAGAAGGCGATGCCGAGGAACATGAGAACCAGGCGAGCGGGATCGGGGATAAGGCGTTCGATGATGTGACTGACATCAAGAACGAGGATTTCATCTATGTATATTAGTTCACGCTGCGAAGTTGATAGCCAGTGAGAACATTGAGAAATACACTCATGACGAGTTCAAAATTCTCCAGACAAAATTTAGAAAATCCGTCTATTAACGCCGTGTCCTTTTATTATATCGATTCACCGGCAACGATTGCGGTTATCAAAACAAATTATCAATATTGACAAAGAGATCTTGCCATCCAAGTGGCATGTGCTTCAAGTTCAGCCCTGGAAAGTCCCACTCAAACACAAACTCGCTGGGTACGTAGCCCTGAAACTCGGTCTCAGCAAGACTGCCACTTCTACCAGGCGCAGTCCCCGGATCCTGTTCGGCAGCATACTCTCTCAAAGCAGCCTCACACTTCTCGATGCTCGTCTGGAGGATCTGGAAGTAGGCAATGTGGCCGACAGTAACGGTCTTGAGCTCCTCAAGCACTCTGTGTGCGTCGCGGAGTAGCGCCATAACTGAAGGGGCCGGGTCGCGGAGAAGTATGGCTAGTTTGAGCACGAGGAGAACAGAGACGGCACATTTTGCCCAAACATAGTCCAGTGTCCAGCGAAACGTGCTGAGGTAGGTGGATCCGGTAGTCGGGGCCGTGGCTGCCGGAGAGGAGATTGGGGATGACTGCGAAGACGATTGTAGCATGTAATGCAAGTGGCGGCGTGCTGCCTCTTTAGCTCGGCAGATGAAGTCTCGCTGGAAGTCGGTCATGAAGGCGATATTTTCGATACCGGATGATGCCACAGCTTTCAAGTACAAGGTCATGGTCGCCCATTCGTGTTGGATCTGGAGATTCTGCAAAGCAAGCACTCGTCTCTGTGATATAGGTTCTGTTAGAACTATATTTCTCCATTCTTCGAGCCAAAGAGACAATTCAACACTCGCTTCATCCACCGCGTTCCGGAGTTGATCCTCGCTTTGCTGAAGAAGGAAGTCACTAGTGCGGCCCATGATCTTGGTATATGCTTCAGTACGAATGATGTTGAGCTCTACTTGAGAAAGCAGACGGATATCCACTGGTGTACGCTCCGGATGAGCCAAAAGACTTCTTATCTTCCTTGGGGAGATTTGGAGGGTCAAGCCAGGAAGTTTTCCGCCATCGAGTGAGAAACTAAAATGTACGTTAATGGTCTTTCCTACCAAACATTGAGACGGCAACTGACAAGAGCTCAAGGTTGCAGATACCATGCCAGACTCTGCACAACCTGTACAGTTCCCGTTCATCGCTAGAGACGATCCCTGATCGGGTATGGCTCTTTCCAATGAGCCGATCGACAGCATGCGGTAAGCCAAGCTGCATGGCAAAGCGGAGAGCCATGGCAATCAAAACGAAGCCGTTTTCAGAATATGCAGCCACTAGTGTAATGGCCTGGATATCTTCAATCGTGGGGATACTCGTGTTGATGATGAGGTGCGTGATGTGGTCACGAACTCGAGCCTGGAGTTGGCGATAAATGGATGTGTTGAAGCCTTCATCGGCTCGGCAGCCGATGCTGACTATTGCATCGAAAAGGATAGCGCTCCGGGACGAGACTGATGTGACGCTGTCGTGCTTCTCACAGAATATGGGTACGAGGTATTGCTGTATTATTTAGCCTAGGCTGGTCGAGTCTTGGGAGGGGGAAAATCCTACACTGCCCGAGAAGAAGCTACAAAATTGTCAGTATGATGGGGGGGTCGGTAGGACTGGACAACCGGGCTACCTCTGGAACCAATGCGTGGCTTGCTCCCATGTGATGAAGCCTGCATCGACAGCACTGGTAGCTACACTGCGCTCTGGCTGGGAACGAGGAGTTACTTCTGCAACACTCACACTGCTGTTTTCCATTGGTGACTACAAAGACTACTGCGTTAGTACCCAGGCAGGATATTGGAGGCAAGGTGCTAGGCAGCGCGGGAACCAAGCTATTCTCAGTTCCAAGACGGAGCGGAGCGTCAAGGTTATGTGCACATGTTCAGCTCGTCCTAGCCTTCCGACTTACGCTATGATTGCGGCACTGCAATTGACGTGTCGGCATCTGCATTTGGTCCCGGAGGATTGCCACTTCGGCCTCGAGCTTCTCGATGCGCAGCACATTTTCATCCTTGACAGCGTCATAGTATTGACAGGCAGAGCCATTTCTGTCGCATCGCTGACAAGGGCGATTTCCATCACACCGTACCTTGGATGTGCGACAACTGACACAGGCGTTGATAGCGCGGCGTTTGCGTGGTCGTGGTGAAGAGTGTGGATCCATCGGTAATCTCGCACGACATGTACGAGGCGGGTGCGCCCCGAGTTTTGAAGCTGGGGGTGGGTCTAGTCAGCAATGCGGGGGAGCGTCGTCCCATTCTCTCGGCACCGGAAGAAGACGGCTCATACGGGCTAGTATGAATAGGCATAATCACGTGTCGAAAAGTAAGCCCTGCCTTCAACTGGAGCTCAACGTTGGCGAATACAACCACAATACCACTACCAAAGTTCGACTCATGAATAGGCATTGGCATGCAGTGGAGACTTTCTGGAGAGAAACAAAAAACATATAGCATTCATCGGGAGACGCACACCCTGCTTCGGACCTGGCCAGACGCGAGCGAGGTATTCGAGTACACAGTCATGCAATAGTCAAAGCAGGCAGATATAGACCAGCTGTTGATTTGTATCTATAGATGTTGACGACATGCCAGCACCAACCGAAGTGGGTACCTCAATTCGGTGCTATGTACTCGTTGAGTATAGGCTTGTCCTCTAGATCACCCTCGAGCCCAAACTGCCCTGTAGCTTGACCATAGCTGGCCTTGACAGCCTCGGTAGCGTAGACGCGCATTTCTTTTTCGTACGCTTCAGTCACACCTGTCCACTGCTGGCCATGGCCTCGCTCCCAAGCTTCTGCCATCAGTCGCCCGAGCAAAGCCGAGTCGCGAACAGCAGTATTGGCACCGTTGCCGCCTGCAGGTGTCATAGCATGTACAGCATCGCCTACCAAGGTGACGCGTGCGTCGTTGGGCCACTCAGGCACACCCTTGGGTGACGAACAGGTGATTTTCCAGAATGCAGCTTCGGCCTCGACCATGTTGTCGAAGAGGGGTTTGACGCGCTCATGCCAGTGCGCGGTGAGGGATTTAGCAATCTGTGCGGCGGGTGAGCCTGTAATGGTGTAGTTGTCGTTGGGCGCTTTGATGACGCCTGGCGAGCCGATCATCGTCCAGCCGAAGTGGATGTCGGGGTTGTGCATGTCGTCGGCGCGCACGTTGGTGATGAGAAAGACCTTGCCGCCATTGGGCTGCGAGGTGTCGTCGACTATGCGGAAGACGCCCTCGCCTAGGTTCTTGAAAGCGGTCGTAGGCGCCTGGCCGTGTATGCCTCTTGAGCCGAGATCATAGATGTTGATGGCGCCCCTGGAGAGCTGGCCCGCTACTGCGCTCTTGACGCCCTCACCCCCCACTAGCATGGAGCCCTCTTCGCTCTTGCTGCCGTCTGCAAAGACTAGCCGCACACCATCTTCGGTCCTCTCGTATGCTTTGACCTGCTGGTTCCAGCGAACCCTATCTTCCAGGCCCTCCATGAACAGCTTGCGCATGTCACCGCGCGAGATGCCCACGACTTTGCCCTCCCTGCTTGTCAAAACCTCGCTCTTCACGCTCGGCGCCTCGGTGCCCATTGTTTCGCCCGTGAGCGGGTTGATGGCGGAAAAGCCAGCGCCGCCAGTCTTGCCGCAAGCATCATAGAAGGTCTGGAAGCCGGCGGGGCCGAGTACGTGTTCGATTGCATCGAGGCCCTGCGCAGAGAGACGGAGACGATAGCCCTGTGCGCGAAACACAATGGATGCGTCACGCTCAAAGACGAGGAACGGGATCTTGGATCGGTGCAGCGAGCGGGCGAGGAGGAGAGAGGCGAGGCCGGCGCCCGAGATGAGGACTGGCTTCGGGGCGGTCATGACGGCGGGGTGAAGGAAGGCGCAATGGGGTGCATGGCTCTCGACACGACAGCGGCCATGGTGTTGAACTATATAGAATACAGAAGGCGACCTGCAGCTACCAACGCTCACGACCATGCGACGCCGGGCGCGATTACTAAGACGTCATGGAATAGGCAAGCCATCGGTTGTATAGAGCGGTTTAGTAGTCACCATCAGTCAGCACGGAGCGACCAACGTAGCGAGCGCGACGCTTCCCAACGCTAACCCATCATCTCTCTACACACAACAAGACTTTAAACAGCACCGTGCACCACCCACGGCCTGTGGCTGTAGGAACAGCATGGAGTCTTCCTACCAACATATACGCGCTTTCCGCAGCGTCGAGTTGCCGAATGATGTCTGGCTCTCCGTCATAGAGCGTGTAGGTGTACGCGCACGCCTAGCGTAACTCCCAGCTTAAACCACACTTGCAGCTCGTAACAATGTCGGACCTAAAGGCCCTATGTCTGACCTCAAAATCCCTGCGCGTCCTCGCAACGCCGTACTTGTACGATACTATCCTTGTACCATTGTGGGACACGCCCAAAATGGAGGCCTTTTATCGAAGCGTTGGGTGCGGCGCCGGTGTGCACCTGCGTAACACTAGAACGCTTGTTTTCGAAGACGAACAACCGCCTGAAGAGGCCTTCCCAAATCCCTACAACCTGCCTGCCGCCAATCGATACATGTTACCAATCGACATTGAAAAAAACCACTCAATGGAGACTATATTACATTTCTTCGCGAGATCGGAGCAACTCACAACACACCGGTATGTATCCATATCTTCCCAACTCCAACGCTCTGATTTTTGTGTCTAGCTTTCTTGGAAGCCGGCCTCAGCCAGACGCCATCATAGGGAAACTGTGGAAACATCACCCGAGAATGACAACCCTGCAAACCACCACCAACAATGGCTTAGTACTGGCCATCCTGCTGAAGGAAAGGCCAACTCTACGTACGCTAGATATACTCTTCTACGATCCGCTATCTCTCTACCTTTTGGGCGCCATTTCTTCACTCAAGGACACTCTAGAATCGTTGTCAATAGGCTGTGAACGAACTCGATACTCATCCGAAACCTTCACTGCCACAATGATCGAAGCACTGGAGACATCTGAAACGTTGACTAATGTCACATCGTTGACACTACGATACTTTGACCTGTCTATTATGTACCAGCCGCTTCGCAACCTCGTACGCCTACCTGAGCTTTCTCGGCTCAGTCTTCTTGATTGTCGAGGTTGGTTTGCATTCTCAGCGGACATGGCGAACGACCTGAATATTAAATCGCTGAAACTCAAACATTTTGCTCTACAAGTTTCAGATAGGATAGAAGGTCCCATCGAGGAACACGATGCCAAAGGTGTGGAGCTTCTGCTTGTAATCCTATGTTCCTCAACACTGGAAAGCTTGCACCTTGCTTGGAATCACCGTCGATTTGCACCGGCTTTTAGCATAACTCCAACAGCGCCGAACCTACTATCCTATAGCAATCATGCATCTCTTAGGTATATGCATACTCGCGAAGAAAATATAGCAGAACAGCTAGAGTGGGAGCTCTTGAAATTTGATGACCTGCTCATGCATTGCCCCAAACTCCAGTCGTTCGGGTTCAAGCTACCAGGTCTACAATTTTTGCGAAAGTATGAGGACAAGAACTGTGGTATTAGATTGGACGATAAATTCATGGTGTGTATGCATATGCGCAATCTTCTATTGCGACGAAGTAGCTAACGCACCCCAGGATGTTCTACAAAGAGCCCCTGATTTACGAATCCTCCATTTGCGGCAATCAAATCATGCGCTTCACTCTGACGAAGAAGATGAGGGCATGAACAGCCTTGCCTACGCTTTTCACACACAAAATTGGGCCAATGCATTCTTCGCATACCTAGATGCGCGCGGGTGGTGTCCCAAGCTTAATGCACTGGTCATTCGTTGTCATGTTCTAAACGATGATGACAGCCCCTTCCACTATATACCACAATCCTGCTATGTTAGGGGCCTCCAAACTGATGCTTTTGGTCGGAGTCGAGTCGTCGCAGTACCTGTCACGAGAGCTATACTCCGAGCAACAGAGCCGTGTGCAGATATTTTGGATTATGATCCAGACTGCGATTGGGCTAATGGAAGATTCGTGGCTCTAGATGAAGATTCCGAAGTGGAAGATTCCGAAGAAGAAGATTCTGAAATAGATGAGGATTGAGCTTGTAGCAATTTCGTCCTCAGCTGGCCTACTCATGTGAGAGATCAGGGTCTAGAATACTATCTAGAATAGTCATTCATTCGAGCACTGCGAATCAACCAGGAAGTGACTGCAGGATTAAGAGTAGAGATGGGCTATGGATGAAGGTACCGATCAGGCATCCACAACAAATTCCATGAGTGTAGTGCCTGCATTTCAGCTTGAACACTATGCCCTATCCTATCCAGGATGGTAACGCTATATCCCATGGTAGTGACAAAGCTCGACTCCACAGACTGTGCCTCCACAAGCTGTGCCTCCTTTGCACACCCATTTCCACTACGCCAAGCATTTCCATACCACCAACCCAACCCACTTAGTTATGCACAGGCGCCCGACTACTAATGCCAGGGCCATTCGTCGGATTCCTATCCCCTTCCTTACTCGAAGACTACAACATCATAATCAGCACCCCTCTGCGACCAAAAGATAAACTACTCCACCCCCAAACCGAAGAAGAATAAACACAACCTACCTTATTCTTCACCACACCTCCCTTTTCCAGAATCACTTTTGCAACATCCTCAATCACGTGCGTCCCAAACTCGCTGTCTAGCTGCGCATTCGACGCTCGATCAAGGATACCTTGTGCGCCCTGTCTAAAACAGAAATTATGACAATCAGCACTTTTCCCCTTACCCAGACGAAAGAAGGATACAGAAATGTACGAAATATAAGAGCGAGCAAGGAAAGAAGGACATGTTGGGAAAAGGTTATTCATGCCGGCCACATGACATGACATTGCATATGTGAAAAGTAAGTTGGAGAGTTGGATGGTCAAGTAAATACTTTCCAAACGTACTTGTGCGACACAAAGACAAAGAAGCCATCCAGCACGTCTACGAGCGGAATGCTCTTGTCCTTTAGCCAGGCTGCTGCTGCTTCGGGGTTGATGTAGACTATATAGTCGTCGCCTGTCACCGGGCCTTTGTAGTGCATTTTTGCTTCTTGCGTGTTGCCGCGGGTCATTGTTTTTTTCCCGAGGGTTTGGGGGAAACGTGTTGTAGTGTGATTGTACGAGAAAAGTCGATTACTTGTGAAGTAGATGTAGATGGTGCAGTTGTAAAGTTTTGTCGTTGTTTTTGATGTTGTTTTTGTTGCTATTGTAAGTGGTGTTTCTTTTATATGTGGTGTGTGGAGGGGGTGATTGGTTGTCTATGCAATGATTTGGTCATCGTTGCGGAATCCTGGGCTCAGAATGATAACTGCGGGGGCCCG
>Ga0265798_10009250_pt1 | contig 12373 bp, 11 predicted proteins | sample P3T30metagenome_FD_192430 | JGI IMG/M metagenome (GOLD analysis project Ga0265798, IMG submission 192430) | Plant litter microbial communities from East Loma Ridge, Irvine, California - P3 T30 | ecosystem: Environmental > Terrestrial > Plant litter > Unclassified | place: USA: California...
CCAGATTTTATTAAGGAGGCTGCCATACAGGCCATACACGATAATTACAGCACATACTCTCCCGTAGACGGTTATGTAGAGCTTAAGGAGGCTATTTGCCGTAAGTTTAAGCGCGATAACAATCTTGATTACAAGCCTGCTAACATAGTAGTTTCTACCGGAGCCAAGCAATCATTGTATAACCTGTGCCAGGTGCTGTTAAACCCCGGAGACGAATGCCTTTTACCTGCCCCTTACTGGGTTAGCTATGCAGAAATGGTGAAGATGGCAGAGGCCGAGCCTGTAGAGGTACTATCATCTGTAGAAAGCGATTTTAAGATTACGCCTGAGCAATTGGAGGCGGCTATTACACCAAAAACAAAGCTGATGATTTTCAGCTCGCCGTGCAACCCAAGCGGTTCAGTTTATAATGAAGCTGAGCTTACTGCGCTGGCAAAGGTTTTAGAAAAATACCCTCACATTTATATAGTGAGTGATGAAATATACGAGCACATTAATTTCAGTGGCAACTTTTGCAGCATAGCAACCATTCCGGGCATGTTCGATCGTACCATTACCGTTAACGGTGTGGCTAAGGCCTTCGCGATGACCGGCTGGAGGATAGGCTATATCGGTGCACCTGAGTTTATTGCCAAGGCATGTACAAAAATGCAGGGGCAGGTAACCAGCGGTGCAAATAGCATTGCACAACGTGCTACCATTACTGCACTTGATGCCGATCCGTCTGTACTAAAGGACATGGTTAACGCCTTCCATAGCCGCAGGGATTTGGTAGTGGGTTTGCTTAAAAAAATTCCGGGTGTAAAAATAAATGTGCCCGAAGGTGCTTTTTATGTATTTCCGGATGTATCATCATTCTTTGGTAAAACGCTTAAGGGTGTGGAAATTAAAAATGCCGATGATTTTTCTATGTATCTCTTAGAGCATGCAAATGTAGCTACCGTAACCGGGGATGCCTTTGGTAATCCGGATTGCATACGTTTTTCTTACGCCACAAGCGAAGACATCCTTATCGAGGCTTTACGAAGAATAAAAGAGGCTGTTGCCTAAATACATACAACCCCGGCCATGTGTCGGGGTTTTTTATATCTTTATGCTATGGATATAAAAAAAACGGGGTCTAAATATGCGCTTATAATAGGCATACCCACAGGTTTGGCTTTTACTGCTTTTACGGTATATGTATCTACATTTTACCCGTTCAGGCTATTGCTTAAAGCTGCCAGCCTCAAGGTGTTCTGGAACCCCTTTTCATGGCTGCTGGTGGGTGCAGCGCTTATTGTATCCTTATGGCATACCGGAAAGATGATAGGGCCTGCGCTTAAAAAGTTTGATGTACTTAAAACAAGCTTCCTTTTTACATTTTGGGTCAACCTCAGGCTTATGCTGGTTATATCGGCCATTTACTTTTATGGCATCATTGCAAATTCAATGAGTGGTGGCGAGCCCTTTTTAGCCGCCATACCTTTTGCCATCATTGGCCTGATTATATTTTTTGCCTTAGCTACCGGTATTACTGCAATTACCGTAGGAATTTTTATAGTCAAGATTATTAAAGAGAAACTTGTAGTTGTACAGGATACAAAACAAACAGATACGCCCCGCACATCATAAAGGGGCAAAAAATCTTTGTAACTTTGCACTTTTACAACTGCTAACAACGATACAATGCAAAAGAAGATAGTACTATTAGGCTCTGGCGAGTTGGGCAAAGAATTTGTAATTGCCGCACAGCGCCTGGGTCAGACGGTTATAGCCGTAGATAGTTATGAAAACGCGCCTGCCATGCAGGTTGCCCACGGTTTTGAAGTGATTAACATGCTGGACGGTGATGCCCTTGATGCCGTGATAGCCAAACATAACCCTGACTGTATAGTTCCCGAAATCGAGGCCATCCGCACAGAGCGCTTTTATGATTATGAAAAGCAGGGTATTACCGTAGTGCCATCTGCCAAGGCGGCTAATTTTACCATGAACCGCAAAGCTATCCGCGACCTTGCAGCAAAAGACCTTGGTCTGCGTACCGCAAATTACCGCTACGCCACCTCTGCAGAAGAACTGCAAAGCGCTGTAGCGCAAGTTGGTATGCCTTGCGTGGTAAAGCCATTAATGTCATCATCGGGTAAAGGGCAGAGCACCATTAAAACCGAAGAAGATATAGATAAAGCCTGGAAATATGCTGTAGAAGGCAGCCGTGGCGATGTGGTAGAGGTTATAGTAGAAGCATTTGTAAACTTTAATAGCGAAATTACCCTTCTTACCGTTACCCAAAATAACAACCCAACGCTGTTTTGCGCTCCGATAGGCCACAGGCAGGAACGTGGCGACTATCAGGAAAGTTGGCAGCCAGCGCATGTTACTGATGTGGCTATTGCCGAAGCGCAGGATATGGCACGTAAAGTAACCCAGGCACTGGGTGGCGCAGGGCTTTTTGGTGTAGAGTTTTTCCTTACAGATGAAGGTGTGTATTTTAGCGAACTTTCGCCACGCCCACATGATACCGGTATGGTAACCCTTGCCGGAACCCAAAATTTTAATGAGTTCGAATTGCACCTGCGTGCTATACTGAGCCTGCCCATCGCCGAAATTACACTGGAAAAAGCCGGAGCAAGCGCCGTGATACTGGCTTCTGCCGAAGGTAAACCCGTGTTTACCGGCATTGAGGCCATTGCCGCATTGCCAAAGACTGATTTCAGGTTGTTTGGAAAACCTACCACAAGGCCTTACCGCCGCATGGGGGTGGCGCTTGTAAGTGATAGCATTGATGTGCCGATTGAAGATATTGTTGAGAAAGCAAAAGCCGCCGCAGCATTGGTATCAATAAATAGCATATAAGTAAAAACAGCCGCAATTTGCGGCTGTTTTGATAGTAAGCCGCCCATAAATTACCTAAAACAGGGCGGCTGCAAAAACATATACCCGAAAATTCCTAACCCATCTCCGGGAACTTAACAAAAACTAGAACATTCTTTAAAAAAATGCCCGTCCCAAAGGGGATTATGGAACGGGCGGGAAATACATAACCTACCGGAAAACACACTCTTATTAACCGGCAAATCTTTAAAGACATTATTTATTATAATACAAAATATGCGTTTTTAATGGGCTGTATATGGTGCAGGTTGGGTTGGGTTGTTTCATCTACCGGGGCAAATTCGTCGCGGTACTCGTTAACCATCTGCATCAGGTTATTTTCAATATTGTTAGATATGCTTACCATTGGTGTATCTGTAGGACGGTTTTCAAACGGATCCTGCAGGTGTATCGCCATTTTTTCGATAAGGAAACACGCAGCGCCTATGGTTGCTACAACAGGTATTTGCAGCCAGCCTAGAAAGTCTTTAAGCCCAAAAGGTAAAAGCACTATAAACAGGCACAGCGTAAAACGGATGTACATACTGTATGTGGTAGGGAATATTGTGTTTTTAATACGCTCACACTTGCCCATGGCATCGCACAGGCGGGTAAGCGTGTTATCAACCTCTACTTGTTGATAGGCATTTAGCTTACCTTGCTCTAATGCCTTTTTAAGTTCTTTGGCATGCAGCATCAATATGGCATTGGGCACATGCTTAAAGTTCTTTACAAAACGCATTTCATCTTCATTAAGTAGTGTCCTGATGGGTTTAATAGGGTCTTTACCCCGTAAAGACTGCGCCAGGGCATAACACCACGCCGCCTGCCTTTTAGCAAAACGCTCTTTAAATTCGCCTGCCTCAATGCTAAAATCAGGGTCTTTGTAAAATGCAATCACCTGGCGAACAAGCGATCGGGAGTCGTTTACAATAGCGCCCCAAACGGTTCTGGCTTCCCACCAGCGGTCATATGCCTGATTGCTCTTAAACGCAAGCAGTAACGATATAATAGTACCTAAAATGGCAGGTACTGCAATAGGTATATTGATGGGTGTACCGGTGTAAAAGTGATGTATCACCTCAAAACCAAGTGAGTATAATATAACCAGCGCAAGCTCAACCTTGATCTTGCCCAGTACATACGTTAGCGGAATCCTTTTTTTCAGTAGCATAATCGTCTTAATTTAAGGAGGGATATTATTTTTTAAGCAAACTGTTGGTGTAATGACAATACTGGTAGCCCGAGGGCCTCATTTACGCCGGCTATCGATTTCTTTTTTAGCGTAACCTTTTCGTTTTTACGGGTTTCTACAACCAGGTCAATGTCGTTTTTAAAGATGGTTTCTGCCAGTAATGGCGCCAGGTCTTTAGGGTTTTGTTCTTCGGCCACGGTGGCGCGGCTTACAATGGTAAAATCAAACAGGCTGCTTAGGTGTGCCTGTATCTGGTGCAACGCCAGGCCTTCTTTTTCCTGTTCAAGATAAAGCGCATTGTTAAGCGGCTGGCCACAGGTATTATGACCCAAATGTAATATGGGGCATTTGCTGTTTAAAACAAGGCGGGTGCAATATTGATGAATTTTTTGTTTTTCCTGCTTGTAAGACTGAGAGAGTATAATGAGTTCTACACCTTTATTTTCAAGGATATTTTTGAGCAAAGGGGCAGAGATGCTGTATTGCAGGTGTATTTGTAGCCTGCAATGCAGGGTGTTTTGAATGGCCGCTTTACATTTGTTTAAAACATCAGATTGCGCTGCCGTGTATCCCGGTACAGTTTTATGAAGCGTGTATCCGGCGCTGTAGGTATCCGGTATATCGCATACCTGCATCAGTATAATGTTGCAGTTTTGTCCGGAAGCGTGCCTTATGGCGGTTTTTACAGCGCTAACCGTATCAGCTTCAAGCGTGGTGGGAATAAGGATGTTCTTCATAATGTAATCTTTAATCTTACATTACAAAACAACAACCCCAACATTAGAGTAAATTTAATCCTGGATTAGAATTTAGTTAGATTTTACATTAGAAGATTTAATGGAGAGGCAAAGTAGCAGAGAGGCAAAGTAGCAGAGTTTTTTATCAGTCTACGAGTTCTTCGCATCTCTGCTACTTTGCCACTTTCACAAATACAATACTTACCACGGTGCCTTTGCCGGGTTCAGATTGTATTATAAGCTCACCGCGGTGCATCTTAATGATCTTCATAGCGAGTGGCAGGCCAAGGCCGTAACCGTTGTATTTAGTAGCCTCCTTGCCCCTGAAAAAGGGTTCGTACAAAAACGGTATGTCTTCCGGAGGTATACCAATGCCAATGTCAGTAATAGTTATTTTAAGCTGATCTTTTACAGCCGTAAGGTTTACAAAAACCTCTTCATTATCACTATATTTTACGCCATTGCTAATAATATTGCCAATAGCCAACTCCAGTAACGGCCTGTTACAGGGCAGTGTAAGCAGTGTTTCATCCTCGGGTATATTGCCTAGGTTTATAGTAATGCGGTTGCCGGGGTGCAGCCTGTCGAGTCCTGCTTTAACATCCAGTAGCATATCATCCATACGGGCAACATCCTGAACCTGTTTTTTACCATCATAACCTGTTTGAGTTAGCTTTAATAAGCTCTCCGTAAGGTTGCCCAGCCGAGATGCTTGCTGGTGTATGTTAAGGAGCACCTGCTCATATTCATCTGTGGTACGTTCTTTAAGCAGAGCAATTTCGCTTTCGGCTATAATGGTGGTAATAGGGGTTTTAAGTTCGTGGCTGGCATTATTTATAAAGTTGGCCTGTATTTCAAAACTGGTTTCAAGGCGATCCAGCATACCGTTAAATGTTTTGGCAAGGTCAAAAATCTCATCGCCTTCATCTGCATCGGGCATGGGTACGCGGTTGTGTAAGTTGCTTGCACTGATGCGTTTAACCTCATTTGTAATTTTGGCAACAGGGTTAATTACCCGTCTGGCTAAAAAGCGCCCGAAAATATAGGCCAGAAGTATAAACCCGAGCCCTCCAAAGATAAGTATACGGGTTATAAGCACCGTGCTGGCATTGCCCCGGCGGTCTCGTGCGCCCACAATAACCATGTACTTAACTCCTTGTTCATCAAATATTTGTGCGTAATGATAGTACCCGTATTCCTGTACATAGCCCGACCCGTTTTTTAATATCTCGGTATAAAACTCAGGCGGCAGGTGCAGGTTGGTGTTGTACTCAAAAGAACTGGGGCCATTTACCCTTAGTACGTAATCAGTCTCCTCTATAAGTTCTTCTAAGCCATTGGCTTTGAGTTTCCTGTAATAATCTGCCTTCTCCGGGTCTTTTTGATAATGAATAGACGACACAATTTTTGCCCTGTCCATCAGCCGTTTAACAAAATAATACTCGTTGTTGTATTTAAAAAGGAAAAATACCACCACACATAACAGTAGTGTACTGATGCCCGAAAGCGTTATATAGTTAACGGTAATTTTTCTTTTTATCTGCATATCAGGGTTTTAAAACATAACCAAGCCCCTTGATGGTATGTATAAGCTTGTTTGGGTAGGGCTTGTCTATCTTATTGCGAAGATAGTTGATATAAACATCTACAACATTAGTGTTCATGTCAAAGTTTATATTCCACACATTATCAAGTATTTTCTCGCGAGATAGTATAATACCGCTGTTTTTGGCAAGGTAGTAAAGCAACTTAAACTCTTTGGCAGTCAGAGTAATAAGGTCTTCTCCACGGGTTACGGTCTTGGCACGGCGGTCTATTTGCAGGTCATCTACAGCAATAATCTCGGCTATGCGGTGCTCCTGGCCTGCACGGCGGGCAAGGGCATTAATACGAGCTTCCAGTTCGCTAAACCTGAAGGGTTTAGCCATGTAATCGTCGGCGCCGGCATTAAGGCCGGTAACAATATTATCGCTGCTGTTAAGGGCAGTAAGCATCAATATGGGCACATAATTATTGGCGGCACGCAGGCGGCGGCTAATTTCTATACCATTAATATCAGGTAGCATAACATCCAGTACCACAACATCATATGCGTTATTGGCAAGCATCTCAAGCGCCGTAGTGCCATCAAGGGCAGCACTTACATCGTGGTTTTTTTCAGATAATCCCTTTCGGATAACCGATAGCAGGTTAGGCTCGTCTTCAACAATCAGTAGCTTCATATTTTTTTTCGCTTCAAACAAAAATACGATAAATTTTTTAACTGTATTTGGGTAAAAAAGTGCCTAATTTTTCACTTTCGGAGTTTGTTTTCACCTTATAATACGCTAAAAAAACAAGGACGGTTTCCTACATAAAAATGTGGCTGCAATGCGAACCAAAATTCCGTATTTTTGTGCCCGACAAACAAAAACTTAAACTGTTTATGAAAGCATATGTTTTTCCGGGCCAGGGTGCCCAGTTTACCGGAATGGGTAAAGAGCTATATGAAACTAACGCGCAGGCCAAAGCCCTTTTTGAGCAGGCCAATGAAATACTGGGTTTCCGTATTACCGATATAATGTTTGAAGGTACTGCCGAGCAGCTTAAAGAAACCCGCGTTACACAGCCAGCCGTGTTTTTACACTCGGTTATACTGGCTAAAACGCTGGGTGACAGCTTTACGCCCGATATGGTGGCCGGCCACTCGTTAGGAGAGTTCAGCGCACTTGTTGCTGCCGGGGCCCTAACCTTTGAAGACGGACTTAGGCTGGTAAGCCAGCGTGCCCTTGCCATGCAAAAGGCGTGTGAGATTACACCAAGCACTATGGCTGCTGTTTTAGGCCTTGAAGATAAAGTGGTTGAAGACGTATGCGCCTCTATAGATGGTGTTGTGGTAGCGGCCAACTATAATTGCCCGGGCCAATTGGTTATAAGCGGTGAAACTAAAGCTGTTGAGGCAGCGTGCGAGGCCATGAAAGCCGCCGGGGCCAAGCGTGCCCTGATGCTGCCTGTGGGTGGCGCATTTCACAGCCCTATGATGGAGCCTGCCCGCGAGGAACTTGCCGCTGCCATTGAGCAGACTACCTTTGCTAACCCGGTGTGCCCCGTGTACCAAAATGTGCCGGCTACTGCCGTGAGCGATGCTACCGAGATTAAAAAGAACCTGATCATACAGCTTACAGCTCCCGTAAGGTGGACGCAGAGCGTACAGAACATGGTTGCCGATGGTGCTACCCTGTTTACAGAAGTAGGTCCCGGTAACGTACTGCAAGGCCTCGTGAAGAAGATAAATAAGGATGTTGAAACTGCCGGAGCCTAATTAAATGGGTAGTCTTCAGGTATTATAATGTACTTTTCCCTATGGCGGTGCCATGGGGATTTTTTTTAACCCTAACATTATAATAACACTACCTAAAGCAACCTTTGTTACTTTATAGCATCTGATATTAAATTACCCACCACCTGCTATGCTCAAATCTCTATTATTGTTAGGCCTGCTGTTGTGCATGGCATCCTGCGGCACGCTTAACGGCGGCTCTTATAATGTTTTAATAGACAGTAATGTGCCCAATGCCAAAGCAACTATTAGGGGCAATACCTACACATTGCCGGCAGAGGTGGCGCTGCCCCGCGAAAAAAACACACTGGCCATTACCCTGGAGGCCGACTCCATGAAACAAAAGGAGTTTTTGGTAAAGTCACGCCTGAGCCCCAATGCAATAGCGGGCAACCTGTTTTATATGCCCGTCTATCCGGTGGCGCTTGCAGTAGATATAGCTACCGGTAAAGGCTATTATTACGGCAAATATATTTACCTCGATACGCTGACTAATAAAGCAAAAGTAAAAGGATGGTGGGGCAGGCCGCTACAAAATTTGGGCCCTGTACCCCGGGGACGTTTTAACGTGCTGTTATCCATGCCTTATGTAAATAACTTTCATCAACAGCCTAAAAACAGGCCGGTACAAAACAGCTGGGGGTTCTTTGGTATTGCAGCGGGCCTGGAATATTATTATGCCGAAAACCGGTCGGTTAAGGCAATGGCATCAACAGCTATAGACTTTCCGGTTTTTATACTTGTGCCTTTGCTGGACATCAGCGAAAAAATGTATGCCACAACATTTAGCCTTACGGATAATTACCAGATGGGAAGATTGCAATTAGGCTATGGCCCCGCATTTATATCTAACGGGTGGAGCTGGCAACGAGACGAAAGCACCGATATTAGTTTTGATCCTGACAACCCTAATAAAAGGAGCGAGCAGCTTATAAACCGTTCTTTGGGCGCATTGTTAACCGCTAATTACAGATTGGGGAGGGCATTTTACCTCAGTTTATTATACAATCCGTCTATCTATGCTATAAAGCCGGTGGGCGAATTTAAGTACGAACACGTAGTAAGCTTTGAGCTGCTCTGGAAGATTAAAATGAGTAGAAAGTAGTGGTCATTGATCAGATTGCAGTTAGCAGATAGCAATTTTACGTTGTCATTTGAAATTTGTTATTTGAAATTTGGAGTTTCCCTTTGCTGTTTTAATACAGCCTCCAGACGATTTTATAATGTATTATTGCTGTCTAAACCTCACAAACCGCCAGCCTACTTTAAATTAAGTGAATTAATGCTATTGCCATTGGTATATTAGCAATTTTATTCCGGCAGGCAATTATTTTGCTAAAGATAGTGCAAAGTAAAAATCCTAAAGCAGCCGCACCGCGCCCATACCACCATCTACCGCCAGTATTTGTCCGGTTATCCAGCCGGATTCCTGCCCAAGTAAAAAGGTTATCGCGCTAGCCAAATCCTGCGTGCTGCCTATTTGTTTAAGCGGGTTGCGGTTTTTACCGGCTTCGGTTTTTTCGGGCGAGGCCAGCAGTTTTTCTGCCAGGGGTGTATCGGTAAGCGAAGGCGCTATACAGTTAACACGTATTTTAGGAGCAAGCTCTGCAGCCAGCGATCTTGTTAAGCCTTCAACCGCGCCTTTTGCCATAGCAACAGCCGCGTGAAACGGCATGCCTGTTGCCACCGCCACGGTACTAAAAAACAGTATGGCCGGTGCATCGGCAATTTTGAGGTTAGGTAAATAGGCCTGTACAAAAGCTGCTGCCCCAAGTGCATTAATGCTAAAATCTGAAGTAAAATCGGTTTCGCTAATGCGGTTAAACGGCCTCAGGTTTATGGTTCCCGGAAAATAAGCAATGCCATCTACAGCGCCTTCAATTTTAGGGAAACTGCCAAACCCGTAATTTTCTACAGTATAAAATTCGTCATAACCATTGTTTTCGCCTTTTCGGGAAATACCTATAACCCTGTGCCCGCCGCTTTTTAAAACTGCCGCTGCCTGTACTGCCATTGCAGAAGATGCCCCTGCAAAAATGTATGTGCGCTGTGCCATCATCGTTTGCTTATTTTGTTAGAAGAAATGGCGCGCTGCCTGCTGCATTTAAAACGGTCAATAGTGCTACTGCGTTTTTAGCATGTTTGGTTTGGCAATTTTCTACACGGGTGCGCCACAGCCTGTAGCTGGTAAATTTCAGGGTCTTTTTCATGAGCTCCTTAACGTGGTCTTCGGTAAGGCCAAACTGATAGTATATGGCTTCAAAAGGTGTGCGGTCTTCCCACGCCATTTCTATAATGCGGTCGGTATCTGTCTCGCTAAGGGTAGCTTTAGGGGCAATAACAGGTTTAAGTGCCATTTTAAATATTTTGGTATCAACCCAAAGTTACTTCAAAACCAAATGCGCGCGTTTAAACCGAAATAATTTAGGAGTTTTTTAAGGGAGAGCGGTGAATCAAAATACGATAATTGGACGGTGTGAGTGAAGCTATTCCCCTCCTTCGGAGGGTTGGCTGAAAGCCGGGATTAAAAAAAGCCCGCTGAAATGAATCAACGGGCTTTGTTATATCAGGTTATAAAGGCTATCCTAAAAACGGGTACCTGTAATCTGTAGGTGGTACAAAGGTTTCTTTAATAGTGCGTGGCGATACCCAGCGGTACAGGTTAAGCACAGAGCCTGCCTTATCGTTGGTGCCGCTGGCGCGTGCGCCGCCAAAAGGTTGCTGGCCCACTACTGCACCCGTAGGCTTGTCATTTATATAAAAGTTACCTGCGGCATTCTCCAGGGCTTTTGTAGCCTCTTCTACCGCATACCTGTCCTGACTAAAAATAGCGCCTGTAAGGGCATAAGGAGAGGTTTCGTCTACCAGCTTAAGGGTTTCAGCCCATTCGGCATCTTCATATACGTGTATCGTAAGCACAGGGCCAAAAAGCTCAGTGCAAAGCGTGTCATATTTAGGGTTGGTGGTAACAATAACCGTAGGCTCTATAAACCAGCCTACAGATTTATCATAACCGCCGCCGACAATAACCTCGGCGTCATCGGCAGCCTTGGCCTCATCAATATAGCGTGCAAGCTTGTCAAATGAGTTTTCATGGATAACCGCCGAAACAAAATTGGTGGTATCTTCAGGCGAACCCATTTTAAAGCTTTTAATATCTTTAATAAGCAGTTCCTTAACTTCCGGCCACATCGACTGCGGAATGTATGCCCTTGATGCGGCACTGCATTTTTGTCCCTGGTATTCAAAAGCGCCACGGCTTAAAGACGTAGCCACTTCGGCCGGCAGGGCGCTTGGGTGGGCCAGCACAAAGTCTTTACCACCTGTTTCGCCCACAATGCGCGGATAGCTTTTATAATTGCCTACGTTTGCGCCTATCTTGGCCCAAAGGTCGTTAAACACCCCGGTAGATCCTGTAAAGTGTACACCTCCAAAATCGCGGTTGCTTATAAGTGTTTCGCTAATCATAGATGCGCTGCCGTGCACCATGTTTATAACACCTGCCGGCAGGCCGGCAAGTTTAAGCACCTCCATAATAACCTGTGCGCTGTATACCTGGCTGGCGCTGGGCTTCCATACCACTACGTTACCCATAAGGGCAGGGGCAGCAGGCAGGTTGCCGCTAATAGCTGTAAAGTTAAATGGGGTAATGGCATATACAAAACCTTCTAAAGGGCGGTACTCAAGGCGGTTCCATATCCCTTCAGATGAAATAGGCTGCTGGGCATAGATCTGGGTCATAAACTCAACGTTAAACCTCAAAAAGTCTATAAACTCACAGGCTGCATCAATTTCAGCCTGGTGTACCGTTTTAGCCTGTGCTATCATGGTAGCAGCATTTATTTTAGCGCGGTATGGCCCTGCAAGCAGTTCAGCCGCTTTTAAAAATATTGCTGCCCTGTGTTCCCAGCTTAATGCTGCCCATTTAGGGCGTGCATCCATAGCAGCGGCAATGGCCTGCTCTATATGTTGCTTTTCGCCTTCGTGGTAGGTACCCACAACTTTTTTATGGTCAAATGGCGGGCGGATGTCTTTGGTTTTTCCGGTGCGTATTTCTTGTGCACCAATGTATAGCGGCACATCTACGGTGCTGTTGTATAATTCTTTAAAAGTGGCAAGTACCTGCTCACGTTCTTTACTGCCGGGGGCATAGCTTTTTACGGGTTCATTAACGGCTTTTGGTACGTTGTAAATTCCTTTAGGCATAGTTGTAAATGTTTAGTTGTTTAAACAATACAAATGTACAAAGAATTATGCACATGTAATTTA
>Ga0265798_10009251_pt1 | contig 12373 bp, 10 predicted proteins | sample P3T30metagenome_FD_192430 | JGI IMG/M metagenome (GOLD analysis project Ga0265798, IMG submission 192430) | Plant litter microbial communities from East Loma Ridge, Irvine, California - P3 T30 | ecosystem: Environmental > Terrestrial > Plant litter > Unclassified | place: USA: California...
GCGCGTACCGGCATCGGCGGCTGGAGCGGGCAGGCCTTTGCGCGCGCGCTGCGCGAAGGGGTGGCGCGCGACGGCAGCCTGCTGTATCCGGCCTTCCCCTACGATCATTACACGCGCCTGAAGGACGAGGACGTGCACGCCCTGTACGCCTACTTCATGACGCGCACGCCGCTCGAGGCGCCGGCGCGCGAGAACGACTTGCGTTTTCCCTTCAGCCTGCGCCCGCTGCTGGCGTTCTGGAACCTGCTCTACCTGGACCGCGCGCCGTGGCGCCCGGATCCGGGCCAGTCGCCCGAATGGAACCGCGGCGCCTACCTGGCCGACGCGCTGGCGCATTGCAGCGCCTGCCATTCGCCGCGTACCCTGCTGGGCGGCGAAGACCGCCGCCGCTTCCTCGACGGCGGCGAGGCCGAAGGCTGGTATGCGCCGGCGCTGAACGACAAATCGCCCTCGCCCTTGCCCTGGACGCGGACCCAGCTCGCGGCCTACCTGCGCAGCGGCATCGCCGAGGACCACGCGGCGGCCGGCGGTCCGATGCAGGGCGTGGTGCAGAGCCTGGCGCAGGCCGATCCGGCCGAGGTCGAGGCGCTGGCGAGCTGGCTGCACGCCTCGCTGGCGCGGGCGCCGGCAAACGCCGCCCCGGCCGCGCGCGCGGGCAGCCTGCCGCCGCCGGCGGCCGATGCTCCGCCGCGCCTGCGCGCCGGCTACGACCTCTATGCCGGCGCCTGCGCGCGCTGCCACGACGCCGGCCGCGCGCCGGGCTCCGGCGCGGCGTTGCCGCTGCAGAAGGCAATCGCCCTGTACGATCCGGATCCGCGCAGCCTGGTGCGCATCGTGCGCGACGGCATCCACCCGCCCGACGGCGAGCCGGGGCGCTGGATGCCGGGATTCGCCGGCGTACTCGATGCCGAACAGACCATCGCCCTGGCGGCCTACCTGCGCCAGGTCGGCGCCGGCCAGCCGGCCTGGGAAGACCTGGAGGACAATGTCCGGAAAGCCGAGCAGCCATGAGTACCTACCACTTGCGGGTCAACGGCGCCGACTACGCCGTCGACAGCGATCCCGACACCCCCTTGCTGTACGTGCTGCGCAATGAGCTCAAGCTGAACGGCGCCAAGTTCGGCTGCGGCCTGGGCCAGTGCGGCTCCTGCACCGTCACGCTCGATGGCGCCGCGGTGTTTTCCTGCCTGGTGCCGGTGGCCAGCGTGGGCGCCCGCCCGGTCGGGACGGTCGAGGGCCTGGGCCAGGGCGATCGCCTGGGCGTGCTGCAGCAGGCCTTCGTCGATGAGCAGGCGGCCCAGTGCGGCTACTGCATCGCCGGCATGATCATGCGCGCCGCCAGCCTGCTGGCGGCGAATCCGGCGCCGAGCGACGCGCAGATCCGCCGCCACATGCAGCCCAATTTGTGCCGTTGCGGCACCCATATGCGCATCCTGCGCGCGGTGCGGCGCGCGGCCGATGCGTCCAGGGCGCAGCCGCCGAAAGGCCAGCCATGACGGGCGCGCCACCCAGCGCGGCGCGGCGCCGCCTGCTGGCGGCGGGCGGTTCGCTGACCCTGGTGTTCGCGCTGGGCCGCGCCCGGGGCCAGGCCGAGAACGCCGCAGGCGCGGGCAAGCTGCCGGGCAGCCTGGACAAGGAAGCCTGGCTGGACGCCTGGATCCGCATCGATGGCGCCAACCGCATCACGGTCTTCACCGGCAAGGCCGAGCTGGGGCAGGGCATCCGCACCGCATTGCTGCAGGTGGCGGCCGAGGAGCTGGCGGTGGCGCCGGCGCGCCTGACCCTGGTCATGGCCGACACCGCGCGCACGCCGGACGAGGGCTATACGGCGGGCAGCCATTCGATGCAGGACAGCGGTTCCGCGCTGCGCCATGCGGCAGCCGAGGTGCGCACCATCCTGGCCCGCCTGGCGGCGCGCCGTTTCGGCGTCGAGGCGGGTGCCGTGCAGGCGGCCGACGGTTTCATGCGCGCCCCGGACGGCCGCCGCGCCAGCTACGGCGAGCTGCTGGCGGGGCGCCAGATCCACCAGCGCGCGACCGGCCTGGCGGCGCCGCGCGATCCGGCCGCGCACACGGTGGTGGGCAAGTCGCTGGCGCGGATCGACATTCCGGCCAAGGTGGCCGGCGCCGTCGCCTATGTGCAGGACCTGCGCCTGCCCGGCATGGTGCATGCGCGGGTGGTGCGCCCGCCCGCGCAGGGGGCGCGCCTGCTGGGCGTCGACCTGGACGCGGCGGCGCGCCTGCCGGGCGTGCTCAAGGTAGTGCGCGACGGCCGCTTCCTGGCCGTGATCGCCGACCAGGAATACCGCGCGGTCAAGGCGGCAATGGCGCTGGCGCGGTCGACGCGCTGGGACCTGCCGCAAGCGCTGCCGGCCGCGCATGACACGGCGGCGCTGCTGCGCGCGCTGCCCGGTGCGCCCGCCACCATCCTGGCGCGCGGCGCGGCGGGTGCGCCGGGACGGGTGCTGCGCGCCGCCTATACGCGGCCCTACCAGCTGCACGCCTCGGTCGGGCCATCCTGCGCGATCGCGCGGCTGCACGATGCCAGGCTCACGGTCTGGACCCATTCGCAGGGCGTGTTCCCGCTGCGCGCGGCGCTGTCCGAGCTGCTCGGCATGCCGAAGGAAGCGGTCCGCTGCATTCACGTCGAAGGTTCCGGCTGCTATGGCCACAACGGCGCCGACGACGTCGCCGCCGATGCGGCCCTGCTGGCGCGCGCCTTGCCCGGGCGTCCGGTGCGGGTGCAATGGATGCGCGAGGAGGAACACGCCTGGGAACCTTTCGGCGCGCCGATGCTGTGCGAGGTGCAGGCCACGCTGGGCACGGACGGGCGCATCGCCGACTGGCAGTATACGGTGCACAGCCCGGCCCACAATACGCGGCCGGGGAAGGCCGGCAATCTGCTGGCCGCGACCCACCTCGAACGCCCGTTCGCGGCGCCGCCGCCCAAGCCGGCGCCGCAGCCGGAAGGCGCGGGCGACCGCAACGCGATTCCCTATTACCTGTTGCCGAACGCGCGGGTGGCGCAGCGCTTCCTGGGTGCGGGGCCGCTGCGCAGCTCGGCCCTGCGTTCCCTCGGCGCCTACGGCAATGTGTTCGCCATCGAAAGCTTCATGGACGAGCTGGCGCTGGCGGCCGGCGCCGATCCTCTGGCCTTCCGCCTGCGCCACCTGGACGATGCGCGCGCCGTCGAGACCGTGCGCGAGGCGGCGCGGCGCTTCGGCTGGGAGCGCTGGCAGCGGCCCGGCCGGGGACAGCAGCGGCGTGGGCGCGGTTTCGCCTTCGCCCGCTACAAGAACCTGGCAGCCTACTGCGCGCTGGCGGTCGAGGTCGAGGTGGCGCTGGAAACGGGCCTGGTGCGCGTGGTGCGCGCCGTCGCCGCGGTCGATTGCGGCGAGGTGGTCAATCCGGACGGGGTGCGCAACCAGATCGAGGGCGGCATCATCCAGTCCGCCAGCTGGAGCCTGCTGGAGCGGGTAGGCTTCGACAGCCGGGAGGTGCTCACCCGCGACTGGGGTGCGTATCCGATCCTGCGCTTTGCCCAGGCGCCCGACCGGATCGACGTGCATCTGCTGGACCGGCCCGGCCAGCCCTTCCTCGGCACCGGCGAGGCGGCGCAAGGGCCGACCGCCGCGGCCATCGCGAACGCGGTCTTCGACGCCTGCGGGCTGCGGTTTCGGGATCTGCCGCTGGATCGGGCGCGGGTGCGGGAGGCGGGGCGCGGGCGCTAGGACGCGGGTTCCGCCCTCAACAACAGGCCCAGCAAATCATCGGCGATCGCCTGCAACTGCGCCGGATCGCCGTACACGCGTTCCATCACCACCATGCCGCGCGTCGCGGTGACGACCAGCGTGGCGGCGGCGGCGGGCGCCAGCGCCAGGCGCGCCGCGGCGTCGGGCCGGGCCAACCTTTCTTCGAGCAGGCCGCGCACGCCGTCCAGCAGGCCGCGCAGCGCGTGGCGGATCTCCTGGTCCATCGCGGTCTCGTCGGTCGCGGTCTTGGTGGTCAGGCAGCCGCGCGTGAGGGCGTCGTCGCCGGCCAGGGTGATGGTGTCGATCGAGAAGCGCAGGTAGTCGCGCAAGGCCTGTTCGGGCGTGGCGGCGCCCAGCACTTCGGCCACATTCGCCAGGAAGCGCTCGCGGTAGCGCGCGAACACGCGCAGGAACAGCGCCTGCTTGTCGCCATAGGCGTTGTAGAGCGAGCCGCGCAGCACGCCGGTCGCCACGGCGATGTCCTGCATCGAGGTGGCGCCGAAGCCGCGCCGCCAGAACAGCGCCATCGCGCGGTCCAGCGCCTCGTCTTCATCGAATTGTTTGGTACCGGCCATGCCCCCATTATGGGTATCCTTGACAGCCGCGTCAACTTTGACTAGTCTGTCAAAAATATCTTTGACGATACTGTCAAACATCCTTCCATCTTTACAAGGACAAGCGCATGGACATCACGCAGGAAATCACCGACGGGAGCGCCGCCGTCACGCGCGCCATCCTTGCGGGTCTCTGCGCCAGCCTGGTCGGTATCGGCCTGGCACGTTTCGCGTACACGCCACTGATCCCGACCCTGATCGGCGCCCACTGGTTCGCCGCCAGGGACGTGGTCTTCCTGGGCGCGGCCAACCTGGTCGGCTACCTGGCCGGCGCGCTTGCCGGCCGGCCGCTGGCGCGGCGCCTCGGCGCCCGCCGTACCCTGCAGGCGATGATGCTGCTCGCCTCGCTGGCCTTCTTCGCCTGCGCCGTGCCGCTGTCGGTGTCCTGGTTCTTCGCCTGGCGCTTCCTGTCGGGCCTGGCCGGCGGCATCGTGATGGTGCTGGCGGCGCTGACGGTGCTGCCGCAGGTGCCGTTGGCGCGCCGCGGCCTGGCCAGCGGCGCGATTTTTCTTGGGATCGGCGTCGGCATCGCCGCATCCGGCACCCTGGTGCCGCTGCTGCTCGGGCACGGCCTGGCCGCGACCTGGGTCGGCCTGGGCCTGGTGTCGCTGGCGCTGACCCTCTTGAGCTGGCGCTGGTGGCCGCAGCCGCAGCCGGCGGCTTCACAGGCCGCGCCCGCGGCCCCAATGCCGCGCGGTGCCGGCGCGCTGCTGCGCCTGATCTACGGGCAGTACGCGCTGAAGGCCGTGGGCCTGGTGCCGATGATGGTGTTCCTGGTCGACTACGTGGCGCGCGGCCTGCACATGAGCGCCCACACGGCCGCGCTGTTCTGGGTCGTCTACGGCATCGGCGCGATCGCCGGCCCTATGCTGTACGGGATGCTGGGCGACCGCATCGGGATCGGCAATGCGATCCGCGCGACCCTGGCGCTGCAGGTGCTGGCCTCGGTGGCGATGGTGACGAGCGCCAGCTACCCGGTGCTGGTGCTGGCGACCCTGGCGATCGGCAGCTTTCCGTCCGGGATCGTGCCGCTGACCCTGGGCCGCATCCGCATGGCCCTGCACCGCGACAGCGGCGCCCAGGCCGCGGCCTGGAGCCGGGCCACCACCATCTTCGCCCTGTTCCAGGCGCTGGCCGGCTATGCCTACTCCTGGCTGTTCGCAGCCACCGGCGGCGCGCACCGGGTGCTGCTGATCGTCGGTGCGGTGGCGCTGGCGCTGGCGCTGCTGTCCGATCTGCTGCTGGCGCGCAGCGCCCATGCCTGCCTGGCCGAGGACGAGGCGCGCGCCTGAAGCCTGCCCGGGCCGTGTTTCAGGGTTGGCGGAAGGCCTTCGGCGGCTGGCCCAGCACGCGCTTGAAGGCGTGGCTGAAAGCGCTCTCCGAGCCGTATCCGTATTCCTCGGCCAGGCGCGCGATGCCGACATCGGACTGGCGCAGCCGGCGCAGCGCCAGGCGCATGCGCAGGCCGGTCAGGTAGTGCAGCGGCGAGCTGCCCGCCACCTTGCCGAAGTGGGCGGAGAAGGCGGCGCGCGACATCGCGCAGGCGGCCGCCAGTTCGGGCAGGCGCCAGGCACGGCCCGGGTCGCCGTGCATCAGGCGCAGCGCCGGCGCCAGGCGCGCGTCGGCCAGCGCCTTGAAGCTGCCGCTGCCCAGCGCCCCGGGTTCGGCCAGGTGGGCGCGCAGGATCTCGATGAGCATCAGCTGCGCCAGCTGGGCGCTGGCCGCGGCGCCGCCCGGCAGGCCGGCATCGCGTTCGGCCACCAGGCGCTCGAGGATCCAGTGTACCGGGGCCGCGCGCGGCGAATCGGCGGCCAGCCTGAGCACCGGCGGCAGGCCGCCGAACAGCAGCGGCGCGCTGCCTTCGTCCAGCGCGACCTTCCCGCCGATCATGAAGAAATCCGCGCCCGCGCCCCCGTCCTCGCCATGGTGCAGGATGGCGCCGGCGCGGCCCGGCCCAAGCGCATCGAGCGGCAGGGGCGGCACGGCAAGGTCGCTGGCCAGCAGGTGCGGGCCCGGCGCGTTGAACAGGAATACGTCGCCGGCCCGTGCCGCCAGCGGCTTGCCGGTGCCGACGTCGATCCAGGCGCTGCCGCGGCGGATGCCCCAGAATTTCACCAGAGGCGTGGCCGGAAAGGCCAGTGCCCAGGCGCCGCCGGCGACCAGGCCGCCCGACAGCGCCGAGCGCACCCGTGCCAGCTCCAGCAGGTACGAAAACAGATCTTCGCCCGGCTGTGGATTTTCACGCATGTCTTCCGGCATTTCACGCATTCAAAGTCTCGTCTGCGCCGATTATCATGGTTTTCAAGGGGCGCCGCAATCGGGCCGCGCTTCATCGAGGAGAATGACATGAAGGAACGCACCTGGCTGATCACGGGCGTGAACAGCGGCTTTGGCAAGGAGATGATGGAACAGTTGCTGGCGCGCGGAGAACGCGTGGCCGGCACCGTCCGGGACCCGGCAGTGCTGGAGGCCCTGCGCGCGCGCCACGGCGCTGCGCTGTGGCTGGCGCAGCTCGACGTGAGCGACATGGGGGCGGTGCGCGCGGTGGTGGATCGCGCGTTCGGGGAATGCGGTCGCATCGACGTCGTCGTCAGCAACGCCGGCTACGGCCTGTTCGGCGCGGCCGAGGAATGCAGCGACGACGAGGTGCAACAGCAGATCGCGACCAACCTGCTCGGTTCGATGCAGCTGGTGCGCGCCGCGCTGCCCCACCTGCGCGCCCAGGGCGGCGGACGCATCCTGCAATTGTCGACGGTGGGCGGGCAGGCGGCGTTTCCGGGCGCCTCGCTGTACCACGCCAGCAAATGGGGGATCGAGGGTTTCATCGATGCGCTGGCGCGCGAAGTCGCCGTCTTCAATATCGGCTGCACCCTGGTCGAGCCGGGAGGTGCGCGCACCGCCTTCCGCTATGGTTCCTCGCGCCTGGCAGCGCGCCTGGACGCCTACGATGTCTCGCCGGCCAGCCATGCGCGCCGCATGATCGAGGAGGGCAGCGCGGTGCCGCCCGGCGATCCGGCGAAGATGGTGGCGCGCATGATCGCCTCGGTCGACGAGGAAACCGCGCCGCGCCGATTGGCGCTGGGCGGCGACGCCTGGACGGCGATGCGCGCCCAGCTCACCGAACGCCTGGCCGCGCTCGAGGCGCAGAAGGAGATCGCGTTCTCGACCGATGCCTGAACCGGCGCCGCCGCCGGGAGGCCGGCGGCAGCGCTGCCGCCGTCACAGGCCGTCGTAGACCAGCTTGGTGAAGAAGGCGCCGTCGATGACGAAGCCGCCGTACTGGGCATCGTAGGCGGCGGTCGGCTTGGCGGCGACGACCTCGTCCAGCGATTTGCCCTGTTTCTTCAGCGTCGCCACCTTGTCGCGGACGCCGACCAGCATGTCGCGCCAAGCAACCAGCTCCGCACGGTTGCCGGTCGCGCCATGGCCGGGCACGATGATGGTGTGGTCGGTCGTGGCGTCGATGGCCTTGTTGGCCCAGTTGATCGCATTGCCGATGCCGCCGCCGTTTTCGTTATCGATGAACGGGAAGTAGCCGTTCCAGAAGATGTCGCCCAGCGCCAGTACGTCGGCGTGCTTCAGGTAGACCCACAGGTCGCTGTCGGTGTGGCCGTGGCCGAAGCTCTTCATGACGATTTCCTCGCCGCCGAACTGCATGGTCTTGCTGTCCTTGACGATGATGCTCGGGCGCGCCGCCTTCGGTTGCGGGGTGAAGGTGAAGTTCCAGTCGTCGACGCGGGTCGATTGCGACAGGTGGGTGACCGTCATCGGCGCACCGATGATGGTGGCGCCGGCCGCGTGCATCCAGGCGTTGCCGTCGGTGTGGTCCCAATGGTAGTGGGTGTTGACCAGGTATTTCAGCGGCGCCGGCCCGATCTTGCCCAGGGCGGCCGTCAGCTTGTCCTTCGAGACGGCGATGCCGGAATCGATGATGAATTTGCCCTGGGGGCTGTTGTACACGATGATGTTGCCGCCGGAGCCGGACAGCACGCTGATGTTGCCGCGCAGTGTCTCGACCTTGACGTCGGCCTTGGCCGTGGCTTCGTTGATCTTGACGACGGGGCTGCCGGGATCGGCGGCGCTGGCCGGCGACAGCCACGCCGCGCCGGCGAGGGCGATGGCGGCTGCAAGGATCAGGGGACGGGGCAGGGCGGACGGTTTGTTCATTTCAGGCTCCTCGGTGGTTAATCATCTCGTGTTGACGTGAGGAAGTATAAGAAGCCGGCGCCCGGATTGTAATTACTGAAACTTTCAATAAATTGTTCAATCGTCTCGATCGTCCTCGGACGATTACGCGACTACCGGATAAACGACAAATCCAAGCTCTGCACCGCGCGCGAGAAACCTGCCGATGTTTCCAATTCCCCACTGGCTGCTGACTGCAGCAGGACCATCGCGCAGTTCCACCAGATCGTTCGGATTCAGGAAATGCCGTCGCCTTCCATCATTGGCGTAAATGGTATTCGCTTGATCGGCGGTGGCGATGACGCCGCTCGAACCCTGCAGTTTTCTCGGAAACGCCTGTTCCAGCTGAGCGAATGTCACTCCCGGGTTCAACTCGACGAAGCGTTTGATGACCGCCAACACCAGGCGGCCTTTCCCCAGGGTTTTTCCTTCAAACAAGTACTTCGTTGTATCTTTGCTCGTGAGCTGCCTGAAGTAGGAGTCGGTCGTTACGAAGACGCTGCCATCCGAACCGCGGAAGCGCTGCAGGGTAAGTGCGGCGACAGGAATTCTGCCGCCAATTTGATAGCCGTCCCGCAGCTTCTCGGCCAGTGCGGGTTCGATGGAGGCCCCCACCAGCACGCCGATCCATTTTGGATCGGGAGCGGAGTCGGTACTGAGGATGTCCGGGTACTGCGCCAATAGCTGGATTCTTGCCGCCAGATAGTCTTCCAGTTGATTGAGGCAGGCTTGATCCAGTTGCCCCAGTTTGAGCTCGACGATCGCGATATATTCTTCCGAATACGTGGCCAGAATGTCGATCCGGCCGTCCGTCCCATTGCCCGCTCGTCCTTGCAACAGTGGGACTTCGGCGGCGACGATGTCGACATTGCCGAAGACATCGTCATCGAGCGCCAACACCCCGCCGTTGTCGATAAGATAGGCTTCCATCGAAAGTTCTCGCTTGAAGGGAAACGCTTCAAGCTGCACGTCGTTCGCGGTCATGTGGCGGTAGATTCTCATGGGCCTCTCGGGTGATTGAAATGTCGGTGTCGGAGCGCTTATCCCGTCCAGTCACATCGACGGGGCCATATCGGCCGCTCCCGGCCGTCCAGTGTACGGCAAGCACGGACGCTTGCTGCCTTCATTTCATGGCAAGATAGGACACCATCCCATCGATCTGCCACACGAAAGCCCCATGCGCCAACTCGATCCCCGCCTCCAGCAAGCCAGCGCCGCCCGCGAAGCCGGGCGCCACGACGAAGCCCTGGCTTTGGTACGCCAGGCCTTCACCGACATCGACGGCCACACGGCGCCCGAGATCGCCAGCCATTTCATGACGATGTTCCTGTGGGAGACGCTGGCCGGCGAATACCCTCCTGCGCGCACCGCGCTGGCGGAAGAGCGCGACGTCCAGGTGCGGCGCCTGCTGGCCGGAGAGCACGAATTCCTCGTCTCCGCTCCCGCCGGCGTGTTCACACCGCATCGCTCGCGTTTCGCCGTGGTGGTCCGCATGAACGAGACGCTTGCCGACCCTGGATCGACGCATGCGCTGTTCCGCGCACTCGCCGACACCGACCCCGAACTGGCGCGCCGTTTCGCCTCGCAGGCGCTGCCGGCCATCGTCGCGGTGGGCGACTACGCGCTGGCCGACCGCTACCGCGGCGAGCCGCTGGCGCTGCTGGATGCGCTGAATGTCAATGCCCGCACGCTGCCGCTCATGCCCTTGCCGGGCCAGGCGCCGCGGGTGGCGGCGGAGCTGATGGGCATTTGCGGCGATGTGCGCATCGCCATCGCCGTGCTGGACGGCCTGGGACGCCCGGGCGAGGCGTCGGTCCTGCGCGATGCGCTGCTGGGCGGCCTGGAAGCGCCGGCGCTGCGCGCCCTGGCGCAGCAGGAGCTGGTGGAAGCGGGGAGCATCAACCGCGCCATCGTCGAGCACCAGATGGCGCAACAGATGGCGCGGCACGCCGGAGCAGGCTGAGGGAGCCGCTGGCGCCGCACCGCGCTACTCCACCTGCAGCACCCGCGCCTGCGGATCGCGCGAGCGCAGTACTTCGTCCACCGTCGGCGCAAGACATGGCTGCCAGCGCAGGTGCCGCCGCCAGCCGGACACATGGTCAAGCCGGTTCACGCGCTGCACAAGCGCAAGCGGCGGGGTAGCACGAGCTGGACGCAGCGGCAGCGTGTTCCGGTACCGGCCCCGAAAAAGCCCGGTCTAAAGTTTCTTTGCATAAATACCGAATTCGCCGATGGACCCATGGTCCCTGGGCGCGCAGGACTGCACTCGTTTGGTGCAACTGCTGGGCTGCCGAACAGTGTTAGGGTCTTGTCAAGAATCCGCTTAAACTGACGATTCTGCCGGCCGGACGAGCCGGCGCCGGCCCGCGCTGTGGGGTGCGCCGCCGGCCCACACCGAAAAAGGAAGCGAGTATGGACCATATGAAGGACATCAACCAAACGCGGCGCGGCCTGGTGATCGGCGGCGCGCTGTCCGCCACCGCGGGTGCGCTGCCGGCGATGGCGCAGGTCGAATCGCCGCAGGGCGGCGGCGCGCCGTCGGCCACGCCGGCGCCGGTCAAGGCCAGGGTCGCACTCAAGGTCAACGGCAAGCAGCACACGCTGGAAGTCGACACCCGCACCACCGTGCTCGACCTGCTGCGCGAGCAGCTCCATCTCACCGGCACCAAGAAAGGCTGCGACCAGGGCCAGTGCGGCGCCTGCACCGTCATCGTCAACGGCCGCCGCATCAATTCCTGCCTGAGCCTGGCGGTCATGCACGAGGGCGACGAGATCACCACCATCGAGGGCCTGGGCCAGCCCGGCAAGCTGCACCCGATGCAGGCCGCCTTCGTCAAGCACGACGGCTACCAGTGCGGCTACTGCACGCCCGGCCAGATCTGTTCCTCGGTGGCGGTGCTGGACGAGATCCAGCGCGGCATCCCGAGCCATGTCACGGGCGACCTGAACGCCAAGCCGATGCTGTCGCTGGACGAGCTGCGCGAACGCATGAGCGGCAATATCTGTCGCTGCGGCGCCTACTCGAACATCATGGAAGCCATTACCGAAGTCGCCGGACAGGGGAGGAAAGCATGAAGGCCTTCACCTACGAACGCGCCAGGACGCCGGCCGAAGCGGCCGCGATGGCGGCGCGCCAGCCTGCGACCCGCTTCATCGCCGGCGGCACCAACCTGCTCGACCTGATGAAGCTCGAGATCGAGACGCCGGCCCACCTGGTCGACGTGAACGGCCTGGGACTGGACAAGATCGAGCCGACCCAGGACGGCGGCCTGCGCGTGGGCGCCCTGGTGCGCAATACCGACCTGGCCAGCGATGCGCGCGTGCGGCGCGACTACGCGGTGCTGTCGCGCGCGCTGCTGGCCGGCGCCTCGGGCCAGTTGCGCAACAAGGCGACGACTGCCGGCAACCTGCTGCAGCGCACCCGTTGCCCGTATTTCTACGACACCAACCAGGCCTGCAACAAGCGCAAGCCGGGCAGCGGTTGTTCGGCGATCGGCGGCTACACGCGCATGCACGCCATCGTCGGCCTGAGCGAAACCTGCATCGCCACCCATCCGAGCGACATGGCGGTGGCCATGCAGCTGCTCGACGCCGGCATCGAGACCGTGAATCCGGCCGGCGCCACCCGCACCATTCCGATCGCCGACTTCTATCGCCTGCCGGGCGCGACTCCGCACATCGAGCACGCGCTGCAGCCGGGTGAGCTGATCACCGCGGTGACGCTGCCCAAGCCGCTGGGCGGCAGGCAGGTCTACCACAAGGTGCGCGACCGCGCTTCCTACGCGTTTGCGCTGGTGTCGGTAGCGGCCGTGGTGCAGCCCGA
>Ga0265798_10009258_pt1 | contig 12365 bp, 14 predicted proteins | sample P3T30metagenome_FD_192430 | JGI IMG/M metagenome (GOLD analysis project Ga0265798, IMG submission 192430) | Plant litter microbial communities from East Loma Ridge, Irvine, California - P3 T30 | ecosystem: Environmental > Terrestrial > Plant litter > Unclassified | place: USA: California...
GCCGTAATGTCCGCCGGGCTGCTTCAGCAATCACATCGATAGCTCAGCGTCTAGACGTGGGTGGTCTCGTCAAATACCTACCGACCACAGGTGTTACGGTTCTGCTACCAGCAATCATCATCCACCTCCTCGACATCAAGGCTCCAGAGGAGGAGACCCGTCGAACTTCTCTACGTGGCTTCTGCCAGTGCATGGCTGTTATGGGTAAACTGCGGGATCTCTACGCTGCCGCCGACTATTCAGTAGCCTTTCTGGAAGCCGCTATCCGCAAGGCAGGTATCCATGTTGCTCCTGTGTCAGCCGCTCCAGCGACGCCAATGGCCAAGCCTTCGCCGGTCACTACAGTCGAAGATCTTGTAGACGCTGGAAGGCGAATGGAGATGATCAACAACGCGACTACAGGAACACAGAACCTACGTCCTTCAACGTTGACACCGCCGCCAGACAACGGTACCACCAACATGCACGCTCTCGAGAAGCAGCACGACCAGCCTAATGTCACGGATGAGGAAGTCGCTCGCCGTCTCGAAACATTCCTCGCATCTACGCCACCAGAGTCCGATCACGAGCATATGCCCAGCATCACTATTGCCGACAAATCACACATGGACGGCATCACGGCTTCTGCGTCGGACTCGCACACACAAGACAACCTGAACTCGATGGCTTTCAATAAGTGGAGTACGATGGACCTTCCTGCAAATCCATTCACCAATAATATCAACCACCACCAGGACGACGAGATGCTATTCTCTAGCCTGCCATTAAACAACGAGTTTGATGACGGCGATTTCGATCAGCTGCTCAACTTGGATGCAGTCGGCGAGGCCTTCAACTTCGACGACTCAGCTCTTGACGCCAACATGGGCATCTCAGGTGGACTAGGAGATGTAGACTGGCTGAACACTGGTAACGATCTTACCGCTGAGGCATAAGACGACCATCTCAACCATCGAGTATGATGTCACGATTTTCTTTCACGGAACGGAAAAGTTTTATCACTGGATTTCATTGGATCTGTGGCATTGTTCTCTGCGAAGATATCCATTTCCTTGTCCTCTGCTTCTACGTAAATCTTTCTATCAGATAATGACCAAGGGAACTGGATTGGATTGGATTAGGAAAACACGGAGGTCAGCGATCAGGAAAGACGTTGGCTCCTGGAACATGTTATCCTGCATGACGTTATGAATTGAAATATACACATGATCTTTCATTTCAAGCTTTCCTGACCATGCAGGTGACTGTGAATCACGATGCTTATACTCTAACTAGCTCGGCACACACATACCGTTTGATATGCATGTCTAATGCAAAATGGCACACCACATCGGAAATCACCAGCGGAGCCTAGTCCGGTCCAGAATTTACCGCTGACTAGCCCTGGTATTCGGATGGGGTAGACTAAAATGGCGCGTCGGATGGAGTCTATTCGCGAGGGCTTGGAGCTAGACCCCAGGATTCTATGATCCGGAGGAAGGTCCGGAGATGGGATATCTAAATGACGTTTGTGGGGTCGGGATGATGCGGCATACAGTAGCGATTGTGTGAAAGGAGTTTTGCTGGTATTCCTGGATCGATGGATATTTACGTACCAGTAGTCTAGCTTACCTACTAACAGCAGACGGGCAAAATTGTTGTCTCTTTCCAAACCATCCACGGATCTATTAGCGGTAGCGCTAGCACACTCAGTTACTATCCTACACAAGATATCTTTCAAGTTCTTCGAGATGTAATCAATCAATGCATATTTCGTGGTCGCGAAGGCGGCTGAACTTCAAGTGCCAGTCCCGTGATGCCACGGTTGCCTAATCCTGAGTAGTAGGAACTTCGCGCGGGCTGCGCTCAAGTCCTGTACATCTCCATCCCACACCATGACCACTTTCCATCCCTTTCCACGGCTTCCTCTCGAGCTCCGAGAGCAGATCTGGAAGGATACCGTCGAGCCACGTACCGTCGACGTGCGGCGTGTTCGAGATAAGTGGTCTCAACCCTACCTAGGTAGGTATGGCCAACTGGTCTCGTCTACGCCCATACCAGCCATACTACATTCCTGCCGGGAAGCGCGAAACCTTGGGTTGTACAAGCGTGTCCACTTTGAAGTTGACGTGGTAAAGAAATTCGAAAACAACCACGCGCCGGAAGTCCTCATCGAGAAATTCTTCACGCCGGATGAGCAGCGAGAAGAGCTCGAGAAGGCAGGCTGCCTCAAGACTGAGCAGCGCTATGTCTGGCTGGATCTCGATATCGATATGCTGGACATCGGCCGTTCTGCGTTCTACGATTACAGTTCCATCGCATCAGCCGTCAAGCGCCTCAAGTTTGAGCGAGACGACCCGGATGATTCACCTGAAATCATGGAGTTTGGTAGTGTGGAGGAGATCCACATCGTCTGCCCAACAGGGTTCTGGGTGTGGGCTGGGGTTGTGTACCATTATAACTGGCCCTGCGCTGAAGAAAAGCTCTTGTTGATTGAGGCTTTCAGTGGTCGAGTTGCGCGTGCCATGGAACTTGAAGATGTTTGTAGACAGGACAATGAAAACGACGGGTATTGAGGCTGGATGCATGGTCTTGTCTTTCTTTCTGGCTGTCGCAAAAGACAGAATTTTGTTGGGAGTGAAGAATATGGGAAGGCGTAACTCTATTAATGGAATACTGTCGATTACGTTAAGACTTTTCGACAATCTTGTGAACCGACGCACCGGAGTTCTCGACCAATTTCTTCATATTATCAATTATGCTAGACGATTTAGCCCTGTTCTACCCATACCAACACATCAAGCCAAGGCAGCCTTCCTGACCATGTCCCCCACCTCCCTCACATTCCTAACAGCCCCCTCCAAAACCCCTCTCACCAGCGCCCCAACATCCCTAACCCCCAACCCACTCCGCCAAAACCTCCACGCACCCCCAACAGCCAACACGACCGCCAACGCCCTAACCAGCCTCCTCGCCCTCATCCTCACAATGCCCTTGCGCGTATACTCTATATTCCAGTCATTCCACTTGACAAAAGTACACCTCCGCCAAAATTCAATCTGGGTATAGGGATACACGGTCGAGTTCCAGCCGTCGCCGGTGAAATACCAGCTTGAGCAGCCGCTCTGCCAGACGGTGTTTTTGAGAGCGCGTTGCATTTCGGCAGTGTAGGCGACTTCGGCGGAGTGCTTGACGTCGATTGCGCGGGCTTCGTTGTGGAGGAGGAGGCGGATGAAGTTTAGGGAGTAGTTTACCATGTCTGGGGTTTGTGTTAGTAACGTTCTTGATATGGTTGTATGGTGAGCCTGAGTGGAAGAGGGCTTAGACGTACTCTCACTTGCCATGACGACACTGGAATGACCGGTTGCAGTGTTAGGGCCAAAGATCATCATGAAGTTGGGGAAGCCGTCGACAGCTGTGCCTTGGTAGGCTTGAGCGCCTCCTCGTTCTTCCATTACTTGGACTAGGTCTTTTCCGCCTTTGCCGATGACTTTGAGGGGGTGGAGCCAGCGCGTTGTGTCGAAGCCGTTGGCGAGGATGATGACATCGGCGGGGATTTCTCGCTCGGGGTAGTCTTCTTCCTTCGCGTCCTTTGGATACGTTGCCCCCGGACCGATGACAACACCATGCTCTGTGACTCTGTTCATCGGCTGGGTAGTCAGCTCGATCTTTGGATCATTCAGGCTGCGGAGCCATCGCTTGTCGAAGATGCGTCGTTTGCAACCTACGCCGTAGTCTGGTGTTAGAATCTCCCAGTACTTTTCTGGAGTGCGTTTGCGCATGTTCTGGAGGACCTTCTCTTCGTAGAGTTTCCGCTGTTTGTTAGCGTATGGTGTGTTGGGGAAGATCTTGAGGAAGCCTGATTCTGCCGTGGCGAAGATGATGAAACGCAACAGCTCTTTGAGGCCCGGTACGTTCTTCATCAGCTTGGGGCCATTCTTCTCCCACCATTCATCACCACCAGGCGCGTGAACAGCTGGAGTGACCCACGGTGGTGATCTCATCAACTGAGTGACCTTTGTGGCGTTGTAAGGCGCGTGGGGTAGAGGAGGAACGAGTTGCGCGCTGCTACATCCAGTGCCGACAACGACGACGTTTTTGTCTGTGAAGTCGACGCTTTCATCCCACCTCGCCGAATGGAACATCTTGCCCTTGAAGTTTTCGATACCCTTGATTTCGTCAGGCCAGCCCCTGGGTTCGACCAGTCCTCCCACACAGCTAAGCACAACCTTGGCTTTCACAACTTCCGTCTCCGAGTATACGGCATGTTCGCCTTTTTCTTGCGCGATCTTCATACGATCCTTTGCTGACAGGTCGCCCATGCCTGAGATCATGCGACGGAGAGTAACCTGCCATAGCTGCTCGTCTTCTAGCCATTTGCAACTTTCAATATCCGTGTTGAGCTCGAATTTGTCCGTGATGCGGTATTTCTCGCATACTTCGTGGTAGTAGCGTACGATTTCTTTGCCGGGCGGGTGGAACGAGGACCAACTGGGGTTTTGGGCGAAGCTGAAGGAGTAGAAGACGGCGGGTATATCGCTGTGTGGCTGTTAGTCTCGTGTTTGTGGCACGGTGGCGGCTGAATACAGAGACCCTGGTTGTGACCACCTGCATGTCTTCGGGGAGATCGCGGACTTACCAAGCGACACCGGGGTACCGATTGATCCACCAGGTTCCTCCAATGCCTGCTTGCCGATCGAATACGCGAAACTGATCAAATCCAAGTTGCTGCTTCAGCTGGCAGGCCATAGCAATGCCAGATGCGCCTGCACCGACAATGATGACGGGGTAATATGTGTAGGCATCCTTCTCGTAGCCATTAACACGTCTTATAGACTCGGTGATCATCTTCGCAAGCAGTCGGGTTGCTGAGAGGCTGTATACGCAGACGTCCAAAGGTTCGCCTTGAGCTTCAACGCAGCGTACGAGGCGTGATTATGAGTCCGACGACAGCTTCGTCGAGATTAAACTTTAGCCGGGCGCCTTATTCGGTGGTCGAGCTGGTGAAGACCTCGGAGAGTCGATCGCATGTGAAGATGAAGTTGACATGACAGCAGTCCCTTGATGGAGAACCATCTTGCCAATGGACGGGACGTTCGTCCTCCATAGTGCATCGCGTGGGGCGAAACTATGTCCTGAGCCTCGGTAGATTGGCATGAACGCGTTAGCTTTGCGAGATGGCACGTCATGTAACGACGGACATATCGGCGACCTTGGTATTCCGCGATTTGTCCTGTCTCTGAAGGATTCACATGTTCATGACCATACCTCCGCACAAGCTGAAACTCACTTCCGTCTCTTTCTGCAAGACTGCATAGCCGATAGGTCAGCCAATTGATACCTCTTGATCCTCTCTCAAGGTTGAGTAGCAGCGCTCTCGAGCCATGGATGAGAGACGTTCGCTGTCAATCTTGTAATTTGGCAAATACAATACATCTATAGATTTCAGGCCAGGCGGGAAGTCACGTCGTTTATGTATGCAATGAGGCGGAACAATATATGGGTCTGGTAAGCCACAAGTCTATGGCTGCGCCGCTGGCTGACATGTAGCCAATAACAAGACCCGTTCTACAGAACAAGCTCGATGATCGTTTTCTTGGACAGAGATCTCTACAGGCTGCCTTCAAGTCATGTAGTGGTGCTCAATAGTTACCCAAACAAGTAGGAGGTCTTGCTTGCCCAGGTGTAACGCTCTCACGTGCTGACGCGGGTAGCGCACGGGCGCATAATGTTAGGCGGTCGCGAACTTCCGAGTTGACCTCATCAACTGAATTCAGCAACAGCTAGACCCTCTACACCAACAAGTTGGACCTTTTGAGGAAGATTTGTTCGCCTTCCTGAACCATGTACTGTCCTTGAATAGGAAGTTGTCACCTCGAATCTGCGCAGAGAAGGACGTTCCAGCGCAATGAATACCATCGACGGTTCCGACCGTCACGTCAAGACAGACGAAGGCATGCCGCTGGAATACCTCAGCTAATACGGACATGACTAATACTTCCCAGCCCCGCCGCCGTCATTGCTTGCGATCGTGCTCGATACCAACCCGCATGCGTGGGCGCATCTATCCTCGACCCTCTCACTTTCGGCCGCCCTAGCCAACATCCTCGTCTTCATCAACGCGCACTTGGCCTCGGGAAACGCCAATGAAGTTGCCGTGATAGCTTCACATTCGCATAAGACGACATTTCTCTATCCAACTCCTGCGGAGCCGCAGCCTCAACTACGGGGTGGGCATACAAATGGGCATGCACAGACGAATGGACATGGAAAGGACAAGGAAGGCCATATGGCAGAGAGTGCGAACAAGTACCGGCCGTTCGCAGTTGTAGAAAGTGCCATCCTACGCAACTTTGCCAAACTACTCAACGAGACGAAAGAGAGCCATCTGGAAGCAACACCAACCACGCTCATCGGCGGTGCCCTCTCAATGGCCCTTACCCACATCAACAAGCAGACCATCCTGCATGCTCCCACGGCCGCCTCCGCTGAGAGCACATCTCTCGCGGCACTCGCCGACTCGGAAAACACCCACGTCGACCGCGTGCCCCTCACATCTCGCATCCTCATCGTATCCGTATCCGGCGACCTTGCCAACCAGTACATACCCGTCATGAACTCCATCTTTGCCGCACAAAGAAAGCGAATACCTATAGATATCTTGAAATTGGCTGGCGACACTGTGCTACTGCAGCAAGCAAGCGATGCGACTGGAGGTGTATACATGAAGCCGGATCGCCCAGAGGGCCTGCTACAATATCTGATGATGGCATTCTTACCAGATGTAACAGCGCGGACAAGCCTCATAGTTCCTAGCGCCGGCGGTGTCGATTTCCGTGCGGCGTGTTTCTGCCATAGGAGGGTTGTTGACATCGGTTTTGTCTGCAGTGTGTGCTTAAGCAGTAAGCCAAATCGAACATGCCATCCCACTCAACACAGTGCTAACCTCCATCAGTCTTCTGCAACCCGGATCTTCCTGATAACCTGTGCCTGACGTGCGGCTCCTATCTATCGCTGCGCAGTGCTGTCATGAACCCGCCGGCATTGATACCACGCAAAAAGAAAAAGAAGAAGAAGGCCGGGACGGATTCTGCAACACCAGGGGCAAACACTCCTGTAGGATCTGGTACTCCACTCCATGGTTGAGATACTGATCTCGGATCTGGAATCCATCCCACCAGATCCCATGATTACCGCGTTACACCTTTCTCGGACGTGTATGCATATCTGCTACACTCCCCGGCCCGTGGCGTAGGCTAGTTCCACCGAAAGACGCAAATTTGCCCACGTTTATGGGGAATGTGGAGACTTTGACGGTAGGCGTATTGAGCCACTAGGACGGCTGTACGACAGCCTTCCCCTTCGAATCGGAAACCGTGCCAGCATACTTTGTTCTCCGAAGCCTCGCCTACGCAAGTGGCTCTATGATACCACGCGCGCTTGCAACTCTATGTGGGGAGATCTCTCAACGCAGTGTTCAGTTCACGGCGGCATGATCCTTTTGCCGTCGACACAGACGTTTCAACAGCCATGCGTGCGGTATTAGTTCTGCTGATTACTCACCTGCCAAAGCGTCGGCCGAGCCCGTAGCATTGGAGGATCATTTGGCATCCGAAAGACTCGGTGCAATTAGTTGGCAGCACAATCAAGCCCAAGAGATGGAAACATCTCCGCGATAATGCCTAGAGAAGTTCCTCAAATGAAAGCTCAAGAGCCTTCCTGACGAGACCAATTGGAAGCCTTATACCCACATCTCAACAGTCTCAGCTCATTGTCCCTGTTTCTCACGTACCAATAGCCATGATCTCAGTACTTTGCGGCCATATCGCACCCTACCAACTGCCATATATGAATACTCACTGCCAAATGCACAGATAGGGCAGTGACAGGGTCCATAATTCAGGCTGAGCATCATCGTCGCCTGCACCCAGCCGCGACAGTTATCGGTGAATCTCAGGGATAGCGGCGCATGGCGCAGGTAAAAGCAAGATGGTTCAATGCAGGCAAGACGATTGCGGTAGACGAGGCGAACAATGAATTCAGCAGCATGGTGTGATGCTATTCTAGACTTGGACATAATTATGGTGAGATGACGCCAGGGGTGAGGATCCCCGTTGGACCTGCATGTTGCATCTGATGGATGTTGGAGGCGGCTGCGGAGGGAGTCGCGGGATGTGGGTAGCGTCGCCGGCAGGCCTGGGCGTGGGATTGAGAGAACGGGGGAGATAAGGGATTCCTGGGCCATTTCCGACGGCATCCGGAGAGACTGAAGTCTGAAACACTTGGGAACGAACTACTTGTAAACTCTAACAGAGTGATCACACCACAAACCGTAAGCTCAAGACACCAATATCCCTTATCCCGTACTCGGGAACGACATGCTGCATGGAGTCTCTGATCGCCATGTCTACGCTAATTGCGCACCTTACCGAAAGGAGACTCGCCCAGCCCCGGAAGATGTCAGGCCAGGGATGGCCTGGACTTGTTTCTAAACTCCAAGCACGAACGCAGCCTATCAGCCGCCCTCACGTTATCACTACCCTTGCATCAACAGCTCTCCCAAGCTCTGAACAATGTTTTCGAATCATTGCGCTGATAGCGAACGAGCTGTGCAGAGGGGGCTCAGTTAACGCATTGCCTGATGTGACCCCAGGACTTGGTAAGTCTGACAAGATGAAGCGAACAAGTGCATCCCATGTCGATCAAGAAAAGAGATACCAAACCGTGGCACAAGATCACCGCGAGCTGCTCCACAGGGTGGTGGAACCAAATGATCGCATCCAGGCCTTGCGGCAATCGATCACACACAGCCCTGAGGTCATCCCACACGTGTGGTTCGACAGCCGCAACAGGCCCAGCGCCTCTCAAGGGCCTCCGTCGTTTCCGCCCCGTCCCAAGTGTGGGCGGCACCCTGCAGTTCTGCATTTTGGCTTAGCGACGCACCCGTAGTCGGACATTGGCTGACAGGGCCTGGCTTGGGGCGGCCATTGCCCATCCCAGTGCCCACCCGTCAACAGCAGCTATCAGACACCCCACCGCCCGTGGCGTTTGTGCATTCGGGAGAGAGGGGGATGTTCATGCCGGTTTGCTGGGAGATTATCAAAGCGGCATCGCCTATTCCACTGCGGACGGAAGCCAACTGAAGCTTGGATGCTCTCTTGTTTCTTACGCATACCCATATAGTCCACCACCGACCCCTCGGTTCCATTGATTGTTGGTCGTGAGCGTGTCCACCACCCAAGCCACTCTCGCCTATAACACATATTTAGCACCGTTTGCACATGCAACTTTTGTTTGCGCGTTCCTCCTCCCAGCGGCGACACCTTTACTTTTTGGCTTGTTCGAGCTACGCAGATACTGGGGCGGACGCCAAGGTTCAACTGCAGTCTTGGAGATCCCTGATCGTGTAGCGATCGTCCAATCCTCACTTTGCTTGCGCACGCGCATCATTCCTTCCCTTCTCTACGAACCCATCTTCTGGAGTTTTATATCGATCCCTCCTACGTCTTTTCGGATTTTCGTCACAAACTGCGCATACAACATACACATACCGCGATACATTACAAGAAGCATTTAAGTCGCAAAGAGCGACGAGGACCCGGGAACACACGACATCATGGATCCAGTATCTTCGGGATTGGACCCCACACTCCCTCTGGAGCCGTTTGGTAATACCACAGATGCCACGGGCGGCGATTCGAGGTTATACAATCTCAATGTGTTCTACAACGTGAGTTATTCTGGCTACGGGAACTTGTTAAGGTTTTGGAGTAACGCGGGGCTAACCTGCCATGTTTCTAGCCCGGCGACATCGCTTGGATGATCACATCAACCGCCCTCGTGCTTCTCATGATACCGGGTGTAGGGTCAGTAAACCATTCTTCCCGGCACATGCATTATCATGTATACGGGCCTAACAGAATTGCAGATTCTTTTACTCCGGATTGGCGCGAAGAAAGTCGGCGCTATCGCTACTATGGCTGTCTGTCATGGCGACCGCGGTCGTTTCTTTTCAATGGTTCTTCTGGGGTTACTCTCTAGCCTTTTCGCACAAGGCTGGCAAGTACATTGGCGCACTGGATAACTTCGGTTTGATGAATGTGTTGGGTGCGCCTTCGGTGGGAAGCCCGCGGATTCCCGATCTCATGTTCTGTGTCTACCAGGGCATGTTCGCTGCCATCACGTATGTTCACCGCATGTTGAAACCATGGAGTCCAAGCTAACTTAATATGCAGTGTTGCACTTGCGGTTGGAGCCGTGGCCGAGCGAGGACGCATGCTACCTTGCATCATCTACATGTTTGTCTGGACGACGATTATCTACGACCCGATTGCGTGCTGGACCTGGAACCCATCCGGATGGGTCTTTCAGATGGGTGGCTTGGACTTTGCCGGCGGAACTCCCGTCCATATCGCTTCCGGATGTGCTGCCCTCGCCTACTCGTACATGCTCGGAAAGCGAAGTGGTCACGGTACCCAGGAGCTCAACTACCGTCCCCACAACGTCACGCACATCGTTATCGGCACCGTGTTTCTCTGGGTGGGCTGGTTCGGTTTCAACGCTGGTTCTGCGCTGTCTGCCAACCTTCGCGCTGTCATGGCGGCTGTATGCACCAACCTTGCTGCTTGTGTCGGTGGTATCACATGGTGCCTGGTTGACTACCGTCTCGAACGCAAGTGGTCCACTGTTGGATTCTGCTCTGGTGTCATCGCTGGTCTCGTCTGCATTACTCCTGGTTCCGGATACGTTCCAGCCTGGGCTGCGGTGGTGTTCGGTGTATGCGGGGGTGTCGCTTGCAACTACGCGACTAAGCTCAAGTACTTCCTGCGCTGCGATGACGCTCTCGACATTTTTGCGGTTCACGGCGTCGGTGGTTTCATCGGAAACATCCTCACGGCCTTCTTCGCTGCGTAAGTCATGTACGACATCATTCTCAAATGACCCATTACTAACAACCACATAGTGACTACATAGCGCATCTTGATGGATACACCGTCATCGACGGCGGATGGCTCAACCACCACTGGATCCAACTCGGCTACCAACTCGCCGACTCCTTCACCGGCGGCGCCTACTCCTTCCTAGGCACCTGCCTCATTCTCGGCGCCCTCGACTTCATCGGCCGTTTCATCCCCGCCTTCAGACTGCGTGCAACTGAAGAAGAAGAAGCCGCCGGTATCGACGACGTCGAGATTGGCGAGTTCGCTGTAAGTTCATGTCTTAAACAAAACAACATCATCTGAAGAATTGCGAAACTAACGTATACGCAGTACGACTACGTCGAGCTCACGCGCGAAGTCAAAATTCCCGACGACGACATCATCGATGAAGGCATGTCGACGCATTCCCTCGAAGGCCACGGCGCAGGCATGGCCATGACGAGCCACCACGAGAAGAATCAAGACTCTGTTGATTCGGCGAATCAGCTCGCGGAATGGGCTCATCGCGCATAAAGCCTTTGTTGTTGCTTTGCGTTTTCACTTGTTAATCGCTCTATACCAATTTTCTTTCTGTGCACGTCGGTTTGACATGCTGTGTATGTGTATGTATGTATTTAAGGAGGGTATGGATGGATGATGTAAATGATTGGTTTGATCTGGATTGGTGAGGATGGGTAGTCTTAGCTATGACTTGAGGGTAGACGGTAATAGCTCTGCTTGTGTAGATGTTGAATACGCTGTTAATGACTCCGTTCTGCGTATACACCGGTGACCACTGTAATCGCCGTATACACGTGCCCTCAACATGAACAGCGTATAGAATCCCCAATGGCATACCCAACCATTCCAGCAACACCACTTCCACTCACCATAAAATCACTCACAGCACCAACTCCGCACATCAAGAAGCCGAACAGTAAACTCTTAAGATTCTCATTTCGGCATCCAAGCTCATCGACTCACATACCAAGAATCTGCTATAAAACCCCCCACTCCACCACCCTTCACACGTCTCTGAACAATACTTGAACAAGAAAAAAGAACTAACCTCGACGCAAGAGTCCCAAACCCACGATGCTCCTTTCCTTTGTAGTGTGAAAAGCGTGAAACTAGTGACGATGAAGAAAGAGTGAAAGAAAGAGGGACGTTCTTTGCAACTAAGCCAAACTCAAGTGCACATGATGCCCCCTCTCCATTTTGACTCGCGCTCTTTTCTCATTTCGCGGGGGGCTGCAAAGGCCATAGTAATGTGTATGTGTTTCTCCGCCCGTCTGGGCATCAGCCCTCTTCGTACCATTCACCATGTCTTATCACGGCACGCAGGGGGTCACGATTGACAAAGCGCGGCTCGGACATCTAGCCCGCCGCTGCGCCGACACCGTTCGTGTCCATGGGGCTGCCCCCTCCGGCGTTTGAGCCGTTTGTCGGCCGTCGTCGTGTGCGGAT
>Ga0265798_10009259_pt1 | contig 12365 bp, 11 predicted proteins | sample P3T30metagenome_FD_192430 | JGI IMG/M metagenome (GOLD analysis project Ga0265798, IMG submission 192430) | Plant litter microbial communities from East Loma Ridge, Irvine, California - P3 T30 | ecosystem: Environmental > Terrestrial > Plant litter > Unclassified | place: USA: California...
CATGCGGTTGAGCGTGCGCAGGAAGGTCGACTTGCCGCAGCCCGACGGGCCGATGAACGCGACCACCTCGTCCTGGTCGACGTCGATCGAGACGTCGTTGATCGCGATCTTGCTGCCATAGGCGACGGAGACGTTGCGCGCCGTCATCTTGAGGACGGGAGGCTTGAAAGGTTTTGGCATCACCAGCGGGTCTCGAATCGGTTGCGGAGGTAGATCGCGACGCCGTTCATCGCGAGCAGGAACACGAGCAGGACGATGATCGCGGCGGAGGTCTTCTCGACGAAGCCGCGGCTGACCTGATCGGACCAGAGGAAGATCTGGACGGGCAGCACGGTCGCGGGATCGCTCAGCCCGGACGGTGGGGCGGCGATGAACGCACGCATGCCGATCATCAGCAGCGGCGCGGTCTCGCCGAGCGCGCGCGCCATGCCGATGATCGTGCCGGTGAGGATACCGGGCAGCGCGAGCGGCAGGACATGGTGGAAGACGACTTGCACCGGCGACGCGCCGATGCCGAGCGCGGCATCGCGGATAGACGGCGGCACGGCCTTGATCGCGTTGCGCCCGGCGATGACGATCACGGGCATGGTCATCAGCGCGAGCGTCAGGCCGCCCACTATAGGCGCCGAGCGCGGCATCCCGAATGTGCCGAGGAATACCGCGAGGCCGAGCAGGCCGAAGATGATCGACGGCACCGCGGCGAGGTTGTTGATCGACACCTCGATCAGGTCGGTCCAGCGGTTCTTCGGCGCATATTCCTCAAGGTAAAGCGCCGACAGCACGCCGATCGGGAACGCCAGCAGCAACGTGACGATCATCGTCAACAGCGACCCCTTGAACGCCCCCCAGATGCCGACGCGCGTCGCATCGGTCGAGTCCGCCGAGGTGAGGAAGCCCGCGTTGAACCCGCGGGTCAGCGCGCCGCTTGCCTTCAGCCGCGCGACGATCGCCTCGGCGTCGCGCGTGCCGTTGCCCTTGGCCGCGACGTCGATCGGGCTGGAGACGGGGACTTCGAACACGCTCTTGCGCTGGAGCAGCGACGGGTCGGCCTTGATCGCGTCGCGGACCACTGCCCAGGCGCCGTCGGACAGCAGGTCGGTGCCGTCCTTGCCGAACGCCTTCGTGGCGGCGAGGTCGACGGTGCCTTCCAGCCCTGCCCCGGCAAGCGCCAGATCGGCACCGCGACCAACGAGGCGGGCGGGCTCGATCGGCAGCTTGGCGGCCGCGAGATCGACCGGGAGCGACACGCGCGTCTCGACGAACCCGCTCGCGCCCTGCATCACCATCGTGATCAGCAGATAGGCAAGGAACGCGGCGGACAGCCACACCGCGGCGAGCCCGGCGAAGCGGAAGCGGCGCTCGGATGCATAGCGGCGGCGGATGCGTGACTGCATCGCCTGCGTCGTCCAGTCGGTCGGGACGCGGCGCGCTGGCTCGGCGTTGGTTACCGGAATCTGGGGCACGAGCGTGTCACTCATAGGCTTCGCGGTACCGTTTGACGACGCGCAGCGCGACGATGTTGAGAAGGAGCGTGACCACGAACAGCGTCAGCCCGAGTGCGAACGCGGCGAGCGTCTTGGGGCTGTCGAACTCGGCCTCGCCGGTCAGCAGGTCGACGATCTGCTTGGTGACGGTGGTGGTGCTGGCGAACGGGTTGAGCGTCAGCGTCGCGACGCCGGACGCGGCCATGACGACGATCATCGTCTCGCCGATCGCGCGCGACACCGCCAGCAGCACGCCGCCGACGACACCGGGCAGCGCGGCCGGGAGCAGCACGCGGCGGATCGTCTCGGACGAGGTCGCGCCCATTGCGAGGCTGCCGTCGCGCATCGACGACGGGACAGCGGCGATCGAATCGTCCGCCATCGACGACACGAACGGGATGATCATGATGCCCATCACGAGGCCTGCGGCGAGCGCGCTTTCCGACGATGCCCAGCTGATTCCGACCGACACGGCGAGATCCCGCACAGCAGGCGCGACGGTCAGCGCGGCGAAATAGCCGTAGACGACGGTAGGCACGCCCGCGAGCACCTCGAGGATCGGCTTCATCCATTTGCGCGTGTTCGGCGCTGCATATTGCGTGAGGTAGATCGCGCTCATCAGCCCGAACGGAATGGCGACGATCATCGCGATCACCGCGCCGATGAAGAACGTCCCCCAGAACAACGGCACCGCACCGAGCGACGCGCCCGGATCGCGCCCGTCGATGACCTGCGGGCTCCAGTGCGTGCCGAACAGGAAGTCGGTGATCGGCACGACCGAGAAGAACCGCGCGGACTCGTACAGGAGCGACGCGACGATACCGACCGTGGTCAGGATCGCGATCAGCGACGCGCCAAGCAGCATCAGCATCACCACCCGCTCGACCTGCGTCCGTGCGCCGAACCCGGGCTTCACGCGGGTGAAGGCGAACGCGCCGCCGGCAAAGGCGAGCAGCAACGCGGCGGCGGTGGCGATCCAGTCGTAGCGCGATTGCGCCGCAGCATAGGAGGGGGCCAGCGTCCGCGCGAGTCCATGGAACGCGCCGAAGCTGCGACCTTCCGCTAGGCTACGCGCTTCGGACAGGATCGATGCGCGGTCGAAGCCGGGGGGCGGGAGCTGGATCGCTGCCGGGGTCGCTAGCACCGCATCGGTGACGAGCGCCGGCGCGGTCATCGACCAAACGACGAGGAAGACGAGCGGCGGGATCGCGGTCCACAGCGCGACGTACCAGCCGTGGTGTGAGGGGAGGGAACTGAACCGGACGGTGCTGCCGGCGCGGAAGCGCGTGGCGCGGACGCGCGCGGTCAGCCAGCCGATGAGGCCTAGGCCGAGGACGAGGAAGAGGAGGGCGATGGGAGACATCAGGCGTGTCCTCCCAGGGCAACCACCCCGGCGGAGGCCGGGGCCCAATTGGGAAGGTCGAGGTAACGGCGCGCTGCAATCACCAATGCAACGGTCACCAATTGGGCCCCGGCCTTCGCCGGGGTGGTTGCCCTGTTAAGTGATATTGCCGCCGCCAAATCCCTGTTCCCCCGCGGACGCGGGGGCCCAGCTAAGTTCCGATCGCGCGCGTGGCCCCTGGGCCCCCGCGTTCGCGAGGGAACTAGGAGGGGCGTGCGATTGCGTGGGCCAAACATCACGACAACACCGCCGGATCCAGCACGGTTTCGTTCGCGATTATCGCCGCCGACCGCGCCTGGATCTCAGCCGGCGACGCAATCAGCCCCCGCTTCACCAACGGCCCCGTCGCCCCCCAGTTCGCCGCATACAGCTTCAACAAATTTCGCAACCCCGGGATCGCGGTAAGATGCGCCTTCTTCACATAGATATATAGCGGCCGAGACCCCGGATACGCATTGTCCGCGATCGTCGCATAGGTCGGCGCGACGCCCGAGATAGACACCCCGTTCACGTCGTCCTTATTCTCTTCGAGATAGCTGTACCCGAACACGCCGATCGCATTCGGATTCGACTGCAGTTTCTGGACGATCAGATTGTCGTTCTCGCCCGCATCCACATACATGCCGTCCTCGCGCACCCGCGTGCACAGCGCCTTGTGCGCCTCGGCATCGGACTTCGCGAGCGCCTTCGCGGAAGGATCGCTCGCCTCGCACCCCTTGGTCAGGATCAGCTCGGCCAGCGCATCGCGCGTGCCACTGGTCGCCGGCGGTCCATAAACCTGGATCGGCACAGCCGGCAGCGCAGGATTGACGTCGCGCCACACCCGAGCCGTGTTCACCTTGCCCCCCGGATTGGCGGCGAGCGCCTTGTAGAGATCGGTCGGCGTCAGCTGCATTTTCGGGCCGTTCTTCGCCTCGGCAAAGGCGATTCCGTCGATCCCGACCTGGATTTCGATCACGTCGCGCACGCCGTTTTTCGCGCACGTCGCGTATTCGCTCGCCTTCATCCGCCGCGACGCGTCCTCAATGTCGGGATGCGCCGCGCCGACGCCTGCGCAGAACAGCTTCATCCCCGCGCCGGTCCCGGTCGATTCGATCACCGGCGCCTTCGCATCGGGATCGTTCGCGACGAGTTGCTCGGCGATCATCGTCGTGAACGGATAGACGGTGGAGGACCCGACCGCGGTGATCTGGTCACGCGAGCCCGCCCCGCCGCCGTTCGCCTGATCGACGCACGCGGCCAGAGCACCCAACACCCCAAGTAGAACGAACCGCTGCACCAGAATTCCCGTCATGCACCGGCCTTAGCGGTACTTAAGACGATCCTGTGTGACAGTTGGGTTACCCTTTTATGACAGCGCCTTTGGCCGCGCCGCCGCTCGGGGGCAGGATGACCGAAACCACCGTCCCAACGCCAACCTGACTCGCGATATCGAGACGCCCACGGTGCCGCTCGACGATATGCTTGACGATCGCCAGACCTAGCCCCGTGCCGCCCAGCGACCGGCTGCGCCCCGCGTCCGCGCGATAGAAGCGCTCGGTCAGCCGAGGGATGTGCACCGCCGCGATCCCGTCGCCCTCGTCGCGGATCGACAGGCGGATCATGCTCAGATCGTCGCGTTTCAGATCGATCGAGACCGGCGTTCCCGCGCGGCCGTATTTCATCGCATTTCCGATCAGATTGTGGAGCATCTGCGACAGCTGGGCCTTGTCGCCGGATACCGGTGCGAGGCGGGGATCGATCGTCGCGACCAGATCGAGACCGCGATCGCCCGCGGCATCGACCACCTCGGCGCAGACGTCGGTGACCAGTTGCGCGAGGTTGACCGCCTGATCGGGCAGGCGGAACTTCTCCGCCTCGATCCGGCTCAGCGAGATCAGGTCCTCGACCAGCCGCTGCATCCGCCGCGCCTCGTCGTCCATCACCTTGAGGAAGCGCGCGCGGACCTCCGCGTCCTCGCCAGCCTCGTCGCGCAACGTCTCGATGAAGCCGAGGATCGACGCGAGCGGCGTGCGGAGTTCGTGGCTGGCATTGGCGACGAAATCGATCCGCATCCGCTCGGCCGCGTAGTTGCCGGTCTGATCGACGAGATGGACGATCCGCTGGCCGTCCGACGCCTCGCCTAATCGCATCTCCCAACGCTGGTCGCGCGTGCCGAGCCCCACCAGTTCGATCGGCCGCTCGCCGTCGATCGGTCCGGGCGTTCCCAGGCGTTCGGCGGCGGCGGGATGGCGGATCGCGACGCGCGCATCCTCGCCGAGAATGTGCGCGCCGAGCAGCGTCCGCGCCGCGCTGTTGGCCAGCGTGACCCGCCCGTCCTGGACCAGCATCACCGGCGCGACGATCGCGTCGAGCACTTCGTCCATCACCGAAGGTACGGCGGACATCGTATCGTCCGGGGCGGGCGCCTCGTCGCCGGTACCGGCGGCCACCAGCGCGGCGGCGACGCCCCCGACCACCGCGACGATCGCGCCCTGGATGTCGCGCGTGATCGCGAACACCGCGACCGAGGCGACGATGACGACGACGATCGCCCAGAAGGTACGCAGGCCAAATCCGGAAAGCATGGTGATCTCCAAGGCGCGCGGACGGGGCGCGCACCCGTACTAGTTCGGTACGATCGGTGCGGCTATATTGTCAGCGCTTCAGGATTGTGAAAGGGCTTGGGAATAACAGGGGCATCATGAGCGACGATACGCGACCAGAGCAGGATCCGACCATGATCCCGGAGCACCGCGAGGACGGCGTGCCGACGCGTCGTCGCGTCCTGGCGCTCGGCGCGGTGACGGCGGGTGCGGTCGTGTCGATCCGGCCCGCGCTCGCGCAGACCGCGGGTTCGGTACTGAATTGCGAAATCCCAGTGCCCGATCCGGGCCGCGCCGGCAGCTATATCGATGCGAACGGCAGGGTCGTTCCGGCGCGCACCAAGGGCGCGTTCCCCTCGTCACCGCGACCATTCAAGGGCGAAGAGGTCAAGCGATCGATGGCGACCGGCAGGAGCCTGCCCGGGACCGATTCCGAGCGTAGCCGAGCCTATGTGAATTACATCCGCCGGTTGCAGCGCGGTCAGGGCGGCTTCACCTGCTTTGCGTCGTTGCAGATGCCGCGCGCCTGAGACCGTGCACGACGCGGTCTATCGAGCGCCGCCGATCGACGGATTGCTGATCGCGCCGCTCGACGAATTCACCGCAGTCTATCACAGGGCGTCGGGGATCACGCATCTGCTGACCGAACCCGCGCCGCAGATCCTGGCCGTGCTGGGTGAGGGCGGACTATCGCTCGATGCGCTGCTCGATCGGCTCGCGGAGGACTACGAGCTCTCCGACGGGACGCGTGAGGCGTTGGCGGCGCGGCTCGACGAACTGGTCGAAGCCGGACTGGTCGAGGCGGCGTGAGGCACGCGTTTGCCGTGCGCATCGGCCCGATCGGGTTCCGCATCGGCTCCGACTGGCGGTCTCCGATCGCGCAGCTGGAGACGCTGTATCGCGACTACCCCAAGCCGACCGACAGCATACCGGACTTCACCGTACGGCTTTTCGCGCGGCGGCCCTGGCGCCGGCTCATCCGCCCCTCGGTCGAGATCGGCGGCGACTACATGCTGCCGGAAGCGGCGCCGTTGCCGTTGCGGCAGGGTCTGCTCGCGGCCGAGATGGCGATGAACCTGCAGATGGCGCTCGGCGCGCGGCGGTATCTGCTGCTCCACGCATCGGCGGTCGAGCGCGATGGGCGCGCGCTATTGATGACGGGGATTTCGGGGGCGGGGAAGTCGACGCTGGCGACCCTGCTCGCGGCAAAGGGCTGGCGGTTCATGGGGGACGAGTTCGCCCTGCTCGATCCGGCGACTGGGCTGGTCCACGCGTTCCCGCGCCTGATCAGCCTGAAGAACGAAGCGATCGCCACGGCCGAGGCGGCATGGCCCGACGCGCGGATGGGACCGCTGATGCCCGCTACACCGAAGGGCGACATCCGCCATATGGTTCCGGATGCAGGCGCGATCGCGGCGATGGATGTTCCAGCGCGCCCGGTGTTGCTGGTATTCCCTCGCTACGGGTTCGAGGCGGAGACGCGACCGGTGTCGCCGGCCGAGGCGTTCGTGCGGATGACGCAGGCGTCGACCAATTACGTGGCGCTAGGCGAGGCCGGGTTCCACGCGCTGACCGGTCTGATCGCGGAGGTTCCCTCAGTGGCGATCGACTATCCCGACGGGGCGAGCGCGATCGAGCAGGTCGAGGCGCTGTGGGCCGCACTGTGACCGATGCCTGCATGCTCTCGCGCGCGCTTGCCGATCCGGCCAGCGTCGTCGGGCTCGATGCGGATGGCTGGACCGCCTTGCTGGCGATGGCGCGCGCCGAGCAGTTGATCGGGACGCTCGCGATCCGCCTCGACGGGTTGCCAATGCCTGGCGCGGTGAAGATGATCCTGGCGGACGCGCGCGCCTCCGCCGAGCAGGGCCGCCGCGTCGCGCTGTGGGAGGCGGAGATGGCGCGGCGGGCGCTCGCCGCGGTCGATTGCCCGGTCGTGCTGTTGAAGGGAACCGCGTTCGTCGCGGCGGGACTGTCGGCGGGGCAGGGGCGGTCGATCGGCGATCTCGACATCCTGGTGCCGCGCGCGTCGCTCGATACGGTCGAGGCGGCGTTGCTCGCGGCGGGCTGGGAATGGGTGAAGCCCGATCCGTATGACGACGTCTATTATCGGCGCTGGATGCATGAACTTCCGCCGCTGATCCACCGCGAGCGCGACCGGATGATCGACGTGCACCACACGATCCTGCCGCTCACCGCGCGGGTCACGCCAGATGCGCCGGCGCTGATCGCGGGCAGCGTGGCGCTGGAGAACGGGCTGCGCACGCTGTCGCCGAACGGGATGATCGTCCATGCCGCGGCGCATCTGTTCGCGGACGGCGATCTGGCCGGCGGCTTGCGCAACCTATGGGACATCCGGTGCCTGGTCGACGAGTTCGGGACCGATGGACTCGATGCGGATGCGCGACGGCACGGCCTGCACGAACAGGTGGCGCGGTCGCTACGGCTGGTCGGTGCGCTGTTCGGCGCCGGCAACGCGCGCGGTGTCGATCGCCTCTACGTCCGTCGGCTTACCGCTCGCGACGGCTGGGGCAAGCCGACGCGACCGGTCACGCGGCTCGCCTTCTACATCCGCTCGCACTGGTTGCGGATGCCGCCGGCAATGCTCGCACGGCATCTCTGGACCAAGTTCCACAAGGGTTAGGGCGCCGGACTTACGGTAACCGCGCCCCGCGCTGGCGCCGCACGGCCCAGACGATCAGCAGCACGACCGTGATCGCCAGCGTATCCGCGATCCAGTCGTGGATGTCGCAATCGCGGTGCAGCGACGGGATCGACTGCAGTACCTCGATCAGCGCGCCCAGAAACGAGAATCGCTCGCCGATCCGCGACAGCTTGGCGGTCGGATACGCGAACGCCGCCAGCAGCGACATCGTCGCGAACGCGAGCATGTGCTCGAACTTGTCGCCGAACTGGTCGATCGGCATGTGCGGCGGCTTGGGCAGCAGCGCCATCGTCACCGCGAACACGATCGCCAAGACCAGCGCGATGCGGAGAAACAACGGCCGGTTCATGCGCCGAGCCTTTCGAGCGTCGGCAGCAATTCGGCATAGCCGTCGATCACCGCGTCGGCGCCCAGTTCCGCGACCGGCTGCATCAGGAAGCCGAAGCTGCACGCGATCGTCGGCAGCCCCGCGGCCTGTCCCGCCTGGATATCGAAGATCGAATCGCCGACGAACGCGGCGCGTCCTCCGCCGCTCCCGCTTTCCCGACAAAGTCGGACCATCTCATGGATCGGCATCGGCGACGGCTTCGATTCGGCCATCGTATCGCCGCCGAGGATGCACGCGAACCGATCGGTCAGGCCGAGCTGGTCGAGCACGGTCCGCGCAAAGCGCTCGATCTTGTTGGTGACGATCCCCAGTGTCACACCGTTCGCCGCCAGTGCATCGAGCGCCTTGATGACACCCGGGTACGGCTTGGTCAGCACGCAGATGTTCGCCTCGTAATAGGCGAGCAGCTCGGCATGCAGCGTGTCGAGCATCGCCTCGTCATAGCCGCCGGTCGCGGTCAGGCCCTGTTTGAGCATATGCCGCGCGCCGCCACCGATCATCGGCTTGACCTGCTCGACGCTCAACTCCGAGCGACCGGCCGTCATCAGCGCGTGGTTGACCGCGGCGGCCAGGTCGCCGCTGGTATCGAGAAGCGTACCGTCGAGGTCGAACCCGACGATATCGAAAGAAAAATACGTCATTGCAGCTACGCCTGCCAGCGGCGCTATGGAATTGGCAAGGCTTTCGTGGCAGCGATCCTTCCATGATGACGCATTCCAACGACCAACCGTTTTCGGCGCCTTCCCCCGCACACCCGATTGCGGTCGTTATTCTTGCTGCTGGCAAGGGCACGCGGATGAAATCGGACCTGCACAAGGTCCTCCACCCGATCGCCGGGCGGCCGATGCTGTTGCATCTGGTCGCAAGCGCAGCCGCACTGCATCCTGCAAAGACCGTCGTGGTGACGGGCGCCGGGCGCGAGCAGGTTGAGGCAGCGGTCGCACCGCTCGGTATTTCCACCGCGCTCCAGGCGGAGCAGCTGGGCACAGGCCATGCGGTCGCGCAGGCTCGCGACGCACTGGCGGGCTTCGAGGGCGACGTCCTGATCCTCTACGGGGACGTGCCGCTCGTCACCGCGGCGACAATGCAGCGGATGATCGACCGGCTGCACGGCGACGACACGCCCGCCGTCGTCGTGCTCGGCTTTCGTCCCACGGATCCCGGCGCCTATGGTCGCGTCATCGCCGACGCCGCGGGCCTGATGGACCGGATCGTCGAGTACAAGGACGCGTCGGAGGCGGAACGCGCGGTGACGCTGTGCAATTCCGGGCTGATGGCGGTGCGCTCGACCGATTTGTTCGCGCTGCTCGACCAGCTCGGCAACGACAATGCCGCAGGCGAATATTACCTCACTGATATCGTCGAGCTTGCCGCCGCCGCCGGCCGCTCGTCCGCCGTCATCGAAACCGGCGCGGACGAAGTCGCCGGCGTCAACAGCCGCGGTGAACTCGCCGGTGTCGAGGGCGCCTGGCAGGCGACGCGGCGCGCGCAGGCGATGGCGGACGGCGCGACATTGATCGCGCCCGACACCGTCTGGTTCTCACACGACACGCAGCTCGGTCGCGATGTCGTGATCGAACCCAACGTCGTCTTCGGCCCCGGCGCGCGGATCGCGGACGGAGCGACGATCCACGCGTTCAGTCACATCGAGGGCGCATCGGTCGGCAAGGGCGCTAACGTAGGACCTTTCGCCCGCCTCCGCCCCGGCGCGGACCTGCGTGCGGATGCCAAGGTCGGCAACTTCGTCGAGATCAAGAAGGCGATCATCGGCGAGGGCGCGAAGGTCAGCCACCTCACCTATATCGGCGACGCGGACATCGGCGCCGGCGCCAACATCGGCGCCGGCACGATCACCTGCAATTACGACGGCTATTTCAAATACCGGACCGTCGTCGGCGAAGGCGCGTTCATCGGCTCGAACTCCGCGCTGGTCGCACCCGTCACGATCGGCGCAGGCGCGATCGTCGCCGCGGGATCGGTCGTGACGCAGGACGTGGATGCCGATGCGCTCGCGCTGGTGCGTCCGCCGCAGACCTCGAAGCCAGGCTGGGCAGCACGCTTTCGCGAGAAGATGATCGCACGCAAGGCTGCTCGATGAAGTTCGCAAGCGAAATCCTGTTTCCCCGGAGTATGATCTGATGTGCGGCATCGTTGGAATTTTGAGCGGCGAAGACGTCGCGGGTCGGTTGCTCGACGGGCTGAAGCGGCTCGAATATCGCGGCTATGACTCGGCGGGCATCGCCACCGACAACGACGGCGCGATCGAGCGGCGTCGGGCGTCGGGCAAGCTGGTCAATCTCGCCAACGAACTCGCCGCGCATCCGCTGCCCGGCAAGACCGGCATCGCGCACACGCGCTGGGCGACGCATGGCGGTCCGACCACCAACAACGCGCACCCGCACGCGACCGGCGAAGTCGCGGTCGTCCACAACGGCATCATCGAGAACTTCAAGCCGTTGCGCGACGAACTGATCGCGCGAGGCCGGACGTTCACCAGCGAAACCGACACCGAAGTCGTCGCGCATCTCGTCAGTGAGAAGATCGAGGCGGGCATGGACCCGATCGCCGCCGTCCGCGACGTGCTGCCCCGCCTGCACGGTGCGTTCGCGCTCGCGATCCTGTTCCGCCAGCATCCCGACCTGCTGATCGGTGCGCGCCTCGGCTCGCCGTTGGTGGTCGGCCACGGCGAGGGCGAGATGTATCTCGGCTCCGACGCGCTCGCGCTCGCGCCGCTGACGCAGCGGATCGCGTATCTCGACGAAGGCGACTGGGTCGTGCTGACCCGTGACGGTGCACAGGTCTATGACCGCGAGAACAATCCCGTCGAGCGCGCGATCACGCTCTCGGGGATCACCGGCGAGGTGATCTCGAAGGGCAACCACAAGCATTACATGCTCAAGGAGATCTACGAGCAGCCGATCGTCGTCGCGCAGACGCTCCGCTCGTACCTGAAGCGGATGGAAGGCGAGGTCTCGCTGCCGATCCCCGAGTTCGACCTGTCCACGATCAAGCGCGTGACGATCGTGGCGTGCGGCACGAGCTTCTATGCGGGCATGGTCGCCAAGTACTGGTTCGAGCAGTTCGCGCGCGTGCCCGTCGACCTCGATGTCGCGTCGGAGTTTCGCTACCGCGCGCCAGTGATGGAAGACGGCGGCCTCGCGCTGTTCATCTCGCAGTCGGGCGAGACCGCGGACACGCTCGCTGCGCTGCGCCACGCCAAGGCCGAGGGCCAGAAGATCGCGGTCGTCGTCAACGTGCCGACTAGTTCGATGGCGCGCGAGGCGGACCTGTTGCTGCCGACGCACGCGGGCCCCGAGATCGGCGTCGCCTCGACCAAGGCGTTCACCTGCCAGCTCGCCGTGCTCGCCGCACTCGCCGCCAACCTGGCGCGCGCGAAGGGGCTGCTGACGAGGGACCAGGAGCGCGAGATCGTCCGCCACCTCGCCGAGGCGCCCGCCGCGCTCAACGGCGCGCTCGCGTATGACGAGGCGATCGAGGCGATGGCGCACAACATCGCCGGCGCGCGCGACGTGCTGTATCTCGGCCGCGGCACCGATTACCCGCTGGCGCTCGAGGGCGCGTTGAAGCTGAAGGAAATCAGCTACATCCACGCCGAGGGCTATGCCGCGGGCGAGATGAAGCACGGCCCTATCGCGCTGATCGACGAGCATGTGCCAGTCATCGTCATCGCGCCGTCGGGGCCGCTGTTCGACAAGACCGTCAGCAACATGCAGGAAGTCATGGCGCGCGGCGGCAAGGTCGTGCTGATCTCGGATTACGACGGCATCCAGGCGGCCGGCGAAGGCTGCATGGCGACGATCACGATGCCCAAGGTCCACCCGCT
>Ga0265798_10009264_pt1 | contig 12359 bp, 9 predicted proteins | sample P3T30metagenome_FD_192430 | JGI IMG/M metagenome (GOLD analysis project Ga0265798, IMG submission 192430) | Plant litter microbial communities from East Loma Ridge, Irvine, California - P3 T30 | ecosystem: Environmental > Terrestrial > Plant litter > Unclassified | place: USA: California...
TGCGGCGCCGGCCGTGCGTGACACACTCTTAGTCGCCGCGCTCACCGCCTCGCCGGCCTGCTCGAGCGTCGAGGGCTCAGCCGCGTCAGCTCGCTTGGTCGAGCCGCGCCGCTTCGGCGCGGGCACATAACTCGCGGACTTGCGCTTCGTCGCTGGCTTGGAGGCCGCGCTCGCGCTGGTCTTGCGCGGCGCTCGGCGGCGGGGTGTCGCCGGCTTGGACGAGGTCGGCGCCGGGGTCGGCGTATCGCTGCTGTCGTCGGCCATCATCTGCTCCCTGGCGAAATGGTACGGTCGCGTAACGCGCGGCCGCGGCTTCGTTTCCCAGGGAGTGCCCAGCACTTAGCGGAAGGGCGGCTCGTTGAACGCGCGCAGCTTGCGGCTGTGCAGCTTGGCACCCTCCCGGCGGAGCTCCTCACACGTCTCGATGCCGATCCGCATATGCTCGCTGATCGCACGCTCGTAGAAGCGATTGGCCTGTCCGGGCAGCTTAAGCTCGCCGTGGAGCGGCTTGTCCGAGACGCACAGCAACGTGCCGTAGGGCACGCGGAAGCGGTAGCCCTGCGCCGCGATCGTCGCCGACTCCATGTCGATCGCGACCGCGCGGCTGAGCGAAAAGCGCAGCGCCGACCGGGCGTAGCGCAGCTCCCAGTTGCGATCATCGGTGGTGACGATCGTGCCGGTGCGCAGCCGCCGCTTGAGCGCGTCGCCCGACTGGCCGCTGACCGTCTCGGCCGCGCGCGCGAGCGCCTGCTGCACCTCGGCGATGGCCGGCACCGGGATCTCGGGCGGCAGCATGTCGTCGAGCACGTGGTCGTCGCGGAGGTAGGCGTGCGCGAGCACATAGTCGCCGATCCGCTGTGACGGGCGGAGGCCACCGCAATGACCGATCATCACCCAGGCCTCGGGGCGCATCACCGCAAGATGGTCGCAGATCGTCTTGGCGTTGGAGGGGCCGACGCCGATGTTGACGAGCGTGATGCCGGTGCGATCGTCCGCCATCAGGTGGTAGGCCGGCATCTGCAGCCGCCGCCACGCGCTGTCGTCGAGCATCGCCGGGTCGTCCCCAGCCTGGAACAGCACGCCGCCCGGGCCCGACAGCGCGGTGAAACGGCTGTCGCCGCCCACCTGGCTCGCGCCCCAGCGGACGAACTCGTCGACATAGCGGTGGTAGTTGGTGAACAGGACGTAGCGCTGGACGTGCTCGGGCGGCGTGCCGGTGTAATGCCGCAGCCGCGCGAGGCTGAAGTCGGTGCGCAGCCCGTCGAATAAAGCGAGCGGACGCGTACCGTCGAGCGACGCCCAGAGGCCATCGGCGATCTCATCGCCGATATAGGCGAGCTCGGTGGTCGGGAACCAGCGCGCGAGCTCGGCGGCGGAGACGGTGTCGAGGCTCAGCGCGTGGCCGGCGTCGATCACATAGGGGAAGGGGATCTCCTGCGTTCCCGCGACGGCGCTGACGGTGACGTCATAGTCCTCGATTAGCAGCGTCAGCTGCTCGGTCAGATAGTCGGCGAAGACGGCGGGTTTGGTGACGCTGATGCGATACTCGCCGGGACTGACGAGTCGGCCGAACGAGCGCAGCGGCGTCGGGCGATCATCGCCGCCGGCAAAGCGGAGCCGGATCTCGGGGTAGGCGAACGAGCCGTCGCGTCGTGTCTCGGGGGCGGGCGGCGTGCCATCGGCGATATAGCGCGAGATCGCCGCCTTGAGCCGATCGACCGACGCGCTGTAGAGCCGGTCGAGTTCCTGTACGATGTCGTTCGCTGTCATTCCCGACGGTTACATTTGCCGTGTGATCGCGGCAAGTCGCCGCTCACGGTGCGGCGAGCCGTGACGAACGACAACCCTCCCCGTGCCGGGGAGGGTTTTAAGGCTTACAGCAGCGTCAACAGGTGTTCCGCCGAGCTGACGCGGAACTCGCCCGGCGCCTCGACCTCGAGCGATTCGACCACGCCGTCGTTGACCACCATGGCGTAGCGCTGGCTGCGCTGGCCCATGCCGTACTTGCTGCCGTCCATCTCGAGCCCGAGCGCGCTGGCGAACTCGCCGTTGCCGTCGGCCAGCATCGTCACGTCCTCGGCATCGTTCTGCTTGGCCCAGGCGGCGAGGACGAAGGCGTCGTTCACCGCGGTGCAGGCGATCTCGTCGACGCCCTTGCGCCGCAGCTCCTCGGCCTTGTCGAGATAGCCGGGCAGGTGGCGCGCGGAGCAGGTCGGGGTGAAGGCACCCGGCACCGCGAACAGCGCGACCCGGCGACCCTTGAAATAGTTGCCGCTGTCGATCGGCTCGGGCCCGTCGGCGGTGACCTTGATAAGGCGGACGGACGGCAGGCTATCACCGACGCTGATCGTCATGGGCAGGTCTCCGATACGAGGACGCCGCGGGTGTCGCAGCCGAGGCGGGTGATTTCAAGCTTTGGCAAGCGCGGCGGCAGGCACTAGGTTCGAGCGTATGGAGCAAGCCCATTATCTCACCGGTCAGTTCCTGCTCGCCATGCCGGGGATCGGTGACCCGCGCTTCGAGCATTCGGTGATCGCGATCTGCAGCCACGACGAAAGTGGTGCGCTCGGCGTTGGGATCGGCGCGGTGGTCAACGGATTGGGGTTGCACGACGTGCTCGAACAGCTCGAGATTGCGCCCGGCGAGGCGCCCGATGCGCCGGTTCATTTCGGGGGGCCGGTGGAGACGCGGCGCGGTTTCGTGCTCCACTCGAGCGACTGGGGCGGGCATGACACGCTCGACGTCGCGGGCCGCTGGGCCTTGTCGGGGACGCTGGACGTGCTGCGCGCGATCGCTGCCGGAACCGGCCCGTCGCGCTGGCTGGTCGCGCTCGGCTATTCTGGCTGGGCGCCGGGGCAGCTCGACGCCGAGATGACGCGGCACGGGTGGCTCAACGTCGCCGACTCGCCCGAGATGCTGTTCGACACGCCGGTGGAGCGGCGCTGGACCCGCGGTTTCGCCACCGCCGGTGTCGATCCGCGCCTGCTGTCGAGCGAGAGCGGGCACAGCTGAGCCGCTCTGGCGGAACGATATAAAGATATCTTTATATTTGATCGTCGGCGCCTACCCGGCTAAGGCGCGCGGATGCCGACCGGTGCGTGGCGCCTTGGTCGGCCCTATCAGTCTGGAGACAACGCCGTGGCTACCGCCCCAGTGTCTGACCGCACGCTCGACACCAACGATTACGTCATCAAGGACATCGGCCTGGCTGATTTTGGCCGCGCCGAGATCAACATCGCCGAGACCGAGATGCCCGGCCTGATGGCGCTGCGCGCCGAGTACGGCGCCGCGCAGCCGCTCAAGGGCGCGCGCATCACCGGCTCGCTGCACATGACGATCCAGACCGCGGTGTTGATCGAGACGCTGACCGCGCTCGGCGCTGACGTGCGCTGGGCGACCTGCAACATCTTCTCGACTCAGGACCATGCCGCCGCCGCCATCGCCGCCGCCGGCATTCCGGTGTTCGCGGTGAAGGGCGAGACGCTCGCCGATTATTGGGACTATGTCGGTTCGATCTTCGATTGGGACGATGGCACCGGCCGGACCGCCAATATCATCCTCGACGACGGCGGCGACGCGACCATGTTCGCTTTGTGGGGCGCCAAGCTCGAGGCCGGCCAGAGCTTCGGTGAGCCGGAGAATGAGGAAGAGGTCGAGTTCCAGCGTTCGGTCAAGGCATTCATCGCCAAGAAGCCGGGCTATCTGACCGAAACCGTCAAGAACCTGAAGGGCGTCTCGGAAGAGACGACGACGGGCGTTCACCGCCTGTACGAGATCGCCAAGAAGGGCGAGCTGCCGTTCCCGGCGATCAACGTCAACGACTCGGTGACCAAGTCGAAGTTCGACAATCTCTACGGCTGCAAGGAGTCGCTGGTCGACGCGATCCGCCGCGCCACCGACGTGATGCTGGCCGGCAAGGTCGCCACCGTCGCGGGCTTCGGTGACGTCGGCAAGGGCTCGGCTGCCAGCCTGCGCAATGGCGGCGCGCGTGTCCTCGTCACCGAGATCGACCCGATCTGCGCGCTGCAGGCGGCCATGGAGGGCTATGAGGTCGTGACGATGGAGGAAGCGGTGAAGCGCTCCGACATCTTCGTCACCGCGACGGGCAACGCCGACGTGATCACCGCCGATCACATGAAGGCGATGAAGCCGATGTCGATCGTCTGCAACATCGGCCACTTCGACTCGGAGATCCAGATCGCCGCTTTGTCCAACTACAAGTGGACCGAGGTGAAGCCGGGCACCGACCTGGTCGAGTTCCCCGACGGCAAGCAGATCATCGTGCTCGCCAAGGGCCGCCTGGTGAACCTGGGCTGCGCGACCGGCCACCCGTCGTTCGTGATGTCGGCGTCGTTCACCAACCAGACGCTGGCGCAGATCGAGCTCTGGACCAAGGGCGAGAACTACAAGAACGAGGTCTATGTTCTGCCCAAGCACCTCGACGAGAAGGTCGCCGCGCTTCACCTCGAGAAGCTCGGTGTCCAGCTGTCGCAACTCAGCGAGAAGCAGGCCAAGTATATCGGCGTGCCGGTCGCAGGGCCGTTCAAGCCGGACCATTACCGCTACTGATCGGCGTCGCGATCGCGCAGAGGAGGGGCGGTACCGCGAGGTATCGCCCCTTTTCTCGTGATCGTGGGTAGCGTCGGGCAGTGCGCGAGTGCGCGGCGATTTCACCTCCAGCCGCTTTTCCGTCTCAGAGGGCTTGCTAAATCAAGGGACATGCCGTCCCTGCGTGTTATGGTGCAGCGTCCATGATCACGATCGCGCCCGCTACCGCGGTGATCGTCGGCACCGTCGTCGCGTTGCTGCTGGTGACCGGTGCGGTTCTACTCGCGCTCGGGCTGCGCGCGCGTGCCGCGGCGGCCGGGGCGATCCGCGGGCGCGACGCGCTCGAATCGCTGCTGGCGGTAGCGCCGATGCAGCCGGTAGTGGTCCATCCTGACGGACGGGTGGAAATGGCGCGGCGAGTCGCCGACTGGCTCGGCCTGTCGGGCGTGCCGTCCTATCTCCAGGAGCTTGAGGCGGCGGGCTGGGGCATGGACTCGTCCGACGCCGAGGCGATGGCGCGCGAGCTGTCGGCGTGCCAGCGCTCGGCGCGCGGCTTCACGCGCAGTCTGCACGCGCGCGACGGTCAGCGCACCCTGACGGTGCAGGGCGAGCGGCGCGGCAGCGCGGTGTTGCTGTGGTTCTACGACTCGACCGTCAGCGAGGGCGAGCGTCGCCGGCTGCGTGCCGAATATGCCGAGCTGTCCGATGCCTTCGACGCGCTCACCGGGCTGGTCGAGGCGGCGCCGCTGCCGATGTGGTATCGCGACCCCGACCTCCGCATCGCGATCGTCAACTCGGCCTATGTCAGCGCCGTCGAGGGCAGCGACGCCGCCGACGTGGTCGGGCGCGGGCTCGAGCTGGTCGACGGCTCGGGGCAGGGTGGCCCGAACGCCGGCGCGGAGGTGGCGCTCGCGGAGGGGCGGCCGCAGCAGCGTGTCCTGCCCGCCACGATCGGCGGAGCGCGGCGCTCGCTCCGGATCCACGACGTGCCGCTGCCGGTCGGCGGCGTCGCCGGCTATGCGATCGACATCGAGGAATTGGAGCAGAGCCACGCGCGCGAACGCCGCTTCGCCGACGCGCAGCGGGCGATGCTCGACCGGCTCTCCGCCGGGGTGGCGCAGTTCGGGCGCGATCGCAGCCTCGTCTTCTGCAACCAGCCGTTCCGTCGCATGTTCGCGATGCGGCTCGAGTGGCTCGCCGATCGACCCGAGTTCGACCGCGTGCTGGAGCGCATGCGCGAGGCCAATCGCGTCCCTGAGGTGCGCGACTTCCCCGGCTGGAAGGCCGAGCGGCGCGGCTGGTTCGTCGATGCCGAGGGCGCGATCGAGGAGAATTGGCATCTGCCCGGCGGCACGCACCTGCGCGTCGTCGCGCAGCCGCTGCCCGACGGCGGCCTGCTGCTCATCTTCGAGGACCGCACCGAGCAGGTCCAGCTCGCCAGCGCGCGTGATACGTTGCTGCGCGTCCGCACCGCCACCTTCGACAATCTGTTCGAGGCACTGGGTGTGTTCGCCGCGGACGGCCGTCTGCAGCTGTGGAATAACCGCTTCCGCGCGCTCTGGGACCTTGATGAGGAATTCCTCGCCGGCCATCCTCGCGTCGACGTTATCGCCGAGAAGGTGGCCGTCAAACTCTCAAATCCGCGGAGGGCGCGGTCGATCGCCGAGCTGGTGCGCGTCGCCACCGTCGAGCGGCAGCAGCGCGCGGGGCACATCGCGCTCGCAGATGGGCGCAACTTCGAGTTCGCCGCGGTACCGCTGCCCGACGGCAACGCGCTGTTCACGATGCTCGACGTCACTGACAGCCGCGCCATGGAGCAGGCGCTGCGCGACCGCAACGACGCGCTGGAGGCGGCGGACCGGGTCAAGACCGCTTTCGTCGCTAACATGAGCTACGAGCTGCGCACGCCGCTCACGTCCATCAGCGGTTTCGCGGAGATGCTGCATGGCGGCTACGCCGGCGAGCTGACCTCCGACGCAATCGCCTATCTCGACGCGATCCTCGACTCGGTCGACCGCCTCGGATTGCTGATCGACGACGTGCTCGACCTGACGTCGACCGACACCGGCGTGCGCCCGCTCGAGCGCGGCGACGTCGACCTCGCCGCAGTGGCGCGCGCCGCGGCGGACGCGCTGCGCGCTGCAGCCAAACGCCACCACGTCGAGCTGGTGATTGAGGTGCAACGCTCCGCAGGCCGACTCACCGGTGACGCGCGGCGCATCCGCGAGGTAATCGAGCATCTGCTGCGCCACGCAGTCGGCTCGGCGCCTAGCGAGGGGCGCGTGCTGCTCCATGTCGACGGCAACGCCAAGTCGGCCCGGATCATCGTGTCGGACGATGGCGAGGGGCTGCCGCCGGATGTCGCCGCGCGCGCCTTCGACCGCTTCGCGCAGAGCGGCGTCTCCGCCGGCAGCGAGCGCGCGCTCGGGCTGGGCTTGCCGCTCGCCAAACAGTTCGTCGAGGCGCACGGCGGGACGATCACGCTGGTGAGCGAGCCCGGGGAGGGCACGCTGATCACGGCCGAGCTGCCGCGGCGATGAGCGGGGAGGGCGGATCGCTGCGGCTGCCCGACGCCGCCGCGACGCTGGCGCTGGGCGCCGAGCTCGCGCCGCTGCTGCGTGCCGGCGACGTGGTGACGCTCTCGGGTGGGTTGGGCATGGGTAAGACCAGCGTGGCGCGCGGCGTGCTGGCGGCGCTCGGACTTGCCGAGGAGGCACCGAGCCCGACCTTCGCGATCGTCCAGCCCTATGCGCCGCCCGACGTGTCGCTGCCTCTGCTCCACGTCGACCTCTATCGGCTCGACGATCCGGCCGAGGTGGCGGAACTGGGGCTCGACGAGGCGCGGCTCGACTCGGCACTGCTGATCGAATGGCCCGAGCGCGCCGGGGCGGGGCGCTGGCCCGACGCGTTGGCGCTCACCCTCATGGCCGAGCCGGACGGCGCGCGGCGCTTGACTTGGGAGGCGCCGCCCGCTTGGGGAGCGCGATGGCGACCCCGATGACGCCGCCGGCGGACGCCGCGGCCTTTCTCGACACCCACGGCTGGCACCAGGCGCGGATCGATCCACTCGCGGGCGACGCTTCGTTCCGCCGTTATTTCCGCGTCGTCGCGGGCGAGCGGCGCGGCATCCTGATGGACGCGCCGCCGCCGCACGAGAATCCCCGCCCGTTTCTCGACGTCGCGCGCTGGCTCGCCGAGCGCGGCTTCGCCGCGCCCGCGGTGCACGCGGTCGACCTCGAGCGCGGGCTCGTGCTGCTCGAGGATTTCGGCGACGAGCGGCTGCGCGAGACCGCCGATGCCGACCCCGACGCGGCGGTACCGCTCTACGCCGCCGCAATCGATCTGCTTGTCGCGCTGCGCGGCCACCCCGCCGCCGCGGTGCGTGCCTACGACCGGGTCGAGCTGCAGCGCGAGGCGGGGCTGTTCACGGAATGGTATTGTCCCGCGATCGGCGTCGCGGTCGACGTCGACGGCTATCGCGCTGCCTGGGACGAGGTGCTCGGCCACGCCGAGGCGGCGGTGCCGGTGACCGTCTTGCGCGACTATCACGCCGAGAACCTGATGCTGGTCGGTGCCGGGCGCACGCTCGGCCTGCTCGACTTCCAGGACGCGCTCGCGGGGCATCCGGCCTATGACCTCGTCTCGTTGCTGCAGGACGCGCGGCGCGATGTCGATCCGTCGCTGGAGGAGCGGATGCTGGCGCACTACCGTGCCGCCACGGGAGAAGGGGAAGCGTTCCTGCGCGCCTATCACGTGCTCGGCGCGCAGCGGAACGCCAAGATCATCGGCATTTTCACCCGGCTATGGCAGCGCGACGGCAAGCCGCGCTATCCGGCGCTGTGTCCTCGCGTCTGGGGCTATCTCGAGCGCGACCTGGGTCAGCCTGTGCTCGCCCCGGTGGCGCGCTGGTTCGCCGACAACCTGCCGCCCGAGCTGCGCGGCGACCCGATGTTGATCGCCGGCGCGCGCGCGTGACCCGCCCCCGCTACATCCGCCCCGACCCCGGCGCGCGTGTGCCGCGCACCGCGATGGTCATGGCGGCAGGAATCGGCAAGCGCATGCGACCGCTCACCGCCACGCGGCCTAAGCCGCTGGTCGAGGTGGCCGGACGCGCGCTTCTCGACCATGTCTTCGATCGGCTGCGTGCGGCCGGGGTGGAGCGCGCGGTGGTCAACGTCCACTATCTCGCCGACGCGCTGGAGGCGCATCTGCGCCACCGTGTCCGCGATATCGAGGTTATCGTGTCGGACGAGCGCGAGCGGCTGATGGAGACCGGCGGCGGGCTGGTGAAGGCGCGCGCGCTGCTCGGTGACGAGCCGTTCCTCGTCGTCAACAGCGACAATTTCTGGCTCGATGGGCCGACCGACGCCATCCGCCAGCTCGCCGCGCGCTGGGACGGCGCGACGATGGACGCGCTGATGCTGATGGTGCCGTGCGCGCGGGCGCACAATCACGGCGGCCAGGGCGACTTCCACCTCGCCCCTGACGGTCGGGTGACGGGGCGGCGCAAGCCGGGGCGTGTCGCTCCGTTCGTCTACACCGGCGTGCAAATCATGGCGCCCGCGCTGATCCGCGACTGGCCCGAGGGGCCGTTCTCGACCAATCTCTTCTGGAATCGAGCGATCGACGCCGGGCGCGCCTATGGCTTAGTCCACCAGGGCCTATGGTCCGAGGTCAACGTGCCAGGCGCGATCGCGCGCACTGAGGCGCTGCTCGCCGATGTCTGAGGCGGCTGGCCGCCGGCGCGGCCTGCGGCTCTACTCGATCCCGGCGCACCACGCCTTCGCCGATGCGCTCGTCGCGGGGCTGCTGCGTCGCTACGGTGCCGATCGCATGGCGCTCGCGCGCGGGGTCGTGCTGGTGCCCAACAATCGCGCCGCGCTGGCGATCAGCGACGCCTTCGTGCGCGCCAGCGGCGGCGCGCTGCTGCTGCCGCGGATCGTCGCACTGGGCGGCGACGATCTGGAGGCGGCGGTCGGCGCCGCGCTCGATCCCGCCGACGCGGTGCCGCCGCTGCCGCCCGCGATCGACCCGCTCGAGCGCCGCATGATCCTCGCGCGGCTGGTCAGCGAGGAGCGCGCCGCGAGCGGGCGCGCGGTCGATGCGGCCGAGGCGGTGCGGCTCGCGGGCGAGCTGGCGCGCACGCTCGACCAGTTGATCGTCGAGGAGGTGCCGCCCGAGACACTCGCCGCGATCGACCCGGGTGAGGGGCTGTCGACTCACTGGGAGGCGTCGCTGCGCCTGTTCCGCCTGCTGCTCGATCGCTGGCCGCAGGAGCGCGAGCGGCTTGGCCGCGTCGACGCGGCGTGGCGGCGGGTGCAGCTGCTCGACCGCCAAGCGGCGCGATGGCGGGCCGAGCCGCCGACGCGCTTCGTCTGCGCCGCCGGCATCACCGATCCCGCGCCCGCGGTGGCGCGCCTGCTCCGCGTCGTCGCCGGCCTGCCTGAGGGATCGGTGGTGTTCGCCGATCTCGACCTGCATCTTCCCGAGGAGGAATGGGAGGCGCTCGGCCCCCACCGTCCCGACCCGGTCACCGGACTGCGCCGCCGCGCCATCGAGGTTCATCCGCAATTCCATCTCAAGCTGCTGCTCGAGCGGATCGGCGCCGCGCGCGGCGAGGTGACGCGCTGGAGCGCGGCGAGCGAGCAGGACGCGGGCGCCGCGCGCGGCCGCGCCATCGCCAACGCGCTCGCCCCCGCCGCCTTCACCGCCAAATGGACTCGGCTCGACGCCGCCGATCGTCGGCTCGCCGGCGTGGAAGCGGTCGAACTCGCCACGCCGGCCGAGGAGGCACAGGCGATCGCGCTCAAGCTGCGCGAGGCGGTGGAGGAGCCGGGCCGCACCGCCGCGCTCGTCACTCCCGACCGCGCGCTGGCGCGCCGCGTCGCCGCGCACTGTCGCCGCTGGAACATCCAGGTGGACGACAGCGCGGGGCGGCCGCTGACGATCCTGCCGCCGGGCACGCTGCTCGCCGCCATCGTCGAGGCGGCGGCGCAGGGTTTCGCGCCGATGGCGCTGCTTACCCTGCTTAAGCACCCGCTGATCCGCGCGGGTGCCGAGCGCGGGGCGTGGCTCGACGGCGTGCGCAGGCTCGACCGCGCGCTGCGCGGGCCGCGGCCGGGGCCGGGGCTCGACGGCATCGATCGCCATCTCGCCGGTGGCAACGAGCGCGAGCGCGCGATCCGCTCGCGCGCGGCCGAGTGGTGGGGCGAGACGCGCGTCCTACTCGATCCGATCGCGCGCGTGTTCGGCGACGGCGAGACGAGCCTGGCGGCGCTCGTCGCGGGGCTGCGCGAGGCGGCGCAGCGGCTCGCCGGCGACGAGGCGTGGCGCGGGCTCGCCGGGCGCGCCGCGGCCGACCTGCTCGCCGCGCTGGAGGAGCAGGCGCCGCGCGGTCCGGCGCTGGTGACCCCGGCCGGCTTTGCGACGATGCTGCGCCAGCTGATGGCGGAATCGGCGATCCGGCTGCTCCCGCGCGAGCGCCATCCGCGGCTGGCCATTTACGGGCTGATCGAGGCGCGCCTTCAGTCCGCAGACCTGATGATCCTGTCCGGGCTCAACGAGGGCGTATGGCCCGGCCTGCCCGCGCCCGACCCATGGCTCGCGCCGCGCGTCCGCGCCGAGCTGGGCCTGCCCGGGCTGGAGCGCGGCATTGGCACCGCCGCGCACGATTTCGCGCAGGCGCTCGGGGCGCCGCGCGCGCTGCTCACCCGCGCGCGCCGCGACCAGCGCTCGCCCGCGCTCGCTTCGCGGTTCTGGCTGCGGCTGGAGGCGTTGGCGGGCGAGCGCTTCCCGCGCACGACCGCGCTTGCCAACTGGGCGCGCGCGCTCGACCACGGCGGACCCCCGCGCCCGGCCGCACGGCCCGCGCCGCTGCCGCCCGCGTGGCTACGCCCGCGCGCGATCTCGGTGACCGAGGTGGACCGGCTCAAGGCAGACCCCTACGCCTTCTACGCGCGCCGCATCCTCAAGCTGCTGCCGCTGGACCCCGTCGATGCCGACCCGAGCGCGGCGTGGCGCGGCACCGCAGTCCACGCCGTGCTCGAGGCCTGGGCGCGTGACGACGGCTGCGACCCGGCCGCGCTGCTGCCGCGCGCACGACAGCTGCTCCAGGATCCGGCGGCGCACCCGCTGCTGCGCGCGCTGTGGCAGCCGCGGCTGGTCGCGGCGTTCGAGTGGATCGCGGCGCGCACGCTGGCCGATCGCGCGCAGGGGCGCGAGGTGCTCGCCGTGGAAGGACGCGGCCGCGCCGACCTCTCCGGCATCGCACTCGACGGCCGGTTCGACCGGATCGACCGCATGCCCGATGGGGGGCTGGGGATCGTCGACTATAAGACCGGCAAGGCGCCGTCGGTGGCGGCCGTGCGCGGCGGGTTCAACCTTCAGCTCGGGCTGCTCGGGGCCATCGCAGAGCAGGGCGGGTTCGACGGCGTTCACGGCGGCGCGACCGCCTTCGAATATTGGTCGCTGGCCAAGAAGGGGGAGAGCTTCGGCTCTGTCAGTTCGCCCGCGGATCCCGCCGGCAAGGGCGGTCGCATCCCGACCGGCGAGTTCGTCACCGCCGCGCGGGCGAGCTTCGCGGAGGCGGCGGCGCGCTGGCTCACCGGCGAGGAGGCGTTCACCGCCAAGCTCCACCCCGAGTTCGCGCCCTATGCCGAGTACGACCAGCTGATGCGCCGCGACGAATGGTACGGCCGGGAGCAGGCGCGTGGCTGAGCGCGCGGTCGGCCCGCTGCCTACCTTGCGCGGCGAGCAGCTCCGCGCCAGTCGGCCCGAGGCGCACGTCTGGCTGTCGGCCTCGGCGGGGACGG
>Ga0265798_10009266_pt1 | contig 12357 bp, 12 predicted proteins | sample P3T30metagenome_FD_192430 | JGI IMG/M metagenome (GOLD analysis project Ga0265798, IMG submission 192430) | Plant litter microbial communities from East Loma Ridge, Irvine, California - P3 T30 | ecosystem: Environmental > Terrestrial > Plant litter > Unclassified | place: USA: California...
TCTTTCCACACGACACCCTTTCTCCACAAACGTGCATCTCACTTCTTGTTGGGAAGCCATCAAATCAATATGGGCAGGTCGTTTATCGATAGCTTCGTGGACCGGAGGCTGATGGCTGAAACGCTGGATGGAGCGGCGCAGCGGGTGATCACGCGAACCTGCCCTCCCGCGTCGAAAGTTCCGAGTGGTGACGTGGTGACCGTCCGCGAGAACATGCGCAGAGTCATTTCAAACGTAAGTAATCTCCTGAGGACCTCTTGATTCGTTTATGAGCATGCGGAATGGCCCGCGTCATTCCTTTTGCGATCTACCGTAAACGTCCGCAGACGTGTAAAAGCTCGACCTATACCCCACACTGGAGATGAAGCCAACGCTCGAGTAGGACACGACTCTCGAATTCGATCGTTGCGTGCAGGACTTGAAACAAGGCGAACGCTGTGATCTGAATGCTCCTCTTCGCGTTGGCTGAAATTGATGTGGCTGATCAATCGACGCGCCATCACAATTGCCATGACTGTATTTAGCTTCAGCGTCACTATGTTAGCGCGTTCGTTTCTCGTCGTCCAAGACGCTGCGTTCAGGAACAGAATTTGACAGGGCACGGTAAGGCTGAATGGTTCGTACACATCTCTATGGGGAGATTGTCATAATACAAAACCCATGCCTGTGTCGGTTTCTTCTTCAAGTTCTCACGCTCAGTCGCAGTCGGTCCTTGTTCACTCAATTCTTGAACAGTCACTCTTTCAACAAGCTCTGGAGCTACTCATTATTTATTGTCAGTCATTCTCTACACACACATTCAAATTTTCTGTCCATATACAACATCATACCAACCGCACTTTACCGACATGTCCAAAATCTTCCAGATTGGCCTAGTAGCCGCTCTTATTGCAGGCGTGGCCGGCCACACGGCTGTCGAAAAGTTCGAAGCTGGCGGAAAGAGCTATGCCGGCTTCCGTCAGTCCTCCAAGAAGGATCCAGGCAACCAGTCGCCTGCGTGGTGTGAGTGTATCTGTACAAACGGATGTCAGACACACACTGACTTGGAGTTCAGGGACGAATCAGGGCTGGGGATGGCAGCCTGTTCTCGGAGACAAGCTGTCTCACCCGTAAGTACAATTTAGAGCTACTTTGTACTCGGCTTGGCTAACAGGAGCAGGGACATCATCGCCCATATCGACGCGTCGCCGTCACCCTACACGGCTGACGCTCCAGCTGGCTCCAAGGTGACTTTCCACTGGCACCATACAGGCTCCTGCGGTGGAGGTGAAGACGGCTGGGACTGTTCCCACCATGGCTTCACCGCTACCTATCTCGCTCCCTGCAATGGCGACTGCAAGAATGTCGACAAGACAAAGCTGGAGTTCTTCAAGATCCACGAGAGCGCACTCATTGACTACCGTCCTGGTCGGTTCTCACAAGGCGAGAAGAAAACACAGTCTGGATACTGGGCGACAGATGCAATCTTCTATGATCAAGGCGGCGCCCAGAGCGTTACCATTCCAAAGGGTATTCCCAGTGGTAACTACGTTCTGCGTACTGAGGTCATGTCTGTTCACAACAATGGGGATGTGTCACGGAGGCAGTTCTGGCCGCAGTGCTTCAACGTCAAGGTCACAGGTGGCAGTGATGGCGCTAAGGTGCCGGCTGGCAAGAAAGGCACTGAGCTGTATTCAGCAAATGATGCTCTTCTGAAGTGGGACATCTACTGGCATGAGGCCGACAAAACCTTCCCAACTGCTCCGGGCCCCGCACTCGCTTCTGTCGCTTCGTTCAAGGTTCGCCGAAACCACCCTAAGGACTTCGTTCTTTGAACCTCAGAGTTGTTGCAACATGTTCGACCTTGGGTACCATCAATTACTCTGCGAGACGGCTACTTGTGGATTCGATGCATAGGTTTCGTGGACTCAATTTCCTTCGGGTTGGTTAAACGCTAGCTCTTCTTCTAGCGACAAGTTCGCGCAATCTCAATGGTCTCATCCACAAACTTCGTCGTTCTCTTCGCTGTGCTGCGCAAGTAATCACTACTGACACTCTTGAAGCTAAAGCTCGGGTCGCTATGTTTTGATCATGTTCAGCATGCCTCCTACGCCCACCAACACAGGCAATGCCACTCTTCCGAAATTCCGGAACTGCCACTTTGCCAACAATTCCTTCAGCTCCTTTTTGACCTGCTCGTCTTGCTTCGTGCCATTCTCGAGCTGTTCTTCAATCTCTTCTACCCTGTCGTTGATAGGAAAGATCAGGTAAATCTCATATGGCGCGACCGTGATCAACGTCAAGAACAGCCCAGCCCAGCTCTTCCATTTTTCTGCTTCCACTGGATCCGAAAGGCGTGATGTCAAAATGGTGGTTGAGATCAGAGACGCCCCCAATGTACGTGATGAGGGCAGCAGGTACTGCCCGCCCCATGTGAACGTTTGCTTGAATTGCTTGGCTAGGAGCTTCGGCGGTAAGAGTGTCGTGAGCGGAACAACCCAGAGCGACAGACAGGATGAAAGACCTAGAATGAGTGTCAGAACATCGTAACTCAAGCCAACCAAAAAGTCTCTCACCACCGATGAAGATGAGACATGTTACCACAGTGACCTGAAGTGTATACACTAGCGTGGTGAAAGTGTCGGAATCCATGGTTGCGACTCAAAATGTGTCTTTATGGTCAGAAGAGAAGATTGAGTACTTGCTACTCAATGTACGCGCCTGCATCTCGACTTTTGTACTGCGCTCGTCTAGGTACGAGAGCGAGATGCGGCGGTTAGTCCGCGGTGCACCGAAGCGAAGGGCGCCTGATGACGTCGTCTATTCCAAGACACTTCATACAACTTTGACAGTGGTTACTACCGACACGTTCATTGCCGTCGCGAAACAGTCGGTCAATGATACAGCGACCATGATACTCATGCCGATAGCGAGATTTCCTAGATGAAGTCGGCAGTTTAGACGCCGCCCCAAGATGCGAAGTCGGGTGGATCGGTCAAGAATACCGAGGTTTGTTGTAGCGGATCATGAATGCGCATCGCGAGAGCATACCTTGGCTCCGCTTTCCACGGTGTGCGATGATACGTACGTGGAGTCTAGACTCATCACATGTTGACTACAATAACCAGGAAAATGTCTCCTTTCTTGCCAGATCGAAGAAGTGAACGCTGATGAAAGTTACTTACAACACCCGATCTTCCGTGGCACACGAAATCCTGCATACAAGATGTCCGCCTACGCAATCTTAGGAGCTACTGGTAGCACTGCCCAAGTCTCTTACAGCTTCTGAACGCTTCGCCTGACAACAAAATCCACGTCCTCGTACGCTCAAAGTCAAAACTCCAAAAGATCGCCCCGCCAGCGCTCGAGAACACCAACATCAGAGTCTTTGAAGGCAGCATTTCCGATAGCGATACACTCACACAATGCCTCACTGGCACGAAAGCAGTCTTCCTAACTGTCGCCATTATCGACAACAAGCCCGGTTGCACAATCAGTCAAGACACCGCACACGCCGTTGTGACTGCGCTCAAGGCCATTCGAGAGACCAGTCCCAACTTCAAAGCCCCACGCCTCATCGTTCTTAGCTCTGGCAGCTTGGACGACAAGTTCTGGGACGAGACGCCCACCCTCATCCACAATATAATCTGGAGATGCAATTCGAACATCTACACCGATCTCGCCAGAGCGCAAGCGTATTTGCGCGAGCAAGAAGACTGGCTGAGCAGCTCGTTCATGATGCCTGGCGCCATCTCGTTTGATATACAGAGAGGCCATGACCTCAGTGCATCGAAACTGCAGAACTTTGTTAGTTTCCTGGATGTCGCTGCTGGTATGATTGAAATTGCAGATGAAGAGAGTGGGAGATGGGAAGGGAAGAACGTCAGTGCTGTGTTGGAGGGTGGGCAGACGGGAAAGTTTGAGTGGTGGGCACCCGTCATGCTGAGCAAGGGACTGGTGCTGCACTTCTTTCCATGGCTGTATAATTACATCCCTTGAAGAACGAACCATTTGATCATGTCCCGAAGCATAGAGCAAAAAATACCGGGAGTTGGGTGAAATAAACTCAACCATCCGTGGCTACAATATCCTTGATCGATGCAATGTCAGTGCACTTCTCGGGCACGTTTTGCTTCTCGCACGTAGCTGATAACACGCGATGCATATGGTTGAAGAGAGTCATGGAGGTATGAAGCGGCGGTGGATAAGTATGTACTACGTTCCGCAATGTTGGATGGCGGACGCGTAGTCTAAAGCCTTGCGGCGAATCTAACTCTAAAGCTGCCATTCCCCAACACACATTCTCTGCGCCCTGCAGTACATAGGGCTCACTTTTCATCGATGCCCTACAGTACATAGAACATCGCTTCCATAATTGTCCATCGACACTCTGCAGTACATAGGGTATCACTGCTTCGTGCCACATCTAGCAAGTGACGGAGATACCAAGGATGGGGGGACCAAGTGCGAAGCAGGAGGAGTCCGTGACGTTGGCGAACTGGGTGGCATCCTTGCAGAGAGCGTCCTTCCAGATGGCAACTAACCACTTGTCAGTCATGCTCATGCCACATCTCATAGATCTCGACTTACCCTTGCAGCCAGCGTTGGCGTAGTTGAGCCTCAGGCTAGCCTGGCACGTGCCGGTGATAGCGTTGCAGCCGGCCTTAAGATCGCCGGATCCAGCCTTGTTGCAAATGGTTCCGGTACAACCGCCGCCACTGTAGCGGTCTACGGAGGCAACGGCAGCAACCTGGCGGACTTCAAAATCGGTGGAGGGTGCGGCAGAAACCATGCTGATGGCAGCAACGAGGAAGGTGAGAGCGTACATCTTGAGTGATGGTTTAGGGTTGGTGGATTGGTAAGGAGTTGGAAGTGAGATGGTGTGGTGATTGAAGTTGAGAGTGGGTGAAGAAGAGTTGTGGCGGTGGATGCATGGAGTTCTTATACTCCTTCGTCTCACGCTTGAACTTACATGCCGTGCTGTCGTCGCAGCAACCTCGCCGCTGGCTGATCGCCTACTTCCGTTGACCTAGCGGAGTATCGGTACGATGCTCCTCGCCCATCCAGTGATGATGTTTGTTGAAGCGGCGAGGGATTGTCTTTCGTTGAGCATGTACCCACCGAGTCCGCCCGTCAGCAAGTCCGTGACGTTAGGCAATCGCCAATGGAGGACATCAGACGCGTCGACGGTACCTGGTGGTATCTGCTTTACGAGGTGGACTCTTGGTGAAAACAGAAAATGTTAGTACCTGAAGAAAAGTGGCTTGAGATAGTGCATGCGTCCGGTGAGATGAGTGGTACGTCGACATGGTGGCGTACTGGGCACATGCACATGGATGCGCAGAGCACACGAGGCTAAGAGTGCTTCCAGGCACAGTTTGGAGAAGGAGATATATCTCAGAACGTCCTATAGTAACGACGGACCCTTCCCTTTGCATGTGGCCTGCGAGGTAGGGAGTATTGTTTTGGCACAGACATTGAGAATCTGCAGCCAAAACGCACATATCAGTGAGGGCTGGAGACAGAATAATCCACTGAGCGATCGAATGTGCCACGGGGCTGCAGTTGTGGCATCCAGCTTCTGCACGTAGAATGTGACTTGCATGGGCTTTTTGCGTCACAAAAGGTCCGTTCTTGTCATCCACGTGTTTGCGCTGGTTGGTGGACGGCGCAGATCCTTGGCCGTTCACATGTAGTCGTCCTCGTAAGCTGATGTTTCTTCTCTCGTATCTCGAGCGCACGTACTCTGGGTCAGTGTGGTGATACTGATGTTGGCACCAGGACTGCTTATCATGAGTGGCTATGCGGCCACATCCGAAGCTATAGTCGTGTGATTATATAAGGTTGAGTGAAAGTCTAACGCGCAACGACCTAGTGCGCTAGTCTTGATCTATGCTGCGAGACCGTCCGCTGGTCTACTCATCCAAACTTCATGCTTCGAAAGGAAGATCTAAGCTCTGTTTGTGCGGTGTACGTCTTTCGATGTGTTCGCCAGAAGCGGGATGGCTCGCTTACGCTCACGTCCGACGGCCAGGGTTTCTGCCCTTCTGGAACAACACCGCTACCAAGCAGCATGCACCCGAGCCTCGTACTGTCAATTGGCTGCGGCCCGCCGGTAGTGCGCATCAGCCGTTCCCGCTTCCGCGAACGGAAGTGGTTTCAAATTTACTTGCTCCTCTACCTAGCTGACATGCAGCTTGAAATGAGCAGCGAGAACATCCTCTTTGGTTAGGCAAGATGACCGCACATTTGACCAGAGTCAAGGGCGATACTCGCGCACTCACTTAGTCCGACCAGTTGATGGAGGAGTCGCGTGGGTGCACGACGCCGGCTCTATCGCCATCGGACTCTGTGAGGAGCTACTGCAGAAGCATGGTTGTTACACCGGGTAAAGGCCCCTGCTCGCATAAGCGTTCCGCATACGAGCCTTCGTTGAGATGCACTGTGGTTGCTTGTCAGGCTTGGTCCAACGTACATCGCGGATGTATGCGCGAGCTAGAAGTTGGGTGGCTTTTCGACAAGTATCGAGTTGGTCGACATCTGACAGGTCCCTAGCGGTCAGACTTTGCGTAGCCAACAGGTCTTTCCATTGTAGGCTAGAGCAATGCTAGCACAGTGAGCAGATAGCGATCCTTGAACGGTCGTTGCAGCATCGAAGGTCCTTCGAATGTGAAAGATCTGCTATGATGTTGGAATTGTCCAGAACCCACGGAGTCCTGCAACATCCTGCAACATGAACAGTATTCTGGGTCCGACAACTTCTTGTACCACGGAACCTCATGCCCAGATACAGATCGCGATCGTGATGGTATGGTGTCAAGGTTCCGCGACCGTCCAGCGAGCCTTCGTTGATGATACTAGCTGACGTTAGCGACATCGATCTCGGCTTCACCCAAGATATCGAAGCTAGTCGACTGCGTTCTGGGGTCGGTTCGGTCCACTGATGATACCAGACTTGGGAGAGGAGTGTCGTAACAGCTTGTCCTGGTTCGCGGTGCTCGTCTCTCGATGCACGTGGTATGCGCCCATCTTGGGTCGTTCACGATGTGTTATATGCTCATTTGTAGTGGTCATTGAGCTTGATGCATCATCTAGGTCCCCATAGCAGTACGAGCAATATTCGTCACCTTCTGTCCTCGCTAGGTACGTACATCAGCTCGTCATCGTCGTATGAATAAGCGCACAGCGGCAGCATGCGTAGGAACGAGGTCGGCGGGTGATACGGATAATCTCGATGTCTTCACACTGGACGACCGGCGTCGTTGTCCTGTTGCCTGACGTCGACCGAATTGGGTTGCTTGGTGTTGTAACAAGGACTGACAGACATTACCCGTTACTTAAGACAACAGCCCAACATTCTGCAACCTACTCGGGGCAAATGGTTCCATCTGAAAATAGCAAGAGATCGCACGGCAACTGCTTTCGAGTAAGTGCTTTATACGGCGGAACCGTGGAGGAATGCATGGTCACATATCTTCGATGGTTTTGATGGAGCTGGAAGATCGGCCAATCAACGGCAGCTCCACTCGAACCTCGCACGCACTTCCCAAGTACGTCACCACGGCATGTGAGAGCGCGCATTCATCGCGTCACGTCAATCGCGTACACACAGTTGATTATGACAAATATCGTGCATCCTCCTATACTCTACCTCATCCGCACGAACAGAGCAATGTGTGGTTTTTCGAGGCCCATAGCTGCCAAGCGCCCAGAATATTTTCTAGGCATCTGCGCCTCCTTCGATAAAGCAGAACGTCGCCGTACAGAGTACATCACACCGTGTTGTCACTTCCACTCTGGTCCGACTTCCACGATGAGATTTTTTTAGCACTTCCCTAGCATTCGTGTTATTCACAACCGTCCAGACCGCGACTCGATCCGACCCGACTTCCCACCATGCGCAAACCAACTGGCTGCTGCCGCGTATTCCTCCTTCTGCTACCACCCCTCTTCCTCCTCCTCATCGGCATCGTCACCCTCGTACTCGAACGCATCACGAGCTCCGAGGTTAATGGGCATACACGAGGAGGCACACGCTACAATGGAGGCGGCATATACACTGTTTCGGGCAACATCAACACCTCACCGATGATTGCTATATCTGGCGCATGTATTGCGGTGTACATTGTCAGCGCCATAAATGCATTTGGAATATGGGAGTTGCGGAGGATCGAGGGCACGTCAGGACACCAGCGATTATGGGCGTGGATCATGCTCATGAGCAATCTGATAATGGTCGGCGTCAGCGCAGGTGTGCTGGGATACACAGACTCAGTACAAAGGGAAGATGCAAAGCCGCAGGACGCTTTCGAGCTCACAAACAGCGATTTGGACTTCACGCGAGAGAATTGGGTATGCGGATTGGCATCCTTCTACCCTGGGCGTAGCTGGGCTGTGAGGACTTGTGGGTTGACAAAAGGAGCTCGGCTGATGCTCATTCCTATGACTGTGTCGGCGGCGTTAGTCCTCATCAGCATCTGGTTTCTTGTAAGCGATCGGGGAGGCATGAGGTGGTTTTTCGGAGGCAAAGGGAGATACGCTGGCTTCCCGAGCGTGTATGAGTTGAGGCCGACATCTCCTGGTGCTCAACGCGTTGGCCCACCGCGGCCACAGTGGGTGCCTTATCCTCAGCAGTGGCCCCAACAACCGCCACAGCAGTGGCCGCAACAAGCATACCAGCAATGGCCGCAGCAGCAACCATATCAGTCAGTCCCACAGCAGCCCGCCACGTCACTCCAAGAGCCAGCGCAGAAGACAGATCAGCCCGTGTTCAGGTGAGCACTTTGATTGTTACGAATATCTAGCAATGTTACGTCTGCATAACCTTCCCTCCATGCGCGCGATTATGTCCCCTTGCGCTTTATCACGGCTCTTAGCGCCTTCCCTTCATCCTCATCCCCCATTTCCTAGGCATAATTGACCATCTATGCTCTACTGCACGGTCTTCTATCCAAAAAGATCTTTGAAGGCATTCAGCAGCCACCCAAGCATTGCTTTCCGGATCAGACCGGATCGATCGTATTCTTCAGTCATGGCGCCTTCGTGCACCCAAATCAGATCTGCTTCGTCGCCAGCAGTACCTTCGAGACCCGGCTTGCCTAGCTGAAAGAAGTCATACATGAGGAGATGACCCCAATTGAAGAGGGCAGCATGGTGACACCCCCTTTGACTCGCGTATTTGCAAACTTGCTTCGTGTAGGAGTCTGCGTTGCCGCGTAGTTTTTTCGTGTTATCCTTGAGCTTCTGCGCCTCTGCTTTTCCTGAGGGCGTTTCTTTCTCTTTGATAGAAAGCAATGCCCCTGCGAAGTCCCTGTAACGTACCTGATTCGGCTTCTTGAACTCAATGACTGCAATTGTCCTTCCTTTTTCGCCGCTGGCCAACAGCTCATGAAATATCATGTCGTAGCGTAGATTTCCTGTCGAGTCTTCTTTTGTTGCATCGTTGTGTTTGTCATCGCCCTTGGAGCCACTTGCCATTCCATCTGTTGTCTTTCTTTTCTTCTTTTGGGTGGCTTTGTTTTCGTCTTCGAAGGCTTGGGTAGGAGAAACTTTCATCAGCCTTGCATCCGTACATTCCGAGGAGAATGTCCACATCGTCTCAGGATAGAGAACTTTGAGGATTTCTGTTATAGGTTCCATAATGTAGAGGTTGAAGGCGAATACGACATCCTCTTCGGATTCTAGAGCCATTGACTTGAGGTCGCTTGCAATGTGTCGGTTTGTAGTGATACGCGGTTTGCCAGACCGGTCCGTGAGAACACGCTCGTTGTTCAAGGCACGGTCTGCAGCTTCCTCCAAAGGAATTTGAGAGCCGCACCAAAGAACCTTCGGTACGACTGCTTGTTTAGTGGTGGTACCCGACGCACCAACGCTGTGATGCTTCTCGTTGCCACGTTTTAGCTCAGGGAGTTTTTTCTGGAAACATTCGATGACAGTGGGAGGGGTAGGCGGAGTCACCGAGTTGGACCTGTCAATCTTCGAACCTGGCCCTGAAGTAGAAGCCATGCTGGGGGTTGATTTTGCTTGGGGCGTGGGCTAGTACGTGTGAAAGGATGGCGCTGGGTTGATGAGTGAGTAAAAGGGTTGACACCTTGCGCTTGTATTGATTCGAAGGATTATAATGGACGAGGAGTATTATATAATGATGAGCGCTGAGCGGCGGTTTCACAATAGCAGGCACCTGCTTATTCACTGGAGCGTGATTCCTATTGTCCCTTCAAGCTCGGGTGTTTGCCTAGGAGGCTACTAGCCCGCGCTCGCGATCGAAACTATTGTTCAGGGAGCTTGGTCACTTATATCAAGGTGGCCAACGCAGTTGTTTAGATACAAAGCTCTATTCACCTCCAATCGCCGGGCCTCTAACCCAGCTTGGCTCCTGAATCCATGAGGCATGCTATGGACAAGCATAGCAAGCATACCATATACAGCGCAATTAGACGTCACTGAAAATACCTCCTCATTAGACACGTTAAACTTTGGAATGCCATCCCTGTGGGAAGCGAAACACTGTCTTGAGAACGCGGAATAGCTTCATAAACTGACTTCAGCTCTGAACACATCGTTGATCCCGGCATGAATTCACGATTGGGGAGCAAGATGTGGTAAATCAATGTATCGTGGCGCACGAAAATATCTCATGAGCGTAGTTGTGCCTGCCTACCTACGTAGACAGGAAGACGTTCGAACCCTAGACGATGCGTCCCGCTACCAGTGTAACAACCATCATTCACATGCGCAGTAAGGTGTTAGCAATCCTCTTCACGACTTACGTTGTGCACATACAGCGAGGACTTCAGGTAATGGTAGCCCTGGTCGACAGTAAAAGGAGACAAACACGTGATCCTGGGTCTCTTCTTAGCGTCTTGGCAGTCATACCCCGAGTTCTTTGACGCAACCTTGGAACTGTGCCCGCCCAAATACCATCACATCGCAACCCTGCTCACTCACAAAATACAACTCCAGATCTTTTCCCCGCCTTTTGCTTTTGAAATTGCAGTCGCGGCAGATGCGCCGAAGCACACCAAATCCCACGGGCACCGACGATGTCAGCGCTTCAGAAGACAGTGACTGGGACCCAGATGAGAAACCCATCCTGCCTTACAGGAGGGGATTCTCTTTTACGGCTCTGCAGCACGGGCCGCCTGGACCTTTTGGCGTCGGATATTGCACAGAGAAGCCGCCGCAACTGACAGGCTGGGACAAATTGTCGCAAGTCGCATACTGCCTTTCTCGCCCTCCATTGGAAGGCCGTACCGACTCGACAACCAGAAGAAGTCTTACAATTACCTCTACTATCAGGACTGGTCAACACAGCGGCGCGCAAATTGTCGTCGTGGATGGCAATATGGTCGCCAAGATTTACGATCCACTGTACTATCCGGCACTCAACGAATGTGGTTATCCAGAGGATGTTGTGGTGGATGCGGATGGAGATTATTGTCGCGAAGCCGCCGCTTACGCGCAGCTCCAAAAGTCACCGGATGTTGCCGCGATTGTTCCGCACTTCTACGGAGCCTGGACTATGGACGTAGAAACTCCAGTCAAACAGCCTCTGCATAAGAGAGTGAAGCATGTTCGGGCCGTCAGGTTCATTCTCATGGAACGCATAATCGGCGACTGTATGGTTCACATCGATGCCTACGACTTGCGAGAACACGTTCGATCGGAGATTCTCAAACAAGCACTGGCCGCTGAGGCTCTACTCTTCGCTGCAGGCGTCGATCATCAAGACATCTGCCCGCGTAACATAATCGTCGTAGGATCCGACTACGATGATCCAGACATCCCGATCCACGGCATGAAGGTCTCAGTCAAAATCATCGACTTCAATATCGCTGGGGTTATCACCTATCCTCCGTACTCAAGGCGAACATATTTGGGCTCATCAATCTCACGTAGGGACGGATGGCCTAATAAATTACCCTCTCCGATCTATTTTCGATATGGTCATATGATAGATTTCTCTGCCGAAGGATGGTGCTCCAACGATGACGACGAACCTGAAAAATGGCTATGGGAACACTTTCGAAATGACGATTGCTATATTCCTGTGGTTTGGTCCCCACAACATCCTTTCATACCACCCGAGTATCAGAAGCCCCCAAGCAAACAGCATGATCTCCTCACAAATCTCACGGCAGAAACATTTGCGTACTCGGGCAGTGACACTAGCAGCGGTAGCCAGAGTGGTTCTGAGAGCAGTAACGAGTCTACAGAGGAAAAGCGAGAGAAGACTGGTGAGGATTTGACGTTCGTCAAGGTTTTTCGCGAGGAAGAAGAATTGAAGGCTGCCTCGGGAGCTACGGATATTGCATAATTCCAGTTCTACAGAGACTTCAGATGCATTATGGGCGTAAATGGCGTTCACAGGTTTGAGAT
>Ga0265798_10009268_pt1 | contig 12357 bp, 6 predicted proteins | sample P3T30metagenome_FD_192430 | JGI IMG/M metagenome (GOLD analysis project Ga0265798, IMG submission 192430) | Plant litter microbial communities from East Loma Ridge, Irvine, California - P3 T30 | ecosystem: Environmental > Terrestrial > Plant litter > Unclassified | place: USA: California...
GACCAGCGTAATATTCTGGCCGAAGAAACCCACAAGCCCGCCGACCAAACCCCGCAGGTGTGGGCGCTCTACAAGGAGGTGCAAGACTATTACGACAAGGGCATGCGCGTGCCCGACGACGTGACCCTACTGCTGTGCGACGACAACTGGGGAAACCTGCGCAAACTGCCCAAACTCGGCGACGCGCCGCGCAAGGGCGGCTACGGCATCTATTACCACTTCGACTACGTGGGCGGGCCTAGGAACTACAAGTGGCTTAATACCAATCCGCTGCCGCGCATTTGGGAGCAGATGCACCTAGCCCACGAGTACGGCGCTAACCAAATTTGGGTGGTGAATGTGGGCGACCTCAAGCCGGTGGAGCTACCTATCAGCTTTTTTCTCAACTACGCCTGGAATCCTGACGCGCTGCCCGCCGATGGCGTGGCCGCCTACACCCAGCGCTGGGCCGAGCAGCAGTTTGGCCCAAAGCACGCGGCCGACATCGCCGATATACTGGCCAAATACGCCAAGTACAACAGCCGCCGCAAGCCCGAGCTGCTCGATGCCAACACCTACAGCTTGGCCACCGGCGAGTGGGCTGCGGTGGTAGCCGAGTACAACCAATTGCTAAGCCGTGCTGAGGCTATCGGCCAGAAGCTGCCCGCCGCCGACCGCGACGCCTACTTCGAACTGGTGCTACACCCGGTACTGGCCTGCGCCAACCTCAACGAGCTGTACTACACCGTGGCCCAAAACCGCGCGGCCGCCAAAACTAACCAGCCCAACACCAACGCACTGGCCGAGAAAGCGAAAGCTTTATATGCCAAAGATGCAGAAATCAAGAAGCGCTACCACACCCTGGCCGGCGGCAAGTGGAACCACATGATGGACCAAACGCACATCGGCTACACCTACTGGCAGCAGCCAGAAGTAGATAAGATGCCCGAGGTAGTGATGCTGCCCGCTGGCACTACAGCCACGGCCGCTGCAAACCAGCCCGTTGCGGCCGAAAGCGCCGCCTACGTCTCGCTCGATGCCGAACACTACACTCAGGCCGTGAATGCCGGCCCAATTACCTGGCAGCGGTTGCCCGACCTAGGGCGCACGGCGGGGGCAGTTACGGCCTTCCCAGTTACAGCTGCGCCTACGGCCGCGCCGGGCGGCAATAGCCCGCACTTGGAGTACCGCATTAATTTGCCCCAGGCCGGCCCCGTAACGGTAAGCGCTTACCTCGCGCCGACGCTTGACTTTACCAATACCACTGGCCTGCGCTACGCCGTGTCGATTGACGATGAAGCGCCGCAGTTTGTCAACCTGCACACCGGCCTCAACCCCGATAATGGCAACAGACCTTGGGAACGGGCGGTGGCAGAAAGCATTATCCTGAAAACCTCGCAGCACAACGTGGCCGCGGCCGGCGCGCACGTGCTTAAGTTCTGGCGCGTAGACCCCGGCGTGGTACTCGAAAAGCTAGTAGTGAGCCCCGGCCCGCTGCCCGCCACCTACCTAGGGCCACCCGCCGGCGAGGCTGGCAAAGGCAAAGCACAGGCCGTGCCCGGCAGCCTAGGTAAGCGCTAGCGACACCCTAGGGTAGCCGAGCAAGTACTCAGTGAGCCAGCTTAGCCTGCATTGCTAACGTCAATTTGCGCTTAGCCAACCAAACGAAACAAAAGACCCTTGGCAGGTACGCCAAGGGTCTTTTGTGTGTAGTAAGTGCCCTAGGGTTGCATCAAGCAAATTGCCGCAGGCGGCGCAGCTTGCGCAACCACAGCCCCAGCCCGGCTGCCACTAGCAGCGAGGCGCCACCATCGAGCGGCACGGAGGTGGGGTCCGGGGCTTGCGGGGTGGGGCCACCAGTGGTCGGGGTTTGGGCATGCGTGGCGGCCAAGGCACCGGTAAGCAGCCAGAGCCCGGCTGTGGCCAGCACTAGGCGCAGAGAGGAATGTTTTTTCATGGGAAATCAGAAGATAAAAGCTGCCCCAGAGCTTCAGGCGAAGCCCTAGGGCGAGCATTAGTCGATGGTCAGGCGCTTGGTGATGGTGCCTGCATTGGTTTGGAGACGCACGGTGTAGATGCCCGGCGCCAGCACCGGCAGCGCGAGCGGCCGGGTAGCATTGGCACTAGGCGCCAGGGTTTGGTGGAACACCGGTTGGCCCAGTGCATTGAGGACGTCTGCCTCGATAGCGTGCTGTCCCATTGCAGTGGGCAGGCCTAGCGACAGGCGACCGCCATGCACGGGGTTGGGGTAGAGGCTCACTTGCTCGCTCAGCGCGGCCGAAGCAGTGGCCAGCGGGCTGCTGGGGCGCAGCACCAGCGCAAAGCGCCCGGCAGCCGCGGCGCCGGTACCTAGGCTCACGGTGTAGCCAGTGGGCTGGCTCAGGTCGAAGAGCGTGCCATTCTGGGTATCGCGCAGCAGGGCTTGCACCCCGGCGGGCAGGTTGAGCAACTCGGTAGCGCGTAGCGTGTAGCTGCCGGCCTGCGGGGCCTGCACGCGCAGGGGTACGGTCACGGTAGCAGTACCTAGAGCGGGCAGTGCATTGATAGACAGTAGGTCGGTAGCGCTCAGCTCGCTGGCTAGCAGCGGGGTGCCGCTCGCGGCCAGCTTGTAGGCATCGGCGGTGGGGTCGAAGCCGGTGGTGGCATCGCCGGGGAAGTACACCACAGCCTCATCGGCGGGGCCGTTGGCGGCACCTAGGGCTAGGCGCACTAAGGGGGCGGGGCTGGTAGTGCGCTGGAAAGTAGGGCTGGCGTAGGTGGTGAGGCGCGCCGCATTCGTAAAATTGACGCTGCCCGGCGTGCTGGCCGAGGTGGTGCGCACAAAGAAGCCCTGCATGGCGGCCAACTGGTTGGTGCCGCCGTTCACGCTGGTGCCGTTGGGCACGTAGGTCGAGTAGGTGCCTGCATACGGGCCGGTAGAGCGAAACACGTACACGGCAGCGTCGAGGCCGGTGGTGGTTACGGCGTCCCAGTCGAGCGCCGAGGGGTAGGGGTTGCCCAGCAGCTGCCAGCCGGCATCGGCCTGCGGCCCACGCCCTAGGTTGGTGCGGCTGATGGGGCCGTTGTTAAGCGCGCCCACAAAATCAACGGTTTCGGTGCCCGAGATATTTACTGAGTATCCTAGGCCGGGCGTTAGCACGTCGGTCAGCGCCGCCGGCGATTCCCAGCCATAGTCAAAGGCGCTGGTTAGGGCCGAGGTCGAGGTTAGCCGCGCGTTGTTGTAGCCAAATACCGTCGGGAAGGGCGTCACGGTGTAAGGGTCAGCGGCTTGGTTATAGGCCGGGTTCACTACTGGCGAGAAGCCGCTCGTAGTGAGGTCAGCTACCGTAGCCGCCGCCACTGGTGAGGCGTAATGACGGTAGCCATTGCCGGCGTTCGTGGTCGGGTCGATGTAGCGCTGTACTGTCGTATTGCCCACCACAGTACCGTTAGTATTTACCACCATAGCGGTGCCCGTGGCATCGGAACGCAGCGTGAAGGCCCGGCCGTTGGTGGTCAGGTTGCCGTTGAGCGTTAGCAGCTGGCGCACGCTGGCGGGGGCACCTAGGCTGGCCGTAGCGCTGCCCACCGTCAGGTTGGGAAAGGTGGTAGCAGCGGTGCCGCCGATGGTTTGGGCGCTGCTGCCACCTAGGGCTACCGTGCCGGTGCCGGCCATCGCACCGCCGTTGTTGGTCAGGTTGCCGGTCAGAGTCAGCACGGCGTTAGTGGTCAGGGTCGAGCCGGTGCCGAGCGTCACATTGCGAATGCTCTGGGCGCTGCTCACGGTGGGCTGGTTGGCGGCGTAGCCCGGGAAAACTACGTCGTCGGTGGCGGCGGGCAGCGCGTAGGTTGTGGCCGACGAAACTGCGGCATTGGCCGGCGCGCCATTGTTGGTAATCCAATTGCTGGCCGTGCCCCAGGCTGCGCTGGTGGTGCCGGTCCACATGGGGCCAGTGTAGGTGCTGGCCACATAGGTGCGCAGCCAGCTCAGGGCTGGGCGCTCGCTGTTGTCGGCATTGGCAATGTAGGCGCCCTGGTTAGTGCGCCAGTGGCCGGGGCGGTAGCCCCAGAGAGTGATGCCGCGCACGGCTGGGTTTTCCCAGAACAGCGGGAAGATGCGCTGGTAGTCGGCTAGCTGCTGGGCATCGGTTGCGCCATCTAGGTCAAACTCCGTAATGTAGAGCGGCAGGTTGGCCGAGGCCAGTGTAGCCATGTTGGCCTGAATAGATGCCGTAGAAGTAGGCGCCAGTGAGAACGAATGCCCTTGAATACCAATGGCATCAATAAGACCGCGGGCCTTCAGTAGGTTGACTATACCGACGTAGGTAGCGGCCCGGTTAGGCTCGTTTTCTACGCTGTACTCATTAATCATGAGCTTGGAATTGGGAAAATACTGGCGCGCTAACTGGAAGGCCTTGATAATCCAGTCCCAGCCCGTAGTGCCGCTGCCGCCCAGCGCGTTGATATAGCCGCCGCCATCGGGCCCCGAGGCCCCGGTGGGCGGCTGGTGCGTGGGCTCATTCACTACATCAATAAAGTCGATACGCTTGCCCTGAAAGTGGGTGGCCACCGCCTGGTACCACGCCTCAATGGCGGCTAGCTTGTCGGCGTCGCTCAGGCCACTAGTAGTAAGCCAGGTAGGCTGCTGGGTACCCCAAATGAGCGTATGGAAGCGAAACGGCCCGCCACCTGCCACGGCCTGGGCATACGCGGCATCGGCTTCGGCCCAGTTGTAGGTGCCGCGGGTGCCTTCTACGGTGCCCCATTTGCCGCCATTTTCGGGCGTGGCGCCATCCCAGTACACCCCAAAATTGGGCGCCTGGGCCGTGCTATACGCCGAGCTCAAGTACTTGGGCTTGCCAGTAGCAATGGGCAAACCCGTGGGAGGCGGCAGGGGAACGGTAGTAGGGGGCGGCGAGCCCTGTGCGCCCGCGTCGAGGTTAGCTACCGTAAAGTTGAGTCCCGTCTGCCCAAACACGAACTTATCGAAGTACAGGCCATCTTCCCGTGCCCCAATTTGCAAAATTTGGGTGAGGCTGCCCGCCGGCACTGTAAACGCGGCGCCGCTGCCAAATTTGGATAGATTTACCCACTTCCAGAGTGGCGTAGTAGCACTAGTGCTGAAGCCAGCGGTGCCGCCGCCATCTACGGGCGCGGTCGAGCCCGCCACGTAGCCGGCCGAGGCCAAGCCGTTTTGCAGGCGCCAGTCGCTGCCAGTGGTGGGGTTTTTAACCCCAAAGCCAGCGCCATTGTAGTAGCTGTCGTCGTTGAAGCCGCCTGGCCCCACCCAGATGCGCGCGTACAGGTCATAGGTACCCGCGCCCGGAAACGTGATGTTGTACGTGAGCACGCGGGCTGCCGCGGCCGGGGCCACGTTGCCACCCGGGTAGGCCGTTTGGTCGGTTTTGGTAGTGATGTAGGTGGCCGCCGGCACCGTGCTGCTGGCTGTGGTGGTGCCAACAACCCAGTCGCCGGTGGTAGCCCCGGCCACGGGCGGCGAAGTCGACGTGCCGGATTCGGCTTCAAACGGCACGGGCGCGTTTTGAGCATAGAGCGAATGGCTGCCAAGCGCAGCCACCAGCGCCAGTACTAGGCGTTGAGGTTTCTTCATATAGGAAGAGGATGGGTGGGAAAAGGAAAAGCAAGAAATTTACGGAACAATCCGCTGCTTGTCACACTAAAGTAGAAGCCTTGTGCGTTGGTTAGGCATCTGTTTATTAATGCTATAGCTATTATTTTTCAGCAAACGTTTGTGATAGACCGAGCAAACGTTTGTGATAGCTAGTAATGCCCGAATCTTATTAGAGCAGTAAGCTGAGCACTAGGTAACAGGCAAGAAAAAAGGGAACCTCAGCCGCAGCTGAAGTTCCCTTTTTTAAATGTCTTGAAAGTGATGTTGCGGACGTTCTGTAGTCCGCGTTCGCAAGCGTGGGGCTACTGCTACGCGGACTGCAAAGCCCGCGCAGTGGCTTCTACCAAATAACGGCCCGGTCGGCTGGTGTGCGGGTCATCTTATCGCCCTCTTTGCAGCCAAAGGCGGCCTGAAACTGCGGCATGTTCATAATCGGCCCGATGGTGCGGTACTGGCCCGGCGAGTGCGGGTCGGTTTGGATTTGCTGGCGCAGGGCCTCGGGCCGAATGTTTTGGCGCCGTAGCTGGGCCCAGCTCAAGAAGAAGCGCTGCTCGGGCGTGAAGCCGTCGAACTTGGGCCGCGGGCCGTTGCCGTAGCGCTGCGCCAGTTGCTTTTCGAGGGCCGCGTGCACAATGGTGAGGCCCGCAAAATCGGCCAGGTTCTCACCTAGGGTCAGCTTGCCGTTCACGTGCACCGAGTCGAGGGGCGAAAAGGCATCGTACTGGCGGGCCACGATGGCGGCGCGCTTCGTAAACTCGGCTGCATCCTGGGGCGTCCACCAGTCGCGCAGGTTGCCGGCGGCATCGTACTGTCGGCCCTGGTCGTCGAAGCCGTGGGTCATTTCGTGGCCCATCACCCCGCCGATGGCGCCGTAGTTTACCGCATCGTCGGCATTAGGGTCAAAGAATGGCGGCTGCAAGTAGCCGGCCGGAAACACAATCTCGTTGAGGGGCGGGTTGTAGTAGGCGTTGATGGTGGGCGGCGTCATGCCCCACTCGGTGTGGTCGACGGGCCCGCCGAAACGGGCGGCTTCGCGGCGGTTTTCCCAGAGGCGGGCGGCTAGCACGTTTTTGGCGTACGATTCGCGGCTGATGGGCAGCGCCGAGTAGTCCTTCCACTTGTCAGGGTAGCCGATTTTCACGCGCAGCGCGTTTAGCTTTTTTAAGGCCTCGGCCTTGGTGGGCGCGCTCATCCAGGTGTTGGTTTGGATGTGCTCGGCCATGCTGGCCTTAATGTTAGCGAGCATGTCGAGTGCCTTTTGCTTGGCCGCGGGCGGAAACGCCTTATCGACGTAGAGTTGGCCAAACGCCTCCCCTAGGGTGGCATCGGTGGCGGCCTGCGCCCGCTTCCAGCGGGTGGTTTGCTGGCGGGCGCCGGTCAGCACCTGGTTGTAGCGGAAGCTGGCATCGACGAACGCGGCGGGCAGCGTGGCAGCCACCGAGCGCACCAGGTGCCAGCGCATGTAGGTCTGCAAATCGGCCAGTGGCTCGGTTTTGAGCAGCGCATTCACCTCATCAAAAAACGCCGGCTGGCCCACGATTATCTCCCGGGCTTTGCTAAGCTGCATATCAGCCAGTAGCTTGGGCAGCTGCACGGCGGGGTAGCGCTGGGCGGCGGCCGCCAGGGCCATTTGGTTGTAGTTGACCTGTGGGTCGCGCAGCTCCACGCGGCTGCGCGAGGCTTGGGCCAGCCGCTTTTCGAGGCGCTCGACGGTGGCGGCATTGCGCTGAGCCGCAGCCGGGCTATCGCCTAGCAGCCCAAACAGCTGCTGCATGTAGGCCTGGTAGGCCGCTCGTACCTTTTGGGTGCGCGCATCGTCCTTAAGGTAGTAGTCGCGGTCGCCCATCGTGAGCCCGCCCTGGTCGAACTGTACCACGTAGCGCGTCGTGTTTTTCTCATCGACCTGCACCCCGCTGCGGAAAAACGCACCAGTCCCTAGGTCCTGCTCGTAGGCCAGGAGAGCTGGCAGCTGGGCGCGGGTCTTGAGCGCCGCAATGCGCGCCAGCTCTGGCTTCAGCGGCGCGAGGCCTGCCTTTTCGATGGCTATTGTGTCCATCGCCGCCGCGTAGAAGTCGCCTACTTTCTGAAGATTGGAGCCGGGTGCGGCGCTTCGGTTAGCCGCCGCTTCTTCCAAAATCTGCTTTAGCGTAGCCTGGGTACGCAAGCCTAGCAGGTTGCGCGGCCCCCAGCTGGTGGCGTAGCTCGGAATCTGGTTAGCTTTAAGCCAGTTGCCACCCGAAAACTCGTAGAAATCGTCGCACGGCGACACCGAGCGGTCTAGGTCGGCTACATCGAGGCCTACGCCTTTGGGGTCGGGTGCAGTGGGTGTAGCTGCTGGGGCGGTAGCAGTAGCGGTGGTAGGTGCAGCGGGGCCACTGCTGGCGCAGCCAGCTAGGCCAGCGCCGAGCATCAGACTCGCCGCAACATTGCGCAAATGAGACATGTACGTGGGGTAAAAGAGCAGGGCAGCGCAAAAGCGCTAGCTTGCAAACTTACCCTATTACTAGCGAATTTCTGCTTATGGTAGAATAGGCTTAGTGCAGCTCAGTAGCGGCATTGTCCTAGGTTGCCGGGGCGGCCGCAAATGGAAAAAATGATTTGTTGCGCGGCTTTGCAGTTTGCGTTTGTTAATGAACAGCCTTGCGCATGTGGACTACAAAGTCCGCCCAACAGACCTAGGCGAGCAGTTTGTACCCCACCCCGCGCACATTCACAATCTGCACCTGCGGGTCGTGGCGCAGGTAGCGGCGCAGGCGCGTGATGAACACATCGAGCGAGCGACCGTTGAAAAAGCTGTCGTCGCCCCACAGTAGGCGCAGCACCTCGGTGCGGGTGAGGACTTGGTTGCGCTGGTCGAGCAGGCACTTCAGCAGCTCGGCTTCGCGGTGGGTGAGGGTGGTTTCGGGCTGGCTGCCATCGGCCAGGCGCAGGCGCTGCTGGGGGTGGTCGAAGTGGTAGCGGCCAATGGCCAGCGGGCCCGCTATGGGAGGCGGAGCGGCCACGGGTGGGCGGCCTAGCAGCGCCCGCACGCGCACCACCAGCTCATCCATGCTGAAGGGCTTTTTGAGGTAGTCGTTGCCGCCCAGCTCGAAGCCGCGCACCACGTCGGCCGGCTGCGAGCGGGCGGTGAGGAAAATAATGGGCACTGCCGCACTGGTCCGACGAATCTGGGCGGCCAGGTCAAAGCCATCGCGCACGGGCATCATCACATCGGCCACCACCACGTCGGGCCTTAGGTCCTGAAATAGCTGCCAGCCCTGCGCTCCATCGGCCGCGTGGTGCACCGTGAAGCCGCGGGTTTCGAGGCTGTCTTGCACAATGCGAGCTAGCGAAAGCTCGTCTTCAACTAGGAGAAGGGTAGGCATTTTTCCAGTTATCAATTAATAATAGTAAGGTGCAGGGCATCTGTTATGCTGAGCTATGCTGAGCTTGCGAAGCATCCTAGCTCGCTAGAGCTAGTTACCCTGGCATTTGTCATACTTCGCAAGCTCAGCATAGCAAACCAACAAGATGCTATGTGACTGATTATTAAATTTTGACATGCTCGCTGATAATTGAATCTGGCAGCCAGATGATAAACTCACTGCCACGGCCCGGCGTGCTATGTACGCTAACGCGGCCGCCGTGCCCCGATACCACCTGGCGCACGTAGTATAGCCCCAGGCCAAAGCCCTTGACGGGGTGCAGGTTGCCGGTGGGCACGCGGAAGAATTGCTCAAAAATGGCTTCTTGGTAGCCGGGCGCGATGCCGGGGCCGTCGTCGGTCACCGAAAGCTGGTAGCCACCCGTTGCCAGCCGGCCCCCGATGCGGATGGTGACGCGCTCGCCCGAGTACTTGATGGCATTGTCGAGTAGGTTGTGCAGAGCGCCGGCCAAGTGCAGGCGGTCGAGCAACAGCGTGGCGGCGGGGGCAATGTTTACTTCAAACTGCACTGGCTTGAGAGCTTGCAGCTCGTGGCGACTCGTTAGCTCAGCTACTAGCTCGGCAGGGCGCACGGGTTCGGGCCGCAAGGCCAGGGCGTGGCTGGGGCGGTCTTCTACGGCAATGTGCAGCACTCTTTCGACCAGGTCGGAGAGGCGGCGCACTTCCTGCCGGGCCATCGTGAGGTAGGTATCCGTCTTGCGCGCATCACCTAGGGCACCAAAATCCTGCAATGCCTCCATGGCCGCCGACACCGTAGCGAGGGGTGTTTTCAGCTCGTGCGTCATGTTGTTGATAAAGTCGTTCTTGACTTCAGCCAGCTTCTTCTGCCGCAGTATCGTGCTTAGCATAAGGGCGAAGCAGCCGGTGGTGAGGCCTAGCAGCGCCGCCGAGCCCGCCAAGCTGCCCGTCATTTGGCGCAGTACATAAGCCCTAGGTGCCGGGAAAGAAGCTCCGACGGCCAGTCCCCGTACGGGATTGAGGGGCACTGGATAGGTACTCACTGAGTAGCCCGTGTGGTTGGGTAGCAAGCGCACGGGCACTGGGCCTTTTAGGTCGGGCACGCGCAGCTCAAAAGCTGGTTTGCTGGTGTTGCTAATAGTATCGAGTTTGAAGGCCGCCTCTATCCCGCGCTGGCGCAGCTCGGCGCGGTAGGCGCGGGCCAGCTGCCCTAAATCGACGGGTTGCTGACGGTACCAATTGCTAATAACAAAGCTGGAAAGCTGCCGAGCCAGCGAATCGGTACGTGCCGCGCGCGCCTGCTCGACCGGGGCGCTGGGCGTCAGGCGCTTGCCTGCGGCCGATGGGCGCAAAACCAACACCCTAGGTGGCGGCGCTGGCCGTGGCCAGGGCTGGGCCGCTTGCGGCGCGGTGAGGCCGGTATCCAGCTTTTCTATCTGCCAGTGCGAGGCTTGACCGGGGGGCGAGCTGGCATCGGTGTAGTTATTGAATTTGATGTTGAACATCTTGTTGGTACGCCTCACCTGCTGGCGCTGCACCACCGCCTCCAGTGCCTCACTGGTAGCGCGGCCAAACTGCGTGGTGGCCAGCTGGTAGCTGCCATAAAGCCAATAGGCCTGAAAGCCATAGATGCCGAGCAGGCAGCTAGCCAGCAAACTGAAAATAAAGCGCAGGCGACGTTTCATACGACAAAGTAGCGTAGGTCGAAAGTACGGCCGCCTAGGGTCTCAAAAAGCTGCATTAACACTCATTAACAAAGAATAACAGTGCTTTACACGGGCGGCTTCGTCCTTTGCGGTGTTCTATTTAACCCCGTTCGTGATGACCACTTTCTTCTGCGTAACCCTAGCTGGCGTGCTTGTCGGCAGCCTGGCTAGCCACCTAGCTACCGCCCAATCTACTGCGCCTGCAACTGGCCGCTTGCGCTATGAGTTTGCGCAGCGAGTAGACAAAGACAAGGTGAAAATCAAGATGTTTGACCCTAATGGTCAAGAAATCAATATTGATGGGCCGGGCTCCACTATTGAGTTGCCGACTTCGATGAGCGCGCAGAAAAGCTTGGTATATAACAGCCGCTACGCCAAAGAAGAACAGCCGCAAGGCTTGCAGATGGTGGGCGGTAATATCAACATGGTGCCCAGTAAGACTCCTGCTGCCACCCGCAGCCTTCCGGCACCCATCAGCAGCACGCAGTACTTCGACCTAAGCGCCCGCACCGCCACCACCGTGACTACCATCGGCGGTACAGACTACGTGGCGCCGCCCGCGCCCGTGCCCGCGCCGCCCGCCGGCTGGCAAGACCTGCCCCAAACCAAGCGCATAGCTGGCTACCTCTGCCACAAGGTCACGGTACCATTTAAGAAAGAAACCTACACTTTGTGGGTGACCACCGAGCTGCCCTTTGCCTACTCGCCGGTGCGCGAGCTCACGCCCACCCAGGGCGTGGTGCTGGCCCTGAGCAGCGACCAAGAAGAGTACACGGCCACCAAGCTCACGGCCGAGCCGGTGGCCGAAGCCGACGTGCGCCCCAGCCCCCAGGCCCGGCTCGTGACGGAAACCGAGCTTAAAGAGCTACGCGCCAAGACTACCGCCGACCAGCACCAGCGCGTGCTAGAGCAAATGGCCAGCCAGCCAAGACCCTAGGGTATGCGGCAGCTAATTATAGTGTTCCTACTCCTGCTGGCAGGGGTGGGGCGGGCCAGCTATGCCCAGCCCGTGCCGCGTCCCGGCCTGGGGTTGGTACAGGGCCTGGTGCTCGACTCGGTGGGCGGCCAGCCACTGCGCGAGGTGTCGGTGACCTTGCTGCAAGCGCGCGATTCGAGCTACGTCACGTTTTCGCTCACCGATGGTAGCGGGCACTACGCCCTGCGGGGCGTACGGCCGGGACACTACTTGGTGCTGGCGAATGCCCTAGGGTACAAACCCTTGCAGCGCCCGGTGGCCGTGACAGCTGCCCAGCCCACTGTGGAACTGCCCCCGCTGCGCCTGCGCGCTGAGGCTCGGCAACTGGGTGAAGTAGTCATAACACACGAGCAAGCGCCCGTGAGCGTAAGCGGCGACACGGTAGCGTTTAGTGCCAAAGCCTTTAAAACCCAGCCTAACGCGGCCGTGGAGCAATTGCTCAAAAAGCTGCCCGGCGTGGAGGTAGACCGCGACGGCACCATCCGCTCGCAGGGGCAGGCGGTGGATAAGGTACTGGTCGATGGCAAGCCTTTCTTTGGCGATGACCCCAAGATGGCAACCCGCAACCTGCCGGCCGACATCATCGAACGGGTGCAGCTTTACGATCAGCAAGACGACCAGGCCAATTTTTCGGGCATCGACAGCGGCGAGCGCCAGCGTACTATCAACCTCGTGACGCGCCGCGACAAGCGCAAAGGCTACT
>Ga0265798_10009271_pt1 | contig 12354 bp, 7 predicted proteins | sample P3T30metagenome_FD_192430 | JGI IMG/M metagenome (GOLD analysis project Ga0265798, IMG submission 192430) | Plant litter microbial communities from East Loma Ridge, Irvine, California - P3 T30 | ecosystem: Environmental > Terrestrial > Plant litter > Unclassified | place: USA: California...
CGTGGTCGAGGTGTCCTCGAGGACGATCACGCGCTTGCCGGCGAGGTCGGGCCCCTCGACCTGCTTGCCCCGGCCGTGGTCCTTCGGCTCTTTGCGGACGACGAACGCGTCGTAGTCCTTGCCCATCGCGACGCCCTGGTGCAGCACCGCCGCGGCGATGGGGTCGGCGCCCATGGTCAACCCCCCGACGGCGAACACGTCGGGCACCTCGGCGATCAGGTCGACCATGACGCGGCCGATCAGGGGCGCGACCCGGTGGTCGAGGCTGACCTTGCGCAGGTCGATGTAGTACGTCGCCTTCTTGCCGCTGGTCAGGGTGAAGTCACCGTGGAAGACGGCCTCGGAGCCGATGAAGTCGATGAGCTGCGTGCGTGCGTCGGTCACGGTGACCCATGGTAGAGCAGGCGGGCCGAGTACGGCGGGGTGGGCGGGTCAGCGACCGCGACGTTCGGTCTCGTCGAGCGATCGCGCGGTCAGCCGGTGCAACTCGGCCCAGGTGCCCGGCGGGGCGAAGAAGTCCTCGTACCGCACGACCGTCGAGCCTGCGAGCCGGGCCAGGCGCGCGTCGACCGATGTCGGCCGTCGCGGCGGGTAGGGCTCGATGCGAGCGGGGGCGACCCCGCGCGCGCGTTCGTACCGACTGCCCCGGCCCGGCCTGCCCGACTCGGCTCGCCCCTCATGCGACATGTGTATTTTCTACGCCCATCGTTGCCCGATGGGAAGGGTTTCAATGCCCTTTGGGCAACGAAATGACCCTCAGGCCGCGGTGGTTCCGGGCCGGTAGCGTGGTCGCCATGCGTGTCGCGACCTACAACGTCAACTCCGTCCGGGCTCGAGTCGGGCGGGTCGTCGACTGGCTCGTCCGCGAAGACATCGACGTCGCGGGCCTGCAAGAGATCAAGTGCAAGCCCGAGCAGTTCCCGTACGAGGCCTTCCGCGAAGCGGGCTACGAGGTCGAGCTGCACGGCCTCAGTCAGTGGAACGGCGTGGCGTTCGTCAGCCGCCTGCCGATGGACGACGTCGAGATCACCTTCCCGACCCAGCCCGGCTTCGCCAAGGGCTTGGAGGGCCCGGACCAACCCAAGGAGGCGCGCGCGATCGGCGTCACGGTCGAGGGCGTGCGCCTGTGGAGCCTGTACGTGCCGAACGGGCGCGAGCTCGGCGACCCGCACTACGCGTACAAGCTCGACTGGCTGGCCGCCCTGGCGGCCGAGACCGAGGCCTGGCTCGCTGAGCGCCCCGACCAGCCGCTGGCCCTGATGGGCGACTGGAACGTGGCCCCGTTCGACACCGACGTCTGGGACATGTCGGTCTTCGAGGGGCACACCCACGTCAGCCAGCCCGAACGCGACGCGTTCTTCCGGTTCGAACAGGTCGGCCTGACCGACGTCGTGCGATCGCGCCTGCCCGAGGGCTATACCTATTGGGACTACAAGCAGCTGAGGTTCCCCAAGAACGAGGGCATGCGCATCGACTTCATCATGGGGTCGACGGCGTTCGACGACCTCGTGACGTCCGCCGCCATCCACCGCGACGAGCGCAAGGGCGACGCCCCGAGCGACCACGTGCCGGTCGTCGTCGACCTCGATCTCGAGACCGAGCTCGACGACGACCGGCCCATGATCTTCTGACCCGTCTCGTCGGGGTGCGTCAGGGCGAGACGTCGAAGCCGATGCCGTCGGTGACGAGGGTCTCGCCCGTCCACGACCGCTGGGTGAAGGTCAGGTCGTAGCGCGTGCCCACGGCAAGCCACCGCCGGAACTGCCAGGTACCGTCGGCGGCCACCGTCGTCTCGCCGAAGGCCGTGCCCCACTGGTTGACGCCCGTGAGCGTCGCGAAGGGGGTGCCCGTTCCGCGGAAGGTCGTCATGACGTCGCCGGCGTCGACGCTGCCGCTCGTCGGATCGGGCGACGTGATCACCAGGCCGGTCAGCACCGGGACGGCCAGGTGCAGGGTCGTCGCGTCGACGATCAGCCCGCGCGTCTGCGTGACCGTCACCTCGTAACCCGACGTGGTCGGGCCGAGGTTGCGCTCGAAGGCCCATCGCCCGTCGACCCCGACGCGGGCGGACCCCATGGTCGTGCCCCACTGGTTGACGGCCGAGATGCGCGCCCCGACCGTGCCCCGTCCCGCGAAGGTCGCGACGCCGGGTGCATACGCCTGCCCGTCGAGGTGGCTGTCGACGGCCACGGCGACGACGGGTGCCGCGTACGCGAGACGCAGGTCGACCCGCTGCGGCTCGATGTCGCGACGGGTCTGGGTGACGGCGAGGTCGTAGCCGTCGAGGGTCGGGGCCAGCTCGACCCCGACGGACCACTGCCCCGAGAGGGCGGCGGTCGTCCGGGCGAGCTCGCCGAGGCGCCGGTCGACCACCGTGACGAGGGCGTTGGGCGCGCCGTGCCCGGCGAAGACCGTCGGGCCGGCCGTGTAGAGCTGCCCGTCGACGTGGCTGGCCACGGTGAGCTCGACGGACCCCGCGTAGAACAGCTCGAGGGCGACCTCGTCGCGGTCGGCCCCGAGGGCCTGGGTGAACACCAGCTGGTACGACCGGGCCGTGGGACCGAGGTTGCGGGTGAAGGCCCAGCGGCCGTTCACGCCGACGGCGGCCCGCCCCATCTCGACACCCCACTGGTTCGTCGCGACGACCCTCGCCCCGGGCGTGCCCAGACCGAAGAACGTGGCCGGGCCGGCGTCGTACGACTCGCCGTCGACGTGGCTGAGCACCTCGAGTGGAGTGGACGGCGCCGACGTCGCGGGGGCGGGCGTCGTCGACGGAGCAGGCGCCGCGGGCACGCCGGGAACAGTCGGGGTTTCGCCGGACTCGACGACGTCGGCCGGGTCGGGTTCGGGGGTGAGCGCGGGATCGGGGGCCGGCTCGGGGCCGGACGGGACCACGACCACGACCTCGACCTCGGCCTCGGCCTCGGCCGCGGCCGCGGCCGGGGGCCCGGCGGTCGGCTCGACCACGGTGGGGGCATCGATGGCGCCGGAGGTCGAACCGCCGGTCGCAGCCGACGCCGCGACGGGCGCAGCGCCCGTCGCGGCGAGCACGAACGCCAGGGCTGCCGCCGGGAGGGCGCGGGTCATCGGGGGGAACGAGAGCAAGGGAGCGCCTTTCGTCGGAAGGTGAGCCCTCAGGGTGTCATTAAAAACGAGTGATGTGAAGTGTCGGTCGACCGGTCGGTCGATCAGGCGAGCAGGGCCGCGACGAGCACCAGGACCGGAACCGACAAGATCGTCGTCGCGAGCACCGTGTCGCGGGCGACGACCACGCCCGTTCCGTACCGCTGCGCATAGTTGAAGACGTTCTGGGCGGACGGCAACCCAGCCAGCACGACGGCGACGAACAGCTCGTCCCGGTCGAAGTCGAAGACGAACGCCCCGAGCAACCAAGCCGTCACGGGCATGACGACGAGTTTCAGCGCGACCGCGAGCACGATGTCGGGCCGACCCTGCCCCGCCTGGAACGGCTTCGAGCCCGACAACGACATGCCGAACGAGATCAGCACGACCGGGACGGCCGCCGCGCCGACGAGGGCGAACGGTTCGAGCACCGGCTCGGGGATCGTGACGCCCGTGACGGCCACGACGACCCCGAGCGCCGACCCGATCAACAGCGGGTTGGTGAACGGTCGGGCGATCGTCCGCCCGAGGCTGCTGCCCCGGTTGGTCGCGGTGTCCATCACCGCGAGCACGATGGGCGTCAGGACGAGCAGTTGGTACAGCAGAACCGGCGCCACGAAGGTCGCGCTGCCGAGCACGTAGGTCGCGACCGGCAGCCCGATGTTGTTCGCGTTGACGTAGGCCCCGCCCATCGTGCCGATGGCCGTCTCGGCCGCGCTGCGCTTGAGCACGAACTTCAGCACGACGACCGCGATCACGGCGGCGACGAGCGACGCGATCGCCGACACCACCAGGAGGCGCGAGAACAGCACGTGGACGTCGGCCTGCGAGATCGTCGAGAACAGCAGGCAGGGCGTGAGGACGAAGAAGACGAGCCGCGAGAGCACCTGGTGCCCGGAGGCCCCCAGCAGGTCGAGCCGCCCGACGACGTACCCGGCCGCGATCACGACGCCGATGATCGCGAACCCGATCAGCACTCCACCCATGTGCCCATCCTGTCGCACGTCCCCGTCATCGCCCGCCTCGCGGCGACCGCGACCCCGGTCGCCCGCCGGTCGGGCAGAATCGACGGGTGACGCGTCTCCACGATCCCTCGGTCCACTCGTTCGCCAGCGACAACTACGCGGGGGCCCACCCCGAGGTACTGCAGGCGATCGTCTACGCGAACGGCGGGCACGTCGGCTCGTACGGCGCCGACCCCTACACGGCACGCCTCGCCGAGGTGGTCGTCGAGACCTTCGGCGAGGGGACGGCGATCGACCCCGTCCTGACCGGGACGGGCGCGAACGTCGCCGCCCTGCAGGCCCTCACCCCGCGCTGGTCGGCGGTGATCTGCGCGACCACCGCGCACGTCTACACCGACGAGGGCGGCGCCCCCGAGCGTCTCGGCGGCATCAAGCTGCTGACCGTGCCGACCCCCGACGGCAAGCTCACGCCCGAGCTGATCGATCGGCAGGCCTACGGCTGGGGCGACCAGCAGCGCCCGCAGCCCCTGGCGGTCACGATCACGCAGAGCACCGAGCTGGGCACGGTCTACACGCCCGACGAGATCCGGGCCGTCACCGACCACGCCCACTCTCTCGGCATGCGCGTGCACCTCGACGGTGCGCGCCTGGCGAACGCGGCGGCGTCGCTCGGCGTCCCGCTGCGGGCGATCACCCGCGACGCCGGGGTCGACTCGGTCTCGTTCGGCGGCACGAAGAACGGCCTGGTGCTCGGCGAGTCGGTCGTGACCTTCTCCGAGGAGGCGCGGGCCGGCCTGGTCTACCTGCGCAAGATGGACGCGCAGCTCGCCTCGAAGATGCGGTTCGTCTCGGCACAGTTCTTGGCGATGCTCGAGGGCGACCTGTGGCTGAGGTCCGCGAGCCGGGCCAACGCGATGGCTGCGCGCCTGGCCGCCGGCCTCGCGGCCCTGCCCGGGGTGACGGTCACCCAGACGGTCGACGCCAACGCCGTCTTCGTGGTGCTGCCGCGCGAGGCGGTCGAGCCCCTGCGGGCCACGCACCACTTCTACGACTGGAACCGCGCGACCGGCGAGGTGCGACTGATGTGCTCGTTCGACACGACGGAAGAGCACGTCGATCGGTTCGTGGCGGACGCGCGCGCCCTGTTCAGTGCTTGATCATGCATTGAAATACTAAACTTCATTGGATATGATGTTCCTCTGTTCTGAGGAGGACTCATGCCGCTGTCACCCGTGTCACCCCGATCCCCCCTGGGGCGACCTCGCCGGTCCGCAGCCGTCGCCGGCTTCGCCGTCGCACTCGCCGTCGCCCTGTCGCCCACCGTCGCCCCGGTGACGTCGGCTTCGGCTTCGGCTTCGGCCGCCATCCAGCCCCCCGCAGCCGACACGGCCACCGCGTCGGCCGGCGCCCCCTCCGCCGATGCCGAGCCCGGCGGCCCCCGCGCCACGTCGATCCGGCTGAGCGACGACGACGCCAGCACGACGGTGCTCGTGCACGGTCTGGGCGACGCCCAGACCGAGCGCCACCGCGAGAACCGTCGTATGCGCCACAGCGATCTGCAGCCGACCGCCCGCTACGTCACCCAAGGCGAACGGCTGACCGTCACGGTGCCCGACGGCGCCCCGCAGATGTCGGTCGTCATCGGGCTCTACGGGGCCCACTCGTTCAGCAACGGCGGCGGAGCTCGCAACCGGGCCACCACGGTCCTCACTCCCGGCGAGAACAGCGTCGTGGCCGCGCTCGACGGCATGGTTTTCCTCCGCAGCACCGTCGTCGGCGGCTCGGCCGACGTCACCGTGCGGGGCGGGCAGCCCGTGCCCCACTTCGTGCGTGGGCAGACCTCGAACGAGCAGTTCCGGTCCGAGCTGGAGCGCCTGACCGACGCACCACTCGTAACCGTGATCGGCGAACGCATCTTCGGCGACTTCCAACGCGGGCGCACCGGCGCCCAGATCGCCGCGGCCGACCTCGAGGCCCGCGTGACGATGTGGGACGAGACGGTCGAGATCACGAACGCCACCTACGCGCTGCACGACGACGCGACCGGCGTCTCGCGCAAGGCACCGCACCGCATCTACGTGGCCTCACCCGATGCGATCCCCGGGGCCTACGCGACGGCGGGCGACGAGAGCATCAACTTCCCCGCGAGCGGGGCGGCGCGCGACCTCTTCGTGCGCGACCAGACGCAGCTCTGGGGCTTCTGGCACGAGATCGGTCACACGTACCAGGTGCCCGGCTACCTGTGGTCCGGCATGGGCGAGGTGACCGTCAACATCTCGCCCCTGCACGTGGAGTCCGCCCGGGGTTGGGGCAGCACGGTCGACTCGACCGGTCACCTGAACACCCTGAACCGCTTCTTCGCCAAACCGGTGGACGAGCGTGACTACGCCACCTCCGGCACGAACGAGATCTTCTTCGACCACCTGCGACGGGGCTTCGGCGACGAGTTCTACCCGCGCCTGAACCAAGAGATGCGGGTGATGGCCGCGCGCGGTGACGCCGAGGTGGCGACCGACGACGCCAAGCGCCAGCTCTTCGCCGTCACGGCGGCGCGGGTCGCCGACCGTGACCTGCGTGAGCACTTCCGCCAGTGGGGCTTCGCCCTGTCCGACGAGACGAAGGCCGTCATGGCCGAGCTGCCGCCGCTCGAGAAGCCGATCTGGGACAACCGGCACAGCCGCGATCTGATCCGTGAGTACGAGATGCCGGCGTACAGCTACCCGCAGGGATCGATCAGCCCGGTCACCGAGCCGGTGTCGGTGGGACAACGGGTCCTGTCGGCCACGCCCGAGGTCTCCGACCTGCGCGACTCCGACGGGGTCGGCCCGGTCAGGGTCCAGGACCACACCATCCGCGCCGGCCACCCCGGCACCGGGGCCGTCGACGTGGCCGTCGTCAACTCGCAGGGCGTCCGCGAGCTCCTCTCCACGCCGGTCACCGTCACGCCCGGAGACTCGTTCCACTACATCGGCGTCTCGAACCGTGACACCGCCCGGCTGGCCTACCAGGCCGGCACCGGCGAACTGCGGATGTTCGCGTCGTCGGGCTACCCGTCGCACGACAACTTCCGGGGCGAGGAGTACGTCGGCGCCACGGTGTACGACCACCGGGGTCGCGAGCAGGCGTCGTTCTCGGTCCTGGGGCAGGACAACGCGAAGGCAGCGGCCGCTGCCTTCGACGGGACGACGATGCATGACGGTTGGTACCTCGAAGTCCGCCACCGAGAGGCCAACAGCCGGCTCGTCTGGTGGGCCGACGACGTCGAACAGCCGCGCAACGCCGCGACCACGCGCCTCCTGCGGGCCCAGGCCGGCGACCTCGTCCCCGTCGCGGCCGTGCCCACACCGAGCCCGCTGATGGCCGTGGACGACGTCGAACCGGTCACCCTCACCCGCGGGGCGACGTCGAGCGTGCCGGTCACGGCCGAGGCCACGCAGGCCGTCGGCTCGGTCACGGCCGAGATGGTCCTGACGGCCCCGCAGGGCACGCGCTTCGCCGCGGACCAGGAGGCGCTGGTCACCCAGGTGCGCCAGCCCGGTGGCACCTGGGTCGCCCTCGACGACCTCGTGGTCGAGGGTTCCGTCCTCAGCGAGGACGGCACCATGCTCACCCTCACCCTGAGCAGCGCCGGCGACCTCGACCTGACCGACGGCACCCGGCTGCGCTGGGCTCCCACGGTGGCCGTCCCGGTCGACGCGCCCCGCGGCGGCTCGGCACTCGGCTGGTCGCTCACGGGCACCGCCGACGGCGCCGCGGTCACGGCCCGGGGCTGACGCCCCGGGTCCGTCGACCCGCCGCACCTCTCTTCGCCACACCCGACCCCGAAGGACACCCATGCGTCGCCCCACCCTCGGTCGATCGGCCCTCGCCGTCGTCCTCGCCGCCTCCGTCGCGCTGCCCGCCTCGCTCGCGTGGCCCTCCCCCGCGGCGACCGCAGCTCCTGGCACGGCCACCGCCGGTGCCGCCGCACCAGGAGCCGCGCCCGAGGCCCCGAAACCCGGTGGCGCTCCGCCGGTCGACCCCGCGACCACCCCGGTCGAGACCACCGCCGCGACGGAGGCCGTCCCCGGGGGGCCGCGCCGCACCTCCATCCGGCTGAGCGACGACGACGCGTCGACGACCGTGCTCGTGCACGGGCTCGGCTCGGCCGGTGCCGCGCAGGGGCGCGAGAACCGCTCGATGCGGCACAGCGACCTGCAGCCGACCGCGCGCTTCGCGAAGAACGGCGACCAACTGACGATCACCGTGCCCGAGGGGGCACCCGCGACGTCGGTGGTCATCGGGCTGATCGGCGTGCACGCGGCCCACAACGACGGTGCCGACAGGGGCCGGTGGTCGACGCCGCTGACCGTCGGCGAGAACGTGATCACGGCACCACTCGACGGCATGGTGCACCTGATGAGCACGGCCCCGTCGGGCTCGGCCGACGTCGTGATCGAGGGCGGGCAGCCCGTGCCGTCGTTCGTGACCGGGCAGACGACCAACGAGCAGCTGCGGGCCGAGATGGCCCGTCTGCCGGACGCGCCGTTCGTGCAGGTGATCGGCGACCGGTTCTTCGGCGACTTCCAGACCCCGTTCACCGGCACCGTCATCGTGACCGCCGACATGGTGACCCGCGTCGCCGAGCTCGACCACGCGATCGAGGTCACCAACCGCACCTACGGCCTGCTCGACGAGGGCACGGGCCTGGCCCGCAAGGCACCGCACCGCATCTACGTCGCGGCGCCCGACCGCAGCGGCGGCTACGCGAACGCCACGCACGAACGCGTGACCTTCCCGGTGAGCAGCGGGGCGGCCGGCGACCTGTTCCGTGCCGCGGCGTGGGACCAGTGGGGCTGGTGGCACGAGATCGGCCACACCTACCAGACCCCGACGTTCAACTGGGGCGGGCAGGGCGAGGTGTTGGTGAACCTCTCGCCGCTGCACATCCAGTCGGCGAACGGGTGGGACCCTCGCCTCGACCGCATGGTCGGCGGGTACGACGCGTTCTTCGCGAAGCCGGTCGACGAGCGCGACTACCTGTCCGAGGGCAACCTCTGGGTGCGCCTGTTCCTCTACGACCAGCTGCGCCGGGCCTTCGGTGACGACTTCTACCCGCGTCTCAACCAGGAGTACCGGGTGATGAAGGCCCTGGGCGAGAACCAGCCGAGCGGCTCCGACGAGCAGCGCCGACTCTTCGCCCGGACGGCCTCGCGGGTCGCCGACCGGGACCTGACCGAGTACTTCCGGCAGTGGGGGTTCTCCCTCGACGACGCGACGAAGGCCGCCATGGCCGAGCTGCCGGCGCTCGAGCAGCCCATCTGGCTGAACCGCCACTCGTCCGAGGTCATCCGCGAGCACGAGAGTCCGACGTTCACCGTGCCCGTGGGCGAGATCGACGCCGTCACCGAATCGGTCACCCTGGGCCAGCGACGGCTCACGGCCCCGCCCACGACGACGGGCTTGCGCGACTCGGACGGCACCGGCGGCATCCGCGAGCTGGGCACGGGTCTCACGGCCGGTTCGCTCGGCACGGGGGCGGGGACGGCGACGCTGACCCTCGTCACCGACGAATCGGTCCGAGAGGTCTTCTCCTCCCCCGTGACGGTGACGCCCGGCACGTCGTTCCAGCTGCGGGGATTCGAGGGCCGCGTGGTCGCCAACCTCGCCCTGCAGCCCGCGACCGACGAACTCCGCCTGGTGGCCCAGACGACGTACACCGCACACCCGTACTTCGGGGGCGACGAGTACCTCGGCGCCACCGTCTTCGACCGCCGGGGCCACGAGGTGGCGGGTTTCTCCGTCAGGGGCGACGAGACCGCGTACGGGGCGGCGGCGGCCTTCGACGGGGCGACGATCACCGACGGCATGCACCTCACCGTTCGCCACCGAGAAGCCGCCAGCCGAGCCACACGCTGGGACGACGGCACCGAGGTCGGGCGGAACGCCGCGACGACGCAGCACTACCGCGTCGACGACGGCCGGCTGGTGCCCGTCACCGCGGTGCCCGTGCCGTCGGCCCTCGACGCCGTGCCCGCGACCACGCCCGTCGCGCTCGAGCGGGGCACCTCGGTCGCCGTGCCGCTGACCGTCGAGGCGACGGGGCGCCTCCGGTCGCTCTCGGCCGCAATGGTCGTCACGGCGCCGGCCGGCACCACCCTCACCCCGGGTCAGGAGGCGCTGGTCACCCAGGTGCGCCTCCCCGGTGGCGACTGGGTCGCCTCGTCCAACGTGGTGGCGACCGGTTCGCGGCTGAGCGCCGACGGCCGCACCCTCACGCTCACCCTCACGGGCACGGACGGCCTCGACCTGCCCGAGGGCACGCAGCTGCGCTGGGCGCCGGTCGTGACCGTCCCGCCGGCCGCGCCCCGCGGCGGCGCGAGCCTCGACTGGTCGCTGACCGGCGCGGCGGGCGACGAGGAGGTCACGGTGCGGGGGTGACGCGTGACGCACCCACGTCCTGGCGATTTGCCAATGCTGTTTTGATGTCTTACATTTCACACATCGAACACGTTGGCGACTTCAGTCGCCCGGATCAGAAACGACACGCAATCACATGAAGAAAGCCCTCCAGCGCACCGGCGCCGCCGGCCTCGCGGCCGCCACGATCGTCACCGGCCTCAGCTTCGGCCCCGCCGCGACGGCAGCGCCGCAGCCCTCACCGGCCGCAACCACCAGCGACGCCCCTGCAGCAGCCGACCCGAGCATCCTCGCCGCCCCCGTCATCACCTCGGCCAGCCTGCTACCCGACGGTACCGCCACCATTTCGGGTCGTGCGGCCCCCGGCGTCGAGCTGCGGGTGACGAACAACCCCGGGGCCGGCTGGTGGACACCCGAAGCTGGGCGATACTTCACCCCAGCGTCCGGCGTGTTCACGCTCAAGACCAAGCTCCTGGTGAACGGCCAGGCCGTCGTCCGGGGCTTCGGCGCCAGCGGCACCGGCGAGTCCAACCGCGTCACGCCCGTGAAAGTGTTCGTCGCGACATGGGCGGCATCAACGAACACCGTGACCTTGGTGATCAGGGGCGGCGAACCGAACGCGAACGTTTACATCACAGATGCGAACGGAAATCACAGCAACGGCGGCGGCGGCAGGACAGATGCGAACGGCATGGCCCAGATAGCGCTCACGCCAGAGGCGGCTGCAGGAACGAGCATCCGCGTGAAGTTCGGGCAGTCCGGCACGTGGTACACCGTGCCGACGGGACGCGCAGCGGCAGTCTCCGATCTGAGAGTGGAGCGTGGCGCCGACGGGCGTTTTATCGTACGCGGCAGAGCCACGCTGGAATTGAGCCAAGACATCCTCATTAGTGCCGATAGCACAGGCCCGGTATCCGTCCAGACCCATCCGGCAAACGCCGATGGAACATTCGCCTTTGCTCTCAATGACGCCGCGTCGAGGCTGAAGACGGCCTACGTCTACAACGGGCTCATCGGTGTCCGCACCCCGATCACCATTCCGCGCACGTCTCCTTTGACGGCGCAGATCGCGAACATCGATCACGTCACCCGGACGGTCACCGTCACCGGCACCGCGACCCCGGGCGCGACGATCACGGCGAACAACACGTACCAGACCTACGCCGCCGCGGACGGCAGATACAGCTTCGACGTCAGGCTGTGGCAAGACGGCCCCTTCACGATCGTCCTCCGCCAACGGGTCGGTGACGCCCTGATCGACAGCAAAGAGCTCACCGGCACGATCCAGGCCGGTGACTTCGGCACCGTGACCCCGGTGTTGATGGACCCCGTCGAACTCGTCGCCGGCGAGCAGAGCGATGTCTCGTTCGCCGTGACCAAGGGCACCAGCGGCGGGCTCACCAGCGACGTCCGCCTGACCGCGCCCGCCGGGACCACGTTCCCCGCGAACGCGACCCTCGAAGCATCCTGGCGTGCCGGGACGAGCGGCGCCTGGTCCCGAGTGCCCAGCATGGACATCACCAACGGTCGACTCTCGGCCCAGAACACCGTCCTGACCGCGAGCAAGGACCACGGCACCCGCGGCGCAGGCCAGTACCGGTGGACCGTCAAGGTCGCCACCCCCGCCACCATGGGGGCGACGCCCGGCCTGAGCCTCGGCTACGAGACCTCCGGGGCGGCCGGCACCGCCCAGTACCGAGCCACGGGCAGCAGCCCCGTCACGATCAAGGCCGTGCCGGTCACGTCTCCTTTGACGGCGCAGGTCGCGAACATCGATCACGTCACCCGGACGGTCACCGTCACCGGCACCGCGACCCCGGGCGCGACGATCACGGCGAACAACACGTACCAGACCTACGCCGCCGCG
>Ga0265798_10009274_pt1 | contig 12348 bp, 11 predicted proteins | sample P3T30metagenome_FD_192430 | JGI IMG/M metagenome (GOLD analysis project Ga0265798, IMG submission 192430) | Plant litter microbial communities from East Loma Ridge, Irvine, California - P3 T30 | ecosystem: Environmental > Terrestrial > Plant litter > Unclassified | place: USA: California...
GCCCCAGGTTGTTGTCTCCATGAGTCTGCCAGGGATCCAGTGTAGTAGGCATCAAAGCCGGTATCATTTATTAATTGCATAGCAACTGTTGTGTCAAGTTCCCGATCCGAGGCTATAGGAATTGCAATACGTCCTGGGCTTCCAGCTGGTTTACCGTTTTTCACTAAAGAATCTGACCCGATAGCATTCCAGGCTTTAGCAATAGGACGCCCTAGTTGCTCCGTTACCCATAAACTTTCAACCTGACCTGCTTCAATGGGGTCAATTTTGCTGTCACGAGCAGGATAATAATTAGAAGTATCAATGACAGTTGCTATTTCCGGTACCCCTGCAAATAGCGCTGCAATTTCAGGAATTCGGTTTAATGGAATAGACAGTATAATTACATCTTTGTCTTGTAGTGCTTGCTGTATAGCAACCGCTTGTGCACCAGTGGCAAGCACATTTACATCTATGTTTTCTGGTCCGCGAGAATTTGCTACGACCACCTCATGACCTACTTCTGCCAATCTTAAAGCTAAGGTTTTTCCTATATGGCCCACGCCTACTATTCCTATTTTCATAATTTAGTTTTTGATAGTTGTTCTACAAAATTAGCCAAATAATGCTTTAATTTGTATAGTACTTTCCCAAAGTAAAGTACTTTTCCTAATTACAGTATTAACTATGGCTACTAAAAAACCTTATTTATCTTGTTTGGATTCAGTAAAACCGGTGCGGGATGCACTTGATGTAATTAATGGTAAATGGAAGCTACCCATTATCATTTCTGTGGGTGTAGGTAACGAGCGGTTCACAGACATTCAAGACAGCATTCCGGGTATCACGCCTAAGGCTATGGCTAAGGAATTAAAGGAACTGGAACAACACAAACTAATTCAGCGGATTATCACTAATGACTATCCAGTGAAGATTACATATAAATGGACACCTTATGCCAATACCTTGACACCGATTATTGAGGCATTAAAAAATTGGGGATTAAATCACAAACAGGAGATATTTCAGAAAAAATAACAATGTCAAATTACCAAGGCATCATCTAGTGTTTTAATTGGCTGTTTGTCCAGATATCTACCTGAACATCCTTTCTGATAACTGCCTGAGAATTAATTCTTCAATCGTCAACATAGGGAAGGTTTTCATAGTTATTTGCTTCATTATACCACAATATAATTCGTTGTTGTGCCGAACCTACCCATCATTCCCCGAGGCATGTATGAACGCTAGACAAAACTCCCGTGACTGGATCTTATAGGTAAGTTATGCATAATCCATTAGATGTTGGCAGCTCGTCCTCCCGTTTCTGCCACTCGTCGGTATTATCTTTCAATCCCTAAACTTGTCAATCATATTCGTACTGTTAATCAAAAGCAACCGTATGAAAACGATCTTCAGCCTCACAATCTTCCTTAGCGTATTTGGCCTTTGCGAGGCACAAACGCGCATTTCGGGCCAGATTAAGTCGGCCAAGAGAACCCCAGTTGCGAACGCAAACATTCTGATTAAGAACAGCTATGACGGCACATCGTCTGACAGCACTGGCAGATTTAATTTTACTACCACGGAGACTGGACCAATGGTATTAGGCTTCAGTGCGCTGAACTACGAGGCCGATTCGCTACATATCACTGCGAACAAAGAAGATCTGCATTTGATACTCACCATCAAACCTTCCATCAACCAACTGGAGACCGTGACCATCAGTGCTGGTTCTTTTGTAGCCGGAGATGGAAAAAAGGGTGCAATCTTAAGCTCATTAGATATTGCCACCACGGCCGGCAGCCGCGCTGATCTGTTTGCTGCGCTGCAAACGCTGCCCGGAACACAAACAACTTTCTCTGAAAGCGGCTTGTTTGTGCGGGGTGGAGCTGCTTCCGAAACAAAAACCTATTTCGACGGTATACTGGTTAAAAGCCCCTTTAACGCCACGGTGCCTGATCAGGCATCACGCGGGCGCTTGTCGGCCTTCCTCTTCAAAGGCACCTCCTTTTCTGCCGGAGGCTATTCAGCACAGTATGGACAGGCGCTATCCTCTGCGCTGATCCTTGAAAGCACGGACTTACCGGAGAAAACAACTACAGGCCTTACCTTTCTTTCGGTTGGTGGTGGTCTTGACCAAAACATTCGCTTTAAGAATAGCGCCTTGAGTATCGGCGGGTATTACTACAACCTTGCTCCTATTTATAGCTTCATCAAACAACAAAACAAGTTTGTGAAGGCACCGGAGCAAGGCGGTGGAAACATCCAGTACAAGGCAAGAACATCTGCAACAGGTATGTTTAAGTTTTATGGTTCGTATAGCCAGACTGGCTTGTCTTTATATAGCAATAACGTCAACAATCCAAAGCGCCCAGAGTTCCTGAGCAACAACAACAGCAATATTTACGTAAATTCCACGTACAAGGAATTGCTCAGTGATGACTGGAAACTGGAGGCTGGATTTGCGTACAACAGAGATGGAGATGCAGGACTGAAGTTGGTCGATAAATACAGCCGTCGGGACGAATTGTTGCAAGGAAAATTGACCATGACACGCTATTATGGGAGATTGTCTAATTTCAAATTTGGTGCAGAAACCTTCAACACAGGCCGTTCAGAAAGCCTGAATTCATTATCCCATGCCTACAACGATCAGATCAGTGGAGGTTTCTTGGAAACGGACCTGTTTCTGAGCGCCAAGATCGTAGCCAGGATTGGATTAAGAGGCGAATACTCATCCTACCTGAGGCAATACAATCTGGCACCCAGAACATCTTTGGGGTTCAAAACTGGTCAAACTAGCCAGGTATCCTTAGCCTATGGCCGTTTCTACCAAAACCCAGAAGACGAATACCTGATCATCAAACCAACTGGATTTGAGCAGGCCGATCATTATATACTCAAGTATGAAATCAACAAGCCCAATCAGAACTTTAGAATTGAAGCCTATTACAAGAACTACAACCGTCTGACTAAAACAATTAATGGACTTCCCGATAACAGCGGACACGGTTATGCAAAAGGATTTGAAGTATTCTGGCGTGATAAAAAGAGCATCAAAGATGCGGACTACTGGATTTCGTACTCCTTCTTAGATACAAAAAGAAATTTCCGCAATTATCCGGCCCTCGCTACACCGGAGTTTGCGGCCCGGCATACCGCATCATTTGTGTTCAAACAATACATCAATGCCATAGATACCCAGATTGGTGGAACATATACCTTCGCCTCAGGTCGCACCTATGTAAATCCAAATAGCCGAGTCTACTTGTCGGATAAGACAAAAAGCTACAACGACCTGAGTTTAACCCTCAGTCACCTTACCCGTGTAATGAAGCAGTTTACTGTCCTGTTCCTGAACGCTAACAATGTTCCGGGTTTTAGAAACGTCTTTGGCTATGAGTACAGCAGCGACGGTGCGAGTCGCAGGGCTAAAGTTCCAGCCGCCAGAAGAGACCTGATCATCGGGCTTTTGATGACTATTGGCGACAACAATTTCGTAAGGTAATATAAAATATAAATCACAACAATCATGAAAAAAGTAATCTATTGCATCGGTCTATTCCTACTGGCCTGCAGCGTCAACAGCGTCGCACAAACGAATAGTTCAAGGTTCCAGCAAGCCGTCCTTAAAGGCAGGGAACTATTAAAAGTGGCCCAGCGTCCTGAGGACTTCATCAAGTCGGCGAACTACTTTGAGCGGGTCGCACAGGTAGAAACCCAGGAGTGGCTTCCATTCTACTATGCCGCATACAGCAATCTATTTGCAGGCTTAAACAGTAGCGACAATGCAGCCAAAGATCAGTTTTGGGATAAGGCATTAATAGAGATTGAACAAGCCCAGGCATCCTCTAAAGACAACAGCGAAATATATGCTTTAAGAGGCTATATTGAATATATGAAGCTGAGTGTCGACCCGCGTTCCCGCATGTCCTACATGAGCACATCGGCAGCGTCATTGGCAAAGGCAAAGGAACTCAATCCCGAAAATCCCCGCATATACCTGATCATGGGCCAAAATACTTTTTACACGCCGGAAGCTTTTGGTGGTGGTAAACTCAAAGCCAGGCCAATCCTGGAAACGGCAGCAGCAAAATTTGCTATATTTAAGCCGGAAAGTGACGTGCTACCAAATTGGGGAATTGAAAGAACAAACGAGCTGTTGGCTCAATGTAAATAGAAAAATGGCATTTTTCAATACAGACATAGAAGCAGCAAACGCGCGTCAGAAGTACATCAGTCAGTCCTGGCTGAAATCCAATTTGTTGTACCTGGGTATTGGGGTGGGCATTGGAGTCGTGCTGGCCTTATTGATCAGTGCATTCAATGGAAGCTGGATTGGTTTGAGGGGCCTGATCTTCCAGATTCTATTCAGTTCAATCATTTCGCTATGCGTAACCAACTGTATTTACGTCTCTCAAAAGTTGTTGCTCTTTAGCAAAAAGAAGTTCTGGGTCTACATTTCTATTTATTATGCCTCAAGCATATTAGGCATGCTGATCGCTATAGAGCTGATTTATCTAATACAAGCCTGGTTGTTTGATCAACAATATCACTTTTTTCATCTTCAGGATACGCTATTTAGTTCTATTGTCGTGGTCATCATTTGTACGATCATCTTCTCCTATTATACACAAAGAGAGCGAATGGACGCCAAATTGAAGGAAAGGGATTTGGATGTACTCCGACTGAACCAGATAAAAACTCAGGCCCAACTGGATACGCTGCAGTCTAAAATTAACCCACATTTCCTGTACAATTCCCTGAATGCGATAGCAAGCTTGATCCATGAGGATCCTGACAAAGCGGAGAACATGACCCTCAAGTTATCCCGGCTTTTTAGATACAGCATCAATCAAAATCAGGAAGCCTTGGTGCCCTTGCAAGAAGAAATGGAGATCGTAAGCACCTACCTGGACATTGAAAAAGTACGTTTCGGAGACCGGATCGATTTCTTCATTCAAATTGACGAGGGACTGGACCTAGCCAAGATACCGCGCTTCTTAATCCAGCCCCTGGTAGAAAACGCATTGAAACACGGTTTAAATCATAAGACTAAAGGTGGTGAACTGCGGATTGAGATACGGAAGACAGATAAGATTGTGATCAGCATTTTGGATAACGGACTTCCCTTTCCTGAAGAACTCGGCCTTGGATATGGCTTACAAAGCACTTACGACAAATTGGAACTTCTCTATCCTGGCGCCTATGAGCTTCAGATTTTGAACCATCCTCTGAAAGAAATTAGAATACAAATACCAACAAACAATGGATAAGATCTGGAATGTTATGGTGATTGACGACGAACCATTAGCCCGGCAGCGGCTGAAGCGTCTACTGAAAGCACACGAGAATATCCATATTGTTGGTGAGGCTGGCAATGGTGCCGAGGGCTTACAACAAATCGAAAGCCTGAACCCCGATTTGGTTTTCCTGGACATTGAGATGCCCGTATATAATGGGTTTGAGATGCTCAGCCGCTTAAAAGATCCCCCGAAGGTGATCTTCACAACGGCCTATGACCAATATGCCGTAAAAGCGTTTGAGCAAGAGTCTGTGGACTACCTGCTGAAACCCATTGAGCAGGAAAGACTGGCCAAAGCAGTAGCCAGATTGCAGCAGAAGCAAGATCCGGCATATTTAATTCCGCTGGAGCTTCTGATGAAACAGTTGAACAGAAAGAAGGAAATTAAGTCGCTAACGGTGAAGCTTGGCGACCGTATTCTTCTGGTCAAGCTTAAGGAACTTGTGTTTATCGACGCAGAGGACAAGTATGTTTTCCTGAACACGGCAGATGGTAAAAGACACCTGACAGATTTCACCCTGGCCGGACTGGAAGACAAACTACCTGAGGAGTTCGTCCGGATCAGCAGAAGCATAATTATACATTCAGAGCTGATCAAGGAAATCAGGAAGAGCTTCAATGGAACGCTCTTCTTTATCATGAATGATGCTCAAGGCAGTAAATTGAACTCCAGCAGAAGCTACGGCCCCACTTTAAAGGAACGTTTTGATATCTAGCCCCAGTAATCGATCATTGCCATCACAACTTATTTTTATTACTTGATTTTAGTAAGTAGAGTTGAAACGTACGGCGACTAAAATGATCGCTTATCCAACTTTTCTGAATCCTGGCTTAGGAATCTCTAAAAGTTCTCTCAATGTATTTCCCTCATACTCGGTCTTATAAATACCTTGCTCCTGTAAGATTGGAACTACCAGTTCAGTAAAATCCCTTAATCCGTGGGGGTGATCTTGCCTGATCATCAGCATATCCATCGCCCCGGATTCATACCATAGCTGCACCTGGGCGGCAACCCGCTCTGCTGAACCAAAAAAGAGCGGTACTGGTATACTGTTTCTTGGTTGAAATGCTAGCAGTTCTTTATATTTAGCCACTGCTTCTTCATCGGTACGTCCTACAATAGGGTTTTGACTGGTAATCACCACAAAGTCTTCCGGGAGACGTCCTTTTTCAATCAACCTTGATCTGATACCATTTGCTACCACTATAGTATCTTCCATCGTTTGCCCGTGTATAAAGGCTCCATCGGTATAGCTTGAGGCATGATCCATAAAAGTAGCCGAACTACCAGCAGTATAGAGTACAGGTCTGCCTTGCACTGAACGGCTTAAGTTTAACGGTCCATCGACTGAAAAATACTTTCCGCGATAATTCAGCGTATGCATCTTGCTAGGGTTTAGGTATAAGCCCCGTTCTTTATCTCTGATGAAAGCATCTTCTTCATAAGTATCCCATAGACCAATCAGGATCTCCATGAACTCCTTGTTCATTGGATATTGGTCAGCCCTGGTTAAATGACCGCGGCTAAAATTAACCATGCCTCCGGGATTGGAGGTTACCGCATTCACAGAAGCGCGGCCTTTGCTGATCTTATCAAGCGACAAAACCTGCCTGGCTACGTTATAAGGATCAGTATAGGAAGTAGCAATGGTGGCCGATAAACCAATTTTCTTAGTTTTCATGCTAAGGGCCGACATGATAGTCATGCCTTCAAACATGCTTAGGTAATGTGGGATATTGCCAGGACCAACGTGGCTGACATCGACCAGAAAGAGTGTATCAAATTTTGCAGCCTCAGCAAGTTGCGCTTGCTGGACATAGAAGTCTAAATTCTCACTGGCATCCGAGGGCATATCCGGATGCTGCCAGCCCACAAAGTTCCATCCAGCGCCATCAATATTAGCAGCCAGCTTTAATTTTTTCTTGCCGCTCATTTAGAAACTGTTACGTTAAAATAAGAAGCTTTTGCATTGATTTCATTCATAACTTCAGAGAAAAGTTGTACCGATTTAATCCGGTCTTCCAGGTTATACGTAGGCGTTACCACGATAAGTTCATCAACCTTCGTCTCGTTTAAAAATGCCTGGACTTGCTGTTTTACGGTTTGCTTGCTGCCCACAAAAGAGTATTTAAGCATTTGATGGACAGCCGGGTGTTGCAGCATGCTTCTTAGTTCGTCATTCATGGCAGTTGGCGGTTGCAGTGCGGTTGAGGTTCCGGTCAGTACACCTACGAACATCCTGATCAGCGTGGTAAATAAATGCTCGGCTTGTTCGTCTGTATCAGCTACAAAAACATTTATCCCGGCTATCGTATACGGGCTTTTTAGAACTGCAGAGGGTTGGAATTCTTCGCGATAGATGTTCAGTGCATTGATTAAATGCGTAGAGGCAAAATGACTGGCGAAAGCATAAGGCAAGCCTTTTTCTGCTGCCAGATGTGCACTATCTGTACTTGAGCCTAAGATATAAATTGGCACATGAGTACCTTCAGCGATGGCTGCTCTTACTTTTGAACTTTTGTTTTCAACAGAAAAATAGTTCTGAATTTTAGCTACTTCCTGCGGAAAGGAGTGAGCTGCTTTCATGAAATCTGAGCGAATGGCCTGAGCGGTATCCATATCAGTACCTGGAGCCCTGCCCAAACCCAGTTCAATGCGATCAGGATATAAATGGGCCAGCGTGCCAAATTGTTCTGCTATCACCAAAGGCGAGTGATTGGGAAGCATAATACCGCCAGAACCTACCTTAATCGAATTGGTATTTTCTGCTACATAACCAATTAGTATGGAGGGCGCATTACTACCCACATACTCCGAATTATGATGTTCTGCAAACCAGATGCGTTTGTAATTAAGTGCCTCGGCTTCTTTTGCGAGTGCCAGCGAATTATTTAGTGTTTGCTTAATTGAGCTACCTTGGGGAACCAAAGCAAGTTCTAGAACCGAGTAAGCGATATTTCCTTTTTCCATATGTTAGTTTCTATAACTAATGATAAGCGTCTCGTCATTAGCGCTAATGATGACTTACTTTAATACTGCAAAACTAGCTCAATTTGCTTTACTTTGTATAGCGATTTACCAGAGGAAAGTAAATTTTCAGTCAATATCATGGCCGTTAAACAGGAACATAACAAATGCCAGAGATACCGTTAAGCCAGTCCGGGATGCCCTTGATGTCATCAGCGGAAAGTGGAACCTGATGCAGATACATTGACACCCATTATCTATTCATTAAAGGATTGGGGATTGAACCATAAAAAAGATCACGAATAGGTAGTTCTAATGGATTTGTTTGTGTTTGAGAATCACTAGCACTAGCGATTTACCAAGTCGCCTAAATATCCTAAATTAACCATGATCAAAGACAAGGGAACATGATCAAAGACAAGGGAAGGAGTGCAACCTATCATCTGAAATCCACAAGACTATGATTGGTTAAGGCAAGTGATCAGGCCACTACACTTATAATTCTTATGTTTCAAAATTCCATAAACTCGGTATGAAAAGGAAATTATTGAATCAGATTTGCATAGTTATGCTAATTACGGGAGCATTTGTTTGGGGTTGCAAAAAAGATCACAGCATGGAGGTGTTAACTTCAGACAAGGAGGAAGTTGCCGAACTTAGTTCAAATGCCGCTGCAGTAGAGGAAAGTATATCTAGTGAAAAACAGCCTATGTCATATTTCAACACATATAGATCAACCGACTTTGCTTCAGCGGGTGTCGGTGGCCTTCGTGATAAAGGTAATGGAACAATTAATCTGCCGAACACGTTTTCATATGCTTCAGTAACACATGCCTATTTATACTGGGCAGGTCTTGTTGATCGGCCTTCATTTGCTGGTCAGCAAATCAATGTAAATTCCAGCAAAGTTACAGGTGTAAGAATCGGTATCTCGTTCGATCAAAGCTATAGTTTAGTTTACCGGGCCGATATCACCACACTTTTACGTTCCAGCTCCGGCCGGACACTTAATTTAAGTGGATTTGGAAATTTGAATCCCAACGGGGCCTCAATTGTTGTGTTTTATAAGGATGGTAACAACAGCAATAATCGTGATGTTGTCCTTTTTGATGGAAATGACACTAATGGCGGCTTTGATGGCATTCCAGGCATTCCAGAAGCAGCTCGAGATGAGTTTGGATGGAATGTACCGTTGTCCGGCGTTAATTATACAACCGGGTCTGCATACCTTCAATTACACGTATCAGACGGAAATCCCATCCAACGTGACGGCGGCATGTTTTTTTTCGAAAAAGGGTCGATTGTACCTCTTGGTCATGTTTTTAGTGGGACATCCGTTCCAGGAGGAGGGCTTTGGGACATCAAGGACTTTAAGATAAATTCGAACTTAACTCAAGGCATTAATAACTTACGTCTTCGTATGCCTTTATACGAGGACTACCTGGATCTTATTGTTACTGTGTTTAATCTTCCAGCAGGATCAGCGCCTCCATCACAGAACGTCTTGGTGCCCCTGGATATCAGGCCTGATCAATGTCCTAACACCTTCATCTGCTCTGAGAGTGGCTTAGTTACTGTTGCTATTCCTGGTAGTAGCAAAATTGACGTATCAACAATTGACCTGCCCTCACTCAGTATCAATGGCATCGCACCAGAATCATCAGTTGTTCAAGATATTACCTCCCCCTATTTTGGAACCGCGACCGATTGTAATACTTGCAGTATTGGAAAACCTGATGGCAAAGCGGATTTGGTGCTGAAATTTGATATTCAAAAAGTTGGTAAAACGTTAGGCAATGTAAAGGTAAATCAATGTGTCCGGATAAATCTTATCGGTACCAAACGGACGCCATCTGGTACCCGGCCCATTACTGGCGTAGATTTCATCACCATCAAAAACCCAGGATAAGGTAAGCGTACATTAACTTGCCGTAGCGGTAGTTGTATCATTCGATAATAGAACAAACCGATCATTGTTAATTATCTTAAAATTATTAACATAAACATAATATGAGATTAATATTCTGATAACCTAAGTTTGTCCCAACAAGTGCTTAGTATGAAAAAAGAAAAAATTACCCCGTCAACGAAAACATCAAGGAAAGCTGTTAGAAAAGAACTCAAGTCAAAGTTGAACCTTGAACTTGCAGCTATTGTTAAAGATTTAGCACCAAGCTCGAGAAAGCTTGAAAAGGCAATAGCAGAAAGTGCTAAAGCGCTTGCCAAAATACTGTCTGCAAAAGTGACTTCTAAGGAAAAACAAGAAGTAGCCTCTGAAGCATAGTTTACGGTATTGTTTTTAGGAAATGGATAATCGAGGTTTAAAACCACATTACTGAGGCGGGTGCTTTACAATTTGTTTGTATTAAACTTATGCTGACTTAACCTGATCAGGATAGTTTTGCGGCAAACCTATAAGTATGAATAAACACCTCTTATTTGCTAGCTTATTATGCCTTACCCAACTCGCCAGTGCACAGGAGATTGCAAAAGGAACCGTATTTAACGATCTGAATAAAAACGGCAAGTTAGACCGGAATGAAAAAGGCATCTCTGGTGTTGCTGTCAGTAATGGCCTGCAGGTCGTTGAAACTGATCAGCATGGAAAATATCAGTTGCCGGTTGGAAAAGACAACATCCTGTTTGTGAGTAAACCCGCTGGATACACCCTTCCGCTGGATGAGAAAAATCAGCCAAAATTTTACTACATACACAAACCGGAGGGCGCTCCAAAGCTTAAATACGCCGGTGTAGCAGCAACCGGAAAAATTCCTGCACAATTGGATTTTCCATTGCATGCGGCAAAGGTAGAAACAGCATTCACAGCCTTGGTCTTTGGCGACCCACAGGCTTATACCCTCGAAGAAATGGAGTATTTCAGAAAAGGTATTGTTGCAGAAGCTAAACTAAATAAAGAAGCTACTTTCGGGTTGAGCTTAGGCGACCTGGTTGGCGATGATCTAAGCCTGCACAAACCCTATATCAATGCCATCGCTGAACTCGGTTTACCTTGGTTTAACGTCATGGGCAATCATGATATGAACTACGACGTTACGACAGACTCCTTATCTGACGAAGGATTTGAAGCAGCATTCGGACCAAATAATTACTCCTTTAACTATGGGAATGCGCACTTTGTTGTGCTGGACGACATTCTATATCCAAACCCACGTACCGGTAAGGGATACCTCGGGGGCTTTCGTAAAGACCAGCTGGACTGGTTAGCGAACGACCTAAAACTGGTACCGAAAGACAAGCTGGTCGTTCTGGCATTCCACATTCCATTGTACCACGAGAATTCTGATGTATTTCGTAATGAAGACCGGCAGCGCCTGTTCGACCTGCTTCAACCTTTTCCAAATACACTTTCACTATCTGCACATACCCACTATCAGACACAGCTCTTCTACAAAGCTGAAGACGGATGGAAACAGGCTAATCCGCACCATGAGTATAATGTTGGCACCACATCGGGCGACTGGTACTCAGGCACGTTCAACAAGCAGGGCGTCCCGAGTTCTACCATGCGCGATGGTACCCCAAAAGGATACATGTATCTGAAGATTAAAGACAATAAGTACGCGTTTGATTATAAGGTAGCCGGTGAACTTCCCGATTACCAGATCAGGCTTTTCGGCACCTCTGTCGTAGCGAAGAAATATGTGACCCGTCACCCCTTATATGCCAATTTCTTCATTGGCGCTAAAGATGATCTTGTGGAATACCGAATTAATGGAGGTGAATGGAAAGCAATGAAATACACGACAGACATTGACCCGCATTATACCGATAACCTGTACCAGTATGACGGTGCAACAAGTTTACAAGAAGGCAGACGACCTTCGGACCCTGTAAAATCGAGTCACTTGTGGCGGGTAAACCTGCCCAAGCTGGATGTTGGCAGCCATACGGTGGAAGTACGTGCCACAGATATGTTTGGCCGGAAACACCATCAGCAAAAAACCATCCAGGTCCTGGAGAAATAATCGCACATTAAGAACCTAACGAAAAGGGCTCCGAATTCCGGAGCCCTTTTTGTTAGGTCTATTTTGCTACATGAACTGATCAACTTCCCGATACGCCTGAATAACCC
>Ga0265798_10009275_pt1 | contig 12348 bp, 11 predicted proteins | sample P3T30metagenome_FD_192430 | JGI IMG/M metagenome (GOLD analysis project Ga0265798, IMG submission 192430) | Plant litter microbial communities from East Loma Ridge, Irvine, California - P3 T30 | ecosystem: Environmental > Terrestrial > Plant litter > Unclassified | place: USA: California...
GTGCTGCGCTCGCCAACGCTACGATGTGGCTGGAAAGCTGGGGCATCAAGATGCCGTTCACGATGAAGCATCACGCCAACCACGAGAGCCTGTGGCGCAAGGATCAGGTCAAGCCGATCGACTATCCCAAGCCCGACGGCGTGCTCACCTTCGACCGGTTGTCCTCGGTGTTCCTGTCGAACACCAACCACGAGGAGGACCAGCCGGTCCACTTGACGTTGCGCGACCCGAACGTGCCGGTGGAATACGACCTGCCGATGTTCGACGAGCCGGCGCAACGCTATTGCCCGGCTGGCGTGTACGAGATCGTCGGCGAGGCGGAGGGCGATCCGAAGTTCGTCATCAACGCGCAGAACTGTGTCCACTGCAAGACCTGCGACATCAAGGACCCGACCCAGAACATCAACTGGGTGGTGCCGGAGGGCGGCGGCGGACCCAATTACCCGAACATGTGACGCGCGGCGGCAGGCGGAGCGACGCTCCGCCGCGCCCGTCCGGCCGGCGGCGCTTGAAGCATCGACCGCCCGCGCGGCTTCGCCACGACGCGTCCAACAGGCCGAGTAAACACCACGCAATGACCCAGACGATCACCGAACGCGCTCCCGCCAAGATCAACCTCGCGCTACACGTCCGTGCGCGGCGGACCGACGGCTACCACGCACTCGAAACACTGTTCGCCTTCCTCGAAGACGGCGACGAACTGCACTTCACCCCCGGCGCGGCGAGCTTCACCATCGAAGGCCCGTTTGCGGCCGCATTGTCCGGCGAAGGCGACAATCTCGTCCTGCGTGCGGCGCGCGGCTTCGCGGCAGCGTTCGGTGTGGCGGTCGATGGCGCCTGGGTGCTGGAGAAGAACCTCCCCGTCGCTTCCGGGATCGGCGGCGGTTCGGCGGACGCCGCTGCGGCGCTGCGCATTCTCGCACGGCGCCATGACGTCGCACGCGACGATCCGCGCCTGTTCGCGGTCGCCGATGCGCTTGGCTCGGACGTACCGGCCTGCCTGCTTGGCGAGCCCGCGCTCGGCACCGGGCGGGGCGAACAGCTCGATCCGCTCGGCCGGTTGGGCGGGGTACCCGTGCTGCTGGTCAATCCCGGCGTCGCGGTTTCGACCGGCCCGGTGTTCAAGGCGTGGGACGGCGTCGACCGTGGCGCGATCGTGAAAGGCGCGACGCTCGACCGAGCGCTGGCCGGTCGCAACGATCTGGAAGCACCGGCCCGCACGATCGCCCCGGCGATCGGTGCGGTGATCGACCTGTTGCGAGCCACTGCGCCGACGCTTGCCCGCATGTCCGGATCGGGCGCGACGTGCTTCGCCCTGTACGCACGCGACGATCAGCGCGCGGCAGCCGCCGATTGGGTTCGCGCGGCACAACCGGGCTGGTGGTGTCTCGAATCGCGACTGTCGTGACACGTTGCCGTCCCGAAATGACACGTAGGCTGTCCACTGCCGCGCGTTGCAGCTAGGAAAACGCACTTGGCACCGACCGTGCAAAGCGGCTGCTGAACGGGTCCGCCGCCCAGCGCGCCGCGCCCGCCGATGGTCCTCGGTTTAGCCCGAGCGCCATTCCGGTTGGAGGCGGCGGAAGCGATTTCGCCGCCTCTTCCGACACTCGTGAGCGAATGACCACGCAACAGACTTGCGCCCAAAGCCGGTTTGGCGACATAGGGCGCGCATTATGAGCAATGTTTTCGACAAATCCCGTCTGCCGAGTCGCCATGTCTCGGTCGGTCCCGAGCGCGCGCCGCACCGTAGCTATTATTACGCGATGGGTATCCCGGAGGAGGATATCGCCAAGCCCTTCGTGGCGTTGGCGAGCGCGGGCAACAATTCCGCACCTTGCAACACTACGCTGGACGGTCAGGCGGACGCCGCGCAGCGCGGCGTGATCGCAGGCGGCGGCATGCCGCGCCGGTTCAACACCATCACCGTCACCGACGGCATCGCGATGGGCCACCAAGGCATGAAATCCTCGTTGGTCAGCCGCGAGGTGATCGCCGATTCGGTCGAGCTATCGGTGCGCGGGCATTGCTATGACGCGCTGGTCGGCTTCGCGGGGTGCGACAAGTCGCTGCCCGGCATGATGATGGCGATGCTGCGCCTCAACGTGCCATCGATCTTCGTCTATGGTGGGTCGATCCTGCCAGGCCGCTTCCACGATCGAGACGTGACCGTGGTCGACGTGTTCGAGGCGGTCGGCAAATATGCCGCCGGTGCGTGTCCGCTGTCCGAGGTGCATGAGCTTGAAAAGGTCGCGTGTCCCGGGCACGGCGCTTGTGGCGGGCAGTTCACTGCCAATACCATGGCCTGCGTGGGCGAAGCGATCGGTTTGTCGTTGCCGAACAGTAACATGGTGCCCGCACCGTACACCACGCGTGAACAGATTGCGGTCGCGGCCGGCGCGCAGGTGATGGAACTGATCGCCCGCAACCTGCGTCCTCGCGACATCTGCACGCGTGAGGCGTTCATCAACGCCGCCCGGGTGGTGGCGGCGACCGGCGGATCGACCAACGCCGCGCTGCATCTGCCGGCGATGGCCAATGAAGCGGGCATCGATTTCGATCTGTTCGACGTGGCTGAGGCTTTCAAATCAACGCCTTATATCGCCGACCTGAAACCGGGCGGTAAGTACGTCGCGAAGGATATGTACGAAGCCGGCGGCGTCTACATGCTGATGAAGACGATGCTCGGCGGCGGCTTTCTCGATGGCAACTGCATGACCGTCACCGGCAAGACGCTCGGCGAGAACATCGATGAGGTGACGTGGAACCCCGACCAGAAGGTGATCTACGACATTGCCACCCCGATCACCGCGACCGGCGGTGTGGTCGGCCTGCGCGGCAGCCTCGCGCCTGACGGGGCGATCGTGAAGGTTGCGGGTATGCACCGGCTCGTGTTCGAAGGGCCGGCGCGCTGCTTCGATCGCGAAGAGGATGCCTTTGCCGCCGTCGAGGCGCGCGCGATCAACGAGGGCGAAGTGATTGTGATCCGCTACGAAGGGCCGAAGGGCGGCCCCGGCATGCGCGAGATGCTCTCCACCACCGCCGCGCTATATGGGCTTGGCATGGGCGAGAAGGTGGCGCTGATCACCGACGGTCGTTTTTCGGGTGGCACGCGCGGCTTCTGCATCGGCCACGTTGGACCGGAGGCGGCCGAGGGTGGCCCGATTGCCCTGGTCGAGGATGGCGACGCGATCCGCATTGACGCGGAGGTGGGCACGATCGACCTGCTCGTCGCCGATGATGTGCTCGCTGCGCGCAAAGCCGCGTGGGTCGCGCGGACCAACGATTATCAGGCGGGCGTGTTGTGGCGCTATGCGCGGAACGTCGGCCCGGCCTATAGGGGCGCGGTAACGCACCCTGGGGCAAAGGCCGAAACGCATGTTTATGCGGATATCTAGCGTATTGTTGCTGGCCACGGCGCTTGCGGCGTGCGGCGAACGGAATACCGACAATGAGATGCTCGCCACCGTCGAAGCGCAGCAACGCGCGGCGGCGGACGACGATGGGCTGATCGAGTGTGCCGCCAAGGGTGCGGGGGCGTTCACCCGCTCCTGCACGGTCGATCGCACGGAAAGTGACCAGGGGCTGGTGCTGACGCTCCGGCACAAGGATGGCGCGTTCCACCGGTTGCTGGTGACCAGGGATGGTCGCGGCGTGATCGCTGCCGACGGCGCCGAGCGGGCGGTGGTGACCGTGCTCGACGCCGGCCGGATCGAGGTCGCGCTTTCCGGTGATCGCTACCGGTTGCCGGCGACGGTAAAGGCCGCAGCCAAACCGTCATGATCCGACCCGAAGGCCAGCCGATACTCACCGCCGCCGCGATGCGCGCGGCCGAGAACCGCGCGATCGCTGCCGGCTCCAGCGTGCTCGATCTGATAGAACGCGCCGGTGCTGGCGCGGCGGAGGCGGTGCGCCGGCTCGCTGCGGGCGCCCCGGTGCTGGTGATCTGCGGCCCCGGCAAGAACGGTGGGGACGGCTATGTCGCCGCACGGGTTTTGAAGGAGGGCGGCGCGGACGTGCGCGTCGCCGCGCTAGCCGAACCGAAGACCGAAGCCGCGTCGCTGGCCCGTGCGCGCTGGGCAGGGCCGGTGGAGGCGTTCGCGGATTGTGCGCCGGCGCCGATCCTTGTCGACGCGCTGTTCGGCACCGGCTCGCGCGCGCTCGATGCCGCTGTCGGCGACCGCCTCGCCGCGCTGGTGAGCGCAGCCCAGCTTTCGTTCGCGGTCGATCTGCCAAGCGGCATCGATGGCGACCGTGGCGGTGATGCGGGCGCGCTCGATCTGGTCGGCTACGATCTGACCCTCGCACTGGGTGCGCTGAAGCCCGCGCATGTGCTTGAACCGACTGCGGAACATTGCGGTGCGCTGCGGGTCATCGAGATTGGTCTCGACCTGATGACGCAGCCGGCGCGGGAGGCGAGCCGTGACTGGACGATCGCACCGCCCTGGGTCGCGCCGCCCTATCGCTTCGATCACAAATACTCACGCGGGCTGGTGATCGTGCTCGGTGGCGCGATGTCGGGAGCGGCGGCGCTTGCGTCTGAGGCGGCTATGCACGCCGGCGCGGGTTACGTGATGCTGTTCGCGGACGAAGCCGCTGGCGATACCCCGCATGCACTGGTGGGGCGCCGCTGGTCCGCGGAGGCTTTCACCAATACGCTTGACGGCAAACGGCCGGACAAGACCGTGGTGGTCGTCGGGCCGGGGCTCGGCAAGGATGACGCGGCACAGGCGAAACTGACGGCAGCGCTTGGCGGCGCGCACAAGCTGGTGATCGACGGCGACGCATTGCACCTGCTCGACGATGCCGCGTTCACGCGGATCAAGGCGCGGAGCGGAACCGTGGTGCTCACGCCGCACGCGGGGGAGTTCAAGGCATTGTTCGGCGACTACACCGGCAGCAAGATCGAGGCTGCGCGCGACGCCGCTGTGCGTTCCGGGGCGGTGGTGGTGTTCAAGGGGTCGGACACGGTCGTCGCTTACCCGGATGGGCGCACGCGCGTTTCGCTCGGCGCGAGTGCGTGGCTGTCGACCGCCGGTACCGGCGACGTCCTCGCCGGCACGATTGCGACCATGCTCGTCGCGGACACGCCGTCGCCGGCGGAAGCGGGGGTGTGGATGCATGGCGAGGCCGCGCGACGGCTGGGTGGAGCGTTTATCGCCGATGATCTCGCGCGTGCTCTCGTCGCAGTACGGGCAACGCTATGACAGACACGATCGTGCGCGTTGCCGCGCGGGGGGACGGCGTGACCGCGAACGGCCGCCACGCCGCCTTCGCCGCACCGGGCGACATGGTGACCGAAGCTGGTGCGGTGATCCCCGGCCCGCATCATCAAGTGCCGCCGTGTCGCCACTTTCCGACGTGTGGCGGGTGTCAGCTCCAGCATCTTGACGACGCGGCTTATGCGCAGTTCGTGGTCGATCGCATCGCCGGGGCACTTGCCGCGCAAGGGCTGGAGGCACCGATCCGCGTGCCCTCTTTGTCGCCGCCGCGCACGCGTCGCCGTGCCGCGCTTCAGGCGGAGATGCGCGAGGGACGGGTGCGGATCGGCTTCAGCGAGAATGCCAGCCACGCCATCGTCGACCTGCTCGAATGCCATGTGCTGACCCCAAAATTGTTCGCGATTCTAGCGCCTTTGCGAAAATTGCTAGCAACGTGGCTGAAGAAGGGACGGCGTGCGCGGCTTCACCTGACCGAGGCGGATCAGGGCGTGGATCTGCTCATCGAGGGCATCGAAGCAGAGGGCCTTGCGGCGGCGGAGGCGATCACCGCTTTCGCGCAGGCAAATGGGGTGGCACGGCTATCGGTAAATTCCGGTCTGGGCCCGGAAACCCGGTGGGAGCCGGAGCCGGTGACCATCACGCTCGGCGGCGTGCCGGTGCCTATGCCACCCGCCGCCTTCCTGCAAGCGACGCGCGAGGGCGAAGCCGCGCTGGTCGCGGCGGTACGCGACGGCGCGGGCGGGGCGCGCACGGTTGCCGACCTGTTCGCGGGGCTGGGTACGTTCGCGCTATCGTTGCCCGGTAAGGTCTACGCCGGCGAGGCGGCCCGTGATGCGATCCTGTCGCTCAAGGCCGGTGCGGCGCGCGCCGGCCGCACTGTGTTCGCGGATCATCGCGACCTGTTTCGCCGTCCGCTCACCAGCGCCGAATGCGATCGATTCGACTGCGTGGTGCTCGATCCACCACGCGCTGGCGCGCACGAACAGTCGGTGCAGCTTGCGGAGTCCAAGGTGCGGGTCATCGTCTATGTCTCGTGCAATCCGAGCAGCTTCGCGCGGGATGCGGAGCTTCTGTGTAAAGCCGGCTACCGGATCGACTGGGTGCAGCCGGTCGGGCAATTCCGCTGGTCGACCCACGTCGAGATGGTGGTGCGGCTGAGCCGCTGACACCTGCGGTCAGGGATAATCCGCGCGCAGGAAGTACAGGCCGTCGGGCGGCGCATTAAAGCCGAGCGCGGTCCGGTCGCGCGCTTCGAGCGCCTCGCCCAAGTCATCGGGCGTCCATTTGCCCTGACCGACCAACGCCAGGCATCCGACCATCGAGCGGACCTGATGGTGCAGGAACGATCGTGCCGATGCCGATACGACGATGCGGTCGCCGCTTGCGTTCACCTCCAGCCGGTTGAGCGTGCGTACCGGGCTGTCGGCCTGGCAATGCGCCGAGCGGAAGGTGGTGAAGTCGTGCCGGCCGACCAGCCGCCGCGCGCCATCCGCCATCGCAGCCACGTCGAGGGGTTGCGGCACGCGCCATGCCAGTCCGGTTTCGAACGTCAACGGCGCGCGGCGGGTGACGATGCGGTAAGCGTAGTGCCGTGCGATGCAGGAGAAGCGCGCGTGCCAGTCGTCGGGCACCGCATCGCAGGTGAGGATGGCGACCGGATGCGGCCGCAGCTTGGCGTTGAGCGCCTCCATCAGGCGAAACGGCGCAATCTCGCGTGCGATTTCGACGTGCGCACGCATGCCGGTCGCGTGGACGCCAGCATCGGTGCGGCCGGCCGCCTGAACGCTGACCGTCTCGCCGGTGATGTCGCGTGCGGCGGTCTCGATCGCTTCCTGCACGCTCGGCCCATGCGTCTGACGTTGCCAGCCCATGAACGGGCGACCGTCATATTCTACGGTAAGCGCGAATCGCGTCACAGCCGGGTGCTCGGCGGGATCGGGAAACCGCGCAGCAGTTCGCTGGCGGTCATGGCGCCGCGCCCGGCACGCTGGAGCAACGTCGGCCGGATCGCTCCGCTGCCGCATGCGACCGTGAGGTGGTCGTCCGTCACTACGCCAGCCTCCCCCGAGGCGGAGACCGATATGGCGGCGAGGATTTTCACCCGTTCCCCGGCAATCTCGAAGAACGCACCCGGCACCGGGTTGAACGCGCGCACCTGCCGCTCGACCTGTTCGGCGGGCTGCGACCAGTCGATGCGCGCCTCGGCCTTGTCGATCTTGGCGGCATAGGTGATGCCGTCCTCCGGCTGCGCGATCGGCGGGTGGCCGTCGAGATCGCCCAGCGCCGCCACCATCAGCCGTGCGCCCATCGCGCTGAGTTCCTCGGTGAGCGCGCCGGCGGTCTTTCCGTCGATCGTCGTACGCCCCTCCAGCCGCACCGGTCCCGTGTCCAGGCCAGCTTCCATCTGCATGATGCCGACGCCGGTTTCGGCATCACCGGCGAGGATCGCGCGCTGAATCGGGGCCGCACCTCGCCAGCGCGGCAGCAGCGAGGCATGGACATTGAGGCAGCCGAGGCGCGGCGCGTCCAGCACCGCACGCGGCAGGATCAGGCCGTAGGCCGCGACGACCGCCACGTCCGCATCCAGCGCCGCGAAGGCTGCCTGCGCCTCGGCATCGCGCAGGGAAACCGGCGTGCGCACTTCAATCCCCATCGCCTCCGCCGCGAGGGCGACCGGCGTCAGAGAAAGCGCCTTGCCGCGACCGGCGCGGCGCGGCGGCTGGCTGTAGGTGGCAACGATCTCGTGGCCGGCATCGACCAGCGCGCGCAGCACCGGCACCGAGAATTCGGGCGTTCCCATGAAAATGATCCGCATGGGCGATGCTCTGGCCGCTTGTCGGGGGGCACTGCAACCCCCTATCTGTTCCGCAATGGCCTCTCCTGAAATCGACGCGCTCACGCAGGCGCTTTCCCGGCTGCCGGGGCTTGGCCCGCGCTCGGCGCGGCGGGCCGTGTTGCATCTGCTGAAAAAACGCGAGGGCGCGCTCGGCCCGCTGCTCGCCGCCTTGACGGCAGTGGAGGCGCGGCTGACCGACTGCCACCTGTGCGGCAATGTCGATACGACCGACCCGTGCGCGATCTGCGCCGATCCCCGCCGCGATGCGCGTGCGCTGTGCGTGGTCGAGGAGGTGGCGGACCTGTGGGCGCTCGACCGCTCACGGCTGTTCCCGGGGCGGTTCCATGTGCTTGGCGGCCGATTGTCGGCGCTGGAGGGGGTGCGACCGGAGGATCTCAACATCGACGGCCTCGTTCGCAGGATCGAGGCAGGTGGCATCGACGAGGTGGTGCTGGCAATGAATGCGACGCTGGAGGGGCAGACCACCGCGCACTACATTGCCGAGCGGATCGAGCGCTTCCCCGTGCGGGTGACGCAGCTTGCTCACGGCCTGCCTGTCGGTGGCGAACTCGACTATCTTGACGAGGGCACGCTGGCGCAGGCGCTGCGTGCGCGGCGGCCGGTCGCGTAAGCCACCCGGCTTGACGAACGCGCGGGCGGTTCCTAGCTGCCCTGCATGGCCATTATGGAAATTCTCGAGGTTCCAGACCCTCGTCTGAAGAAGATCGCAAAGCCCGTCGAGACGATCGACGATGGTGTGCGCAAGATCGTGTCCGACATGTTCGACACGATGTACGACGCGCGCGGCATCGGCCTCGCCTCGATCCAGGTCGGCGTCGAGCAGGCGATTGTGGTGATCGACCTTCAGGAAGACGAGCCGCCACTGGAAGAGGGCGGCGAGCCGCGCCCCGCCCGCCAGCCGCGCGTGTTCATCAACCCCGAGATCTTGTGGCAGAGCGAAGAGCTCAACACCTATGCCGAAGGGTGCCTGTCGATCCCGGAGAACTATGCCGATGTCGAGCGGCCGGCGCGGTGCCGGTTGAAGTGGCTCGACCTCGACAGCGTTGCGCATGAGGAGGAGTTCGACGGGTTGATGTCGACCTGTGTGCAGCATGAGCTGGACCACCTCGCCGGCATCGTGTTCATCGATCACGTGTCGCGGCTCAAGCGCGACATGATCCTCAAGAAGCTCGCCAAGGCGCGCAAGGCCGCGTGATCGCGCGGGTGCGCGGGGCGACCTGACCAACGGTCCGTCGCAGCGCGGTTGATCCCTGCGCCGTGCGGCGGTAGGTTCGCCGTTCGTTCCGGGGGAGCAAGCGGTTGGACCTGATGTTCGGTATCGTGGTAATTTTGGCGCTACTGATCGGCGTCGCGCTGGGCTGGTGGCTCGGGCAGCGCGGTGTCGCGGCGATGCAGGCCGAGCGCGACACGCGCGAGGCTGATTTCAAGCGCGCTATCGTCGATCTTGCCGGCGCCGAGGAGCGCGCGCGCGCGGCCTTTGGTCTGCGCGAGGAACTTGCCGAGGTACGGGCTGATCTGTCGGAAATTCGTGAAGACCGCGATCGCGCGCGGCTCGAGAACACCGCGCTGAAAACCCACGCCGCGTCATTTGAACATCGTTTGTCCGAGCGGATCGCCGAGGAGGAAACCCGGCTCAAGATGGCGACCGACGCGCACGAGGCGCGCGAACGTGCCCTGCGTGAAGCATTCCAGGCGCGCGAGCAGACCAGCACCGAAACCTACGAGGCGCGGATCGCCGGTCTGCTCCATGCCAAGGATTTGCTCGCGACCCAGTTCGCGGAGGTGTCGAACAAGCTGCTGGTGGAGGCGCAGGAAAACTTCCTCAAGCGCGCCGACGAGCGCTTCCGCCAGTCTGAGGAAACGGCGGGGCAGAATCTCAAGTCGATGCTCCAGCCGGTCAGCGATCGCCTGCTCCGCTACGAGGAAACGGTCGGCAAGATCGAGGCGGAGCGGGTTAGCGCGTTCGATCAGCTGAAGGGGCAACTCGAAGGCTTGCGCGTCGGCCAGGAGAAGGTGTCGAGCGAGGCGGCCAAGCTGGTCAATTCGCTGCGCAACGCGCCAAAATCGCGTGGCCGCTGGGGTGAGCAGCAGCTGAAGAACGTGCTGGAAACCTGCGGTCTGTCCGAACACACGGATTTCCAGACCGAGGTCAGCATCGCCGGTGGTGACGAGGGCGGGCGATTGCGTCCGGACGCGATCGTCAAGGTGCCGGGCGGGCGCAGTCTGGTGATCGACGCCAAGGTGTCGCTCAACGCCTATCAGGACGCGTTCGGCGCGGTGGACGAGGCGGAGCGCAAGACCGGGCTTGCCGCACATGCCGCCTCGATGCGGGCGCATGTCAACGGGCTTGGCAACAAGGCGTATTGGAACCAGTTTGCCGATGCGCCCGATTACGTCATCATGTTCGTGCCGGGCGAGCATTTCCTGTCCGCCGCGCTCGAATATGATCCGACACTGTGGGACTTCGCGTTCGACAAGCGCGTGCTGCTGGCAACGCCGACCAACCTGATCGCCATCGCGCGGACAGTCGATGCGGTATGGCGGCAGGAGAAGATGGCCAAGCAGGCGCACGAAATCGGGGCGCTCGGCAAGGAACTCTACGAAAGGCTCGCCAAGGCGGCGGGCGATCTGCGCAAGGTTGGCGGGGGACTCACATCGGCCGTCAACAACTACAACACGTTCGTCAGCAGCTTCGAGAGCCGCGCGCTGGTGACCGCGCGGAAATTCCGCGATCTCAACATCGACACCGGCGCAAAGGAGATCGACGAGGTTCAGCCGGTCGAGGCGCTGGCGCGTTACGGCGATGCGACCCCCGCGCTGGCCGCGCCCGAGCCTGCCGAGATGAACGAGGCCGCCGGGTAGGGGGGGGCGCCCGACCACAGGTCGCATGGTAACACCTCTTCGCTTCCGCATTGCGGCGACGGGACAGGCAGGGCTACCGTCGGGAGGTGTCCGCGATCCACCCGCTCGATCATGCCGTCTGGTCCGCACTCACCGGGCGGCAAGCCGCATACGCGATCATCCAGGGCGGCGCCCGCCGGTATGATCCGGCCTATGGCGTCTTCGCCGCTGTCGAGAACCGGTCTGCACAGTGCCTGGCCGATCTCGCGCTGCTGGTGGCGTCGCGGGGTGACGTTGCGGTGCTGGAGGCCGGGCCGGCGGCGATCGTGCCAGGACTGAGGGCGGTGTCCGAAGATGCCGGCGTGCAGATGGTCGCAACCCGTATCGGGAGCGCTTCGCCCGCAGCCTTCGATATCGCGCCGCTCGAAGACGCAGATGGCGCGGCGATGCTCGCGCTCGCGGCGCTCACCCAGTCCGGGCCGTTCTTCGAACGCACGCATCAGCTTGGCGATTTCGTCGGCGTGAAGGTGGACGGCCACCTCGTCGCGATGGCGGGTGAGCGGATGAAGCCGGACGGCTTCACCGAAGCAAGCGGCGTCTGCACGCATCCTGATTACCGTGGGCGCGGGCTGGCCGCCGCGTTGCTGCGTCACGTTTCCGAACGCATCCTCGACCGCGGCGAGACCCCGTTCCTGCATGCCTATGCCAGCAATCACGGCGCGATCGCGCTTTACGAACGGCTCGGCTACGTCCTGCGCCGCAACGTCGTGATGACGCGACTGACCGCAGGCTAGCGGGCGAGGCTTACCCCGCCGCCTTCGCCAGCCCCTTCGCCAGTTGCAGCGCGCCGTTGAGCCGCGCCTTCGGGTCCCCCCACGCGCGCGCCACCACCAGCTTGCTGTCCGGGCGCAGCTTGGCCACGTCGCCGACGCGCTTGAGCCACGCGAGCAGGCCGTCGATGTTGGGCGGCTTGTCGTCGTGGAACGACACCAAGGCACCGCGCGGGCCGACGTCGATCTTCGCGACGCAGGCCTTCTTGGCGTGAAGCTTGATCTCGATGATGCGGATCAGGTTCTCGGTCGGGTCGGGCAGCGGCCCGAACCGGTCGATCAGTTCGGCGGCGAAGGCATCCACCTCGATCGCGTCTTCCAGATCGTTGAGGCGGCGGTACAGCCCCATGCGCAGATCGAGATCGGGCACGTAATCCTCGGGGATGAGGATCGGCGCATCGACGGTGATCTGCGGCGAGAAGTCCTTCGGCTGGATGCGCATGCCGCCGGCCTTGGCTTCCATGATCGCCTCCTCCAGCATCGACTGGTAGAGTTCGTAGCCGACTTCCTTGATATGCCCGGACTGTTCGTCGCCGAGCAGGTTGCCGGCGCCGCGAATGTCGAGGTCATGTGCGGCAAGCTGGAAGCCGGCACCAAG
>Ga0265798_10009276_pt1 | contig 12346 bp, 4 predicted proteins | sample P3T30metagenome_FD_192430 | JGI IMG/M metagenome (GOLD analysis project Ga0265798, IMG submission 192430) | Plant litter microbial communities from East Loma Ridge, Irvine, California - P3 T30 | ecosystem: Environmental > Terrestrial > Plant litter > Unclassified | place: USA: California...
CCTTGGCGTGCATGCCAAGTATCACGGCCTCAATATCGGGCGTAATCCTTTCAGGGAACCATCCCAGCTCATCCGGAAGCAGGCCTTTATTAGCAAGGCGTGTGCGGCTCGGCTCAAAAATAGCGTCGTCGCTGCCCGTTACGTTATATCCTTTATCATGAAGGGCCAGGGCCAGGTTGTGCATGGCGGCTCCGCCTATAGCTATAAAATGTGTGCGCATTTATATGGAGTTTCGTGTTTTTTTGATTAGCCCAAATGTACCAAATAGATTTTAAAAAAGTATATTTGGCGCAAACAACTCCTCTATGCAATTAAAATTAGCACTATTATTTACATTTTTAGGCGGTGCTATACTTTCAGCACAGGATAAAACAATTAATACCTTTAAAGAAGTATTAATTGATGGATATAATAGTGCGGGCATTTTCACTCCGATAACAATTATTGACGGAAATACCGGTGCTAAAAAGTATCTTTTAAGCAATACTGAAGCTTTGTACTATGCCACTGAAATAGAATATAATATTTTAGATATAGATAGCTTATATGCAATTATCAGCAAAAATGCCGATAACCAGCAGTATGAATTTAAAAAACCTGAAGCACTTGAAAGTTTTAGTCTTTCTATACCTGCTATTGACCCAAACGTAATTGCAGGTATAGACAAAGTAATTGCAGAAAAACATATAATTGAAGGCCTTAAATTACTTTACGAACAAAGAAAGAAAAACAGGTTATTGCTTGAAGAGATATATCCCAAATTATATATAATTCGCGATAGCCTGAAAGCTGCAAGGCCGGATTTCTCAGAAAAGGAAATCAAGCTTGTTAATTATCTTACCACTTGGTATGATTATGACGAAGATTTAGAAAACATGGGTAACATTCGCCGTTTTGAAACTGCTAAAGAAGTTTTTAACTTGTGGAAAAAAAGTACAAAACAGTATAGTAAAAAAATGGAGGCTGCTTATAAAATAGAAGAAAAACTAGAGCGCAAGTATGTAACGAAATATTTAGACAAATACCACAGTAACTACATTGTGGCCCTATTTAAATATGGAGCCATTTTTAGCTGGGACGATGTGGGCGGCACAATAAATTTTTCGGGGATTATTGATTGAACCAACCCGCCCCACCGCGGGGTTTTAATACCCTTCCAACTTTCAAACTCCCACAACTTTCAAACTTTCTACTCCTCACCCAACCTTCCGCACAAAAAAATAACTCTATACATAAGCAGGCTGTGGGCGTAAGCAAAAAAACAGTAATTTAACCCATAATTGTTCCGGTTTTAAAGTTCGGCGTTTTGGGTTAACTCCCCACCCCAAACTTTGAACCCCAAACTTTGAATACCCAACCAATAACCTTACTAATGAAACACCTTATCCTCACCATTATCCTGTTCTTTACCCTTTGTGCTACTGCTCAGGACTATAAAAAACAGTGGGACAACGTAACCACCCTCGAATCTGTAGGCGAATTTAAAAAAGCCGCCCTGGCTACCGATGCCGTATATGCCCTGGCAAAAAAAAACAAAAACGAGCCGCAGCTTTTAAAAGCGTTCTTTTTCAAGTCTAAATACCTGCAAATGCTGGAGCCCGATGCCCAGGTGCTCATTATTGCCAACCTGCAGGACGAAATAAAAACCGCCACACCTGCCACAAAAGCCATCATGGAAAGCCTGCAGGCACAAATGCTGCAAACCATATACAGCCGCAATAGCTATACTATAAACAGGCGTACTGATGTGGCCGGCCCAACCCCAAAAAACATCAACGAATGGAGCGGAAATAACTTTAACAACGCTGTTGAGGGCGCCTACCGGCGCAGCATTGCTAACCGCGAGGTGCTCTATAACACTCCGTTGTCTAAATATGATGACATAGTAGAGTTTGCCCCGGTACTGGCAAAAACCAACCGCTCCGTGTACGATTTTCTGCTGTCCACCTACCTCGATTATGAGCGTACCGCGCCTAACCATAAGCCTGCGGGCATTGCCGCGGCAAACTACCCGTATATCTTTGGCAATGAAGCCGCATTTCAAAAGGCGGTAGTAACCGATAGCATAGCTGGCGCCGGGGGCGGCATGGGGCTTAAGCTATGCCAGGAAGCGGAGGCTTTTTATACAGCAAAAAAAGACACCTATGCACTGCAGCGCGCCGTTTTAAGGCGTTTAGAATATGCCTATCAGGAAATCTTGTGGGATGATAAAAATGAAGCCTACATCAAAATACTGGGGCAGCTGGCCACAGCGTGGGGCGACAGCCCCTTTGCCTATCGTGCCCTTATGAGGCAGGCACAACTGTATAACAACACCGCGCACAAAAAAGACCACCCTGATTATAAAGATAAGGCGCTGGCGTTGTGCAACCTTCTCCTGGCTAACAAAAACAAACATGATGTTGCCTTTGAGGCAGAAAACCTTAAAGGCAGCATTACTAACGTAGAGGTTACCCTTACTACAGAAAAGTTTGTGGTGCCCGGCAAGCCATCGCTGGCGCAAATAGCCTTTAAAAACCCCGGTGCAGTTACCGTTTCATTTTACAGGTCGGCCCAGCAGCTGCCACGCAAGCCGCAAAACCAGTACCGCACCTACATACCTGAATTTAGGGACAGCCTGCTTAAAACAAAACCCGTAATTACAAAAACCTATACGCTGCCCAATGCCGGCGGCCATTTTAACTATACTACAGAGGTTATGCTTCCGGCGCTGCCAAAGGGTGTATATGTAGTAGCCATATGTCCGGTTGCTGACAGCCTTAACCCTAACGACTGTGGTTTTACCACCATGCAGGTGGCCCAGGTGGCCGTGGCGCAGCAAAAAGGCAGGAATATAACCAACTATTATATTACCGATACCGAAACCGGTCAGCCCGTTAAAGGTGTAAAGGCTACCACGGCTAAAGGCACATACGCATCAAATAATGAGGGCAGGGTAAGCATACCGCATGTTGAAAAAACAACAAAAAATGAGGAGGCCTACATAGCGGTACAATTTACGCACCAGGGCGATACGCTCAACTCTAATTACTATAACTATGTTTATGATGAGCCAGACGAAACCGAGGCGCAGGTAAACGTACAGGTCTATTTTGACAGGGCCATTTACCGCCCGGGGCAAAAAGTGTTCTTTAAAGGCATTGCCACCACCAACAAAATGGGAACATTTAAGGTGGTGCCTAACGTATATTTTTCAGTGTATGCCGATGATGCCAGCGGAAAAGAGTTTAAAGAATATCGCTTAAAAACCAATGAATTCGGGTCGTTTACAGGCGAGATAGACCTGCCCAAAACCGGCATGACCGGCACCTTTACCCTGCGTGTGGAAGCAGACGATGATGAAGAGGCAGACCCCGCATACGACCATAAAAATAACAAGCATCCATTTTGGGATAACGTAGATTTTTATCATCAGGAGTATACCTTTAAGGTAGAAGAGTATAAAAGGCCCACGTTTGATATCACCTTTAATCCTGTTACAAAGGCTTATGTACTTAACGACAGCATTACCGTCACGGGTCAGGCAAAATCCTTCAGCGGCGCGGCGGTGGCAGGGGCTATAGTTGAATACACCATTCGCCGCGAAGAAAACTACGGCTATAAGCATTATTACGATTTTGACGAGGAAGAGGGTGACCTAATCGATACGGATGAAACAACAACCGATGCCGAAGGTAATTTTACGATACGCTTTAAGGCCGAAGCCAGCGGTTACAAAACCTTAAACGACCATGATTTTACCATATATGCCGAAGTTACCGATATTAACGGCGAAACCCATACCGAAACCTTTACCGTTACCGCAGGCACGCACCTGCTCTACCCCGATGTGCAAACGGCAAAAAGTGCCGATGCTTTAAAAGGCACGCAGATAACGTTTAACGTAGCAAACGTAAATGCTCAGCCCATGCCGGCGCAGGGTGTGCTTAAAATATACAAAACACCGCCTGACAAGCGCGTACTGGGCAGTCGCCCGTGGCCGGCGCCCGAGCTGCAAACCATACCCGAAGATGCTTTTGTAAAAGCCTTTCCGCATACGCCTTATGGCAACGAGGCCGATAATAAAAGACAGCCCGGTGCAAAACCCTATTTTGAGCAGCAGGTAAACACTGGCAAACAAAAAATCCTTACGCTTAACAACACTAAAGATTGGCCTTCCGGCGAATATGAGGTAGAGTTTATTGTTACAGATTCGCTGGGCCATGAAGAAAAAGCTACGGCTACTTTTATGCTGGAGCGCAAATCAGACACATACCTGCCCGATAATAACCTGTATACATTTAAAGTCATCAACCAAAATACGGCTAAAGACGGCTTTGTAAAGGTAGAGGTGCGCACCGCACTGCCGGTTATTTACGGCAAGCTGGTAGCGGCTACCAATAACAAGCTGATTTATGATAAGCCCATAGTAGTTAAAAATGGGCGCGCCGTTGTTAAGGTACCCATTCCTAAAAATACTACGGGCCTAATGGCGGTGCGGTTCGATTTTATCTGGAATAAGAAACTCTATGATACCGACCTACATGTAGCGGTTACTCTCGATCCTGACCCGATGGATATAGAAATGGAAGCTACCACCTCAAAACTGGCTCCGGGAGCCGAACAAACCTGGAAGTTTACCATTAAAAATGGCAAAAAGCGCGAAGCCGAAGTGTTGGCGGGCATGTATGATGCGGCGCTTGACCAGTTTACCACTAAAGAGTGGAACATGCTGTCCGCTTACGATAACTCTGATTATTATTACTATTACAACGCGGCACCCGCCACCGACCTTGAAACCTACGGTACCGGCAACGGCAGGTTCAACAATTTTATACCTTACCGCGAAACAAATATCTCAAAAGGCGACAGCTTTTATATGTATGGGTTTGATATTATTAAAAGCAGTAATATTTATGTAAACTATCTGCCAAGATTCCAGGTAAAGCAGCCCGGCGATACAGCCGTATCAGGTGTAGTATCTGATATAACAGGGCCATTGCCCGGCGCAACAGTGGTTATATCCGGCACGGGCGAAGGAACCATAACAGATATTGAAGGCCAGTATACCATCTATGTAGCAAAAGGCGAAGAGATAACATTTAGCTACATTGGCTATAAAACCGTAAAAAAAACACCAACTTCAGCAACAGTTAATATAACTTTTGATGAGGAGCAAATAGAGGCTGTAATCATAGACATATACCGCACCCAAACCAGGGCCATGAATGCCACGGCGGTTACTACCATAACATCTCAAACCATTGAAGGCAGGCCAAATGCAAGTTATATTCAAACCTTACAGGGCCAGGTACCGGGATTAAACATCAGTACCGAAGGATATGAAAACGTAATGGTAGGAATGGATTATAAATTGGCAGATTCTACATCGGTAAAGTATTACGCCTATGCCCCTGCATTAAATAAAGAGGGTACCTATGACTCTTATGACAACGCTAACTACTGGGCGCTGGGCAACGGCGCTACCGATGGCGATGTATCCATCCGCGGGGCAGCGGTTATAAACGGTAAGGCGAATGCCTTGTTCATCATAGACGGCGTGCCCGTGGGCGAACAGGATTATAAACAACTTAAGGCGCGCGACATACTGAGTTTTACTGTACTTAGCAAACCTGACGATATTGCCCCTTATGGCGACCGTGGCAAAAACGGCGTGGTGCTCATCATTACCCAGCAGGGCATGGCCGGGCTGCAGCAGGTGCAGGCCCGTAAAAACTTTAACGAAACAGCCTTCTTTTTGCCGCAGCTGCATACCGATAAAAAAGGCAACATCAGCTTTACCTTTACCTCCCCGGAGGCGCTTACCGAATGGAAGCTGCGCCTTTTGTCTCACAACAAGCAGGCGGTATCGGGCTATTTCGAAAAGAAATTCTTTACCCAAAAAGACCTTATGGTGGTGCCTAACATGCCGCGTTTCCTGCGTGAAACCGATACCATTACCATCTCGGCTAAAATTACAAACATGACGGCAGAGCAAAAAACCGGCAATGCCCTGCTGCAGCTATTTGATGCTGTAACCTTAGCACCGGTTGACGTGCAAATGGGCAATACTGCCAGTGCAAAACCATTTACAATTACCGCGAATGGCAATACCACCGTAACGTGGACCATTGCAGTACCTACCGGCCTTCAGGGTGTACAGTATAAAGTTTTGGCCAAAGCCGGAAATTTTACCGACGGCGAAGAAAACATACTGCCCGTGCTAACCAACAGCATGCTGGTTACCGAAAGCCTGCCGCTGTGGGTGCGCGAAAACAGTACCAAAACTTACACTTTCGACAATTTTAAAAACAACACCTCCACTACCCTGCGCCACCAGTCGGTAACTTTAGAATATACCAGCAACCCGGCATGGCTGGCCCTCAAGGCGCTGCCTTACCTTATGGAGTTTGAGCACGAATGTGCAGAGCAGGTGTTCTCGCGTTTTTATGCCAACAGTATTGCCACACATATTATTGACACCAACCCCAAAATTGCCGAAGTGTTTGCCGCATGGCGCAAAAATGATGAACCCTCAAGGCTGGAGCAGAACGAGGAACTGAAGTCGGTTATTTTAGCCGAAACCCCATGGCTGCTGGACAACCAGAGCGAGGAAGAACAAAAAAACCGTCTGGCGCTGCTGTTTGACCTCAATAAAATGAAAACAGGGCTCGATGCAAACTTTAAAAAGTTACAGGACAAGCAAATGCTTTCGGGAGGGTTTCCGTGGTTTGAGGGCTCACCCGAAAATGAATACATTACCCGCCATATTGTGGCTGGTTTTGGGCACCTCAGCAAGCTTGGCATCCTTGACAGGAATGACAGCCTTCGCGTAGCAGGCATCACCCAAAAAGCGGTGCCTTACATCGATAATCTCTTCTTGTCGCGCCACACGGAGGCTAAAAAACTACGCGGCAGCAAAGACAATTTCAGGATGCCTTATCCCTATTCTGATCTGCATTACCTCTATACCCGCAGCTTTTACCTGAAGCAATTCCCTATGGGAGATTCACTTTCGGCCGCCATCAAGCCATACCTAAAAGACATTAAGCAAAAATGGACCGACTATACACTGTACGAAAAAGGCCTTGCCGCACTCGTGCTTAACCGATATGGCGAAGTGGCTACGGCACAAAAGGTGCTGACATACCTTAAAGGGTCTTCTGCTAATAATGAGGAGGTGGGCATGCACTGGCTGGACAACAAAGCCGGATGGTGGTGGTACCAGGCCCCTATTGAAACCCAGGCACTGCTTATTGAGGCTTTCGCCGAAGTGGGCAACGATACTAAAAGCGTTGATGCCATGAAGGTGTGGCTGATAAAGCAGAAACAAAATAAGAACTGGCCTACCACAAAAGCCACTACCGAGGCGGTATATGCTCTATTGATGCAGGGCACCGACTGGCTAAGCGTTCAGGGCGGCACTACCTTTACACTGGGCAACAAAGCGGTGCTCGACAAAAAAATGGCCGAAGCCCAGAAAGAAGCAGGCACCGGTTACATAAAACTGCAATGGAAACCCGAAGAAATATCTAAAGATATGGCTACCCTTACCGTAGAAAATAAAAGTGCCGTGCCGGGTTACGGAGGGTTTTACTGGCAATATTTTGAAAACCTCGACAAGATTAAGCCGGCTCAGGAAGGCCTGATGAATATTAAAAAAGAGCTGTACCGCAAAAACACCGCCGCCGAAAATACCACGCTCGAACCCATAACCGAAAAAACACCGCTCAAGGTGGGCGACCTCGTCACCGTGCTCCTGGTGCTTACCATTAAAGAAGATGTAGAATACGTACACCTTAAAGACATGCGCGCAGCTGCCTTTGAGCCCGTAGATGTACTGAGCGGCTACCATTATAAAGACGGCCTGGGCTACTACCAAAGCACCCGCGACGCCGCCACCAACTTCTTTTTCAGCTATATAAACCGGGGCACTTATGTGCTGGAATATGATGTGCGCGTTAATAACGCCGGTCAATTCAGCAATGGCATTACCACCATTCAAAGCATGTATGCACCAGAGTTCAGCGGGCACTCGCAGGGGGTAAGGGTAAGGACGGAGTAGAGGATTTCAGAAGGTAGATTTTAGAATTCAGATTGAACTTCACTCGGTAGATAGCAGGTTTCTGATAACAGATGGAGCACTGTGTCATTTCGACAGGAGGGAGAAATCTCAATACAATTAAATTTAAATATATGTTTGGACTGTTTAAACTCCGCAAAAACACCTTGTCAGAAATTGAACTGGTATCAGCAATGCTTACATCACTTCCTGAGGAATATGCCATTTATTTGCTACAAATAAAAGAGGGGCTGATAAATCGTATTCATCATAATGCAAGTGATATTCCTAATTATCATTCCTTTAGATTTAATGGAAATGTAATAGCAAAATTTGAAGACAGGAAAGGAAGAAACTTTAAAGTGTCAAACATTAAGGTAAGGGATAGTGTGTCAGGACAATTTATGCTTTATTCCCTGTATTTTAGTTATGGGGTTATCAATGGATATTCTGTAGACAGTGCCCCAAAAAAAAGTACGCCCGACCTCAAGTCTATTGAAACTACTGATTTTAAGAAATCATATTTTGAAAATCCTGACTATAAAAAAATTGAGGCTTTGCTTACTGAAGAAGAAAAACGTTTAATTAATGAGAGCGATGTATATGCCGTGCCTTTATCTGGAATTACACTGTATACTGTACAACTGTTAGAAAATGGCGATTTTATTGGCATCACTGCCGATAACATGGCGTATATAGCAACACATGACCCTTTAGAACTAAATGAAATTGAAAGGCCCCAGTTAAAAAATTACCTGGAACAATAAGAAACCCCGCCGCGAATTACTCACGGCGGGGTTTTTATTTGAGTGAAGCTTATTCTAATTTCTGAAATCTGAATTCTAAAATCTATTCAGAAATCGTCATTTCGTCAACAATGTGCTTGGCACCGCTAAACTTGTCAATAATCCATAGCACATAACGTATATCTACGCTAATGGTACGTTGCAGATCTTTATCAAAAATAACGTCGCCGGCCATGGCCTCAATGTTACCGTCAAAAGCAATACCTATAAGCTCACCTTTGCCGTTAAGCACCGGCGAACCCGAGTTACCACCGGTAATATCATTATCCGTCAGGAAGTTAACCGGCATGTAGCCTTTCTTATCGGCATAACGGCCGTAGTCTTTCTTCTCATACATCTCAATAATCTTTTTAGGAAGGTCAAACTCAGCATCGTTAGGTTTATATTTTTTAACCTCGCCCTCAAGGGTAGTGTAATAGTTTTGTTTGGCATCATTACGCTTATCTTTAGGTAAAGAACGCACTTTACCGTAGGTAAGGCGCAGCGTACTGTTAGCATCCGGGTAGTATTTAGCATCCGGGTTCATTTGGCGCATGCCCTCAACAAGCAGGCGGAAAGCTTTGCTATATTCGGCATCAAGTTTGTTTTGCTCATCAGTCTTAGCCCTGTACTTGTTCATAAGCTCCTGAGACAATTTCAGTATCGGGTCAGCTTTTAGTACATTGGCATCCGGGTTTTTTATAAAGGCAACCAGTTTTTCTTTGCTACCAAAAATACTGCCTTCAAAAATTTCGTTTACAAACTTGGTATATTCATAATTGCTGGCGTTACCTATCTCAACTACGTAAGGGGCAACCGGATAAGGCGCAGACTTTGTAGCATACAGGCGCAACTGTGCTGCAAGAACATCTTTTTCTACCGCAATGCTCATGTTGTTATACGTTTCTTCAACAAAGGCAATAAGATCCGGCCTAAGTTTTTCGCGCTGCTCTGCATTGGCATTTAAAAGCGCCTCAAGGCCGCGGGCCATGCTTACCGGCATATTGCTAAACGTGCACGTACGCAACAGGCCTGTAAGGTAGTTGTCATGGCGTGCTTTGTCGTTAGTTTTGCTGTAGTAGTTGTTTATCGTAGCAACAACAGTACCATACTTCGCCTTATTTTCGGGCTTATTAGCCCACACATTAAATTTGGCTTCACCTTCCGCTTTAGATATGGCAGTTTTGTGCTTGCTTAGTGCATCTATCATGCCCTGGCGGTTTTTCCAGTAGTTAGCCACCTGTGCATATTTACTGGCATAATCAAGACGCACCTTCGGGTCTTTATCCATGTAAATTTTCATCCTGTCCATGCCCAGTTTGCTGGCTTCAACCCATGCCGGGTAGGCAAACTTCACGTTTTGCTCTATACCCCCGCTTGGCATCCAGCGGTTGGTACGGCCCGGATAGCCTAATATCATCGCAAAATCATCTTCTTTAATACCTTTAAGGCTCACAGTAAGGTGTTGCTTAGGGTTAAGCGGCACGTTATCCGCAGAATATTCAGCAGGGTTACCCTCTTTATCGGCATATATACGGAACATAGAAAAGTCTCCTGTGTGGCGTGGCCATTCCCAGTTATCCGTATCGCCGCCAAATTTACCTACGCTTTCAGGCGGAGTACCCACGAGGCGCACATCTTTATAATCCTGGTATACAAAATAGTAATACTCATTACCCTGAAAGAAAGAACGTACCGAAACAGTATACTTACCGCCTTCGTTATTTTCTTTTTCTATAAGGGCAATTTCCTGGTTGATCACCTTTTCCCTTTCGGCTTCGGTCATCTGGTCGTTAACCTTGCCTAAAATACGTTTAGACACATCGTCCATACGCACAAAAAAGCGCACATACAGGCTTTTCGGTTTAATTTCTGCACCACGGTTTGCAGCCCAAAAACCATCCCTAAGGTAATTAGCCTCGGGTGTACTGGCCTCAGCAATTGCCTCATAGCCACAGTGGTGGTTGGTAAGCACAAGACCGTCTTTACTAACAATTTCGGCAGTACAGCCGCCGTTAAACTGCACAACGGCATCTTTAAGGCTGTGGTGGTTAATGCTGTAAATTTCTTCGGCCGTTAGCTGAAGTCCCATTTTTTGCATATCCCTTTGGTTAAGGCGCTCAATAAACATGAGGAACCACATGCCCTCATCGGCCCTTACCGGCAACACCATTACAAACATGGTGAGGAATAAAATAAGTTTTTTCATTTTTTTATTTGCGAATAAAGTTAATAGTTGCTGCAATACCCTATTTTGAATATAGATTTTGCCCTGCGAAGATACCTTTTTTTGAGAATACGATAAAATTTACCCCCAAAAGAAAAGCTCCCGGTGGGAGCTTTTATTATTTTTTACTGTTTGCCATAGCCATATTTTTGCGGGTATCGGGGCTGGGCAGGTAATCGCGTTTGTTAACGTGCCAGGAATACTCCTGTAAAAACGCCTTTATTTGTTTTAGCGTTGGGTCATCTTCTATAGTATTTTTGTCTATAAGGTTGCGCTTGCCAAACGGGTCTTTACGGTATTCAAATTTCTTTACAACCACCTTTTCATTAAAAAAGTAACAAAAATCGTCGGTCATGCAGTTGTATACACCGTTAGCATAATTGATGGCAAAATGGCCTTTGCTTTTTTCGGGGTCAAAATGATCCGACCCAAAACCAAAGTATGGCTTATCATAATCTAACATACCCAGTAAGGTAGGCATCAGGTCCATATGCTGTATAACGTGGTCATCTTTACCCACAAACTTATCGCCGGGTTTAAAGAACATTATAGGTATACTGTATTCATACGGCTGCTTATTAAACTTTTTACTATCGGCGCCACCGTTATGGTCGGCCGTTATAATAAACAGGGTGTTGTTATACCAGGGCTCATTTTTTATACCGTTAAAAAACTCCTTAAGCGCATAATCAGAGTATTTTATAACACGGTGAATAGGCATTGTGCCTTCGGTAAATTTATCTTTAAATTCCTGCGGCACTGCATACGGGTGGTGCGATGAAAGCGAGAAAAACGTGGCAAAAAACGGTTTGCCCTGCTTGCTCATTACATTAAGCTTTTTATGAAGGTAAGGCATAAATTTATGGTCCCATATACCCCATTTGCCATCAAAATCATCAGTACCCATCTCGGCCTCATAATCTTCGCGCATGTAAAAATTATCTATACCCGCAGTTTTACCAAAGGATACAAACCCCATGGTTTCGCGCACGCCACCGTGCAAAAATGCGGTGTTATATCCCATTTCCTCCATACAGGCGGGCAGGGCATGATAAGGCGCTACGGCATTGGGCAGCGATAAAAAGTGGTCTTTAAACGAGGGTATGCCGGCCCATATGGCGGGCAGTGCATCTACCGACCTGCGGCCGTTTTGAAAGGCATTGGTAAACACATAACTGTGCCCCATAAGCGAGTCTATAAACGGTGTGTTGCTTTCCTGGCCGGGCTTAAACTGGTCGCTAAAACCCTTTATGTGCGCCTTGCCAAAGCTTTCGAGTATTATAATAACCACAT
>Ga0265798_10009277_pt1 | contig 12346 bp, 10 predicted proteins | sample P3T30metagenome_FD_192430 | JGI IMG/M metagenome (GOLD analysis project Ga0265798, IMG submission 192430) | Plant litter microbial communities from East Loma Ridge, Irvine, California - P3 T30 | ecosystem: Environmental > Terrestrial > Plant litter > Unclassified | place: USA: California...
CAGCTGATCGCGCGCCGTGTGCGCGACTCCGGCGTGTTCTCCGAAGTCTTCCCCTACGACGTCAGCGACGAGTTCGTGCGCAACTACGGCGCCTCGGGCATCATCCTGTCCGGCAGCCATAATTCGACGCTCGAAGGCGATTCGCCGCGCGCGCCGCAGGCGGCCTTCGAAGCCGGCGTGCCGGTGCTGGGCATCTGCTACGGCATGCAGACCATGGCGGCCCAGCTGGGCGGCAAGGTCGAGAACGGCCTGAAGCGCGAATTCGGCTACGCCGAAGTGCGCGCCCGCAACCACACCGCGCTACTCAACGGCATCAACGACTTCGTCACCGACGAGGGCCACGGCATGCTGAAGGTCTGGATGAGCCACGGCGACAAGGTGCTGGACATGCCGCCCGGTTTCAAGCTGATGGGTTCGACCGACAGCTGCCCGATCGCCGCCATGGCCGACGAAGAGCGCCGTTTCTATGCGCTGCAATTCCACCCGGAAGTGACCCACACGAGCCAGGGCGAAGCGATCATCGGCCGCTTCGTGCACGAGATCTGCGGCTGCAAATCCGACTGGAACATGCCTGACTACATCGGCGAAGCCGTCGCCAAGATCCGCGAGCAGGTTGGTACCGATGAAGTCATCCTCGGCCTGTCGGGCGGCGTCGATTCGAGCGTGGCGGCGGCGCTGATCCACCGCGCGATCGGCGACCAGCTGACCTGCGTGTTCGTCGACCACGGCCTGCTGCGCAAGGACGAAGGCAAGATGGTCATGGACATGTTCTCGAAGAACCTGGGCGTCAAGGTCGTACGTATCGATGCCGAGGCGCAGTTCATGGGCCACCTGGCCGGCGTGACCGATCCGGAGCAGAAGCGCAAGATCATCGGCCGTGAATTCGTCGAGGTGTTCCAGGTCGAAGCGGGCAAGCGCACCAATGCCAAGTGGCTGGCGCAGGGCACGATCTATCCGGACGTGATCGAGTCGGCCGGCAAGGGTAAGAAAGGCCAGACCATCAAGAGCCACCACAATGTGGGTGGGTTGCCGGAGACGCTGAACCTCAAACTGCTCGAGCCGCTGCGTGAGCTGTTCAAGGATGAGGTGCGTAAGCTCGGTGTTGCGCTTGGCCTGCCGCATGACATGGTGTATCGCCATCCGTTCCCGGGTCCTGGCCTGGGTGTGCGTATCCTGGGCGAAGTCAAGAAGGAGTATGCCGACCTGCTGCGCGAAGCCGATGCGATCTTCATCGAAGAACTGCGCAATACGCCGTTCGAAGTGCCGCATGTGCCGGGTATCGATGCGGGCAAGGCGCCCACCAATTGGTATGAAGCGACCAGTCAGGCGTTTGCGGTGTTCTTGCCGGTGAAATCGGTGGGGGTGATGGGCGATGGGCGTACGTATGAGTATGTTGTCGCGCTGCGTGCGGTGCAGACGCTGGATTTCATGACAGCGCAGTGGGCGCATTTGCCGCATGCGTTGTTGGGCAAGGTGTCGAATCGGATTATTAACGAGGTGCGTGGGTTGAATCGCGTGGTTTATGATATTTCAGGCAAGCCGCCGGCGACGATTGAGTGGGAGTAGGGTTTCCTGATGGAAATTCCTCGTTTGTAATATGCAAAGGCTCGCTTCGGCGAGCTTTTTGCAATCCTACGCGGATTGAAACAAGTTGCGCTGTGCAGAATCAAGTCTTGGGCTCGTTCAAGCCGACTTCAGCCGGTTAGCGCCAATCCTCCAGGGCGCCGCGCTCATGATGTCGCCTTGGTAGTAACGCGGTTCTACAGCGGCCTACAAAGCCGTGTAGACGGGTTCGACTCCAGTCCTCGCCTCCAGCTTATCTCAGGTCCACCATTGGGCATTGATCAAAATCAGAGTATACCTTTCGCCGGCATATGCCGGCGATTTGCTTGGGGATTCCGAAATTTTTGAGTCTTTTGAAATTCTCAAGTGTCTAGCAGACTCATGGCGATCCATCGGTAAGCGTCCTCCCAGCACCGTCTGTACGTAGCCAACTCGCTCTGCGAAAGTAGTTCTCGTTACTTTTTGATGGGAACTACTGTGGACACTGTTGGCCAGACGAGCAATCGTAAAGGACGTCCCAATTATCCGACCGAGTTCAAGCACCGACTGGCCACGACAGCGTGTGAGCCAGGTGTGTCGGTGTCGAAGCTGGCGCAGCAACATGGGATCAACACGAACATGCTGTTCAAATGGCGGCGCGACCTGCGCGCCGGCCTGCTGACAGAGTCGAAATCGCAGCCGGCGCATCTGCTGCCCGTCGTGGTGCAGCGCGCGCAGGCACTGCAGGCATATCCAAGCGTTACGTCGTCAGCGAGCATTATCGAGATCGTCGTTGCCGACGCAATTGTCCGCGTCGGCGCCGGCACCGATGTCGCGTTGCTCCAGCAGGTACTTCACAGTCTGCGCACATGATCGGCCTGCCTGCTGGCACGAGGATCTGGCTTGCCGCTGGTATCACCGACATGCGTGCCGGGATGAACGGCCTGGCGGCCAAAGTCGAAACCGCATTGGCTGAAGACCCGTACTGCGGCCATGTGTTCGTGTTCCGCGGTCGGCGCGGCGACATGCTCAAGGTCTTGTGGTGGTCCGGCGATGGCCTGTGTCTGCTGGCAAAGCGACTTGAACGCGGCCGCTTCGTCTGGCCGCAGGCAGACAGCGGCAGCGTTTCGCTGACACAGGCGCAGCTTTCGATGCTGCTCGAAGGGATCGATTGGCGCCGGCCTGAACGCACCTGGCGACCTACGTCAGCCTTGTAAACGTCCGCTGCCTCGCGTAAACTCAGCCCATGCTGACCGCCGCCGACCTCCCCAACGACATCGATGCCTTGAAGGCATTGCTGTTGGCGCGCGACGAGCAGATCGTGGGACTGCAGGCACAGCTGAACACGCGCGCCGCCGAGATCGAGCATCTGAAATTGTGGATCGCAAAGCTGCGGCGCATGCAGTTCGGCCGCAAGTCCGAGAAACTCGACCACCAGATCGAGCAGCTTGAATTGCAGTTGGAGGATTTGCAGGCCGACGATGCAGAGGCCGAACGGGAAATGCCGCCTGCCGATCGCGCGCCGCGTCAGCGTGCGCCGCGCAAGCCATTGCCCGAGCATCTCCCGCGCGATGAAAAAGTGTATCTCCCTGCGACGACAGATTGTCCAGCCTGTGGCGGGAACTTGAAACAGCTCGGTGAGGATGTGTCCGAGCAGCTGGAGTTCGTGCCCGCCAGCTTCCGCGTGATCCGCCATGTGCGCCCGAAGCTGGCCTGCGGCTGCTGCGATGCCATCGTCCAGGCACCGGCGCCGAGCCGCCCGATCGAGCGCGGCATCGCCGGCCCTGGCTTGCTAGCCCATGTGCTGGTCGCCAAGTTCGCCGACCACCTGCCGCTGTATCGCCAGTCGGTGATTTATGCGCGCGAAGGCGTCGATTTAGACCGGGCACTGCTGGCCAGCTGGGTGGGCGCCGCCAGCGCGCTGCTGCGCCCCCTGGTCGACGCGATCCGCAAGCACGTGCTGGCCGCGACCAAACTGCACGCTGATGACACGCCAGTGCCGGTGCTCGCGCCGGGCAATGGGAAAACCAAAACCGGGCGACTCTGGACCTATGTGCGAGACGACCGGCCGGCCGGCGATTTGACCCCGCCGGCAGTCTGGTTCGCCTACTCGCCAGACCAAAAGGGTATCCATCCACAAACGCACCTGGCCAAGTTCGAGGGCGTGCTGCAAGCTGACGCTTACGCCGGCTTCAACGCCCTGTACGAAGGTGGCGTAATCGATGAAGCGGCATGTTGGGCGCACGCGCGCCGCAAGTTCCACGACCTGCACGTGGCGCGGCCCTCGCCGCTGACGACGGAGGCGCTGCGCCGCATCGCCGAACTGTATCTGATCGAGGCCGATATCCGCGGCAAACCACCCGACGAGCGCCGGTCGGTGCGACAGGCGCGCGCGCGGCCATTGCTTGACGACCTGGAGCAGTGGCTGCGCGCCGCGCTTGAAAAGCTCTCGCGCAAATCCGACACATCGGCGGCCATCCTGTACGCCCTGAACCTGTGGCCGGCACTGCTGCGCTACTGCGACAACGGCGTCATCGAGATCGACAACTCAGCAGCCGAGCGGGCGCTGCGTGGCATCGCCATCGGCCGGCGCAATTACCTGTTCGCTGGCGCCGACAGCGGCGGCGAACGTGCGGCCGCCATCTACTCGTTGATCGGCACGGCCAAGCTGAACGGGGTCGACCCCGAAGCCTGGTTGCGTCATGTGCTGACGCAGATCGCCGACCATCCCGTCAACCGTGTTGACGAGCTACTGCCCTGGAATTGCCCCCAGCAGATCAAGCCTGCTTGAACAACAATCCGCTTCCCAGCGGTGTGATGCCATCATCAATTAAATCGACGCGCTGCTCAAGACGGTGGTGGGACGACGCTTACGTCAATCCTGGAGTACTTGTCTTGTCTGATGGTATCGAAGTCCGTCGTCAACGCGAACGGGGACTAGAAGCGAAAAAGGTCGAGCAGTTTGAAGAGCAAAGGAGAAAAGAGGATAACGAAATGCTGATTTCAGGGTTGGTGAGGATGACTGATCAGGAGTTTGAATTTATGTGTTCAAAGCTCCCTCCACGAATCAGGAATCGCATCACACAGCAAAGGGCCGCTGCTTGGGCAGTTGAGAGGTCCACACCCGTCGCATTGATTGAGGAGGATAGCGCCACAAAATTGTTTGTTGACGCTATAAGCACGCGTTAGGTTAGCCTGGCGTGCGTTTTTTGCTTATATCGTCATTCGGTACTAATGGATCTGGTTTCCCTCAACCACATCACATCAAAAGATCCCGCGCCGTGGTACTGAAAAGAAGTCGCCGTTGTCAAACGGCCGCGGCTCAGATTTCATCGCCTTTTTTGCCCAAGAAGTCTTGTCTGAGTCAGGTAGTAGGCAAATTTCGTCAGGCACGAAATCACACTGACCAACTCGAAGATCCGATACATCGTACCCGAGTAATAAGGTTCGATAATCTCCATCATTCCAGTTAGAAGGGAGACCAGGTCCGCGATACGAAAAGTCCCAGAACTGGGTAGCTGCCAACTTGACACCAAAGGTTCCGATGCGACATATCTGAAGTTGGCCACCAAACGGCTTACCATTCGAATGAGCGCGTGCATGCAGCTCCACCTCACGCAAAATCCCGTACTCAGCATCCACTTTATTACTGTCGTTTTTGAGCGCTGAGACGATCTGAGAATCAAGCGCTTCAGGGTCCGGTCCGGAGACTAAGCTCAATGCCGAGACTGGCTCTGATACGTCGGCATGGTATGCCCCATCTCTGCAGACCACACTAACTTGCCGACGCATTGTTTTTTGAGCAGTAACGTCGAACATACAGAGGACAGCCGCCATGTTGAGCGCCGTATGGATGTTTTCTGAGTACTCATGCAGGCTTGCTTTGAATGCTTCACCAATGAATGCCGCGACTTGATCAATATTTGGTAGGGTCTCACCCTTTAGATTCTTAAGGATCTGACCAGCAAAGGTAAGAACGCTTAACGCTACAAGAGCTGAAGCTCCGGCGTAGCCAACGACAACCTCTGAGGTAAAAACCTGTTCGCTTTCGCTTCGGACACGTATCTCTAGTACGGCAAGTTTGGGCGCCGTGTCTATAACAACTTGATTCGATCCATCCCTACTGCGATTACTTATTCGGCCATCAGCGAACAAGAGCGTATCGCACTCCCAAAAGAAAAATTCCGAATTGAGCTTCACGAGTGGAAAATCAAAGCTTCCAAGTATAGTCATAAGTGAGATACTTCTTAGATATTAGTTAAGCTACATTATATCGTAGCAGCTAGTTCGTTCATTAGACAGCCTGACCAATCAGCATTCTACTTGCAAATGCGATTCAGCATGTCAACTCGATCAAGTCGGTGGGCAGCGTCAATCTTACGAAGGACGTGGGTAACGACAAGCTTGCGCTGCCGTCAGCAACGCACTAATGGTCCATATCCTGTGAAGGAGGCGATGGGGAGCGCTTAAGTGAGCTCATTATTCAGATTCGTCAAACTATGAAAATAATAGAGTCTCTAAGCAAGCCTATACATGATGAAGAAAAGAACGCCAGAAGAACGCGGAAGTACGTGAGAAGAACGCATCGAGAACGCTAGAAAACACAAAAAAAGCTCCAGATGACAAACTAATGCCTGCCTGCAGCAGAATAAGCAAAGGTGCCAACGCGGGCAGGATATGTGAAGGTAGCTACACATACTGTGCGCTTCTTCACGATCACTATTCGCTCTACGAGCTCAAGTGGTCTCCAACTCCGTGAAGCTGCGAATTTCCGATATAACGTTAACTTCGCCGGAAACACTGACTTGGATCAACTCACGCTGACCACTCGGCCACTCTCTTATTATATATTTTTCAGAAATACTGTCGTCGCAATAGAAAATAGGTCGGCCTTCGGCTAGATGCGATTTTGCAGCACTACCATCGTCCCTAATAAAATTAAGTAATGAGTTTTTGCATTCAATTTCTTTTTTCATATTTGTCCAATGTTCTATAATCTGAAGAAACCGCAAGGTCAAATGACAATGTTGTCCGAACATTCTTGTCGTTGTTTAATAATCACCTATACTTCATACGTTTGACACTACCAGGTCGAAAATTTACATGATTTTTATCGATATGACAATGACACCATGAAAACTAATATTTAGAAACTTGGCTGGTTCGTAGTTTCAGAAAATAGAGGAATGAGGTCCAACATGATGCAGCAATGCTGCACGGTATAACCAAAATATGGATTAAGAATTAGAGTTGCGTACCCATGGACCGGAGTCTTTACTCGAGAGTGTGACCCCTGTATTTGTTGCGATTAGGGTCGATCCTCAATCAAATCCGCACATTAACGCTGGCAGGCTGACAGAAGCTTGTATAACTCAGCAACAGGAGTTTGGTCAGAATTCGAACGGCCCGCTAACGGGAGTATGTGATGTAGGAATTTAAGGCTGAGCTTGCCTGTGTCATGGCGCAAAGACGATCGATAGTACGCCGACTGGGACGTGGGAGACTCGATCTGCTCAACTCTGACCACCTGTCGGGACTGGCTACGGATAGTGCCCGAGCACTCACTTGCCCTAGTACACCAGGGCTATGAAAAACCGGAATTTTTGAAGATAGGCAGCCCATCCAGAGACTCAGAACTTTGAAGCAAGTAGGTAGTGTGCGAGAATTGAATCCTCACAACATATCAATGTAAGCAACAGCGGGCAACGAGCAGTCACGTAAGCCAGCACACGGCGCCTGCTCGTGTGCAGAGCTGACAGCCGAACGAACTGAAACTAGAGTTGATTTATTGATAACGAAGATGCCCAGCCTCACTCATGAAAGAAGTTGCTATAAAGAAATAAATATTGGTTCTTTGCGTCACAAGTATTTCCAATGTTGATTTTTGACTAGGTAGTAGATCAAAAGTTAAGACCAAACAAGGTACATACTGGTATCCGTGAGTGGTAAGTGTCTGGAAGTGTCAGTCGTACTGTTTGTGCCAACCGATTTGCGCAAACACCACAGAATTCCTCTTGCTGTATTGTTAGAAAAAATTGCAAGAAGCGAGATTTCTCAGCACTTTTTCATGTGCATAAATTCTATATATTTCCGGAAATAAAAATGATTAAAGCTCCTAAAATAGAATATGCTTCCGTTGATGAGCTATTGCTAGATCCTACTAATCCACGTTTAGGTCGGCGCAATGCTGCAACCACGGTTAAGCAAGCAATGGTCCTAGACTTGATGAAAGATTGGACATTAGATGAGTTAGCAACATCTTTCATTGAAAACGGGTTTTGGCCTCAAGAAGCTTTGATCGTTGTGTCAGAGAAAATCTATGGCAAAATTCAACTTGTAGTGGTTGAAGGTAACCGCCGTCTTGCAGCATTGAAATGCATGAAAGATGCCTTTGATGGAAATCCCATTTCATCCAAGTGGAAGCAGTTGATGGCTGATTCAAAGTTGGATGCGGAATTTTTCGAAAACATCCCCTATATCAAAGTTAGTTCACGAAAAGATGTGTCAGCATATCTAGGGTTTCGACATGTAACCGGTATCAAAGAATGGAATCCAGCAGAGAAAGCGCAGTATATTGCCAAGCTTATTGATGAAGAAGGCATGTCATATGAAGAGGTACGGAAGAAGATAGGTAGCAAGGCTCCTACTGTACGGCAGCACTACATTTCATACCGACTTTTGCTACAAATGGACGAGGTCGAAGATATCGACGTCGGACTCGTTGAGGATAAGTTCAGTGTGCTCTACTTATCTCTTAGGACTACAGGCGTAAGAAACTACCTAAGTATCAATGCGATGGCTGAGCCGAAAGAAGCTGCATGCCCGGTCGCCAAAGATAACTTAGAAAAGCTTTCTAATTTCTCGCGATGGCTTTTTGGCGATAATAAAACACCTCCGTTGTTTACAGATTCACGCAATGTGGATGCTTTTGGGAAGATGTTAGAAAGCGAAGATGCTGTCGAGTACTTAGAGCAAACCGAAAGCCCAAGATTTGAAATGGCGTATCGTAAGACGGGCTTGGGCGAAGAGAATCTTATCGCATACATTACATCAGCTGACGATAATGTACAGTTGTCATTACAAGAAGCTCACTTGCACAAGAACTCCAAGAAGCTTGAGAAAGCCGTGCAAAGATTAAAGAACGACGTTCTTCAATTGATCAGTATATTTCCTTCGGTTGCCAAAGAACTAAAAGAAGAACTGGAGGGATAATGCTAGCTATGCCTGAAAGAGGAATGGCACATTCCGTTAAAAAGCACAATATTGACGTGAATGTGTTATGCGATTGGATCGAAGCAAGTTTGCTTTTTAAAATTGATGAGGTTTCAAAACCAGATGTTGTTGATATTTTAGTCGAAAACGAAGTATACAACTCGCAGGATTTTGCTACCGAAATATTGGACGTCGCATGGTCGATATTGCGTCAACGACTTTCGCTGCCTGGCGCTCCTATCACTTTTAAGATTACAAACAATAGAATAACGCGTAATCAGGAATGGAGCAATTTTCCAGCATATGCATTTTGTCTCGCGCTTTCGTGTGCAAGTTATTTATACCCAACTTGGGCGCATGCCTATGGAGATGATTATGCCACACAAGGAAGTCTGTTTGAAAGACTTACTCTTGAGTCACTAAAAAAAGCATTTCCTAACTGGACGATTAAACGGATTGGCTGGGCTCCAGACAATCCAGTTCGTCTTAAAGAGTCAGTAAATCATATCCTAAGAGATCTCAATGAGTTCGCTAATGGAGACATTGATCTTCACGTTACAGAGTGCGCTAATGAACTTGGTTTAGATTTACTTGCATTCTACCCGTTTGGCGATGTTCATTCATCCTTCCCAGTCATTATGGTGCAGTGTGCAAGTGGCAAAGATTGGGTAAATAAACGTCACACTCCAGATCTTGCTGTTTGGCGAAAAATCGTTAATTTTAATGCTCAACCACTCCGTGCGTTCGCTATGCCGTATAGCTTTGTCGACAAAGAAGCGTTTAGACGAAATGCTACAAAGGTTGATGGGTTGTTCCTAGACCGTTACCGTCTATTAGTTCCGAATCCTGGGCAAGCTATGACCAACATAGACGCTGATCTGGATGAGGAATTGGTGAATTGGTTAAGGCCAAGAGTTGATGACTTAGTTCTCTTCGAAATTTAATAATTTTGTTCTGTAAAGATTTAATAAAGAGGTAAGTGTTTTATGAGAGATACGCTGGCCAATTTCCCATGTGAAATGGCCGTGAAAAATTTTTCCTTCGCAGATTTATTTTCCGGCTTAGGGGGCTTTCATGTAGCGCTTAAAAATTTAGGTGGGAAGTGCGTTTTTGCTGCTGAGTGGAAAGAGCATCTGCGTGACCTTTATGAAGTAAATCATGGAATCAAGCCGAGTGGTGATATCACGAAGATCAACCCTGAAGAAATTCCCGATCACGACGTTTTAACGGCTGGTTTTCCATGTCAGCCTTTTTCGAAAGCTGGTGATCAGTTAGGATTTGAGTGTACAAAACAAGGGGCGCTATTTTTCAATGTGGTTGACATTCTCCGTGTGAAACGTCCTAGCTACTTCATTCTTGAGAATGTACCTAATCTTTTGAACCATAATGATGGGGCTACATGGCGTGAAATTCAGGATAAGCTTGGGTCTCAAGGACTGGGATACCATGTTGATGCGGTTCGTCTTTCTCCGCACAATTTTGGTATTCCACAAATTAGGGAGCGAGTGTATATCGTTGGGTCCCGAAAATCACTTGCAGGTTTTTCTTGGCCTAATAAAACAAATGCTGAAACTTCGATTGAATCGATTTTAGATAAGTTTCCTCTTGGGGCAAAGAAATTGTCGCCACAAGTTAAAGACTGTCTAGACACGTGGAACGAGTTCCTGCGTGCAATTCCGCCTGAAGTCGAGTTGCCATCCTTTCCGCTTTGGTCGATGGAGTGGGGAGCTACTTATCCTTTCGAGGAAGAGACCCCGTTTTCAAGGGTCACGCGACTGGGGGCGAAAGGATTGCTTGGACTTCGTGGAAGTCATGGGAAGAGCCTAGGTTACATACGAGAGCTTAAAGATCGTTGGAACGCACTTCCAAGTCACGCAAGAACTGAGCAATTCTCCTTTCCTAAATGGAAAAAAGATTTTATTCGCCAGAATCGAGAGTTTTATGCATCGAATAAAGACTGGATTGATCCTTGGTTGCCAAAAATTCTTCGTTTTCCATCAAGTCTTCAAAAATTAGAATGGAATGTTAAAGGCGGGGAGCGCGAAATATGGAATTATGTTCTTCAATTTCGTGCATCGGGAGTTCGTGTGAAGCGGCGTACAAAGGCACCTGGGCTGGTTGCGATGACAGATACTCAAGTGCCGATCATAGGTTGGGAAAAAAGGTATATGACGCCCAAAGAATGTGCTAGGCTTCAAAGCCTTGATTCTTTAAAAAATCTACCTGATAGCCCGGTTAGAGCATTCGAAGCTCTTGGAAATGCTGTTAACGCAAGGGTTGTAGAAATGGTAGCGGCTGCCCTTTTGAGGGACCTAAGCCTGTAGAGGAATGCAGGGAAACCGACATATTTTCAAACGTCGGTCCCATCGGCCCTCTGAGTGCTTTGATTAGTCTAGTTTCTTTGCAAGATCCTCAGCTCGCAGGTGAGTGTAACGTTTTAACATCTCGAGAGTTTTGTGACCCGTTATTGCTGCCACTTCCATAACATTTAATCCTTTTTCGAAAAATCGGCTTGTTGCCTCGTGACGCATGTCATGGAAGCGCAAGTCGACAATATTAGCTCTATGCGGCGCACAGGCACGCTCAAAAGCTTGGCTCATCGATTCTGCTTGAAGAGAGAATACTCGACCCTCATTTTTAATGCCGAATTTCTTTAACGCTGCAACTGCTGTTTTTGACAGCGGTACGGTTCGTGGGACATCGGTCTTAGTTCGAGGAAGGTGTGCAATCTGTTTTTTAAGATCTATTTCTTCCCAGGTTAGGTCAGCTAACTCACTCCTGCGCATTCCAGTTTCTATTGCAATAGTAATAATTGCTTGGAGCTCTGCAGATTCCGTAACATCGAGTATTTTTTTGATTTCGGCATTGCTCACGCGACGGTCACGGCCTCGTGGTTTCATTGGCTTACGTACCTGTGCGGTTGGTATTCCACCCGGTAGAGCAATACCCCAGTCCATAGTGGCAGTTTTTAGTACTCGATTCAGCAAATTGATCTCATGAATAACTGACTGTGGCCCGACGACCTGTAACCGCTTGTCTCGGAACTGAGCCACTTGTGATGAGTTCAAGCTAGCTAGTCGATAAGGACCGAACGCATCTAAGAGCGTCTTGATACGGGACTTGTCGGACTGCTCACTACGTTTGGTCGGTAGCACCTCATTGGCATAGCGTGTCAGTACTTCTGCAACGAGCGTGGCTTCTGCCTCGTTGCGTGAAACGAACACTCCACGTTCCATCTCCGACTCGATGATGGTTGCCCAACGCCGTGCATCAGCTTCCTTGCTGAAGGTCTTAGTCTGGGTAGGATAGCCCCGCTTGCGGATTTGAACGTGGTGCTGGCCTTCGCCCCGTTTACGTATGGTTGCCATGTACAGCTCTGTTGTTGACTGAGCCGTAAGTGTGCCAAAATTGTGCCAATAAAGGGAAAATATCTAGAGACTAGGCTTAGGAAAAGGCGCTATTTTGGGCCTCCGAAGCCAAGGGTCGCTGGTTCGATCCCAGCCAGCCGCGCCAACAACGTCCATTCTGGACAGTCATTACTTCGCCAAGTATCCGCCATTGCGCGGTTCATGAAGAATCTCCTTGGCGGAAG
>Ga0265798_10009279_pt1 | contig 12343 bp, 12 predicted proteins | sample P3T30metagenome_FD_192430 | JGI IMG/M metagenome (GOLD analysis project Ga0265798, IMG submission 192430) | Plant litter microbial communities from East Loma Ridge, Irvine, California - P3 T30 | ecosystem: Environmental > Terrestrial > Plant litter > Unclassified | place: USA: California...
TTGGGTCACAGAAGCTTTGAAGGTGAGGGGAGGGCTTGTGTATTTACAGAGAGAGAGTGTGTATAGCAGGTGTTTCCATTATTGCGTTCGAGCAAGACCAATAGGTTTTTAGTCTGACGCAAACAACAAAGATTGATAGAACTTGTAAATTCTCCATGTCTCTTCTTTTTAATTATATTTTTGCTTCATAAATCGACCTAGCTTTTGGCATAAGAACTATAAGGCACGGGCATTATACGTGTATATCATGCTTTTGATATCAAGTTTTATCATGATCCTCCTAATCTGAAGGCATCTCTAGAGATCATTTCTGATTGTCTCTAGTAGTCGTCACCACGACTGAGCACCTCTTTGCATGTTGGCCTAAGCACAAATGTCTATCTCTGGTTAGTAAAGAAAGTCTTCTATGCAATGACAGGATGCAACCTACATGTTCACTCTGCGCCGTGTAACTCCCCTTAATATCACACAGCGGCGGATACGCTTCCACAATGCCCGCGCTGACTAGATTGTTCAAGCCCAATAGGTACTTGTCATGACCCATGCGATCAAGATATCTCCTGCAGAAAGGCAGGGTGCCAAAGTTCTTGGTGATGGAGTTGAGCAGCGTCTTTGCTGATGAGACGCGGAGGGCAACTTTGGGTGCATCTGCCTTCATAGCGTAATGCGATGTCTCCATCTGGAACGATTGTTAGCTGGAGGCAAAGGGGTAGGTAAGAGGCGGCTTACATCATCGCGGACGTAGCCCTTTCCTGTGCTACCGAATGTCTCGATAGCGAACGTCTCGCCTTCCTCCATCTTGGTCTGGTCACCGCCCTTGACAATAGGAACCGTTTTGCCACCGTGAATGGTATAGTGTCCGATAGAATGCCCGTTGAGGTTCCTAATGCACTTGACGGGCAGCATCTCGCCCTTGATCTCCACCTCGTAACTCTCCATGACCTCCTGGATCGCAGCACCAATATCGCTCATGCGGACATCGATACCCGCCTCCTTGATACCGGCGTTGGTCGCAGCCTTGCATGCGTTGATGAGGTTGTCGTATACGGGGTCAAAGGTCAGGGTGAAGGCGCTATCCACGATGCGGCCGTTGATATGTACACCGAAATCGACCTTCATGACGTCCTCGTAGTTGACAACCATCTTGTTACCTGCGTTGGGCGTGTAATGCGCCGCGCAGTGGTTTATGCTGAGACCAGTCGGGAAGCCCATGCCCGCAATTTGTGCATCTCCATTACCCAAACCTTGGTGACCTGTCAATGCGCGGACCGAGTCTTCGATACCCTCTGCAATCTCCGTCAGACCCATACCAGGCTTGATCCATTTTTGGGCCCATTGTCGGACTTCGCGGTGAATCTCTGCACCCTTGCGGTATTCGGTGAGAAAGTCATTGTTCATGCGATCGAGATGGCGCTTCTCTTCGTTGGTCGTTCGGTATGCGTTCTCGTTGACGTATTCTTGGATCTCGCCCTCGGGATACGAGTCGTTGGGAAAGACTTCATCGATGCGGACACGGGGTGGTGCTGTCTGTGCCTTGGCTCCTCCAGCCCCTGCTGCTCCGGCCTTCTTCTTCTTTCTAGGCTTTCTCTTCTTCTTCTTTTTCGCTGCTCCCTCGCCAGCTTCGGGGGCACCATCCTCGGCTTCGTTATCATCGTCCGAGTCCTCGTGTTCTGCGTCGCCGGTGGGCTTGTCGCCGTTCTGTGCCGCGCCGTTAACTGGCTGGATGTTGGAGTCGTCCACTGCACGCCATTAGTTGCTGTAGGGCTGTGCCTGTCTTGTTAGTGCAGACACGCACACTTCAAGTTGGCGACGTCGTCGGCTACCTTGGCCGCCATGTTGATTATGCAACCGGGGGTTGAACGGTAGGGGGCTCGTGTGCAGTTCTACAAATTTACGAGCGTCGTGAAACGCCCCGCTAATAGACGTCGGAGGTACATTGGAGTGCCACCATCGGCTCCGTCTGTCGCCAGGCTAAGCCATGGTCGTGTTAGCGGCAACAATGACGTTCTACATGCGCTCCAAACATTCACTCGGGCTTTCCATGTACACCACATTCCCCCCCATCCATGGGCAATGCCACCCCGCCCACCTCATATTTTGCGGTCAATCGCTCAGACCTCAACCTTGCACACATCAAACTTCCGCACACCATACGTTTGCCACTCATGTCTCCGACACACTCTACCCGCACCTCCGCGGCGCATACAACAAGTCTCGCACTTCCATGCCACCGCACCGCGATATGCAGATGCTCTGGTCAACCACTATGACATCCTTCAACTGAACCATACAGCTACCCCGTCAGAAATCAAGCGCCAATTCTATACCCTCTCCAAGAAGAACCACCCAGACCACAACCGCAACGACCCCGACGCTTCTACCCGCTTCGTCGCAATCAGCGAGGCCTATCACGTTTTATCTGTCCCCGAGAAGCGCGCACAGTACGATGCACAGCTGGAGCACTCTAAGCGCCAGTCGCGATGGGGCAGAAGCGGGAATGAAGCCCCGCAAGGAAGTTACAGTTCTGCTGCATACGGTTCGCGCCCAGCGAGTGGGCTGAACAAGAAGCGCAGCACCTTCCGCGGCCCGCCACCCTCATTCTACAAGTCTGGCGGCTATGGAAAGCATGGCGCGAAGAGAGCTGAACACGCATATTCCAACCCTCAGCCCGAGGGCGAGGCCGGGAGCAAAGAAGCCGGACGGGAAAGCTATGGTGAATGGGGCGGCTTTGGCCCGGGACAGCAGAAACAAGGCAACGAGGTTCCTCACTTTGATAATAGACGACACAAAGCCACTCATGACAGTGTTAACGAGCATATATGGGCAAGAAGGAGAAAGATGCGGAGCACAGTCAAGGTGGAAGAAGAATGGGAAAAGGGAAATATGGTGGTCAACTTTATCGTCATGTCGAGTGTCATCGGCATATGTGGGATTACTGTCAAGCTCTTTGGGGATCGACATGAAGGGCATGAGAAGGCTTGATCTGCCCTGGTCGGTCTAGTAAGTATGGCAGGGTATATGTACACACACGATAGGCTGGCACCTGAACGGATTACGTCTATGCCATGCATGGGCATTACACTCTCCCCACACCTCTTCTCCACGCGCAGGGAATATTCATCACTCCATGTCATCCGAGTGGACGAGGGCTCGATTCTGACGATTGCTGAGAAACCTACCGAATCATGCAGATACTTCGGCTTCCAACATTCAGACACATATAATGCGAAGCTCACAATTGTAACACACGCCATACGGAACGAATCTTCAAAGCCTGCATGGAGACAAATTCTTGTATTTGCCAAAGCAACAATACTACATGTCTTCTTTTGTTCTAGATTGATATGAACGCGCTTTGCGAGCATCAAAAGAATCTAAAGCCATTCTCTAGTTTCTGCAATCCATACATGTCTTTTACAAGACGCTTAACCCTCAAAGGTGAAGCTGGTGCCGAGCTTGTGGCCGGCCTCGTTCAGCTTCTGGGTATCGAAAGAGCCACCAATACCAAAAGTCAAACCGCTGTTGACCTTGGTGTTGTAGGCGAGGGAAGCAATGCCGAGGTTGTTGATCTTGGCCTATAGGGGTTTAGCACAACAGCCTTTGTGCATGTCAGGGACTGTCACCTACCTTGGCGAAAGACGCAGGGTCAAGCTTGTACTTGGCAGCGATTTCAAGACCGACATTGTTGCCAGACTTTGAGTCCCAGACGGCGCGAGCACCAGCCTCGACAGCGGGGTTGACGCGCTGGTAGTACGAAGCAGTGAAGACACTGAGAGAGTTGGTGGCAGTGACGGCGGCGTTGTAAAGAGGAGTGGTGTATCCAACAGCAGCAGAGTACTTGGTGATGGCAGCCTTCTGCACATCATAGCCAACCTCACCACCGACCACCATACCCTCGTGGCTAACAACGGCATCGGCGATGGTACCAATGGCACCAGCGGCCGAGTAGTCGACAAAGGCACGGCCGTGGAAGGCGGGCTGCTTGAAGTGAAGGTTGACCTTCTGGCCCTTGTTACCGGCGGCGGGGTTGAAGTTGGAAAGAACCTCAGTCTTCAAGCCGCTAGCGAAGGTGTCGTTGAGCTCGACCTTGGTAGCAAGCAAGTTGGCCGTGTTCCATGACTGCGTGATGCTGATGCCTGCGCGATTTGTCGTCAGCAGACTGATTCCGTAACCAGTCATGGACGCGCCTCCTTTTCCGGGAGGCTGCGCCATGTGATATATATACGATTGACAATGTTGCGATGAATGAAAAGGTATCATGAGTCGCATAGAGCGGGGGAGAAATGAACGAGGTGCCGTACCGTTGGAGAGCGACTTCTTTCCCTCGAGCTGTCCCACATGTCAGCCATTGGACTTGGGCGTGTACAGCGATATACGTACAGAAGAGGTGACGGGGCCATCATGAGCCGAGGTGCCCTTAGCAGTAAAGTTTACACCGTTGGGTGCCTTGAGCTTGACCTCGAGAGCAGCTATAGCCAGGTCAGTAGTTGCGCTGACAAGTCAATTAATGTCGCGGACCTGCGGCGGTGTGGTAAAAGTCCTTGTTGATGAGCTAGAGGGCGGCCAGGTTAGCAATGGCGCCATGGTGAAGCTCGTCGCGGGGAGCCAAAACATACGTCGTTGGAAGCCTTGGCGATGTCGCTGAAGGCCGGCGGCGGGAACTTGGGAATGATCTTCTCGACCTTGACGTATTCAGTCATGATGGCGGTTTTGGGGGATGTGGATAGAGGAATTGAAGGGTGTTTGGGGGGGTAGTGTTGCTGGCCAGAAGCAAAACTTCTTGAGAGGTCACGGCAAGGGTCCGCGCTAGTAATCCCGGGCGATCTTCGTGCTTGCTGCCAGTTGGTCGGCAACGTGGGCGCATTGGAGGGGTGGGGGGAGGGGGCTTTCCCATTCACCCATCAAGGACATGACGGGTTTCTCTCTTTCTTTCTCATGTTCATCTATGTGAATTGCACATCTTGCGTCCATGGCGCGTTGCTCCGTATCCCTCCAGTTTGACCGTAGACCGACTGTCACGCCTGTCACTCATCCCTCTCAGCCATGCAGTTGTCCATCCAGGGGACTCATCTTGCGCGGCATCGCCTTCCACTTGTTCGGCCCACTTGCCCACGTCTTTCCAACTGCCAACCGATCGAATTTGTACAGCGCAAGAACAACGCACACGATGTCGGTCTGGCGTGGGGTTGTTGCATGTTCTTCTAGGCGGCGCGATTGCCAACTTTACGACGCAGTTGTTGTTCAGAGGCCTAGTAGTTGGCTGGAGATGGTCAGTCGCGTCCTCTCGGGCAATGGGGGTTGAGGATGATGTACTTGCAAGACCAAACCTACAAGTGCAACAAGAATACCCAGGAACTTCAATGATTCCTGCCTTCTTTGACGTTGACCTCTTGATCAGACGAAGTCACCTTTGGATAGTCCTCAAGTATTGGCTCCAAGGATCTGGCCCGCATTGAATTCTCTTCTCAAATCACTCAACTTACCTCTGGTTGCTTGAGAATCTGACGCCATACGTCTCGGCTACATCCTCTCTTCCATGGTGCAAACGACCGAAATGAGAACAGCGAGCCAACCCAAACTATCGTTCTCAAACCATAGTAAACAATCATGGCTACGGTCAGCTCGTTGCGACTATTTGCGCACACTCGTCATACAATCTCTAGCATCACATGACGGCGGATGTCGCCGAAACCAAAATCTTACCATGCAGCCGCTTGATTGAAAATATCACGTCAAGTACCCTCTGTAACGCACTGACAATTCAAGTGACTTTGCTAGTTTGCGGTGTAGCGTCGAGGCATTCGATACAGTGAGTGGACAAGGTACTGCTCATGTCAGCCCTACCATCGGCGACCGAGATCGGGGTCCTGGGTCAGCTCAGCGCCCCGCTAAATAAATAAAACTCCTAGAGTGACTCCGACATTGATTACTGTAGTGCACGCGTGTAGCCCTTCTCACGAGACACATTGCACCAGAAAATCATAGAATCAACGAATTGCTGCCGTATAGGAGAATTGCACGTTCCTTTGACCAGTTTCGCTACCCAAGTTCCAAGAGCCGAGTTTCCACTACACCAGCACGACCACGACAACCATGTCTACATTCGGCACACACTTCCGGGTCACAACGTATGCATCCAGTCGTCTTTTCTGATTGCGCATGCTGATAGTCGTAGCTATGGCGAATCCCACTGTCTTTCCGTTGGCGCCATCATCGACGGCTGCCCGCCAGGCATGGCTCTAACCGAAAGTGACATTCAACCCCAGATGACGCGCCGCCGACCCGGCCAGTCGGCCATCACAACACCCCGAAACGAGAAGGATCGCGTCGAAATTCAATCCGGCACAGAGTTTGGAATCACACTGGGCACGCCAATTGGTATCAGGGTCATGAACGAGAATCAGCGCAAGCAGGACTATGGCAACCAGACCATGGACAAGTACCCAAGGCCCAGCCATGCCGACTGGACATATCTGGAGAAGTACGGTGTGAAGGCAAGCTCGGGTGGTGGCCGGAGTAGTGCTCGGGAGACTATTGGTATGTGATCCAATACCCTAACTCTCACATGAACACTAACACTACACAGGCAGGGTGGCTGCTGGCGCAATAGCCGAGAAGTACCTCCGCGAAGCCTACGGCATCGAAATCGTCGCATTTACAAACTCGATTGGAAACGAGTTCCTCTTCCCTCCCTCACCCGAACACCCCACAGCCTCGACCAACCCAGAGTACCTCAAGCTGATCGACTCCATCACACGCGAAAAGGTAGACGAATTCCTGCCAGTGCGGTGTCCGAGCGACGATGTGACCAGGCGTATGGAGGATTTGGTTGCAAAGTATCGGGACGCGCAGGACAGCATAGGCGGCACAGTGACGTGCGTCATCAGGAACTGCCCGACAGGCTTGGGAGAGCCCTGCTTTGACAAGCTAGAGGCGAAGCTGGGACATGCTATGCTGTCCATTCCGGCGACAAAGGGCTTCGAGATTGGCTCTGGCTTTGGTGGCGCGCAACTACCTGGCTCCATCCACAACGACGCCTTCATCAAGGCGCCCGCTGTTCCCGCAGGCGAAAACCCGTCCGCGCACGTGTACCGGTCGAAGCCCAAGCTCACAACCAAGACGAACAACTCGGGCGGAATCCAGGGCGGTATCACAAACGGTGCGCCCATCTACTTCAACGTAGCATTCAAGCCGGCTGCAACGATTGGACAGGCACAGTCAACTGTAACGTACGATCAGGAAGACGGGGTGCTCGAGGCCAAGGGCAGGCACGACCCCTGTGTGGTTCCGCGTGCTGTGCCGATTGTTGAGACCATGGCTGCTTTGGTCATCATGGATGCAGTGCTAGCCCAGCAGGCGAGGCAAGGAGCGAGGAGCCTGTTGCCACCATTGAAGGGGGTGGTGCCTGTTAACGGCAGCCAAGAGTAGAGGGGACTCGCAGCGTTTTGAAAAGGGAGTTTAGGTGTTGGGGGCTACTCGGCTCTGACGCCACCAGGCTCGAGACGAATAGAAGTTATTAGACTTGTATCATTATTCCGTGTCATCCATGTCATCCGGTTGCATCCTGCATGCCTGCATCCCAGATGCTGTGCATATGAGATTTTCGTGACGAGCAAAACTTGGTGACTGGGATTCGGTGTGCCAGTCCGCAAGAGGCAAAAATGGCGACGGAGCAAAAGCCGGCGTCCGCTCAAATCTCGGTCTCAGGTTCAGATGTTGTCGTGGGTGTACAGTACTACAGTCAGATGGCGCGAACCCAATCAAGCAAGATTAACGTCTTCAGTCTGGCGTTGGCTAGCATGCTGTGTACCGGTATGCCAAAGACAGTTGCAAAGTTCCAGGAGACGGGCGGCCGGTAATCGCACTGCCACGTATACAAGTACGGTACCGTCTGTACTGCCAAGTATCAGTCTTTCGTCGCTGAACAGCGTGTCGGCATCGGGACGAAGCATCTGTACAGTAGGTACGTCGAGCTGTACCTATCGGAAGCGGCTAACGGAGCGCATAGCCCGCAGCGGCAGGGTGGTGGGCGTCTTGCTATCGGGCCTTTCCTCGACGCCAGAACCTCCCCTGGAGATCATTCGCTTGCAGCCGCGAACTGCAAATACGGCCTAGACGGGGCCGGCCTTGACTTGACGACCGGTGTTTATCTTGGTGGCTGCAACCGGTTGACGAGCTGTTCCCCCACATGGAGAATGGCAGGGCAAGGCTTTCCCCCCTCTGGCTTGCACTGCCCACATGTAGCATTGCTTGGCAGATTGCTCGGTGCGCAATGCCGCTGCCACGGCCTGCTGGGCCAAGAGGGAAATCTCTGTTTGTTCGCGACCTGAGGCTGAGGCTGTTGCTGAGGCTGTTGCCCATGGAGCGCTGAGTGCTCAGGCCCGGCAGCTTTGGCCAGGCGCAGGGAGAAGATTGAGGCAGCAGAAGGCTTGTAGGACGACGTCGACGTCGTCGTCGTCGTCGTCGCGCCCGCGGAACAGCTGACACATGGCACCGGGGACCTCGATCCGAGTTACCACATCCAGCCGTCATGTTCGATTCGACACAGCTACTGCAGTACTTACGCATTGGACCCTCATTCGAGATCAGCGGCTCGCGCGGCCAATCGAGCCCCGTTTGCTGCGTACTCGAAGCTTGTGGTGTTGGAGAAGACTCCCGCTCGCCACCCTGCCGAAAATCCATGTCCTCTGTATTCATTCTTACCGAACCCAACCAAGGCAGGCCCGTTGGAGGTTGCGACAGGCACCAACGTCACAGCTACCTAATCCGAACTCGCTCTGCCACATCCCCTAGCGGTGGCTAATTGCCCGTGCTACATTTCTATTCACTTAACAATGCCATAACCAGATCCCCCTCGGAGCCTGCCTGGACTTGTCCCTCACTTTGCTAGTGATCATCAACCATGGCCCGCGGCGCTGCTGGCCCCTCTTCCACCAGAGACGAGCAGGACAACTCACATGCTCAGGATGCCAAGGCGAGTAAACGGCGTTGTGTACAATCAGCCTGTGTCCCATGTCGCAAACGCAAGTCCAAAGTAAGTATGTTCTCAGTGCATGATGGCGTACCAAGATAGGCATATGGCCTGATGTTGGACACTCCCCTCCGCGGACGACTCATTCTCACATACAACTTACAACAACCTGTCTGGGCATTTTGCTCGGCTTCGCCCTTCCCGAGACTGGGGAACGCTTCCTTGCTAACACCTCGCCCCAACAGTGTGATGGCGGCACTCCCGTCTGCGCGACCTGTACTGCCGTTTACAAGACTGAATGCCACTACGATGCTGAGAGCGAGAGTCGCCGTACAAAGTCGGGCCTCGCGACCACAAGCAATGCAGGCACCAAGCGCGATGCTTCTCGCGTCGCTACCTCTAGCCCCGAAGACCTCTCCAGCGCCGAATTCATCATCAACTCGCTGAGAAGACTGCCCGAGGAAAACTTGTACGAATTCATCCAGCATATTCGAAGAGACCCGAGCCTCGACACAAACGCCCTGGCCGAACAATGGCGCAAGAACGAGACACTAACCCCTAACACGCCCGTCGACGTGCAAAGCCTCGAGTCCGAGTTAAGCGTGCTGCTTGGGAAGCCAACCGTGACGCTTACCGGCCAAAGCAGGCACTTTGGCCACTCTGCTAGCCTAGGTCTCGTCCCTGAAGAAGAGAACTTCAGCGGAGGTCGCCTGCGCACCAACATGGTGAAGCCTGAGCGTCAAGGGTCAACGTGGACAAACGTAACCGATGACATTGACTTTGTTGAGAAGCTGCTTGATCTCTACTTTACCTGGAGTCACCCCTTCTACGTTCTCTTCAGCCGAGAGTGCTTCTACAAAGACTTCAAAGCTGGCCGTGACAAGTATTGCTGCTCACTGCTCGTCAACGCCATATGCGCATACGCCTGTCACCTTACAGACGACCCCGCAGGCCGTACCGACCCCAACAACTTCCGCACCGCAGGCGACCACTTCTTCGCTGAGGCTAGACGCATGCTATTTGACGATGAAACCCCGAGCCTCACTACGGTGCAGGCGCTTTGTATCATGTCGATGCGCGAACCGAGTACAGGAAGGGATAGTTCGGGCTTTGGCTACATGGGAAGATGTATCCGCATGTGTGTCGAACTTGGCTTACACCTAAACTATGGTGCCGATGCCACGCTCAACCTGACCCCAAGCGAGGTTGAAGTCCGAAAAGTTACATTTTGGGGCTGCTTCACAGTAGACACGTAGGTACCAAGTCATATTATACTCTTACACAACCGGCTAACATGACGCAGAATCTGGACTATTGTCATGGGTCGCATCTCCCAACTTCCTCGAGCCGCGATTACTCTCGATAAGCCCATACTTGAAGAAACCCCTAGCCCCCCAAAAGCGTTTCCCGAGACTTTACATGCCCCAGCTGGCATTGTGACAACCCGCTTGTTCCTACAAGAGTTCACTTCGCTTTCCGAGCTGGTAAACGACAATAACTACATGTTCTTTGCGCCAAAAGATCCACTAACCAGCCTAAAACTGCTGGACTGTTACCGCAAGTATCAGAACTGGTACAAGAGGTTGTCGCCTCCAATGAGACTAGAGGGAAAGAGGGAGCCCGAGCCACATATCCTAGTACTACAGTAAGTCTCAAGACCACTATTTGCGCAAACTACGAGACTAAACAACTTCATGTAGCATGTTATATCATACCATCATTGTCCACCTCTTTCGCCCACTACTCAAAGTGGACCTCATACACTCCAACGTCCACCCTCGCGCCATCTGCATCAACGCAGCTAATGAAGTTTCAGCTTTAGTCAGGCTGTACCGAAAATTTTATAGCTTCCGAACAGCTCATCTACTCATACCACACATTCTCCTCACCATCAGCGTCGTACACTTGCTGTACTCCAAAGACAACGAGACCTCTCGGAAAAACCTTGTCGAGAGCTTGCAGGGTCTAGAGGATCTTCACGAATGCCACTACTTCGGTGCAAGAAGCTTCCGGATCATATACACTTTAGCAAAGACTTGGAGTCTGCCCTTTCCCGACGAGTTGTGCAATTCCAAATTGATACCGAAGAGCAATCCAGATAAACCACATGGCACAGTCAGTCCTCCGGCAGACCCTCTTTTAATGGCGCCGAATTGTCAGACTATAACCGGGAATCGCATAGGACCTGGACGCATACATCCGTTACCGCCTCAAAGAAGGGAAAGCTTAACAATGTTTGCTTCTCAGAACCGGCTGCAATTAGCTACCCACCTCGCAAACTCGCGGCCCAGTAGTGTAGTCTCCAACCAAAGCCGCCAGTCCTCCAGCGTTAGTCATACTCCTATTCAAGATGTTTACAATGGCTTGCCGATTTCAAACTACCAGTACTCGCAATCCATGTCTACATCGGCTAACATGCCTACTACAATGACATCACCCACCCCAGACATGGGAGAAGGCATGTTCTGGAATCGTAAGTTTTCTATTCGCACATCTTACTATTGGCGTTTACTGACAGTGTTCCTTAGCGATACCCGGAATGCCTGGGCCAATACTACCACGCCACAACTATCAGCAAATGAGCCCCATGGGTCTGGAAACCGTACTGCACACAACAGATCCCGAAGATCGAATTAGCCGTCAGGGCTTCAGGTTCGTCAATGATTGGCAATCTAGCCACGTTGACAACTACACGGGCGTTCAAGGCGGCGTATACGACGATTCGAACAACCACGGCAACAGAGGCTATACCCATCACAACAACTTTGCACAGCCGCAGAATAATACCGGGTATCCACAAAGTGCGCATAATGGACATACACAAGAGAGCTATGACGGTGGATGGTGGCAAGGTCCGAATGGTAGCTCTGGGCCCCTGAGCTGACACTTGTCACACCGTTTGGTTTGATTGAAATAAGATTTGAAGTTTGGCTTCTGGAGAAATGCACAAGGACCGGATCGATTGGTGGTATTGGGCATGTGTGTTGCTATGCACACCTGCCTAGTACATGGGGTATTGCTTGCAGAGCGGATGCTTCTGGAAAGTATAGCCTCCGGACTTGATCAGGGCAAGACTCTCAGTTGGAGGACGTCGAGCCTTGTATGCACGGTCGTTGCTATACGACAAACGTGAGAGGAGAGAGGAGAAGCAGAGGACGAAAAGAAAAGACCATGTTTATATGGGGGTTTCGCACATCAACCAATCTATCAAGTAGATTAACAATTTAACAGCAATTTCCAAATCATTGGCCGCCACGACTGTAGCTATCATGTCTGAGACTACACAATACAGGCACGTGAAGATATCATGAGTCTTGCTCATTACGTTAGGAAGAAGTATATTAAGTAGTTAGTAGAGGTCTGCAGTAAGAT
>Ga0265798_10009280_pt1 | contig 12341 bp, 11 predicted proteins | sample P3T30metagenome_FD_192430 | JGI IMG/M metagenome (GOLD analysis project Ga0265798, IMG submission 192430) | Plant litter microbial communities from East Loma Ridge, Irvine, California - P3 T30 | ecosystem: Environmental > Terrestrial > Plant litter > Unclassified | place: USA: California...
CTATTTACTACTGCCACATATAACAGGCCCTCTGCAATTCACGAACGGAGAACAAGGTCCACATCGCTCATCTTTGTCATCTAATCGACACTGGGCCCTCTAAGAAGGCAGGGTCTAGCGGCATCCACGACATGTTGCTCTTGTATGTTGGCCATTTGACACTGATGCTTCTGTGAAGGCAGAGTTCGACGACAAGCACCGGTGCTACATTGTATCATCGGTGCGCTATTCACTTTATTACTACTCTCGCTAAACGCTATATAAGATCTCTCTCAAGGCCTGTCAAGTAATGCATCCTCACAAGCTTATCCTCAATACGGCCATCCACGACCAGCAAAGTCTGTTACCGACCCGTCAGCTTCGAGCACACACAGAGACGCCTCCTTCAAACATCGCAATCACACGATGGATCGGTGGACCCAATTTCGTGTGGCCAACACTCATCCCGATTTTCGACATGAATGGCACGTCAACGGTATACAACTCAACTGCAACATGACACGCCGAAGGCCGGACGACTATGTCCCGTTTCAGAGCATTTTCCAGCCCGACGGCCGTCATGCGTACAACCGGAACGCTCCCCAATACCCGGCTTTTGGTCTGGGGTTTACAGGCACGCCGCGTGACGGTTCCAGGATGCCCAGCACCGCGGCGTTTCCAAGGGATACTCCAGTCCCGATGCCCATCAATTACAATATGATGCAGCATCGCGGTGGCTATGGAGGTGGCTACGGAGGTGGCTATGCAGGTGGTAATGGTGGGTTCAGGTGAGAACTTCATTGGCAACTGCTGCTGGGAAATCACAGGGGTGTGATCTTCGGGCTCTTTGAATCATTATCTGATATGACGGAGTTTGCGAGTTCTTGAATCAATGGAATCATGTTCACTTTCGGAATTTAAGAATTCCATTCTCATCGTGTAGCACTCGTTCGGTCGCTATCCTCGAGATGAACGTTGCAGTCCAGGAAGCATCGCTGGACTTCCAAGGTTGACAATTCGTTGCAAAGGTGCCAGCCTTGTTCGAGTGTCTTCCCGCCTTGGACAATGTGCATTGAGTATCAAGATGGATGATTGGAATCATCGGATTTAAAACACTACATACCATGCAACGATGAATTGCTCATGAGCAAATCGAAGACATGCGTTCCTATCTCGACAACGCTGTACGTTATGTGTACATGAATGTGTTGCCTTGACGTCAATTCAAGCTTAGCCGCGCTAGTACAAATTGTTGACCGCATCGTTCATCCGGCAAAAACGTGAAGTCACTGTACCTAGTCCAAGCGATTGCTGGACCTCTCGAATGTGCATTATCCAATTATCCAATCGAAAATGGGTGCCCACGTGACCCTCCACTCCAATCCAAGTGCAAGGGTAATTTATCCCAATCAGGAAACATGCTCTGATATTTTTCCTCGTGCTGTGATATGCGCGTTTCATATCGCGGGGCTACACGCGGGGCGGTCTGTGTGAATGAGTCTAATTTGTTACTTTTATGTATGAGTAAAACGCGACTCACGACCTGTGACTACTCCGCCCTCACACAAAGATACTTGGAATCGCTCCCGAGACTACATCAACATGGCCTCCGAGAGCATTGAGCAGAAAATGGACGACCTCAACGTTGACAAGCCCTCCACCTCGCAATCCGCAGAGCCCACCGAGAAGCCGGCCAAACAGGACAAGGAGAGGAAAGACCAGAAGAAGGCCGCAAAGGGACCCAAGCCGGACAAGGGCCAAAACAAGCAGGGTCAAGGAAAGCAGGGCCAGGGAAAGCAAGGTCAGGGCAAAAAGAAGGAGGACGAGACGGACACCAAGGGAATCACAGTCACCAAGGCTGAGGACCTGTCAGAATGGTACCAGCAAGTTATCCTCAAGGCTGAGATGCTCGAGTTCACCGATATTCCCGGCTGCTACATCTACCTGCCGCGCTCATATATGATCTGGGAGGAGATCCGCGACTTCTTCGACGCCAGGATCAAGGCAATGGGCGTCGAGAACTCCTACTTCCCTCTCTTCATCACCGAGGCCAACCTGCAGCGTGAGAAGGATCACATCGAGGGTTTCGCCGCCGAAGTCGCATGGGTGACCGAGGGCGGCAAGAACAAGTTGGAGAAGAAGCTGGCTGTGCGCCCGACCAGTGAGACCGCCATGTACAGCTACTACTCCAAGAAGATCAAGAGCCACCGCGACCTGCCTCTCAAGCTCAACCAGTGGAACAACGTTGTGCGATGGGAGTTCAAGCACGCCGTGCCTTTCCTGCGTTCGAGAGAGTTCTTGTGGCAAGAAGGCCACACCGCACACATGACTGAGCAGGAGGCTAGTAAGGAGGTTTTGGAGATCTTGGACCACTACGAGGCCATCTACCAGGACCTGCTTGCCGTTCCGGTCGTCAAGGGTACCAAGACTGTCAACGAGCAGTTCCCCGGCGCACACTACACCACCACCGTCGAGGGTTTCATTCCCAGCGTCGGCAGAGGTATCCAGGGTGCAACATCGCACTGCCTGGGTCAGCACTTCGCGAAAATGTTCGACATCACAGTCGAAGACCACAAGCAGGTCGTCAAGGAGGGCGAGAAGAGAGACAAGGTGCACGTTTGGCAAAACAGCTGGGGTTTCACCACCCGCTCGATCGGTGTCATGATCATGGTACACGGTGACGACAAGGGTCTCGTTGTCCCGCCGCGCGTTTCCAACATCCAGGCCGTCCTTGTCCCCGTCGGTCTCAACAACAAGACCTCTGACGAGGACCGCGAGCACGTCGTTAACGAAGTCGACAAGCTGGCCAAGACTCTCAAGGCCGCTGGTGTTCGCGCCCACCTCGACGACCGTGAGGGCTACTCTGCCGGCTTCAAGTTCAACGAGTGGGAGATGAAGGGCATTCCCCTCCGCCTCGAGGTCGGTCCCAAGGATCTCGCCAAGGAGTCCGTCCTCGCTGTCCGTCGTGACACCGGCGAGAAGTTCTCCATCTCCATCGCCGAGCTCACTACCGAAGTTCCTAAGCGTCTGGAGCAGATCCAGAAGGAGATGCTGCAGCGTGCCTCTGACGAGTTCGCTGCTCACCGCGTGATTGTACGCGAGTGGAAGGACTTCGTCCCCACGCTCAACAACAAGAACGTCCTGCTTGTGCAGCACTGCGCGGGTGGCGAGTGCGAGGACGAGATCAAGAAGGACTCGGCCGCCTCTGTCGAGGGCCAGGAAGTCGACGCCAGGGCTCCCAGCATGGGCGCAAAGAGTTTGTGCATTCCCTTCGAGCAGCCCGAGGACATCAAGGAGGGCACCAAGTGCATCAACCCCAAGTGCGGCAAGGACGCCAAGATGTGGGTCATGTTCGGCCGCAGCTACTAGACGAGCTTGGATTGCTTGCTTGACTGCGGATGTTTGTGCGATTTCGGTTGGTGAGCGTGGTGTTCGGTGGCTGGCTGGCTGGCGAAATGGTCGTTTCGACGGAACGGGTTTCCAAGGCGACAATTTCCTGATGGCATGAAACGAAATGGAGTCTTCGGCGACAACGTAGACTACAGCAAAGAGAAATCATAAAGGCATTTTCTGACTACATGCGTGTGTCTTCCCTTGTCTCTTTTGCAAACGTATTCAAATGTAAGAAAATCGAGAAGCGGCATTGAAACGAGTGTGGCTGCATTGGTAATGCTCTCCTCCCTGTTTCCCTCTAACACGACCTCCGGTACTACCGATACTTACGAACACCAACAATACGACGAGGAGGAGACGAAGAAGAGAAGGGCTATCATCCCACACACAACATGTTGAATTATCGCGTGAGAGATACCTCCCGACTTCATCCTCCTCTTTCTCCCTCCATCACCCACCCCTTCTCATTCCTCATCGTTTCCAATCTGTCCCTCATTCTCTCACTCAAATACACTCAGCATTAGCCCCATCATCCCTAGCAAAACACTTTCGCCCACCCTTCTGACAGTCATCGGCATCGACCCACTTGCCGCCGGAGCACTTCGCCTGATCAAACAACCAAGTCAGTCACGTTCTCGATCGTCAGGAACAAAAGCTGTTTGAAAAGAATATCTCTCTATCCCTATCCAGAAATGAATCAAAAAGCAAAACAAGGACGAAACAAAGCGGGAACGAAGAGGAAAACAAAGTTTTCAAGTAGAACTCACAATGTTCGTGCGATCGCAGCTGCAGAACTCGTGCACGCCGTTGGACGCCGCGCAGCCGCTGCCGATGCGCCTGGTGTAAGACGGATAGCCGGATCCGCAGACGTCGCGGGCGAAGAGGGAGCCTTCGGGGGTTGGGCTGGCTGCTACCGAGGTGGACATGATGGCCACGAGGGAGAGGAGGGGGAGGCTGGTGAGGGAGAGCTTTATGTTGGTTGGTTGGTTGGTGGTAGTGGAAAGAAGGGTTTTTGTTATTTGTTAGGTCGTTTGAGTCGTTGTACGAGGGTTGGATGTGGAAGATAGTGCAGAGAACGAAGGTGATCGAGGCGGTGGTGCTGGGTGTTTATATAGATCTCGAGTCGTCTTCCTTTTGTCCCCATCTCCTCTCCTCGAAGGATGAAGGGAGAAAGACAAGTCAGCTGCCTCAGCAATCCACCATGTTTCACTCTCAAGGCTGAGCTGACCGACAGTGGGTGTGTAGACGAAAGCACCGCCAGGATGCCGGTGGCCTCCAAAGGAATCCGTTGGTGAGCGGCGTATGAAGCCCTTCGTAGACAGTTGCAGCATGCACGACCAAAACAGCGCTCAGCAACTACACAAGTGCGAGGTACAGCGGAGGGAAATGCCAGGTCTGTCCTGTCGTGGGATCCAGCTCCCGATGTTTTTTCTCGACACAAGAATAACATTCCGGTGTGTCTTCCAAGAGACCTGAGTCCGAAATCCTTACACCAGAAGAAGTAGGCGTTGATGCTGACGCAAAGAGTTGCACAAAAGCACCCTCGATCCTTCTCCTTCAGCCGCTGTGCGACATTCGAAAGCTCCGACGTTGTTAGTAGTATCCAGATCGACACTGCGGTATCATGGGGGACTTCGAAATGCGGTTCGTGCCGCTACAAAACAGACGGGTAAGTGACGCTCATATGAGCGGATGGAAGAGGCCGAAATGAGAATCCGGTTGCATTCCAGCCATAAAGACTGCTGAGGGACTGAGAACTCAACCAAAAAGAGGGAAAACCAATAGAAAATATAACAAACTCGGACCACAGAACGCACGCACGCGAGCAAGCACACTCCTCCATTCACAGACTTTCTTCTTCCTTCCTTCCTTCCTTCCTCCCTTGCTTCCATCCCCGTAACGCGTGTCACCGCTCCACCACATTCATCCTTTTCTCAGAATTTGATCAGCCGAGGAAAATCAGCTCGTGATTGAACGGGTAGGCAGCAGCAAAATGCTAAGCATGTTGTGTCGATGTGATGATCAACGTGTAGTGGCCAGCCCAGACAACGACGGTAAGCAGACTTCGTTCTCGAGTTGCTGTGTTTCTGATCTCTCTCTCTCTCTCTCTCTCTCTCTCTCTCTCTCTCTCTGCACACCGTCTCTCTGCAGATGACGGCGTAACGGCTCAAGCGCATGGGACTTTTAGACTGTTCTATTTTGTCTGGGCCTTATGTGGCAAGCGTTTCATATTCATGACAGAATTGTCTTCTTTGAAGACAACTCGTTGTAGCACATCAAGTTGGGACCCAGAGCTTTCTGCCAGCACCAGCTCCGGCGCCTCCACGTGGGGCGGGGCCGCCGCGTGGACGCTCAAAGCTGTTGGGGTCTATTTGACCGTCCATCTGTCCAGCAGGGGTGCCACCTCGGCGAGCATTGGGGGGCGCGAATCCACCGCGACTCGGAGTAGGCCCGTTGGCGACATTGCCTCTGCCTCGAGTGTTCCCGCGGAAATTGCCTCTGGTCGCACCACGAGCCGGCTGACTGTTGTTGACACGGGGACTCGAGGGAGCGGCAGGTGCTGGCTTTGCAGAAGGCTGAATAGAGCGGCTGAAGGCGTCAGGGTCCATGACGGCGCCCTGTTGGCCAAGCATGGCAGCAGGCGCAATCGGTGGAGATTTGGGCTCTTTTGCGCCTTTGACTGTAGGTGCAACCGCGGATTGCTGCTGGCCCTCTTTGTTGAGCAGACTCTGTCTGTTTCTGAATTCACGGTCCTCACGACCAACAACATCCCGCAATTGCTCAAGGCGCTTGCTGCGGATGTCGAAGCCTTTGGCGGCATTGGTCTTCGAAGGATCGTTGCAGAGGAAGATGAAAGTTTCAAGTGCTGCAGCAGGGTTCAGCTCCTGGTGGATGCGCCAAAGGATGTAGTTGAACAGCGGCTGAAGCCGCACATGCACGCTTCCGCTGCTGGAATGCTTGGCCTCGGATTTGCCACTTGACACGGGTTCAGTAGTTGAAGAGGAAAATGGTTTGAAAGGCGACGTAGGCGGGGAAACGGCGCTGAGGCTCGATCGCACGCTCTGCATCGAAGACGGTGCGACGGAGTGCGCTGAGCCAGATGCGAGTGAGCTGGCGGAGCCCTTGTGGTTGTGCTCCGACAGCACCAGCTTGTGGGAGGTTTGCTCTTCCAGCTGAGAGAGACTCTGGTCATCCTCTTCGATATCGATGTGGTCGGCTTCGGAAAACAGGCTGCGTGGAACGGCGAACCTCTCTACTTCATCCCATCTCTCGTATGTCTCCTCGGCGCCCTGCAGCGTCACGATGTTGGGGTACTTGGAAGTCGCGTCGTCCAGCCAATCCAGCGTGTCGCGGACGTCCTCTCCGTGGCGGTTGCTTGCGCCCTTCTGGCGACTCAGTTGATCAAGGGCTTTCAAGTCATGTGTCAGCGGCTGTTGCATTGCCAATCCTCCGCGCTACCTCGATCCATTTGCATACCGTGAAGCGGCACGAAAAGCCGGATCTGACCATTCTTCACCCACTGCCTGATGCCGTTGCGCGTGCTCTTCTTGACGCCGGCCACAAGAGCAGTATCGTCGACGATGCAGTTGAAGATCTTCCTCCCCACCATCGGGTCCAAGCGGGCGAGGGCGGCGGGCGAGTTGGCGTGCTGCGACGTAGGTCGCGAGCGATTGTTGCGCATCGTGCTAGCGAGCGGGCGACGCGGTGTGTAGTAGCGATAGGATGGTTGTGTCACCAGTTCGGGCTCAGGCGGTGCTCATATAATATTTCGGTGCTGTAGGTGTTGCGTGGGTGCGACATGCGCGGAAGGTTCCATGGGCCGGAAGGATAGCGATTTTCTGGAGCATCACTCAGTCATCGCGGAGCAGCAGTAGCAGCAAGCGCGGCGGAGCGCAACAGAGATTCGTGGCAAGGGGTGTGCATGCTTTGTAGTTCAGTGACTGTGGTGCGTTGCCGGAGTGGTCAGCACAGCACGAGCGCAATGCTAACCTACCGGCGCCCATTAGATTAGGCGATGTGACGTCCACACTGTGTGTGCCGCTTGCTTGACGCTAGTCGCCTATTGGCCCTCGCTTGTTGTAGTGAAGATGCAGCGCCACTCTTTGCACGTGGGAATTGTTTGCATACATATATATATATATACTGTATATATATACACATTTTATAGTTTTCATGTGACTTTGCTTTAGGTAGCCTTCCGTTTATTGTTCTACCAAGATCATATGTATACATATACATGACAATCATCGGTGACTTGTCGTATCGAACAAGCACTACCTTACACATCTTTAAGCTGTAAACAGCATCACATGCGCTGATTGAGCTTTTACATTTCTTTGTCTAGGCGGCAGGTATGTCAAGTCCAGCCGACAACAAACCACTCTGTAGTTTGATAGCACATCAATACACGAGACAGCCAACCGTCGACTGGAACTCACCAAGCGATTTATCATCAATTGGCTACCCCAACCCCAACCCTAAAGAGCAATCTCGCTTCCAGCCTCCCAAACAGACAACAAATCCTGAACCCTATAATCACAAGCCCAACCCGTATCCTTCTCGATAGATCTCAAAAGATCTACGACCGTACGCCTCCACAGCTTCGTCTCGGTCGAGACCCCATCCTCGCCACCCGCCCCAAGCACGAGCCCAGCAGTCCAGAGCGGCTGTATGGAATGGATGCGTGTGCCTTCATCTGCACGCCCCAGACTGATCGCCACAATTTCCTTTGCGTGAAAGCGACATTGCTGCAGAATACTGGCGTAGCTGGCATGACGTGCTGCGAGGCTGGAGCCGGGCGTGCTAGTATCTCCATGTCCCGTGTTGATGTTATTGCTCGTGTCGGCGGACGGAGGGCGGTGTTGGAAGGGCGAGCCCGTCGATATGTGCGGTTTGTTCATCAGGAGCTGCACGCGGGTGAAGTGGTAGGTTTGCATGGCACTGGAGCACATAGGTCGAGGGAACCAGCGCTCTTCCAGACGACTGGCTTCGTCTGTGCCGACGGCAATCGCCCGGAAGGAGGGAGGAAGCCCGTCGTGCCAGATACGAAGCTGCTTGTCCATCTCGTGCCAATACGCAAGTAGATCGTGCTGGCGGACGCCAAGAACCGAGGCGGGCATCTCGTCGCCAGCAGCGATGAAGTTGACCAGCTTCATCAGTAGCCAGATGAGAGCGTTGCTGATTTTATCGTCGGGCATGGCTGTATCCGGGAGGTAGTCTTGATGCGAGGGGTTGCTGGGATAGATATACCCTTGCGGGTCGAGGCTGACGCCAGCCTTGGTCCAAATGGTCAAGTCGCCGGTGTCAAGACGCGTACCGGTGTTATTGATAAAAGCAGACAGCATATCTTGTCGAGCGAAATTCCAGAAGACAGCTGTGCGACCTTTGCTCGGCCCTTGTCCAGCAGTGGCATTCGGCTCTGTGGTATGTCCTGCGAGTCGTTCTCGAATCTGACTTGCTAGACTCACGGGCTCTGGCTCGCGCGACAGTGGAACCATGCTCTCTTTGGCAACCTCGAACAAACTTTTGGCTCCGTCGAGATGCCGACTCCATTCAGGCCCCGAGGCATCGAGGAACTCATAGACACAAAGGATGGCAGTGGCAGCAACGAGTTCGTCGGAATCTGTCTTTGGTAATGGTGCATCTTCGGCTATTGATGCAGTGTTCTCTGCGGTAGCGTGCGGCAGAGCTGTCGATTCCGAGGTTGATGAGCCGCCCGCCAAAGCCTGTCTAAGTAATGACACTGCCATGTCGTAATTTTCTCTCCCTTTCCGGACCCAACCCTCTGCATCTAAGGTCGGCCCCGGCCGTGAGGCGAGTCTGCTGTGCCTTTGAGATGAGCTCGGCACGTCTGGTACTGTATCGCTGATAGTGATTCGGGAAAGACTTTTGGCGGAAAGCGCTGCGCATGAGTAGAGCAAAAGCGGGCATTGGACTGCCAGAAGTGGCACTTCGGTGGCGAAGAACTGGCCAAGATCGAACAAGTCCATCCAGACACCCGCATGCTCCGAGTAGTCACGCATCAGGAAGGCGAGGTCTGATTCGCGGATCGCAGGGCTGCTTCCAGTTGTTCCTTTGGATTGTAAGTTAGGAGGCCTCACAGGGTTGTACGATGAAGAACGTACATGTATTGGCTTTTGATCATCGTAAGGCTGATGATGCTGGTGTTGCTGGTGTTGCTGTTGTGGTTGTTGTGGCATTTCTCCGAGTTGCGGGTCGATGTTGGGAGGTGGTGATTCCAGGGCAGGCTGATTGCCATGAACGTTAAGCAGAGAGTCAAGACTTTGTACCATGACCTCATGGCTCTGCTGAGGCGACGCATTATGTTGTAGCGATGAAGCTACGTCGTGCGATGTCATGGGCGCAGGCGGCGGCGCATAATTATACTGGTCCTGACTTGCCACCGCACTGAGAGCTTCGAGACCGTGTGTAGCATAAGCTGGGTATGCAGCCTGCGCCAGCTGCCGGGCGAAATCACCATCACTTGCGGCCTGATTTGCGTCGAAGTTCATACCATTGTGGACCAGGTTGTCGTCGATCGCAGAGCTAGGGTTTGCCGTACCGTCTTCGTCTTCATACGGGTTATTGGTCGTGATGAATGTCAGCTCCTGTGGCACCGGCACCCAAACACTGTCACGGCCGAAGGTCTCCTTGTAGCCGTAGAAGTTTTTGAGGCTCTCGCGCGACACCGGGTCGCCGTTCATGGATGGGTTCTGCTGGTGGCGGAATGTGATGCCGGAGCTGGGGATGCATTCACGGCGGGCTTTGGCGCACTGCGCGCAGATAGGTCGCTCCTCGCTGCATTTCAGCTGCGGAAGCAATGTCAGCCATCATACTCGCCTTTTGTCTTGCCCGTCATGGTCCAGAGCATCGCGTACCTTTCTCTGTCGGCAAGTGAGGCTGTGAGTGAAAGGAAGGTTAGCCGGAAATCGTTCAAACATCATGTCGGGCGACCACATACCAGCCGGTTCTAGATCGCGGCGCCATAGCAGACTCTTTTCCACCACGCACTTGATATCAAGAGTCACGCGAGGTTCTCAGTCACGGTGTGTCGAATGCCAGATCAATCTGCAGCGCCAAGCACGGAAGGAGATTCCGTTTCGAGAAATCTCTGCTCACGTGTGTAAGTGATGCACGGGATCCAAGAAGCGAAATCTTTGGGCGAAAGACGATTGTATGCTGTTTGGGTTGGACAGAATCAAGATGAAGCGCGAGACACTTTGCTATCGTGTGTCGCTGCCTTGTCGAGTTGCCTTGTTGGTCCCTTGGTGCCGGCGAAGGAAAGCGCGACCAAAGCGGCGGACTTGGCTTGGCACTGCTACGAGGGCTATAACAGGCACGTCCTCAGATCTCACATATCATTCCATATGCATGAGTTTTTATGAGAAAGCAGATCTTATGACAGGAGATCATTGGCCGCTCCATCTTGACACAATTACCAGCACACGCGCCACTGAGCTGCATGCATTCCTTTCACACTGGCAAGAATAAAAACGCCTCATTGATCATTCATAGCACCGATAGCATAATGGTATATCCGCTCGCCCGCCGCCCAGGACAAACAAAAAAGCACAATGCAGAGCGTCAAGAGAAATAGCGCTCGAAACCCGCAGAAACCCCTCCCTTGACCGCACCCGAGTAAGACAACGCCAGACTAACACCATACTGAGCAGAGAGTGCAACAATAACACATATCAGAGCTGACCTTTCCTTCCTTCCTTCACGGCGACGATGGCGACGACCTTGGGATCCTCCCTTCTGCTGCTTCGTCACCACTCGCGTCCCTCTTCTTCCTCCCCCAGAATTTCAACGAACGCAGTCGGCTGCGGGAGCGAGACTCCCTGATACCACCACCGAGACGCTCCTTCTTACGGGGCGAATCTCTGCTACCTGAACCATCGCTTCCTCCACTTCCCAGGCGGGCGACTTGGACTGGAGAGGTATCGCCCTTTCGAGACTGATTGCCGACCAAGATGGGCGGAATGGGAGGCACAGAAGGTCGCCCATCCTGCATGTGAGCCCGATGCGTGGTGTCATGATCGCTTATTGGCCAGTTGCCAGGAACGGCGAATGGGTCCTCAACAGCGGCAAGGCTCTGATGGCGCGCTTGTGTATCATCTTCGGTCGGCGCGAGCGAAGAGGGCTGGGTCGACGGACTGTGGTAAGTGCCCGTGTTAGCAGTCGCCGAGCTGGTGGCATGGCTCCTTGCCGAGGGTACGCTATTGCGCGCCGCGGACGTCTTTTGTGTATGATGGCTGCTATTCTGACGATTGGCTGCTGAGCCGGCCAACGCCTCTGAAGGAGAAGGACTGCCACGGCTCGGACTACCCTTAGAGTTAACAAGGATGGTCGTCAAACTTTCGTCCTTACTTCCTCGTCGAGAGGACGGGAACGACTGGTTGACTTGCAGATCTGCTGAGCCTCGTCTTGAGTCCGAGTTGAAGCCTGAGTTTGCATACATGCTCAGCTGCTGAAGTTTCTCCAGTGCAACGTCCTTGCTTGAACGCCTAGACGTACTGTTTGGCGAGAGCGGACTTGACGGTGTGCCGAGGAATGGCGCCGAAGCGCGATACCCATCTTCTTGAGAACTATAGCCTACAGCGGCCTTGCGTTTCTCGTCCGCCGCCGGGTGTGCGGAAGTGCTGTCGTCGATCCGCACTGTCTGACGCTTTACGGGGCTGGAAGGAGGGCCACCGGCATTCATGGGAACGACGGTCGGCTCAGAATTGCGCTGTGCTTCGTCGACCTCATCCTTACCGACTGAGCTGAATGTCAGGGGTGCATCCCGCCCCTCCGATTCACGCCGTTGTTTCTCTGCTTGGATTTTGCATTCCCATGTTTCTTGGTTGGTCTCGAGAGTCGTCAACGCACATTTTACGCTTGGCATAAGCTCCACGATTCCGGAGAAGAGAGGAGAACCAAACAAGCTCATGAAACCTTTCTGGCTCTGGGCAGCAGCGAGAATATCT
>Ga0265798_10009281_pt1 | contig 12339 bp, 13 predicted proteins | sample P3T30metagenome_FD_192430 | JGI IMG/M metagenome (GOLD analysis project Ga0265798, IMG submission 192430) | Plant litter microbial communities from East Loma Ridge, Irvine, California - P3 T30 | ecosystem: Environmental > Terrestrial > Plant litter > Unclassified | place: USA: California...
ACGACAGCGACCCTCTTGCTCGCAAGGAGCCTCTACAGAAGAAGAAGGAAGCTGCACAAAAGAAGGAGGACGCCAGCAAGCCGGCTGAGGATACCAAGATGGAGGAGGTTGAGTACAAGACCGACGCCCAGGTCGAGGCGGAACGCGCCGCATCAATCCTTGCTGCCAAGAAGGAGCTCCTCGCTCTTGTGGACTCTAAGATGACTGCAGACGAGGGCGCAAACCAGACCGGTCTCTACGAGCTGAGGGGCGTCATTACGCATCAGGGCGCTAGCGCTGACAGTGGCCACTACACGTCCTTTGTCAAGAAACAGGGACCCAAGGACCCCAACACTGGCAAGCGGAAGGAGGAAGACGGCAAATGGTGGTGGTTCAACGACGAAAAGGTATCCGAGGTGGATGCTGAGAGGATACAGACCCTGTCTGGCGGAGGTAAGCACCCCAACCCTGACTGTGTGAACTGACGATGACTGACATGTTCCAGGTCAAAGCCACTCGGCTCTTATCCTCCTCTACCGCGCCGTTCCTCTACCCGTCATCGACGAGGACGTGCAGATGGGCGACTCATAGGCTGAATCGACACGCTTCACTATGACCATCTCCTTGGGTCTCGCGCGCAAGAGCATGCTGAAGCGCAAACGGGAACGGAGCAGCGGGTAATGCATGGCATTCGGCGTTGTACCAGCTGGAAAGGCTATGGGACGATACCTCTGAGAGCTTAAGTAACGATTGCATGACTTCAAGACCTTGCATTAATAGATACGGCATTAGACTGGTGAAGTGTACTTTTCGTCCCTTTCCGTCTTCACCTCACCACGCGTAGAAACGCGTCGAAGCGTGCTGCCAAGCCCTTCCATGATCGTGACGCTCACTTCCAGGATTGCTTTCCTCCCCATCTTTTCTACTGCTGCGCTTCTATCATAATCTATCGCGTTATTCGCGAGACGCGCAATCTTCTTCCTGTATCATTACACTTGTACAATCATCTGTTTCATGTATTAAGTACCGACAGCATGTTCTACAGTCACGAAGGTAAGCCCCAAACCGAGACTGCAGCTTGGAACGATTTGACTAACACTTGTAGTGCTAACGTCGCGCAAATACGGTGTGGCAACCGTGTGGTATGTTAGAAGGCGTCCGGTCGCTCTTGCCCTGTACTGACCAAAGTGGCAGGCTCGTCGCGACGACCCAAAAACGAATCGGCCGCAAACAAATTCTCGATGTCGATGTACAGAAAGCATGTCAGACCATTGTCGATCCTGTAGCGCCTATGGCTCTACGGCTACAGGGCAATTTGATGTACGCCGCGCTGTTATACCTTGTCCGAGCGACAGACTACTGACGCATGCAGGTACGGTGTATCGCGTGTATACCTGCAACAATGTGGATATATCCTTTCAGACGCAGAGAGTGCGCGAAACGCCCTGCTAGTGATGCTACGGACGGTGAAGCACACTGCGCTCGACCCAGATGCCGGCAAGGCTAGGTAAGCAAGCATCATCCTCATAACATGGTCGGTCTACTCACAGCGTCTATCTAGGCCTGAGCAGCTCATACTCGAAGATGACCCTTCCTTCCTGCCCGAGCTCGCGCCTCCTCCCCCAGACTTCCTCGCGGAACTAGACCTCAACTTCAACCTCAACATTGCGCGGTCCGGCGACTCCCAGACGCTCACACCCTTCAGCTCCCAGCAAGCACGGTCCTCTTCCCATGCCGATGGCATCGGTGGGCTCATCTTGCCTACATCATCTCCCGTGATGGCGGCCGAGTTCAGACTTGAAGGCGACGATGGAGTGGGCAGTGTTGGCGGACCAAGTGTCATGGGCGCTGGCGATGCGATCCAGCTTGAAGACCCAGACTTCATGATCGCAGACGATGGCGAGATCATCCAGTTGCCACCACGGCGAAAAATGCCCAGCACGCCAGCTAGGACCGCAGGTGCGAAAATGTCCAGCGATGCTGGGGCCAGTGCGCGGGTTCGCAAGGAACATGAGGATGGACAGCAGGTCGGCGATCAGGTGAGTTTTGCTACGTTTCCTCACGTTTTTTTGCGCTGCAATACTAGCCCTCAGTTTCACGCTGAGGCTTCGCTGCTCTCACTCGAGGCGCATGTTATGGCACCACACTGTCTCACCGCCCTCGCTCGACGCAATTAGTCGGCCGCTCATCGCGATTTCTAGTGCTTGTGTTTGCTGCTTACCTTCTTCGGTATCTTTGTCTGCATCTTCGCTGCTTCTAACCTTCATTGCCTTCACATACTCTACCTTACTACCAGCATCTTTCAGAATGATGACTGACATATATCAGTTCCCGGGTGATCAAGCAGACATCAACTTCCCGACCTACGACGATGATCCTATCGAAGGTGGAGCACTTTCATCAGACGGTCCGCAACCGTCCAGTCAGCATTCAGAAGTCATTGAGTCATCTGACTCGTTCGCCGCACCCATGCGCCGGCGTCGGGTTCCACGCACTCTTCCTATCGATGCAGCTATAGAGCTTCCCAACAAAGAGCTCGCTAGTTGGCAGAGGAACTACCGTCAGAACATGAAAGCAGCAGCTCGGCAGAAGATCCAGAAACGTGCTGCTGCTCAGGCCAAGAAGAATGCCGAGCACTATGTTTGGGGCGCTGGCATCGGTGGTATCGGTGAACGTGTCTTGGGCGGCCACGTTCCTCATCCGTTCGACATGTTCATTGGTGACAAGTTCTTCGAGACGATTATGGGCTTCAGTCGCAACAAGGCTAGCGGAGCGAAACATGACCGCGACAGTGGTATCGATGATGCAACTCAGGAAGAATCCCGCCGTGTGCGTCAGAGAACCGGCGAGCCTGAGGTCGGTCGCTCAGCTGACAACGAAGACATTCCTATGTTTGGTGAAGACGACATCGCCGTCGAACTACCTCGCGAAGGTGTCTCCGCACTTGACGACCAACAGATCTTCTCAGCGATGCCATGGAACATCAGCGCTTCTATCAGAGGCTCTTCGGTCGTTCCTCGAAGCGGACGCGCTGGTATGATAGGCTCCGCTGATCAGAGCAGACCTGGAAGCCGCTTCGTGTCTGCCTCCCCCTCAAAAGGTCGCGGTCAGCCTCTTGCTCTTGAAGGATTCAAGAACCTTACGAGCGATGTCGATTACGGTGGCGACGACTTTGGGCTACCAGGTTTCAGCTCCGACTTTCCCGAGCCAGCAGTTCAAGAACCATCAGCACGCGTCCGCGAGGCCTTGTCGACAGAAGGTGAAAACTTCATTACTTTCATCCACGAACGTATCGTTGAAAAGCGCAGGCGGGCTCAAGCAGACCTAGAGCACGAGTCCGACGTGCTTCAAGCCGAAGCCGCCGCTGATATCGAGGACATCGCCTTTGAGGAACTTCTTCCACCCGCGGAAAACACCAAGATGATCGCTTGCCAAGGCTTCATGATGGTGCTCGGGCTTGGCTCCAAGGGAATGCTCGACATTCAGCAGCTGCAGCACTTGGGCGAAATCAACCTCAAACTCTCCAGAAAGGCCAAGGAAATGCAGGTCGTTGAGCTCGGCGACACTGAAGAATCCGACAGGGACGGTGCCCAAGAGGATGACGATCTGACCGAAGACGAGGAGGTGGCGGATGCTCAAGATATTGCACGACAGCCGGAAGTGGAAGATCAGGATATGCAAGAGCACGACGCGATGGAAGAACAAGAGGGTCACTTCCAGGAGCAGTTCGCCGCAGGCCATGCTGCTCAAGAGGATGACCATGACTCACTCTATGATGACTGAGTGATCTGGCACTATATCGAGTCAGATGGATGGACATATACAGGCTGCTGTTTAGCCTATGTTTCTCATGTATCTTCCCGCCTGGTGGCGTTCGCCGTCCATATCACGGGTTCTCACAGGGCGATGAGTATCTGCATTTAATGGGGAAAAGAGAACTGGCAGACAATAGTGTCGCATCTATGACAATACATCAAAACTATATTGAAACGTTGAGTCATGATCGTGAATGCAGGAGGATGGTGCGCATGTTGTGAAGTGCTCGTTGAATGACCAGTGCGTTGGGCAAGGTGTGATGATTGGTTGTTCGTAACAGCAATTTCTCGCTGATCCATAGAGCCTGCTAACTTGTCTGCTTGCAGTCATGCAGAACCTTCTAGACTAGGATTGTCCATGACCAAGTGCTGCAGCCAAGCCGCTAGGATGTTTGCATATAAAGTCGACTTCTTCTTGCACTTTGCACTTCTCTTTCAAGAAACCTATAGGTCTTTTGGATAATTAAGGTGAAAGTGAAATTGTAGCTAGTCTAGGTCTAGCTAGTGTTCAAAGAGCTTAGTGCGAGCTGACATAAGCTTGGTCCAAAACTACCTAGTCAATGCAACATAGTATACTTACTTCCTGATTCGACACCGCTCACCCCAGCATGCCTGGGGTCCGCACGGGCATGGAAGTCAGCAACACCCATCTTGGCGCCGCGAAACAACCAAACAACGACAGCATTGCAGCGCAGTCTGCTGTCAAAGACGAGGACGGCAATGACGACATCTTCGCAGAAAGCGACAGCGACGATGGGTACGATTACAAACCGCGACCAAAGCTGCCACAGCCCAATGTTCACATGCGAAGTTTGGGAAGTCTGATAAGTGAGTGACAGAATGGCTGGATACGCGAGGGGATCTTCTACTGACAGCGGCCAGAGGAACTGGAGAGCGGTGCGATCGATGTCGACCCGGAATACCAACGTGAGGTTGTCTGGACAGGTAAAAATGCCCAACTTGATTGTCACCGACATGCTAATAGCAATAGCCGATCGTATGACGGGTCTGGTTAATTCTCTGATGGGTATGATCTCCTCGACGCTCTCTTAACATGAACGAATTCAAAGATTCCTAATACTCGCGCAGAAAACTACTACATCCCACCCATTATTCTGAATAAGAAACGGATTATTGGAACAGATGGTACAACACGTGACGTTCTTGTCTGCGTGGACGGAAAGCAACGACTTTCCTCTGTCAGGGCATTCGTCAAAGGTATGATTCCTTGCCACGATCACAAGGGCGAAAAGTGGTAAGCAATTCAGTCTAATTAATATCTCCCGATGACTTACTGACAGTGCAAGGTGGTTCTGTGAGACGCCTATCAATAAACGCAAAAAGGTGCTTCCTTCGGACACTCAAAAGTCGTTCTTGGAGAAAGACTTTGTGGCCTTTCAGTTCGCAGAGCTTACGCCAGTACAAGAAGAAGACCTTTTCGCTAGGGTACAAATGGGTGTGCAGCTCACTGTAGCTGAAAGAATGCGCGCGAGACAAGGCCCATGGCAAGAATTAGCGAAGCTTTTCGTGGAAGACTTCCCTATGATCTACAACTTGATGAAGGACCGAGCTCGAGCGAAGGACTTCCAACTCACTCTGTCTTGCTTCAGCCAAATTCTGGAAGTACAGCATCCGACTCCTGCGACTGGCATTCCAATGCTGAGGACAAGCCACAGTTTGATCCCGAAAATGCTAAACAACACCGGCGCTGTAGACGATGCGCTCAAGTCACATCTTGCAAGCGTCTGGACCACCTTCAGAGACCTTATTGCCTTAGATCCCGACACTTTCACGAATGCCGATAGGCATTTGAGTGGTGTACAAACCTTTGCGCCCATCGAGATGGTGGCCGTCGCCGTCCTTATCTCTATGTATTCGGAAACGCGCAACAATGAACTATTGCTAGGCGATATCAGAGCGCTCCGAGAAGCCTTTCGCGAGCACTTTAAGGACCTTCGATTGTCTGCGCCAATGTGGAAGTTTGCCTGGGACTTTATAGAAAACCTGGAGGGGATTCGAGGTGCGGTGGATGGCACTACGATAGACCGTAACCAACCGGCAGAGGCTCCAAAGCCGAAGCCGTCTACTTCAAGAACGAAAACTCTATCCTCTCCTACTTCCGCCGTTTCGAGGAAAAGGGTAGCACCCCTGGACAAGCCGCTCTCCATACTGCCACCACGCGATTCGATCATCGCAATGGAGGAGACACAACCGATTCCCACAGGACCGAAGCGACAACGGACTGATCCTGGGCCATCAAACGCTCAAGCACAAGTCAATAGTCCCGTATATGAACAATTTGCCACTGCAAGGAATGCTCCTTCGGAGCGAGTGCGCACAGCGGGGGTACCGACAGACTCTCCCATAATGGGTAACATTTTTACAGATTTTGGTTCTCAATAACCATCACCTGTCAGCGCAACTTCTGCTTCGCCACGTCTGTGGCGTCCAGGCGAAGCGTTACAGCTAAATCCAGCCCTGACCAACTCACCACAAACTGTGCCAACACGCACAACGTCAGGACCACCGCACCAAATCTTCCAGAGACCAGGAAACGGACATGGAAATCAAGTTGTACCGGGCTCTGCCCCGGCAGCGAGAGGTGCTGCCGAACAATCTATACCGCCGGGACGGTCTCGAAACGATCCTATACATCCCTCGCCCTCCGACCCTAGGCCTGAACCTCCTCAAGCCGACTATCCCGACTATTATATTCCAAATTTGTCGAACGCACCTATGCAAGCATATCACCAGTCTCGCTTACCCGTGACGCAACTATACGCTACTCATACACCTTTCACACCGGAGCACACACCTCCCCAGATCCAGCAAGCCTGTGTGCCTGACTCTAGGAACCACCCTGCGCCGGTAGCGCAGATGCAGCCATCTAGACTCCCTCATACAACTTCACGGCAAGCTCCTCAAACAAACCAAAGTCTACAGAACGGCACACCATTGTCATCCCGACCCTCAAGCATGACCCAGGCTCATCCGACGAGTAGAGGAGCATTCGCACCCACTCATACGGATGCGCAATGGGAAGGAGTTATCGCCACTGCATCCCCACGGATGCAGTCTCGGCAGCTTGGTCAAACTCAACAAGGGGCTTCTTCCGCAGCCTCGTCACCAACGATACCGACCTCGGCTTCAACTATCGCAGCGTCACAACCAAGTGGTACGAAGCGGAAAAGCGTTGCCCGCCCGATCCCTGCTCAGTACGATGGAGTCATTGATCTAACGAGCGACGATGAGCTTGAGGAAGAACGCCAGAACCTTCTATCTTCATTCAAGGCCAAAACGGCTCCAGCAAAGCAACCTCCAGCTACAGCTGCGACAGCACCCACATCAACGCAACGAAAACCGATAGTGATACATGATCTCGATCTTGATGAGGATTATGCGCGTGCGAACAATCCTTATGAGAGGTTTAGAAACAATCCTAGAGCAGGGCTCTCCGGTCCGAGACGTTGAATTTAGTGTTACACTTCCCAAAGCGTGGGGCTCGCATCAGCGAAGCGCAAAAGCATTTTCAGCTATATATTGTAATTAAGCATAATGATACCCCGTTTGAGAACAGTGTGCCGTCCAGCTTTGGTTCCCTCAAGCATTAGGATTCATGCAAGTAAGCCGTAAGCGCGAACTGGCAGCGCCACTTCGACGACGACTTTCTCACAACCACAAATTCTGCATCGTACGTAGCATCCACCTCTAGCATCACAGAATGCACATCGCGTCCAGACTTCAACACGGGTTCCGAAGCGTTACAGGAGACGCGTTCACATGCAATGGAAGACGTCATAGCGCGTTTCCAACCTCGGCATCCGACGACGAAACCCCGTGGACGGACCGCACCGCAAGCTAATGATGGATTGAGGGCCAACAGGATGTGCGCGGGATTGCGACAGTCTCCTGCTTGCGTCAACAACCACGACGAGAGACATACTTCGCGCCGACGTTGACGAGTACCTGCTATATCTTGCGCCATTTCGCGAACAGTCTCGACTCCCTCTCACTGCGCGCACGCAGCTTTGCGACATCCATAATCCGCGACCACAAAAGACCAGCAACATGGGAAAGTCATTCGACCCTGCTAAGGACATCGGCAGTCTGGATGGGAAGGTCATTCTCGTCACCGGTGGTGAGTGTCCCCCATTCCTGAGCATGAGCGACTGCATCATGCGACTAACACATACACAGGCAACGCCGGCTTAGGCAAACAGACCATCGCATACCTCGCTGCCCACAACCCCACGCGCATCTACCTCGCCGCTCGCACCGATTCCAAAGCCCGCGATGCCATCTCCGACATCAAGAACAGCGTGCCAAATGCCTGCGAGATCGTATTTCTCCCGCTCGACCTGACGTCTTTCTCGTCCATTGCCGACGCGGCATCGACATTCAAGAGCCAGGAATCGCGACTCGATGTCTTGATCAACAATGCTGGTATCATGGCGCCACCATACAGCACCACCAAGGAGGGATATGAAATACAATTCGGCACGAACCACATGGGCCACGCGCTGCTCACAAAGCTCCTTATCCCGACGATGCTGGACACGGCGAAACAGCCCGGCGCTGATGTCAGAATTGTGAACCTGAGCAGCATGGGCCACCAGATGCCAGTATCAAAGGGCATCGAGTTCGACCAGCAAGCGCTCGAGAAGGAGAGTACCTGGCGTCGCTACGGCTCGTCGAAGTTGGCGAACATACTCTTCGCTCGCTCCCTAGCGCTAGAGTACCCTACGATAACATCCGTCTCCCTGCACCCCGGTGTCATTTTGACGGATCTCTTCGACAACCTCCGCACGAACATATTCATGAAGGTTGGTCTGTACATCTACGGCATCATCGGCATGATACTGCCGGGTCACTACCAAGGTCCGGAAGGAGGCGCGCTGAACACGACGTGGTGTGCTACGACCGCAAAGGACGAGCTAGAGAATGGTGCATATTACATGCCAGTAGGCAAGAAGAGTTCTGGCAGTTCATTTGCGAGGGACGAGGGGCTGAGGAAGAAGTTGTGGGAGTATACTGAGGCGGAGTTGCAAAAGCATGGGTATTGAGATTGGAAATGACTTTGTACTAATAAAAGCGTAAGAGGAACATATATGAAGCCCTGCTCATTGCGATCATGATCTACATGACATTTACAGCATCTACAACTCCAGTACCACGCTGACAATCGCCAATTCAAACAGTTTCCAACGGCACCCTAGGCAACGCCGTCAACTGCTTCCTGTCACTAATCTCCACTCTGAAGTCCTTTTGTACACTGACCTGCAAGCCATCACCGCTCGGTCGCTGTCCACCACGCTTCTGATCGCCATCAACGTGTTCCAGACTCGTGTTACTGTACTCATCCAAATCGCCATAGATTTTCGTTTCGACACCGACGCTCTTGGGCTTGCTACCCGAATGCGAGTGGTTCTCCGGTCGCTCGTTGAGCTCCATCCATTGCTTTGATCCTGGACCGGCGCGGATGGAACCCCGAGGGTTTTGCTTCTTCGAGTAGCCGCCGGAAGGGTTTGAGTGGCTTCCTGACCAGGATGAGAAGTGCGAGATGAAGTTTGTGAGTAGAGGGCGGCAGGCGGGTAGGTTAGCGACGAACATGCCGACGTTCATTTCTGCGCAGGCCCAAGCGAGGATTTCGCCGAGGTTCTGGAGGAGCCGGGTTGGGTCGTTTAGGCCGATGAGGAACTTGAGGCGGACGATGGGGGCGATGGATGCGCTGTTGTATGCGTTAATTGTGATGCTTGGTGGTTTGGCTCCAAGTGCGAGATGGCTTACAAGATTCCTAGGCCGAGCATGGACATCACGGAGATCTTAACGCGCCAATCGAGTTGGACGTCCCAGAGGAGGAAGATGGGGAGGGTCGCAAAGATCCAGTCTGTGGAAATAGACACCACGGCTACGGCGTATGACAGTACCGTTTGGATATTGCGGCCATTGCATTCACCGTCCATCGTGGGGTACCAGTTCTTCCTGTTCGTCTGTTAGCTGCTGGTTGACATCAAGGGGAAGGGAGTGAAGACATACTGTACTGGCCTACATTGGAAGAAGAGATACATTCCCGTCCCGCCCATGACGACGAAACAGGATATCATGCAGGCGTAGATGACCATCTCGATCCATTTCTTGCGGTTCGCAATTCGGATCAAGGCGAATCCGATGCTGCACTTGATCGCGACGAGGGTGAAGCACCATGGCTCTTGGAAGACGTAAAACCACTGCTTCTCGTCAGTATACCCTTTCGAACGACTGAGGCGCGCGAGAAAACGACGGTCACACACCTTCAAGGACATGGAATATTGAGACGCGGTCAACGAGCCATCATACTGCCCAACGCCACTCCACGCCATACCGAGTGTGGCAACTGTGCTCACCGTCCAGACTGGCTGGGCTCATGTCAGTAAAAGTCCAAGTATGGGTGTGTACAAAACTTACCAAGTTGATGAGCATAGCCCAGTCATCTGGTCCCCATGCCTTCCTCTTGGAACGAATCCAAAACCGCAAGATGGTCGAAATGATAACGAATGGTAATGGAACCAAGACCGATAGGGCCATATGGTAAGAAGTCGGTGGCGCCATGGCGTCAATCGAACTTTGGAAGAACCTATCCTATCCTTAGGCGCGCGTAATGGTCGAACTGAACAAAGAGGAAGAAAGCAACAATAGAGTTCACTGATCCACACAGTGCAAGCACCGGGCATGCAAGAAAATAAGAATACGCAACGAAAGGCTGGTAAAAAGGAGCGCCACGATCCCAACAGTATGGCACTCGTCCACGAGCCTTCTTCCATCCCAGCTCGATCCGTAGGCCACAAAAACGCTCGGCGCCAACCATCTAGGGTTCGCCCGGATGAAGCCGTACGAGTTTAGGATTAACAACGGTAACGGAGAGGCGAAGCGGCACAGGCTTCCTAGTGCCGGCACTGTTACCCGTCTGCAGTAGTTCCCGGTTCGTTATATGTCCGATGCTCTTGGGAGCTGTTGATGCGCGGGACGACGACCCTTGGGAAGGATCGCATGCTCTGGCAAAGGTAATGTCCGCTTCAGAAGGCCTGTTCGCTCAGACGCTGTTGGCATGAGCCTACCTAGCTGACTACAGCGTTCATGATTGTGTCCTTCGGTATAGTTGCAGAGATGGCAGACAGTCTTACGTATCACCTTCACATGCGCCGATGTATCTCCAAGCTCGAGTCCAGACTCTCGGTCTTGTGCAAAGCGGTGGATTAGTATAACCTGCTACGTCTGCGCGCGAATCCTGTTTCAAGACCTTCTTCTGCACAAGGATTGGTACATCGCCGCGTACTGTGCGTGCGGGGGCGTGGAGCATGCAGGAGTGTCGTATTGAATCCATACACTCGGATCTCGACCAGAGATGAGGTGGTCCCAAAGTACCTAGATATCAACTCAGAACTTGGAAATCTGGTATAAGGAGAGAAAGGGGGGTATCAACTATATGTGTGCCAGCTATGACTATCCTCATAACATGGCGTGAGGAATACGGTCTGTCAATGCTCGGTGTATGCGTCGGCACAAGATGGAGCTACTTCGGGGAATTTCTATCGAGACCCACAGCACGAAATAACGGTCTCCACCGCCAGACATTCCTCTACGGATCCTGGATGTTTTACATAGTCAAGGGTTCCCCGCGACGCCTCTGCCGTGCAAGCGGTGGGCGTTGTCACGACTACTTCCATAGATACATGTACAGGTCTCTTACCCAGGTTTCAACATACCTCAGCACATAGCAATTTCCAAAATGTCAGCACCCAGAGTCTTTGAAGGCAAACTTGCCATTATTACCGGTTCTTCGCGAAGTATGTTCTGCAACAAGCTCGCAGTCTTCTACGATGGCGATGTAACGACGTACCACTTGATTAGTAACTGACGTGCAACTAGGCTTCGGCGCCACACTTGCCACCTACTTCGCCTCGCGCGGAGCTAACGTTGTGATCAACTACGCAACATCGGCGTCCGATAAGATCGCGACTGACTTAGCAAACCATCTCTCCACGACCTACAAGATCAACGCGCTCCCCGTACGCGCCGATCTTCTTGACCCTTCCGCCCCGCAAACCATTGTCAATGCGGCAAAGGCTCACTTCACCAACCCAGCGGCCACCCCTTCGTTCCAGATCGACATCCTGATCAACAATGCCGCTGTCGTGAATGCGCAGCCCATCCAGGAGCTCGATCCAGAACTCTGGGACCAGACGTTCAACATCAACTGCAAAGCTCCTGCGCTGCTGATCAAAGCCGCGTTTCCTTACCTTCCTCACGACAGATCTGGTAGAATCGTTAACATCTCATCCGCGACTACGACGTGGGGTCTGATCCAGCAGACATCCTATGCCGGCACCAAGGGCGCCATCGAGGCCATGACGCGTGTGTGGGCGCGCGAGCTTGCTGAACGCGCAACTGTCAACAGCGTGAGCCCTGGTCCCATGGACACCGGTCTCTTGAACGGATTGCCTGAGGCGCCAAGGGAGGCGCTGAAGATGTACAACGCTTTGATTCCGTTGGCGAAAGAGAGACCTGG
>Ga0265798_10009282_pt1 | contig 12338 bp, 9 predicted proteins | sample P3T30metagenome_FD_192430 | JGI IMG/M metagenome (GOLD analysis project Ga0265798, IMG submission 192430) | Plant litter microbial communities from East Loma Ridge, Irvine, California - P3 T30 | ecosystem: Environmental > Terrestrial > Plant litter > Unclassified | place: USA: California...
CATATAGTATTGGTTTGTGTACCAAAACTACTCTATTTTTTTTAATATCAAATACGGTATTATTAAGCCATCATCAAGTTTAGGCCGGCACAACAAATAAAAAAGGCTGCCCTCTCAGGCAGCCTTTAATTATATACATTCGTAATTACTAATTCGTAATTACTTAACGTCCATCAATTCTACATCAAAAATTAGTGTAGCATCAGGAGGTATAACGCCACCTGCACCGCGAGAGCCGTAACCCAGGTGCGACGGAATTACAAAACGGGCCTTATCGCCTACTTTTAGTAAAGCAATACCTTCGTCCCATCCTTCAATTACATTACCTCTTCCTAACGGAAATTCAATAGGCTGTTTGCGTTTGTAAGATGAGTCAAATTCCTGGCCGTCTACTAACGAACCTTTATAGTGAACCGATACGGTTTTACCTTTTTCAGCTTGCTTGCCATCACCTTTCTGGATGATCTGGTAACGTAGTCCGCTTTCCGTTTTCTGGAAACCGGCAGCTATTTTATCAAGAGCCTCATCAGCCTGTTTTTTAGCGTCTGCAATACGCTTTTCGCGCGATCCTTCAAACGTGCGAAAGGCCTCAATAGCGTTCCATTTCTGAGCTTCTTCGCCTACGCGTAAAATTTCAAGCGTTTCAATTTTATCGCCTTGCTGTATAGCATCAACAACATCCTGACCTTCTATAACATTACCAAAAACGGTATGCTTGTTATCTAACCAGGGAGTAGCAACATGCGTAATAAAGAATTGTGAACCATTACTACCCGGGCCTGCATTAGCCATAGATAGCACACCGGGTGCATCATGCCTTAGGTCCGGGTGAAATTCGTCATCAAACTGGTAACCCGGCCCACCTGTTCCTTTACCCTGTGGGCAGCCACCCTGTATCATAAAGTCGGCTATAACACGGTGAAAAGCAAGTCCGTCATAATATGGTTTGCCCTGTGGTTTCTCATTATTTTCAAGGTTACCTTCAGCCAGGCCTACAAAGTTGCCCACGGTACCCGGAGTTTTATCATAAGTTAGCTTTACAAGGATAACTCCTTTGGATGTATTGAATTTTGCGTAAATTCCGTTTTCCATTGTTTTATTTGTTTTGTGAGGCGCAAATTTACGAATTAATTTTAACTCTTATAAGTACGCTTTCATAACAAAAAGGTAAATTTGAATGTTAATCGCCCACCTTATGGAAACCACACACAACTACCTCGCTGTAAACAAGAAAGCCTGGGATACCAAAACACAGGTACACGCGGCATCTGATTTTTATAATGTACCTGCCTTTTTGCAAGGCAAATCATCACTAAACAACTTAGAGCTGGATCTTTTAGGCGACGTGACCGGTAAAAAAATACTGCACCTGCAATGCCATTTTGGTATGGATACATTGTCGCTGGCAAGGCTTGGTGCCAATGTTACCGGTGTAGATTTTAGCGAAACAGCCATACAAAAAGCACAGCAGCTTAACAATGAACTACAGCTTACCGCACAATTTATTTGCTGTGATGTGTACGATTTGCCTAACATCCTCAACGAACAGTTTGATATTGTATTTACAAGCTACGGCACAATTGGCTGGTTGCCAAACCTTGATAAATGGGCCGCCGTGATAGCTAAATTTTTAAAACCGGGTGGCGTCTTTGTATTTGCAGAGTTTCACCCTGTTGTATGGATGTTTGACCCTAATTTTGAAAAAGTAGTGTATAACTATTTTAAGGATGACGCCATTATTGAAACCGAAAATGATACATATGCCAAAACAGATACGCCGTCAGAAAGTACTACCGTTACCTGGAACCACAGCCTTAGCGAAGTTATGGGCAGCCTGCTTGCCAATGGCATTACTGTAGAAGATTTTAAAGAGTATAACTACTCGCCATATAACTGTTTTAATGGCATGAGGGAGTATGAACCGGACAGGTATCAAATTACTCATTTAGGAAATATGATACCATTGGTATATTCTATTATAGGGATGAAAAAATTATAACAGAATATTCTTATTTTTGCGTAACTTATCTTATAAATATGGAAAGCCTGTACGACCCTAAGGGGAATCAAAATATATTAAACCGCATAGATCAGCTTACCCCTATGACGCTCTCGCAGTGGGGTGTGATGACGGTAAGCCAGATGATGCAGCACTGCCAGGAGCCCATTAAAATGGTGTTTGGCATTATTCACGTTAAACCACACTGGAAAAGTTATTTCTTTGCCAAATCCCTTAAAAAGAAGCTTACAAGCCCAAAACTATTCCACAGGGATCAAAATGCCATACAGGAATTCATTGTTAAGCGCGAGCCTAATTTTGAAGAAGCTAGAAGTGGACTTAAAGACCTGGTTGCCATTTTTGCTAAAGACGGCCATGCTGCTATAAAAGTGAGCCGCCATCCGCTTATGGGCGAAATGACACATGCTGAGTGGGACTTACTGCAATGGAAACACCTTGATTACCACTTAAAGCAGTTTGGAGTGTAAATAAGGGGATTTGTTAATGCGGTAATTTGTTTATAGCTGCACGGCAACTTTACACAGTAAACTTTGTAACTTTGCCACTTTCAAACTTTGAAACTCTAAAGATGCGCATTGATATTATTACCGTTTTGCCGGAACTGCTGCGAAGCCCTTTTGAAGCCTCTATACTTAAACGCGCCATAGATAAGGGCATTGTACAGGTGCACCTTCATAACCTTAGGGATTACAGCACCAACAAGCACAAAAATGTTGATGACTACCAATTTGGCGGCGGTGCAGGTATGGTAATGATGATTGAGCCTATAGATGCGTGTATTACAAAGCTTAAGAGCGAACGCGAATACGACGAGGTTATTTACATGACCCCCGATGGCGATACGCTAAACCAGAAAATGGCCAACAGCATGTCGCTTTTAGAGAATATCATAATACTTTGCGGCCATTACAAAGGTGTAGACCAGCGCGTGCGCGACCAGTTTATTACTAAAGAAATATCCATTGGTGATTTCGTACTTTCCGGAGGCGAACTTGCAGCGGCTGTTGTGGCCGACTCTATTATACGACTGATCCCGGGGGTGCTTAGTAACGAAACATCGGCGTTAACCGATAGTTTCCAGGACAACCTGCTTTCCCCTCCTATTTATACCCGCCCGGCTGAATATAAAGGCTGGAAAGTGCCCGATGTATTGCTTAGTGGCAACTTTGCGAATATAGATAAATGGCGCGAAGACATGGCCTTTGAACACACCAAGACACGCAGGCCGGACTTACTGGAATAATTTCTGTTTCAGGTTTGAATGTAATATGTTGAGTGCCAAACTGAACTTTTAAACCTTTAACGTTCAAACTTTCCTACTCAAACTTATTGCCACTTCAAAATTATTATTATATTTGCAGCCGCAATCGGGTCAACCTCTGGCGAAAATCGTGGTATGTTGCTCTGATATAAACAATTAAAACAAAAAATCATGTCTGATTTAGTTAAATTTGTCGAGAACGAATTTGTTACAAAAAAAGATTTCCCTGAGTTTGGAGCCGGTGATACACTAACTGTGTACTACGAAATTAAAGAGGGTGAAAAAACAAGGACACAGTTCTTTAAAGGAGTTGTAATCCAAAAAAGAGGTGCCGGTAGTACTCAAACATTTACTATCCGTAAAATGTCTGGTGCTGTAGGTGTAGAGCGTATTTTCCCGCTTAACATGCCTGCACTACAAAAAATCGAAGTTAACCAAAGAGGTAAAGTTAGAAGAGCTCGTATATTCTACTTCCGCGACCTTACAGGTAAAAAAGCTAAGATCAAAGAAAAAAGAAGAAGATAGTCTTCTGCAAAAAGCATATAAAAATACCCTGATTATTCATCAGGGTATTTTTTTTGTTTTGTGCTATACGATTTATCTTTTTAAACGGCCACTAACATTACCTTCAGCTACTTCCAGCACCTCATCGGCGTTTACAAGGTTAACATCGCCCGGCAGGGTGTGCTTTAACGCACAGGCTGCGTTAGCAAAATTAAGTGCGTGTTGATCGTCAAAGTGCTGTAGCCCATAAATAAGCCCTGCAGCATATGCATCGCCTGTACCTATACGGTCTACCACATCTACAATTTCTATTTCAGGAGTTTCAAAATACTGGTTGTTGGCCCATGCCCTTCCGTACACTTTTTGGTGCGATGCGCTTACACCTGTTCGCACTTTATCAAAAACCTTGGTTATATTAGGGTATTTGTCCATAAGGCTTTGGGCAGCACTTATAAAATTATCCTTGTAATGGGAATACTCGGTACCTAAAATCTCGTTTATTTCGTTAACGCCACCAATAAAAATAGTACTAAGCCCCACCAATTCGCCCAAAATTTCCTTACCATCTTTACCATACTTCCATAAATTGCTGCGGTAAGCAGGGTCGGCGGTAATGTGTATCCCTTTATCTATTGCTTTTAAAAGTCCGGCTTTAAGTGTTTCGTATGCACCGTTAGATATAGCCGGCGAAATGCCCGTCCAGTGCAGCCAGCTGCAATCCTGCAAGGCTACATCCCAATCAATCATATCGGGCGTTATGTGTGCAAAAGCGCCGTGCATGCGGTTATAGGCTATCTGGCTGGCGCGCATACCCGATCCTATCTCCATAAAATATAACCCAAGCGGGTGATCGGTTTTTATTACCTGAGAAACATCAATACCATACTGTCGCATTGTGGCAAGTGCTGCTTCGCCTACAATATCGTTAGATACCGCACTTAAATGCTGTACCGGCAACCCGAATTTAGATAGTGAAGCCGCTACATTCATCTCGGTTCCTCCAAAAAAAAAGTCAAACTGAGTAGATTGTTGTATTTTGCGGTATTCAGGAGGCGATAAACGCATTAAGACTTCGCCAAAGGTTACTATTTTTCCCATAGGTGGATAATTGTGGATTTGGTTATTGGTTGATTTGGTTATTTGATCTTGAATCTTTAATTACAAATTTAGCATAAATAAAAACGGCCACTATCATGTAGTGGCCGGTAAATTACAGTTTAACCCTACATCATTAAAAATATCGTTTCTTAGATGTAATGGGCTGTATCCCTTCTAATGTTGGTGTTACGGTTATAATGTTCCCTTTGCTATCAAATGTTAACTTATCGATACACAACTCGCGGTTGTAACCGGCTGCATCACCCATAGTAATGCCATCGGGTATCGAGAAACGGTGATACACAATGTACCATTCGTCTTTACCGGGCACCTGAATGACCGAGTTGTGGCCAGTACCGTAAATACCATTTGCAGGGTTCTTAGCAATTACAAGGTTGTCCTTACTAATAGTTAAAGGCCCTACAGGGCTTGTAGCCGTGGCGTAGCGCACCTTGTAGTTTTCGCTACGGGTATCATCTTCAGACCATAAGAAATAGTACTTGCCGTCTCTGTAAATCACCTCGGTGCCTTCCCTAAAGCTCTCATTAGGCGTAATGATCTTAAGGGTATTTTCTTTAATAGATGTCATATCTTCATTAAGCTCGGCAACAGCCATATAGCCATTACCCCAGTACAGGTAGGATTTACCTGTTTTAGGATCGGTAAACACATCGGGGTCTATTACCTGGCCACCCAAGCCCTCAGGGTTTGACGATAGCAATGGCTTGCCACTATCCTTAAACGGCCCCGCAGGATCATCGGCTACAGCCACTCCAACTTTTTGAGCAGCAGTAAAGTAGTAGAAATATTTGTACTTGCCTTTTATCTTTTTCTCTACAATGGTAGGTGCCCAGGCATTGCGGTTACCCCACGGCACATCCTTTTTAAGGTCAAGTATAATACCTTCATCCTTCCAGTCTACAAGGTTATCCGATGAAAATGTTTTAAAGTAATAACCGCTCCAGCCATCAAACCCGTCGCTGGTAGGATACAGGTAGTATTTACCTGTTTTATTAGAGTATAGCACCTCAGGATCGGCGTAAAAACCCTCAAGAGCAGGATTATTATTAATGGGTGTTAGCCCTTTTGGAGTTCCCCACTTAGCTAAAAGCGACTTTAACTCGCTTCTTGTAATTGGCATAACCGTGCCGTGGCGGGGTTTAAAATCCATTTTTACATCGCTGTCAATAACCTTAAAATGCTCTAAATCTTCACTTTTTGTAAACTGATATTGCCCTTTTTTGTACACATCGTACATCAGGATATACTCTTTAGAGTTGTTCAGTTTAAATACTCCCGCACCTTCTACACTTTCCGGAGTTTGTTGCAGATAATTATCATTCTCTTTCCAGTTGTTAGATGTCAGGCTTTTTGTAGTCGCTACTTTTATACCCGCAGTCTCGGTTTCCGTTTTATAGAACAGGTGGTACACACCGTCTTTTAAAATGATGTCGCCATCTATACAAGCGTTACCCGATTTTGGCACGAACAACAGCTTAGGCGCAGCCTCAAGGCCTGTAAAATCTTTATTGGCGTAGGCATAACAAATCTTATCGGGCTCAGCGCCGTGCTGTAGCGAAAAATATATCATGTACTTGCCGGCTACCTCATCATAAATGGTTTGTGGTGCCCAAACACGTTTAAGGTTCTCGTTGTTTGGATATTGCTTTTGAATATTAACTACCGACGACGACCAGTTAATAAGGTCGGTAGACTTTAGCATTACCATCGCCCTGTTTGAGTCCCAGCCTTTTGCCGAGGTCATATCGGTAACAACCATATAATAGGTTTTGCTATCATGGCCTCTTAAAATGTGCGGGTCGCGAACACCACCGGTTGAGCTTATCTTTTTAGAATCTAAAACCGGCTCGTTGTTGTTTAAGGCTTTATAATCGTAGCCATCCGTGCTAACAGCAAATCTAATCGACTCTTCTTTACCTGTATTGCCTGTAAAATAGGTAAACAGGTAGTCGGTGTAATCTTTCTTGGCAGGCGAAGCCGGTGCCTGAGCATTAACTTTAGGTATTGCAAGTGCAACTAAAAGTGCAATTGCGGTAAGTGTATTTTTCATTGATCTTTATTACTTTGTTTTAATACGGATAACAGTAAGCGAATACGGAGCCAGTTCTTTAGCAACAGCCTCCGCAACCGGCATGGATGCCACCACCGGCACAACTGCTGTTTTTTCTTTAGCGTCGCCTTTAAAGGTAGTATAGCTAACAGCACCTTTTGCGTTTATGCCTTTAAGGTCTATTTCCGGCTTAACGGAAACAGGAAGCATGTTTACCAGCTTTACAATCACATCGCTAGATTTTGTATCTTTTACCGTTGATATCCCGATTCGTTTTTGAACATCGATATTTTTGTCCGAAAGTTTTGTGGTATTCTGAATATAGCTGTCGCCGGCATTTTGTCCAAACAGTTGCTGCACGTAATAGTTTACCGTAGGTTTAACCTCTGTATTAGTAAAATATACTAAATCAGGGTTCCACTGGGTGTGCTGTTCCTTTGCTAATAGCGGCGCGTAAGACGCCATGCTCACCACATCGCCATTGCGTTCTAAGGCGGTTAGGTACAAGGCTTCGGCCAATGCATTATATATGGTACTACCCCATGAGGCGTATTCCCCAAGGTATACCTTAGATTTTGCACGATCGTAACTATCATAAAAATCCTGGTTGTTTATAAACCAGCCCGGCTGCTCGTAGTAATGCTCGTCTACCATATCAATGTTCAGCTTATCGGCAATAGCCCACCCTTCGTGGTAGTCGGGACCTTCAAAAAACGGACCCACAGTACCTATTACAATAATGTTGGGATATTTTTTCTTAACGGCATTTACTATCATGGTATAGCGCTCCTCAAAAACATCGGTAATAAGGTCTTCGTTGCCTATGCCAATGTATTTTAGGTTGAACGGTTTAGGATGGCCCGCCTCGGCACGTTTTTTACCCCAGGTGGTAGTCGCGGCACCGTTAGCATATTCTATAAGGTCCAGCACATCCTGAACGTACTCGTCCATGTGCTCCATAGGGATGCCGAACTGCTGCCCCGCCCCGCCCGTAGCGGAATTTTGGCATGGAACGCCTGCCGCCAATACAGGAACAGGTTCTGATCCCATATCTTCGCAATACTGAAAGTATTCAAAATATCCCAAGCCCATGCTTTGGTGGTAGCCCCACAGGTTACGCATTCCTTTACGGCTCTCTAAGGGCCCTATGGTATTCTTCCAGCGGTAAATATTATCAATCCCATCGCCATGTGCCACGCATCCACCCGGAAAACGCATAAAGCGAGGCTTAAGCCCTGCAACGGTTTGTGCAAGGTCTTCGCGCAGGCCGTTCTTGCGGCCTTTGTAGGTTTTTTGAGGGAAAAGCGATACCATATCAACCGCAGTTTCTCCCGACGCACTTATCTCTAATACACCATCAGTTACGGTTTTAGAAGATTTTAGTACTGCGCTATATTTTTTCCATGAGCTGCCCGGCGTAACGGTAGTTTCTGCTACAACATTGCCTGCCGCATCTTTAAGTTTCACTGTACATTTTGCACCTTTTGCAAACAGGCTAAAGTCGTACTTATGGCCTGATTTTACAGCAATACCGTCAAAACCACTATTGGTAATCACGCCGTTCTTTAAAACTGCGTAGTGAGGATTGTTGGCATGGATGCCATTAACGCTATCAAGCCTTAAGCTACCACTACAAGCCATAGTATGGTTCCATTTTTCGTCGTTACCCTCTTTGTCGCTAAGGGCATATTCAAAGTCACGGTTTTGTATTAATTCAGCATACAGCCCGCCATCGGCAGCATAGTTAATGTCTTCAAAAAAAACACCCATAAGCATATCACTTATCTTTTTGTTTTGCGATGCATCAATAGTAATTTTTGCAGTTACAGGCTTTAAGTCGGCAAACAGGGCAGCGTCGGCCTCAGGCGTTAACCTGTTGTGTTCATTTTTATACTTTACAGCCTGCATGCTTTTGGTAAGATTTTCTACCGTGGCCCACGTCACCTCTGTAATAGTTCCCTGCTGTTGTATTCCGGCAAGGAGAACGGTAGTGCGAAGGTTTTTACGGTCGGTTTTTAGCCCTGTACGCGTTGTAGTAAATGTTTTAAAATCTTTAGTAGATGTTGCAAACTCGTTAGCATATTCAGCAGTTTTATAGCCACTGAGCCAACTTATGGTGTAAGCATTTTTATCTGCAAACACCTCTAAATCTATCACATTGTTAAAGAAATTTTCAGTACTACCAATGCCCTTCATTATAGGAACGTATGTTTGGCGGTTCCAGGTAACAAGGTCTTTAGAGGCAGCATGCGCCAGTACAAAGTCGGTTTCGTTAACGCTCCATAAGCAATGGTACAAGCCTTCATTATCTTTAAATAAAAACGGACTCAGCATTCTTTTCTGGCTGCCCCAGCGGCCGTAGTCACATTTTAAAAAGCTGTGCTCCGGCCCTATGGCGCTCCAGTTAACCTTGTCATTGCTCCAGGCATAATGCAGCCCATTCTGCCCTTTATTATCAAGCGAAGCGTACGCAAAAAGGTACACCTTATCCGGGCTTTTATCTTTTGGCTTAACGCCGAAAGCCGATAATGCAAATACCGCTGCCAACATTAAGCACGCCGGCAGTAATGTATGTATTCTAAACGTCTTCATATTACTTAGTAGTCAATTTATAAAGTACCGAAGCATGAGGTTTAAGCTTAGCGGATACATTTGCTGTAGCCGCCCCGGTTTCAGGATTTGTTTTACCCGTCCACATATCAGTAATTTTGGCTTTGGCTGTAAGGCCTATGTCTGTTAACGGAACTGATACCTCTGTTTCTGCATCCGAAACATTAAACAAGGCAAGGTACACGCTGCCGTCTTTTTCATTTTTAGAGGTCACAGCTATCTTACCGTCTTTCTGGAAAAGCTGCCTAACGCCTGTGCCTTCACGGTGCATTTTAAGCACTTCATCATTGGTAAGTAATGATAGTGTAAACGCATCGTTGCTTGGCAAATCGCCACCAAACATTAAAGGCGATTTAAATATGGTAAAGAAGTTCATAAGCAGGTACTGCTCATCTTTGGTAAGGCGCGTCATGCGGTCTTCACCACGCTCTCCCCTAACCGATATACGCCCAAGCGGAATCATATCGCAATCCGGCCATGTACCAGGTGCAATGTACGGATACCATTTCTGGCTTACTTCCATAAGATGAGTAATGTGCGGCCAGGTATCCCAAACGTCATCTACCATACGCCACATATTAGCGTGCGTGCTAACGTGTGCAGCAGCTTCTATAGGGGTTTCTCCCGGCGATGTGCTCAGTACTATTTTTCTGCCGCAATTGTCAATCGCTTTGCGTATAAGGTTTATTTCACCTTCATGGTACGGAGCAGATAGGTCGTCTATCTTAATAAAATCCACACCCCATGAGGCGTACAACTCCATAATAGAGTTGTAATACTCCTGTGCGCCCGGCTTATCAGCTACAATAGTATAGTTGTCTTTAAGCCATTTGCATTGCAGCTCCGTGCTATAGATCATATCGGCCGTAATGCCGTTAGTGCCTTTAATGGGCATCTTTTCCTCTACTGCTTTTTTAGGTATGCCGCGCATTATGTGTATACCATATTTTAGCCCTTTGCTGTGTACGTAATCGGCCAGGCTTTTAAAGCCATTATTGTTTGCAGCCGACGGGAAACGGTTTACAGCAGGCTGGTAACGCCCGTACTGGTCTATAACATAACGCGGGTCAGTTTGATTATAGCCACCTGCCTTGTCATTTTCTACAAACCAACGGATATCGGTTACAATGTATTCCCAGCCGTGTTTTTTAAGGTTGGCCGCCATATAATCGGCATTTGCTTTTACTTCTGCCTCAGTAACTGTAGGCCCATAGCAGTCCCAGCTGTTCCAGCCCATTGGCGGGGTTTGCGCCCAGCTTTTAAAATCGTCTTTACCCGATGCTTTTTTTGTGGAAGAACACCCCGTAATAACAAGGCAGGCCATCGCAAATAATACTGTTGTTTGTCTAAAATTCATTATAATGTAATCTATTGTTATTATCTTTCGTTTTGCTAATTGCCAATTATTATTGTCAATTGCTTGTTGCTTATTGCTATTGCTTATTATTAACTGTCTTTTCCTTTTCCATAATTTCTCTGTAATAGGCTTGCAAAACATAAAACGCCCGTTTCTTTTCACCTTTATCGCTTATAAGGCCTTTACGATTCCAACCTTCCTGGTAATTTGGGTTTGCGCGTTTCGGCGAACGGAAGTCGGCCAGTATCCAAGGAGAAAGTCCACTGTAGCTATCGGGGAAACGTTCTTTAAACATCTTTATCTGCTCCTGATAATACCATTCCTGGTATTCTTCGCTAAAACGCGATGTCTTATCACCGTGGTAGCCTGCTTTTGCGCCTGCCCCGGTTTCACTTATAAAAAACGGCTTATCATATGCCACGCTCCATTTTGCAGTTCGGCTGTCAGACGGTATCCCGCGGTACCAGCCCAGGTATTCATTAAGGGCAACAATATCGGTAAACTGCCCCAGAGGGTCGTCTACATGGTTTACACCCTCGTTATAGCCTACCTCAAGCGCAGCAGATACTAATCTTGACCCATCCATCTTTTTAGCCATTTTAGCCAGCGTACTCATAAATGTGTTACGAGCAGGGCTAACAGGTGTTTCGTTACCAACCGACCAGATTATAATACTCGCCCTGTTACGGTCGCGTGTTACCATCTCGGTCAATTGCTTTTTAGCTTTTACCAGTACTTCCGGATTGCCGAATTCTATGGTCCAGTACACCGGTATTTCGCTCCATACCATAAGGCCAAGCGAATCGGCTACGCGGGTCATGTTCTCGCTGTGCGGATAATGTGCCAGCCTAACCATATTACAATTAAGCTCTTTAGCCCAACCCAGCAATTGATTGGCATCTTTAACGCTGTGTGCACGGCGCATTTGCTGCGGAATTTCCTCATGGATGCTAATGCCCCTTAAAAATACCTGGCTGCCGTTTAGGATGATCTTCTTGCCCGAAACCTCAATTTTCCTGAAGCCTATCTTCTCAGAGACTGACGCATTACCTAACGCAAATTTTACCTGGTAGAGTTTAGGGCTTTCCGGAGACCATAACCCTATCTTATTGGCTTCGAAGCTAAAAGCAACGCTGTCTCCCTGCAAGGCGAACTCTTTTTTAAGTTTAAGCTCCGGTATTTCAACTGAAACCTTTGCACCAGTAACAGCTGTATTAATTTTCGCCCAACCGCTTAGTTTGTATTTACCCTTCTTTTTAGCAGCCACAATATCCTGAGATGGATCCAACTGTAAATTATACTGCTGAATAAAATGTTCCGGTACCATAACCAGCTCAACATCACGAGTAATACCGCCGTAGTTCCACCAGTCGGTATTAACGGTAGGTATCTCATCGGCATGGCGCCTGTTATCTAC
>Ga0265798_10009283_pt1 | contig 12336 bp, 11 predicted proteins | sample P3T30metagenome_FD_192430 | JGI IMG/M metagenome (GOLD analysis project Ga0265798, IMG submission 192430) | Plant litter microbial communities from East Loma Ridge, Irvine, California - P3 T30 | ecosystem: Environmental > Terrestrial > Plant litter > Unclassified | place: USA: California...
TGGAATATTTGCGTGAATTAGCCATCCCAATGAAAGATGTAGCTTTGACTGGCGGCATAATTCGCGAGTTAGCCCCACAAACTTGCATGGTGTTTTCGGCGAGAACGGCTAAGTCGATTGAGTGGGGATAAAATGTCACTGGCCCGTAACACGAATTTTTGTCAGGCCTCGCTCACTCAGGGCGTCGAACCGCAAAATAACGTTATAAACGTTACAATTTGGCGACTTTTCATCAATCACCGATCACCGATCACCGCTCATCGCCCGTTTGGGCGACGGTGAATTCGGCGGTCCTCTTGGCCAAAGAGCAAAACCGGGCTTGTGGTTTAGTGGTATAATACTCCCTTAGCATGGGAGTGGTCCAGGGTTCGATTCCCTGCAAGTCCATCTTTTTGCGCTGCTGTACCGCTCCCTAGATGGGGGAGAGTGTGGAGGTGTGGTGAAGGTTTGGGATTTTTTGCGTTTTTTGGTAAAACTAACATTACGACTCGTCATCTTACGCAGATGATGCAGATTCTTTGCTCAAAACTCGCCCTATGCTCTTTTCTACAGCCATCGTATGATGATGTCTTTATTTTGTAACCGTTTTGTCAGCCTCAGGCGTCTGGTGGTTGTGGGCGGCGTTACAAAATTGCGCTTCTCCAACAACCCCGTGGTAAAAGATGTGCGACACCAGCTGCATACTGACCAGCGTGATCGATCAGTGTAGCGCATCGGTTTGAGCACATGCAACAAGAGTGTGTGGACTTCAACATAATTACGACACTCCTACTTAGCAAATAACCCCATAGATCTAATTTTGAGTCTCTCCGCAGCTCCGAATCAGGGAAGATGTGATTGTACACAACCCTGTGCAACAAAGTACGATCTCGCAAAGACAGTCTTGGTTCACCCTTCGCTCGTAGCAATTGCTATCTCCATTCGACCCCATGTCTGGAGGCATTAATCGCTATATGATCTGACGAACCCGATGCCGCATGCTTAAAACCAACTCCAAGCCGACTGCGAATCCCAACTCCTGTGCCCAAGAAACCTCTCGATCAGCTCCGGCCCATGCCTCTCCCTTCCAACATGGCGCAAAGTTTCCTCAACGAATGCATCCGGCCTCCACACATCTCCAACCGTGTAATACAATCGTCGGACCGTCGCCGTGTCTTCATCACAATCTAAACTCCAGTCCGCTTTCACGCCAGGCGCATAGTAGGATAGTTCGAAGAAGCCCACGTTATGACCGATTTCGCACTCGAGCATAAAGCTCTCGAGGACAGGCATTTGCTGCGTCGCTTTTGCAAAGGCGATGAGAAACGGGTCTAGCGTGTCTCGATTACCGTGTTGTATGTATTGAGTGTCCTCCTCGTCCCTCGGGGTGCCAACGAAGTACCAGGCACCAGAAGGCGCGACGGGGTTGAACGAGATCTTGAGCTTCTTGAGCGAGGGCCACGATGGCATGGCGCGCGATTCGTGGACAGAGGGCCAGAACAGCGTCGAGTCGACATAAGCGTCCAGAATGAAGGTTGTAAGATTCTGAGAGAAGACGCGTAGGGACGCGCTAAATGGATCGAAGAGTGTGCCTTGTGGAAGACTAGAGGACGTAGCTTCTCGGTGATCGAGCGGCGCTTCCTGGTGGAAATTGAACATCGCTACTGAGCCAACCGGAAGCTTCGTTCGCTCAAGTAACCTTGCGAAAGTTGATCTTCTCTCAACGCCGGCCGATTGTGCACCCTCTTCGCAAAATTCTGCGTAAATGTGCTTCAGGCCGGGCAGAACTGACATGAGCTGGGCGCAACGGATGGCGATATCTTTCGGCTGTAATTGCCTTGCATCTGGAAATAGCCGATTCGCGAAACTGTAGGTATTTTGTCCACCTCGGACAGCGTGAGATAGGCAGTAGAATACCGAATCTCGGAATCGTAACAATCGCTCGGGGACTCCGGAGCTGCTAGGTTGAATCGCAACTCGGAACGGACACCTGCATCCTCCCATTGCTTCAAGGTCGAGAAAAGTTCAGCAATGCTATGGGTGAAGATGTCGTTGTTGGCCTCTTGCTCCTCACTGCTCTCCATGAGATTGCCCTGCTCTTCCGGATATTCTGGAAGCAGAATGCTGTACTTCAAGTTCCTCAAATATTTGCACCTATTGCGTGTTACGATGGTCCGCAGTTCGCCAAGATCTTCGCTTCTGATGTCTAGTCGATGGAATGTAATGAACTCAACAGCCTCCTTCCATTGCTTGGATATTGTAGCAAAAGGTGGCAGTGCTGACGACTTAACGACCAACCGTTGTTGTAAGATATTGGGAACCCCTTCTCGATCTGGATACCGATCGAGAAACGTCACCATCCGGTTGATGATCTCCTGAGGTAGGCGGTCCATTGTGACGAAGATGTCCTGAGCTTTAGTCGAATGACACTCAGGAACAATGGCCAAATCTGGATACTGAGTTGGTGTAAACAATCACTTCATTCAAGGAAACTGATACACTCATCAGGCGCAATAGGCATGGGCTAGATTGTGCGTGCCGTGAGGTGAGTAACAAGCTCCACGATTTCTGCAGACACACATCCCTTGCGATGTAGAGCGACACTGCGCGACGAAGATGCATACGGCGTCAGTGCCCTGGCTCTCCGATTCATAGACTCACAACTACCGTCTTATGCACGTCGCGTCCGGAGATGCTCCCGAGGAACTCCAGTGATGGAACGTTTGGAGTCAGTAAGATAGTAATATGACCGACCGACCGAGATGAACGTGGTGTGATTCGGGTTGCTATTTGGATAAAGAAGGATCAGGGTGGTTGATGAAGCTGAACGATAATTTGCTCACGCGCCAGACACGGAAGGGCTCTTCAATGTTGGATGCCAAGACGGGTTGAGAAGAGATGAGACGGACTGCGGAAATCGCTCAAATGATTGCGGGGTGAACATCAAATTAGCATGGCTTGGCGTCCTGGCCACCGCGCTAACACGTGCTTTTCGTGGGAGATCCCGAGGTCAGCGCCGAAGGTCCTGCGCGAATGTTTTAGGACAGCAAGAATGAATCAGACAGTGTGTACCAAAGCAGTGGGTATATTGAAGCAAAGACTGCTCTAGGGATAGCGAATGCCAAAACTACGAAGCCCAAACTCTCCTATTCATGCGACATGAACTACTAATGAGTGAAGTCCAGTACTCTAAACAACGTGGCTCTGCTCGACATGGGGCTCCTTCTCATCACCGAAGTTGTTGAGGCGCTCCTTAGCAGCTTGTCTGGCGATGGCGTCCATGTCCACAGGAGCCACAGCGGCAGGGCCGTCGAAGATACGGGCAATCTCCTCAAGTGTAGGTCCCTATTGTACGAATTAGCAATGTTCTCCAAGTAGACTAGACATGTACGTACCTTGGTCTCGGGGTAGACGAAGTAGACAAAGACAAGCTCGACGGTGATCCAGAGAGTGTAGAAGAGAGCCAAGTTCCAGTGCTTGGGAAGGTTGTCCCATGCGACGGGGTTCGTCTGACCACCAACGGCGAGGATAGCCTGCACAGTGATGTTCATGATCATGAGACCCTTAGCACGGAGAGCGTAAGGCAGAATCTCGAGAGCGTAGGCAACGAGTAGACCAGACCAGGCGAAAGCGTAGAAAACACCGAAGATCCAGACGAATGGAATCTGAGCGTAACCGGCTGCGGAGTTGGTGTCGCCGGAGTTCTCATAGATGGCGCAGGTGATGGTCCAGCAGACGAATGAGACGACCATACCAGTGGTTGCGCCGAGGAAGAGCGGGCGACGACCAACCTTGTCGATCAGGGTAGCTGCGTAGACGGACACACAGAGAGCCAAGATACGTTCACCACCGGTAAGCTAATCCAAATGTTAGTGAGTGTTTTCATGCCACAATTCAGCGATACTTACACCCATCTTCTGGTTCTCGCTGGTGATACCAGCACCCTCGTAGACCAAGTTGATGTAGTTGGAGAAGAGCGCGTTGCCGGAGTACTGGGAGATGATACCGAGAGAGATGAGAATAGCCAACCTCCATCGGTTACCCTTGGTCTTGACAAAGTCGACGTAGCTGGAGTTCTTGTTGGCATCGGCTTCCAGACGAATGACCTCCCTCATCTCGACGTATTCGAACTGAACCGTGGCGTTGTTACGGTCACCTCCGGCATGGTAGTAGGCGAGAGTGTCCAGGGCCTCTTCGTAGCGCTCCTTGGAGATCAACCAACGTGGGCCTGGAAAGCAATGTCAGCGTACATTCGTTATGCAGTGTGGTGTTTGACTTACTCTCAGGAACCCACCAAAGGAAGCAGAGTTGGAGGAACGAAGGCAGAGCCTGAAGCAGAGTGATGGACCTCCAAGACCAGTGGTTGTCCGCCTGAGATGTACCCCATGCGATCCATGCGACGAAAAGAGCACCCAAGTTCCAGAGACAGTTGTATACGGCAGTGAAGATACCACGGTGCTGAGGATGGCAGATCTCGGTAAGAAGAATAGGCGAGCACATCTGGGCGAAAGAGTTACCGAAACCAAGGATGAAACGGCCACCCATGTAGATCTGCCAGTTCGTAGAGAAGGTCGAGACAAGGGCACCAGCAATCATGATGGAGCAGCCGACGGCGATTGGAATCTTACGTCCGGTCCACTGGGTCAGGAAGGGAACGAGGAAGAAGCTGACGATCGAACCGATGTTGTACATGTTGTTCATGAGACCCAGGCGGTTACCGGTAGGCTCATCAAAGTAGTCCTGCCATCTGCTCATCTGCTGCGAAGAGTTCATCATCATGCTGAAGATGGTCAGCAAATCCCGCTGCATTACTGGAAACTCCACTCACCCGTCATAACCAGTAGTGGCGGAGGCAATGCAAAGGACCGACGAGTGCCAGAACAGCTTTCGCATGTTTGGGTCCTTGTACCAAATGACCTTCTCGAACTCAGGCACATCCTCGCGGACGGCACTGTTGCCCTTGGCGGCTCCGACGTGCATACCGACCATCTTGAATAAAGAACGATGGAACTGTTAAGCGAAAGATTGACCGAAGTTCAGGACGAGTAGACTGTGCTACTGATGGGCGAAGTCCCTTGGGTTGAGGATGACCCTCGTCCGGCGTCGAGTACTTATATTCGATCCACCTCCACTGCAAGCGACCCCACACCCCGGATGGGATAGTCCCATGCTTGTTCCACCGCGGGTTGACGGACATGGGTACCGCACTTTACAGGAAGACTGCCTGACAGCAACGGCGGGAAGGGCCAGTAAGATGATACCAAGAAATCCCCACCGAGCGATCTGTTGGCACCAGGCCCGTAGCGCCGTGGGACTAGACTTACAAGAACAGAGAAGTCCCGTCTTGTCATATCTAGGCATTGGCCGCCAACGGAGGTATCCAACGTCCGATGCAAATTGCTGTCTCCCCATGGGGTGTTCGGCTGCCTTCCAGAAGTCTATAACCTGGTGGCGCTAGAACGTGTGACCACATTTGACAATAGACCCAGACACGGGTTGCTGTCATTCATTGGCCCTCGAAAGCGCCTTGATATTAACTTCGTGATAGCCAGATAGGACAACAGCATGTTGCGTTTTGGAGACGCGACATGTGCAAAACGACCTGCTGGCGAGGCCTGGTGGTTCTATGCCTCGGTCTGCTTCAACTCATCAGATGATAGACTCCTCCATCATGAGATGTCGAAGCCGATCTGCCGAGTGATTTTCGCCATCAAGCCATGCGTTCCCCGATTCTGTTGCTATTCCGCTGTGCCCAGCGTTGAGGCTTGAGACGCCCCCGGGCTTGATTGTAAGACGCCTCGATAGCTCTGGATCCCCATCTGAACAGGCGACTCGTCCCGCGGATAATTTTGCTTAGCATCCGGTATGCCTCTTGGTGTTCTGCACTCAAGGCTTGGACGAGCCAACCAAGAGTCCGCTCACGGTAGGTCAAGCTTACCATGCGATGCCAGGACCAGCCAAGATGGATAAATGGGCCTGCGCGCCGGATCTGGAGCTCGGTGACTGGACTTTACAAAACAATTGTACTGACGAAGTCGTTTCATGGTTTTTCGCATTGGCAGACGTCGATAAGGCTCAGACGGCTTCGATGTACGCATTCGGATAGGGTGTGCAAATGGTTAGGGGGAAGCCGCGCTGTGCATACGCGCAAGCGACGAGGCGGGTCGGTGTCCAGGTGCACATCGGAGCTACATTGCGGGCCACGTGCAGCCTTGGCGGCATGCACCGGCGGCAACCATGGGAGTAATCAATTGCGAGGTCGGTGCTCGTACTGATGCGACACATTCAATTTCCTGGGAGGCATATGTGTGTAGAGAGTTCCACGCGCCGAGCTGTTGGAGTCGACAGTATATTGTTCATGCGCAAGCGAATAGGCTAGTGGGGCCCCTCTTTCCATCGCAGAAGGCCCCACCCCGGTCCTCTACTCGCGTTGTACACTCATGTCGTGATGGATGGCGCTTAGAGACATGATACCAAGCCTTGCCCTGACAAAGACGGGGCCCCGGTCAGCCGGGACTGCGCAGCTCTCTCGATAGCGGATCACACATTTAGCCGGCCACATCTGGTGGTGGCGTTGTGGTGGAATATTGCTAGACGCCAAGCATGCTATTCTTTCTGGAGCGGAGAGCGGAAAGGCGGCACGGTGATGGATGAGACCTCTGTGTGAACACGATTTCAACACTACTCACAGCCTCCATCCTCAAAGCGTGATGTGGCACGGTGCGAAGACTGATCCAGCAGCAATGACGGGCCGGACTGTGAGCCTGTGCTCTTCAGCGCACCTCTGAGCCACTTCACAAGACGGCACAGCAAAGTCGCCGCTTGCCATCGTAGAAAGTTACGGGAGATACAGCGCCTGTCATCGATACACGTTCTAATGAGAGACATTTCGACAGGGGCCACTTGGGTATCCCAAACACGATGCCGACGCAAGACTGACATAGGTACTATCGTCTCCGCCCCTAAGTTTCCGCGACCGAACGAAAGAACGGATCCTCGACTACACTTCGAAATCGAAAGATACGATAGTATCGAATAACATCGCCCCAATGAGATATCAAGTCCACTCTCAGATACGAGACTCAGCGGGAGATTGGCGCCATTGGAACATTGGCGGATGTGACGACTTCACAGCCACCTTCACGTCGTCGCAATGATACATAACGAGCGAACGGTCTGGTCTCCCTGACTCCTGGCATCTTATGTCAGGACAATTGAGGCTTAGTAGAGAAGAATCTGAAGGATAAATAGTTGATGGCGAGAGAGTTGCATCACGGTGGCTAGAAGAAAACATGACGAGGGCCCTCTGGCGTATATGCGTGTCGCAGCACTTTGTTGGCGGAACACAATGAGCTCAGCGGCTTCCAGAAAGATATAACTAGGTATATTCAGGAGTTGACAGACTTTACTATTAACACAACGGCTGCTTGATTACGTACAGCCGATTCCAGCGCTTTGTCCTCGAGCTCCGTTCATTTTTCCACTCTCGCCTATGTACTTCATCACGTCCTCCAGCCAAAAACATTATTTTTACGAAGCCTGCTCGGCTGACGAGTGTAGGCAAGCTTTACGATCTGCTTCGGGACTTTGCCTGCGAACTTCTGCTCTATGATTCTCCCCAAGTCCTCGGCCGCTTCCACCACCATTCGACAGTAACACCCTGAGTGCTCGATGATAACTGCGTTGAGCGCGTCGCAGTCCAATATCCGAGCAAGCTTGTATTTGTTGAACAGCTCCTCACCCTCGGCAGGGTAACGGGTGAAATCGTCTTCGTAGTAGTCGTAGCCATCCTCGATTTCCAGCCTGATCAGATCGCTGCAGTGGAAGTTAAGCTTGATGGTACGCAGACCCTTGCATTCGAAAGCAAGTTCTAGATCAGCGTTCACGCCAAACTCTTCCTTGAAGCGGCTGAAGAACCTGAAGTCCAAGTGACGAACGAGGTCAAAGCGGCTGGGCTCTGCGGCCAAAAAGGCGCGTGCAAACTGGTTGTCGGCGTGTGAGCAAATCATCATCTGTGAATTCTCGATGACGGTGGCGACCGTCTCGTCGAAGGTTCGTCGCGATGTATAGCAAAACTGGAGAAGAAATCCGGGTCGAGCGGGGTTATTGCCCCTCCTGACTGCCTTGCGCACTTCCATCACGTTCGTATCGACATCGAGGGTAAGTTTCCAGATCCCGAGGCGGAGTTCAGTAGGCAACTCAAGGAATCGGTGAAACTTCGGCTTGATGGCAGGGGCTTCGTAGACGTCTGCGACTGCATCGCTCTCTGGAATCCACGGCTCGCCTTTGATGTATCTGGGCACTGTATTTTGTAAGCATAGCTCGTGATTCCTTGCATCCCACAGCGACCTACTCTTCTTCGACCCGGGTAGCACGCCATGCTTCACTACTTCAGCCCAAGTCTGAAGATTCAGGTGCGAAGTACTGGAAGACGGGGTTGAAGTGATGGTTGAACCCTGAATATCGGGAAATGTCGCCGCGTCTAGTTGGAATGTCGCAGCATCATGCGCGACGTTCATGCCAAATCGACTGCCGGCTACTGAGAAGGGAATGAGGACAACGGGCATGTTTGCGATTTCCTGTCTTGTCAGGAAAGGTCTTCGTACTAGAAGAGATTTAACTTACAGTGCAAAGAGAAATGAATGTAAGAGTCGGAATGGGTGGAAATCGTGAGAACAGGTCTATCGATGTCTGTTCATATACGCGAAATGAAGGCTCTACGTATACGGGAGGTAGTGAGTGGTAGACGAAGCAGCGGATAAGACTCCTGCCTCGCCCTTGTAGGAAAGTGTGCCCAGAATAATTTGCGATATTCCTCTTGGGAAAGCGTCTTTGTGCGTTCGAATTGTATGAAATGCGGCAGGTGTGGTTGGCTCGCCGTCTGTGGGCCATCGCAGTACCACGGAATGGAGGTGATGGAACCAATCTGCATCTCAGCCTTTCACACATTCGCATCTTGATGTGACCTCTCCTTTTACGGCTACCTAGGTACGCAAGCAGACAATTCAGAATTTATGGGCGTGCTCTTGCATCACCTTTCCATCTTCGATGACACAGATGTCGACACCAGCAGTCACACGCAAACTCTCCATATCGAAGAGGTACTCTTCATCCTTTTTTACTACTTCCAAGTAAAAAGGATCTTCGTAAGCCTTCTCAAAATCTTCGTACTTCCGCACCCAGAAGTCCGCCATGCCGTCGTAAGAAAGAGTAGGCATGCTTAGCCGCGCTTTGTGTCTAGATGTAGTATGATACTTGGAATGATCAGTGTTTGTAGACGAGTTGCGCAGCGTCAAGATAATGAGTGACTGCACAAGTAGGGAGAGCTGATGGGAAAGCTAACTTGGACGTATTTGATGATGCCGTGACGCTGTAGCCATGATGTGATGAGAGGGCCATGTTTGTTCGCCCAATGGTCGTTGAACTCATCTTCAGAAAGTTTAGCATTGCGGTTCGCAAAAACAGTGATGCGTATCAATTCTTCGGTCGACATGATTGCTGTTGCTTGAGTTGTCGCGAATGTGGCTGGCGTCCACGGGTGGCTGGGACGAGGATGCCGGGTCGATGACGCATCACTGCTTGCAGGAACCCTGATCGGCATCCATCCAAACCTACCGCATGCACGACTTCAATGTGCTATTCCATGACTGATTACCCCGGACCACTGATGCGATGCTCATTATCGTACCTGTCGCTGCGGACCACGTCGCCAGTTTACTTTTTGCTCATTACGCCCCGCCTTGACCCTGTAGAACGATAAGGATGGTGCTCCACCCCTCCACCTCTCCACTCAACTCTGCGATCAATCATCAATCGCTGGCACGACCTTAGCTTCCAGACAACACATGAACAAAAGGGCCTTTTCACATACGGCCATCGGTAGCGCCCGCCATGGGGCGTTCGGCTACCCGTAGCCCCTCATTTAAAGGAACGGCGATGTTCGGTCGAGGCCGCGGAAGCTATTATCCGACTGCCGCATGACACAGCAGCGACGTTGACTACCAGAGTACTTCAGCTTCTGGCAAACCTTGATAAAGACTCATCACTTGCTGGAATACAACACGATTGTTGAGTGTAGAGCCAATATGACGTCCATCGATCAGCCGCTGGACGGCAAGATACTCCTCATTACAGGAGGTGCATCTGGTACTTAGAATACTATCGATGTCGGAAAGGTGTATGTCTAACATGAACAGGAATCGGCCTCTGTGTGACGAAGCAAGCACACGATCTCGGCGCACGCATCCTTGTCGCAGACCTCAAAACAACACCCGACTTCGATACCTTTGCTGCCAAGAAGTCGAACATTCTCTACGTGCAATCTGACGTGACGCGATGGGCCGACTTTGACAAACTTTTCGACGCGTGCGAAAAGCAATGGAACGACGTTCCCGATGCATACGCCATCTGCGCGGGACTGTTCGACCCACCGTTTTCCAACTTCTGGCAAGACCCTGAAGACCAAGGGTATAAGCAGGTGGAGGTCAACGTGAACCATCCAATCAAGTTGACGAGATTGGCTATCAGGAAGAGTCTAGGGAAGGGCAAAAGGGCTAGTGTTTGTATCATCGTAAGTCATACCACATATCAGGGTCGACTCGAAGGGCCGTCACGTAGTCGATGGCACGTCTAACAGCAGAATAGGCGTCAGTAGCCGGCATATCAGGCAACCTAGCAGCTCCGCTCTACTGCGCAACGAAACACGCTGTCGTGGGCTTCGTAAAGTCTCTTGGGCCATCTGAGTCACTCACAGGTGTCAAGATTACCACTCTCTGTCCTGGCGCCGTGGCGACACCGTTGTTCGACGCCGCGAAACTCAAGCAATACTCTGTGACCACGGAGAAGGCATTGACGCCAGACGCATGCGCGACTTCTTTGTTGGATCTGCTACAGAAGAAGGAGTACCCATGTGGCAGTGTACTGGAAATTACTCTTGGCGGGACAAGGTTTATCCCGGAGTGGGGTGTTGAGCCACCGAAAGGCGTAGGTTCGGGACAAGACCTGGATGAGCAGTTCATGACGAACATGCTCCAGCCTATCAACGACAAGTTGAATGCGGAGAAGGCGAAGGCATGAGGACACATAGTGTAAGGGATGCGTGTGTATTATGTGTGGTATTGAAATCTCGCTACCAGATCACACTGAACAACGAAAAGTCAAAATAGGTCTGCAGCACACATCAACATGAAACTATGCAAAGTAGGTGACCCAAAGCCAACGTAGGCTCCAGGCTGATTAGGGTTTTGCAGTATACTCTCAGTATACTTTCCACACCCCTGACATCCCCGGCTTCCAATAGCCTCAACCCCCTAACAACCCCACATACCCTCCTTGCAGTCCCCCAAATCCCTCTTCTGAACCACCACCATCTCTGCCTTTGTATCTTCAAACAGTTTTCCGTGAGTGTGCCTCCATTTGTCGGGGATGACAACTTCGTCATCGGCATCGTTGTCGTTTGCCCGTGCGACAATGAAGTCGCTGGTGGTGATGAGGGGGAGGGTGCCCATGCCGCTTGGGATGTATGGGCGGGGGTTGGGGAACATGGGGAGGCTGAGCCCCAGGGTGACGAAGAGGGAGATGATGATGGTGTTGAAATGCATCTTGTTGGTTGTGGTGGGGAGGTTTTTGGTTGGTGTGTTGGTTGGTATTGGGTTGGTAGTAGTGGATGGCTTGTGGTATCTTTGAGTTGTTTTGGATTTGGATGTAAGATGTTTTTGTGATGGTAAAAAAGCTAAGAGGGACAGCAGAAGCAGGGCGTTATGTACTAATGGGCGAATGCGTAGATTCCATGGGATTTCATTACCACGGTTTAGTGGTTGGAGTTCCGACTCCACTATGCACTCCAAACATGGCTCAGCGATTGCTCGAGCCATTCAAAGCGTATCTGATTTGTATCACGCAGGGACTAACCAAAGTCTTGAGGTAGCCGGGTAAACTTCGGCTGGTTATCGGGGTGCATGCACGAACTCATGGTGCCGTGAAGTAGTCGAGCACTTTCCAGTATCCAATCGCTTTTGCAGCGTTTGCAGTTTCGCGCTAACCCTACATGTCTACCCCAAGTTCGCGGGAAACGCTCCTTCAGTGCCTGCCTTCGGCGCCTTCCTTTGATCAGCACAGCCCCTGCGCACCCCATCTTGCCCTGCATTCTTAGCCCGGATTTCTTCTCCGCATACTGCTTATACAGCAGCTTCCAATCTGAACACGTGCTATTATATTCCTAAGTTCGCTCGCAATGGCTCTTACCCTTTCCAAAGTTAAGCAATATAGCTACTAGAGAGCATCGAGCTGTGCGCTACCGGCTCTCGCGCCTGGATCACGAACACTGTATCTAGAAATTGACATCGTCTGAGGGATGCG
>Ga0265798_10009284_pt1 | contig 12336 bp, 12 predicted proteins | sample P3T30metagenome_FD_192430 | JGI IMG/M metagenome (GOLD analysis project Ga0265798, IMG submission 192430) | Plant litter microbial communities from East Loma Ridge, Irvine, California - P3 T30 | ecosystem: Environmental > Terrestrial > Plant litter > Unclassified | place: USA: California...
CCGGACCGCCCGGGGACGCCCGATGCCCTGCAGGGCGTCGAGCGCGGCGCGGACCGTCCGACCGGAGTAGAGGACGTCGTCGACGAGCACCACGACCCTGCCGTCGATGCCGCTCGCCGGGATCGTCGTCCGGTGCGGGGCGCGGCCGATGCCGTGGCCGAGGTCGTCCCGGTGCATCGTCACGTCGAGGGTGCCGACGCGACCGGAACCGGTCCGCCCGTCGGCGCCGGGACGAGCGTCGGCGGACCACTCTGGTTCGATGTCGGCCAGGATGCGGTCGAGCCGCTCGGCCAGGACGGCACCCCGCGTGGGGATGCCCAGCAGCAGGAGGTCCGAGGCGCCGTGGTTGGCCTCGAGGATCTCGTGCGCGATGCGTGTCAGAGCACGCGTGATGTCGGGCTGTTGCAGGACCGTTCTGGTGCCCACGCCGACCTCCTTCCCCGCCTCACCGGACGGACTTAAAGGACGCTGACGTGGTCAACCCTACTCGGACTCCTGGTCCCCTGCGACCGTCCGACCGGACGGTGCGGCACCCTGCTCGCCGGTCCGGTCGGCTGGCGCGCGGCCTCCGGCCACGGCGCCCAGGACGCCGTTCACGAAGCCGGCGGAGTCGTCGGTGGACAGCGACTGGGCGAGCTCGACGGCCTCGGCGATCGCGACGGCGTCGGGGACCTCCGGGTTGTACCGGAGCTCCCACACGCCCATCCGCAGGATGCAGCGGTCGAGCACGGGCATGCGGGCGATGGACCACCCCTGCGCGTGCTCGACGATCACGGCGTCGATCGCCGAGCGGTCGTCGTCGACGCCGGTGACGATCTGCCGGGCGTAATCCCAGCTCGAGGCGCGCTCGGGCTGGTCCAGGTGTCGGACCGTCTCGGTGGCGAGGACGTCCGCGACCGGCAGGTCGCGGACCTCCGCCACGTACAGCATGTCGAGGGCGCGCTTGCGGGCCTTCGAACGAGCACTCATGCGGTCGGCGCCCTAGGAGTTGACGCGGCCGAGGAAGCTGCCGTCGCGCGTGTCGATCTTCACCGTGGTGCCGTTCTCGAGGTACAGCGGGACCTGGATCCGGTGACCGGTCGCGATGATGGTCGCGTCCTTCGTGCCGCCGGACGAGCGGTCGCCCTGCAGGCCCGGCTCGGTCTCGACCTCGGTGACGATCGAGGTCGGGAGCTCGATGTAGAGCGGGTTCCCCTCGTTCATCGCGATGGTGACCATGGCGGACTCGAGCAGGTAGTTCTTGGCGTCGCCGACGACGGTCTCGGAGACCGGGACCTGGTCGTAGGTGTCAGTGTCCATGAAGACGTAGGACTCGCCGTCCTGGTACAGGTACTGGTAGTCGCGGCGGTCGACGGTCGCGGTGTCGATCTTCGCACCGGCGTTGAAGGTGCGGTCGACGACCTTGCCGGAGACGACGTTCTTCAGCTTGGTGCGGACGAAGGCGCCGCCCTTGCCCGGCTTGACGTGCTGGAACTCGACGACCGACCAGAGCTGCCCGTCGATGATGAGAACGGCGCCGTTCTTGATGTCAGTGGTACTGGCCATGAGTCTTCGATGTCCCGTTCGTGGTGGTGTGTGCAGGTCTGGCGGAGCGGGTCCGCTCGGGGCGCTGGACGCCCCGGACGAGTGTAGCCGACGCGCTCACCCCCGCCGCCTCGCGGGCGGCGAGGGTCCGCCCGCGCCCACGCCCACCGCGCTCACTCGCGTCGCCGTGCCAGGGCCGCGTCGACGGCCGCCCAGCCGAGGAGCACGATCGCCGCACCGCCGAGCACCGCTCCCGCGGTCCCGGTGGAGATGACCGCCGTCGGACGCGCCGGCAGCGCGAGGTAGACGATCGACAGCACCCCGGAGCCGGCGCCGAGCAGCACCAGGAGCACGCGGCGGATGACCCCGGCGAGCGTGCGCCGGTCGCGCCGGTCGGAGAACAGCCGGATGTTCACCGACAGCCGTCCGGTCTCGATCGCCTCGCCGATGCGGTCGATGCGGCGCGGGAGCCGCCGTGCCGTGGACACGAGTCCGAACAGCTCGCGGACCGCGACGTCGCGCACCGCTCGGGGCCGCAACTGGTCGCGGATCTGGCGGCGGGCGAGGCCGCGGGACTCGTCGAGCAGGTCGAACGAGGGCGCGAGCGTGCGGAGCGTGCCCTCGAAGATCGCGAGCGCGCGGGCCGCGGCGACGAAGTCCGGCGGCGGCTTCAAGCGGTAGCGGCCGAACACGGCGACCGCGTCGTCCACGGTCTCCACGCCGATCCTGGCTCCCGGTCCGAGCTCGTCGGCGACGAACGCCGCGATGTCACGGCGCAGGTCGCCCTCGTCCTCCGGGTCGCGGACGGGAGCCATCCTGAGGACGGCGTCGGCGATGCGGGCGGTGTCGTCCTGGATGTACCCGGCGAGCAGGTCCTGCACCGTCTCGCGGAGCCCGGGGTCGAGCCGCCCGACGGAGCCGAAGTCGATGAGCGCCGGCCGGCCGTCCGGCAGCAGGACGACGTTCCCGGGGTGCAGGTCCGCGTGGTAGACCCCGTCGAAGACCACCTGCCGGAGGAACGCGTCGAGGAGCGCCCGCATCGGGGTGTCGAGGTCCTGGTCCGACCGTCTCGCCCGCAGGGCGCTGAGGGTCTCCCCCTCGAGGAACTCCATGACCATCACCCGCCGACCGGACAGCTCGCGGTGCGGCTCGGGGAACACGACCTCGTCCGGCCGCGCACTGCGGGCCTGGGCCGACCGGAGCGCCGCGAGGTTCCGCATCTCCGCCGTGAAGTCCACCTGGCGGACGAGGTCGTCGGCGTACTGCTGCGCCACGTCCACGACGCCGACCTGCCGGGCCTCGACGCTGGTCCGCGCGAGGAAGCGCACGACCCGCAGCGCGATGTCCACGTCGCGACGGACGGCCGCGTCGATGCCCGGTCGCTGCACCTTGACGGCGACCACGGTCCCGCCGTGGAGCGTCGCACGGTGCACCTGCGCGATCGAGGCCGCGGCGACCGGCTCCGGGTCGAACATCCGGAACACCCGTTCGACCGGGGCGCCGAGCTCGGCCTCGAGCACCGCGGCGACCTGGTCCGCCGGGGCCGGGGTGACGCTGCGCTGCAGGTGCGCGAGTCCCTCGGTCCACTCGTCAGGCAGCAGGTCGTCCCGCGTCGAGAGCAGTTGGCCCATCTTCACGAAGCCGCCGCCGGCCTCCTCGAGCGCCATCCGGAGGTGCTCCGCCTGACGGGCTCGCAGGGACGCGGTCCCGGGGTCGCGCGAGAAGTCGAGGCGTCGGAATGGGAGCAGCTCGTGCCGACGCGCGATGCCGAGCAGCTCGGTGAAGCGGCGGCCGCGGGACCGGAGGCTCCCGGCATCGGTCGCCGGCGAGCCGGCGAGGTCGCTCAGACGGGGCGGTGTGGGCACCGGACCAGTGTGCTCCCCCGGCCTGGGACCGCCGGTCCCTCCTCCACAGCCGGGAGGCTCGGTGCGGCTTCCACAGGTCGGCCCGGCCGAGCCGCCGGCGAGCGTCCGAACGGCCAGGCTCGGCTCATGGTGACGGCATTGATCGGAGCGGTGATCGCGGCGGCTGCGGCGGTGTTCGCCGCCGTCATGAGTTGGAGCGCCGCACGCCGCGCGCGCCAGTCCAGCGATCGGACGCACGCCTGGACCCGCATCACGTGGGCCGTGGACGTCGCGCCGGACGACCCGCCATACGACATCTCGAGGACTGTGCTCCTCAGCATGCGCGACCTACGGTGGGCTCCGAAGGACGACCGGGAACTCGCCGCGCAGATCGCCTCCCCGCACACCGCGCGCGGACGGGGCACCGCCGTGCCGACGACGGAGGACCACGAGAGGAACGAGGACCCGGATTGCTGAGACGCCGACCGATCGAGGTGCCGGTCGACCCGGACGCCCGGGTCGCCTTCATGAACGGCGCGACCCTCGCAGAATGGATGGAGTTCCGCCGGACGAACACCATCACGGTGTCCATGCACGTGAAGTGGTGGTGGCGTCGGACGTGGCGGGTCCTGCGCTGACGCCGTCGGCTAGACCCCGACCTCCTGGTACGCCGTGAAGAGCAGGTGGTCCTCGGGACCTTCGAGCGTCACCGGCTTGCCCACACCGTCCAGGATGATGAACCGGAGCATCCCCGCTCGGGCCTTCTTGTCCCGACGCATGGTGGCGAGCAGCCCCTCCCAGCGCCCGATCCCGTACGTGGTCGGGAGCTCGAGCGACTCCAGGATCGAACGGTGCCGGTCCACCGTGGCATCGTCGAGGTGACCGGTGAGCCGTGCGAGCTCGGCGGCGAACACCATGCCGACCGCGACCGCCGCACCGTGCCGCCACTGGTACCGCTCGGCGTGCTCGATGGCGTGGCCGAGCGTGTGCCCGTAGTTGAGGATCTCCCGGCGGCCCTGCTCGGTGAAGTCGTCGGACACGACCTGCGCCTTGAGCTCGATCGCGAGCTCGATCACCCGCCGGAACTCCGGCGTCGTCGGGTCGGTGACCCGGTCGACGTCCGCCTCCACGATGTCGAGGATCTCCGGCACGGCGATGAACCCGGCCTTCACGATCTCGGCGAACCCGGTGAGGATCTCGTTGCGCGGCAGGGTGCGGACCAGGTCGAGGTCGGCGACGACGGCTCGCGGCGGGAAGAACGCGCCGACGAGGTTCTTGCCCTCGTTGGTGTTGATCCCGGTCTTGCCGCCGACGCTCGCGTCGACCATGCCGAGCACGCTCGTCGGGATCGCGACGTACGGCACGCCCCGCAGCCACGTCGCGGCGACGAACCCGGCGAGGTCGGTGACGGCGCCGCCGCCGAGGCCGATCACGGCGTCCGTGCGCGTGAAGTCCGACTGCCCCATGACCTGCCAGCAGAAGGCGGCGACCTCGACGCGCTTCGCGCCCTCGGCGTCCGGCACCTCGGCGATGAGCGCCTCGAGCCCGGCCTCGACGAGCAGGGCGCGCAGCTCGTTCGCACGGGCGCCGAGCGTCGGGGCGTGCACGATGAGCACCTTCGCCACGCGGGGTCCGAGCAGCCCGGGGACGGCGCCGAGCAGGTCGTTCCCGACCGCCACGACGTAGCCGTCCTCGCCGCCGACGCGGATCTCGGTGGTGCCGGCGGGCAGGATCGACTCGGTCACGGTGCTCCTTCGGTCGTGGTTCCCTGGTCGCCCCGCACCCAGGCCACCACGTCGTCGACGACGTGGGACATCGGACGGCGGGACGTGTCGAACACGGCGTGCGCGAGCTCGGCGTAGGTCGCCGCGCGCTCGTCCATGATGGTCTGCCAGGCGTCGATGCCGCCCTGCGCGAGCAGCGGGCGGTCGCTCCCGGCGATGCGGTCCGCGACGGCCTCGGGCGAGACCGTCAGCAGCACCACGCGCGAACCGGCCATCGCCTGCCGCGTGTCCGCGTGCGTCACGGCCCCGCCGCCGACGGCGACCACCCCTCCGGTGGCGACGGCGTCACGCACCGCCTGCGCCTCGAGTTCACGGAACGCCGGCTCGCCCCGGTCCGCGAAGATGCCCGGGATGGGACCGTGCTCGCGCGCGATCACCCGGTCCGTGTCGGTGAACGGCACGCCGAGGGCCTTGGCGACCCGCTTCCCCACGCTCGACTTGCCGGCCCCCATCGGACCGATCACGACGACCGGCACGGACGACGTCGCTCCGGGCCCGTTCACCAGGCCGTGGAGTGTTCGGTGGCGTCGGTCCGGCGGGAGCGCAGCGTCTCCGGGATCGACGCGAGGTAGGCCTCGAGGTTGCGCTTGGTCTCGACGACGCTGTCGCCGCCGAACTTCTCGAGCACGGCGTCGGCGAGCACGAGCGCGACCATCGCCTCGGCGACGACGCCGGCTGCCGGTACCGCGCAGACGTCCGAGCGCTGGTGGTGCGCGGACGCGTCCTCGCCGGTGGTGACGTCGATGGTGTGCAGGGCGTGCGGGACCGTCGCGATCGGCTTCATGCCGGCGCGGACCCGCAGGACCGTCCCGGTCGACATGCCGCCCTCGGTGCCGCCGGCACGATCGGTGGTGCGGACGATCTCACCGTCCTCGCGGTACAGCTCGTCGTGCGCCTCGGAGCCCCGGCGTGCGGCGGTGGCGAAGCCGTCCCCGACCTCGACCCCCTTGATGGCCTGGATGCCCATGATCGCGGCGGCGAGCCGGGCGTCGAGCCTCCGGTCCCACTGGACGTGCGAACCGAGCCCGGGCGGGACGCCGTAGAAGAGCACCTCGACGACGCCGCCGAGGGTGTCGCCGTCCTTCTTCGCCGCTTCGACCTCCGTCACCATGCGCGCCGACGTCTCGGCGTCGAAGCAGCGCAGCTGGTCGTCGTCGAGCCGGTCGACGTCGTCCGGCAGGGGCAGGGCGGTGCCGTCCGGGACGCGCACCGTCCCGACCTGCAGCGTGTGGGCCACCGAGCGGATGCCGAGTTCGGCGAGGAACGCCTTGGCGACGGCGCCGAGGGCGACGCGGGCCGCGGTCTCGCGCGCGGACGCACGCTCGAGGATCGGTCGGGCCTCGTCGAAGCCGTACTTCTGCATGCCGACGAGGTCGGCGTGGCCCGGCCGCGGGCGGGTCAGCGGGGCGCTGCGGCCGCGGGACATCTCGGTCGCCTCGACGGGCTCCGGGCTCATCACCTCGACCCACTTCGGCCACTCGGTGTTGCCGATGCGGATCGCGATCGGACTGCCGAGGGAGTACCCGTGGCGGACACCGCCGGAGACGTGCAGCTCGTCCTGCTCGAACTTCATCCGCGATCCCCGGCCGTACCCGAGCTTCCGCCGCGCGAGGTCGGCGCGGATGGACTCGAACGACACCGGCACGCCCGCGGGGAGACCCTCGAGCATCGCGATCAGTTCGGGTCCGTGGGACTCACCAGCGGTCAACCAACGAAGCATGGTGTCCATCCTCCCACAGCGCCACGTCGTGCGACGCGACCGCGACTACTGGTAGTCGGGGTGCGCCCGGAGCCACGCCTGGAACTGCTGCACGGCGACGAGGTGCTGCTCGTAGGTGTCCGAGAACACGGTCTCGCCCGTCTCCAGGTCCACGGTCACGAAGTACAGCCAGTTGCCGGTCGCCTCCTGCGTCACCGCCTTGATCGCGATGTCGCCCGGGTTCGAGATCGGTGCCGGCGGCAGGCCGTCGTGCACGTAGGTGTTGTACTCGTTCCCCGCGTCGGCGCGCTCCGCATCCGTCGTGGTGACGGTGTGCGTGTTCCCGGTGCCGTAGGCGACCGTGGCGTCGGACTGCAGCCTCATGCCCTTGTCGAGTCGGTTCTGGAACACGCGGGCGACCTTCGGGTAGTCGGCCGCGAGTCCGGCTTCCTTCTGCACGAGGGAGGCGAAGACGATGACCCGCTCCTGGTCGGCCTCGGCGACGCCGGCGGCCTGCAGGTGCTGCTTCATCGTGTCGACCATCGACTGGAAGTACTGCTTCGCCGTCCAGCCCGGGTTGATCGGGTAGGTCGCCGGGAAGAGCCACCCCTCCAGTGTCGTCACACCGGACGGCAGGCCGTACGCGGACAGGTCCTGCGCCGCGGCGGAGACCTCGGCCTCGCTCAGACCCGCCTTCGAGACCATCCCCGCCTCGATGTCCTGCAGCGCGGTGCCCTCGGGGATGACGATGGACGCCTGCACCCGGTTCGTCGTGTCCTGGAGCGCCGTCAGCGCCGCCTTCGACGACATCTTCTTCTTCAGGGCGTACGACCCGGGCTGGAACTCGACCTCCGGGGACGCGAGCAGGAGCTTGTAGAAGACCTTCGAGTCCTTCACGACGCCGCTGCGCTGCAGTGTCCTCGCGACGTCCTCACCGATGTCGCCCTGCTTGATCGTGACCGTCACGTCAGCGGTGCCGTCGCCGGTGTAGTCGTCCGGCTCCTCCGGCCCGCCGAACGCGGACATCAGCTGCTGCACCTTCGGCGCCGCGAAGGCGTACGCCGAGACGCCGGCGGCGAGCACGATGGCGACGATGACGATCCCGGCGATGAGCGGCCCCCGCCGACGCTTCGGTCGCGGCTCCCGCGGCGGCCTGGAGGCCCGTCCGCCTCCGCCACGGCCCCCGCGTCCGCCGCCTCCCGCACCCGTCGGACCGTCCGTACCGGCCCCGCCGACGCCGTCCGGCGACCCGTCGCGCCCGCGCGCCGCTGCGCGGTCCGACTCGTCGAGGTGGACCTCGCCGGTGAGCAGTGCGTGCACCTCGGGGTGCAGCTCCTCGGCGCTCGTCGCGACCGGGGCGTCCGCCGGCGACAGGGGCCGCTCGTCGGCCGCGGCCGACGGCGCCTCGTCGGGCCGACGGTCGTCACGGTCCGCGGCGCGACCACGCGCCGATCCCGCAGCCTGCGCGGCTTCCGCTGCCCGCGCCTCCCGGCGGGACATGGGCCTGCCGACCTGCGGCGACGGGTCCGCGAGGTCGGCGCCGTCGCGCTCCTGCGGGGTGGCGGCACGGTCGGAAGTCGCCTTCCGCCGCTCGGCGTCGGTGCCGGGCGCGATGATCGCGTTCCAGTCCAGGTCGTCTGCCAACGAATCCTCGGTCTCTCGGTCGGGGACCCCGCCTGTGCACCGTCGACGGGGACGACGGCGCGGCAGCCACGGTCAGGTGGTCACGTTCAGGGGAGCGTGGCCCCGGGAGGGGCGCTGGACGCACGCTCGTGGTCGAGCGCGTGTTGCAAGATGATAACAGCGGCCGCTTGGTCGATCACGGCCCGAGACTTCTTCGTGTTCTTGCCGGCCTGGTGCAGTCCGCGCTGCGCCGTCGCGGTCGAGAGCCGCTCGTCGACGAGCCGGACGGGCCGCTGCTCGGCGATCCGGGCGGCGAAGGACCGCGCGTCCTCCGTCGATGGGGTGTCCGCACCGGACATCGACAGCGGCAGTCCCACGACGACCTCGAGGACGTCGTACTCCTCGGCGAGCTCGACGATGCGGCGCACGTCGGTGGTGTCGTCACGACGGACGGTCTCGACCGGGGTGGCCAGCAGCCCGTCCCGGTCCGAGACGGCGACGCCGATCCGGGCGCGGCCGACGTCGACGCCGAGCCGGCGCCCGGATCGCATCGTCACGATCAGCCCGCGAGCCGGTCGGTCACGGCACGCAGCGCCGCCGGGAGCGCCGCGGCGTCGGTGCCGCCACCCTGGGCGAGGTCGGGCTTGCCGCCGCCACCGCCACCGAGCACGCCGGCGGCCTCCTTCGCGAGCGGTCCGGCCTGCACACCGGCGGCACGGGCGGCGTCGTTCGTCGCGACGATCACGACCGGCTTGTCGCCCACCACGGCGCCGAGGACGACCACGGCGGCACCGTCGCCGAGCTGACCACGCACACCGGTCGCGAGCGCCCGGAGGTCGTCACCGGACTGCAGCCCCTGCACGACCTCGGCCACCACCGTCGTCGCGCCGACGGTCCGTGCCTGCCGCGCGATCGTCGGCACCCGCTGCTGCAGGTTCGCGGACTCGAACTCCGCGATGCGCTTCTGCGCAGTGCGGAGGTCCTCCATCAGACCCTGGACACGCGTCGGCAGGTGTTCGCGCGGCGCCTTGAGCGCGCTGGAGAGCTGGGACACGATGGTCCGCTCCACCGCGAGGTCCCGGAAGCCCTCCAGCCCGACGAGCGCCTCGACGCGGCGGTTCGTCGAGCCGACGCTCGACTCCCCCACCAGGTTGACGAGACCGACCTGCGCGCTGGAGGCGACGTGCGTGCCACCGCACAGCTCGCGCGACCACGGGCCGCCGATGTCCACCATGCGGACCTCGGCGCCGTACTTCTCACCGAACAGCGCCTGCGCGCCGAGGGCCTTCGCCTCGTCGAGCGGGAGCACCCGCGTGGAGACCTCGAGGTCGGAGCGGATCGCGGTGTTCACGACCTCCTCGATCTCGGAGCGCGTCTCGACGGAGACCGGCTGCGACCAGGAGAAGTCGAGTCGCATGTAGCCGGACTTGTTGTACGAACCGGCCTGCAGCGCCTCCGGCCCGAGGATGTCCCGGAGCGCGGCGTTCACGAGGTGCGTGGCGGAGTGCGCCTGGGTCGCCCCGCGGCGGTACTCGGCGTCGACGACGGTCGTCGCGGCGTCGCCGACCCCGACCTCGCCGGACCGGACCTGGACGGTGTGGCTCCAGAGACCCGCGACCGGGCGCTGCACGTCGAGCACCTCGAGGTCGAAGCCGTTGCCGACGATCGAGCCCTGGTCGGCGTCCTGTCCGCCGGACTCGGCGTACAGCGAGGTCTCGCCGAGGATGACCTCGGCGATGTCCCCCGCGACCGCCCGGTCGACGCTCACCCCGCCGACGACGATGCCGAGGACCGTCGTCTCGGCCTCGAGCGCGTCGTAGCCGAGGAAGACCGTCTCGCCCTTCGCCCGGAAGGCGCTGTACACGCTGAGGTCGGCGAGGGCCGTCTTCTTGCTCTTCGCGTCCGCCTTGGCACGGGCGCGCTGCTCGGACATGAGCGTCTCGAAGGCGGTGCGGTCGACGTGGACGCCCGCCTCCTCCGCCATCTCCATCGTCAGGTCGATCGGGAAGCCGAACGTGTCGTGCAGCAGGAACGCGGTGTCGCCACCGATCGCCGGCGACCCGTCCTGCTTCGCGCGCTCGACCGCGACGTCGAGGATCGTCGTGCCCTGCGCGAGCGTGCGGAGGAAGGTCTCCTCCTCCGCGTAGGCGATCCGCGCGATGCGGTCGTAGTCGGCCGCGACCTCCGGGTACGCCTCCTGCATCGCGTCGCGGGACGCCGGGAACAGGCGGGGGAACGTCGCGTCCTCGACGCCGAGGAGCCGCATGGCCCGCACCGTGCGGCGCAGCAGGCGGCGGAGGATGTACCCGCGGCCCTCGTTCGACGGGGTGACGCCGTCCGCGATGAGCATGAGCGACGACCGGACGTGGTCGGCGATGACGCGCATCCGGACGTCGTCCTCGTGCACCGCGCCGTACTCGCGACCGGAGATCGCCGCGGCCTGGTCGAGGACCGGACGGACCTGGTCGATCTCGTACATGTTGTCGACGCCCTGCTTGATGAAGGCGACGCGCTCGAGCCCCATGCCGGTGTCGATGTTCTTGTTCGGGAGTTCGCCCGTGATCGAGAAGTCGTACTTGGACCGGACGTCCGCGATCTGGTACTGCATGAACACGAGGTTCCAGATCTCGACGTAGCGGTCGTCGTCGGTCGCGGGTCCGCCGTCCACGCCGTACTCGGGTCCGCGGTCGAAGAAGATCTCCGAGCAGGGGCCGGCCGGCCCGGGCTGACCGGTCGACCAGTAGTTCGTGTCCTTGCCGAGCCGCTGGATGCGCTCCTCGGGCAGCGAGGAGTGCTGCTTCCAGAACGCGATCGCCTCGTCGTCCTCCTCGTAGACGGTGACCCAGAGGTCGTCGGCCGCGAAACCGAGGCCGCCGTCGGCCTCGTCGCTCGTCAGGAACTCCCAGGCGTACTGGATCGCCTGCTCCTTGAAGTAGTCGCCGAACGAGAAGTTGCCGTTCATCTGGAAGAACGTGCCGTGCCGCGGGGTCTTGCCGACCTCTTCGATGTCGTTGGTGCGGATGCACTTCTGCACGCTCGTCGCGCGCGGGTACGGCGCCGGGATGAGACCGCTGAGGTACGGGATGAACGGCACCATGCCGGCGACCGTGAACAGGAGCGAGGGGTCGTCCGAGACGAGCGAGGCGGACGGGACGACGGTGTGTCCGCGGTCGCCGAAGAACTGGAGCCAACGGCGGCGGATCTCTGCGGTCTGCATGGTGCTTCCTGGGTTCGGTGTTCGGCGGGAGGAGCGTCGGGGTGGACGTCAGGCGTCGGTGCGGAGCTCGGCCTCGCGGGAGCGGTAGCCCTCGGCGACGGCACCGGTGAAGGCCTTCGTGCGAGCGTCCACCTCGGCGAAGAAGCGTGCACCACCGGGGGTGTCCGCGACGCGGCGTGCCACGGCGAACCCGATGACGACGCCGACTGCGACGAAGAACAGCTGCTTCACGGTGCCCCTCCCTCTGCGCACGCGAGCGGTGCGTGCGCGATCGATCTTACTGATGGTGCCGGCCTGGAACGCCGAACGGCGGGCCGCCCTGGGGAGGACGACCCGCCGTTCGACGGTGTCGGGAGATCAGCGAGCTGCGTAGTACTCGACGACGAGCTGCACTTCGCAGGTCACGGGGACCTCGGCGCGCTTCGGACGACGGACCAGGCGGGCCTGGAGCTTGTCGATCTCGACCTCGAGGTAGCCCGGGACCTTCGGGAGCACTTCCTGGTGCCCACCGGCGGCGGCGACCTGGAACGGCTCGAGCGACTCGGAGCGCTGCTTCACGTGGATGAGCTGGCCCTCCTTGACGCGGAAGGAGGGGCGGTCGACGAGCTTGCCGTCGACGAGGATGTGGCGGTGCACGATCAGCTG
>Ga0265798_10009285_pt1 | contig 12335 bp, 13 predicted proteins | sample P3T30metagenome_FD_192430 | JGI IMG/M metagenome (GOLD analysis project Ga0265798, IMG submission 192430) | Plant litter microbial communities from East Loma Ridge, Irvine, California - P3 T30 | ecosystem: Environmental > Terrestrial > Plant litter > Unclassified | place: USA: California...
TTGACTAGATGGCCCGCGGCGACGAGCAGGCCGTCCAGATGGAGCGCATGGTCCGGCGAGACCCAGAGGTCCCGGAACGGTATGCCGTCCGCCAGGGCACCCGCCGTGATGCGGACGGGCCGGTCCGCTCGCGGAGCGGTCGAGCCGGGATAGCGGCGCGTGCCGATCCAGCGGATCGGCCGAAGCGGCCCGGAGGCGGTCACCACCCGCTGCCCGACCCGGAGATTCTCGACTGCGACCTCACCGTGTTCGGTCAGGATGCGGGTGCCGGTGCAGTAGCACGGCGCCGGAGTGGCGGATGGCGACGATCCGGGCGTGGCCTCCGTGCCGGACGGCGCCGCGGCCGCACCTGTCGCGGGCGATGATGTCGCCGCGCCGGATGTCGGCGACGATGCTGCGGGACCTGACACGGATGACGACGCGGCTGCCCCTCCCCGGATGGGTGACGACCCGACCGCTATCGGGGCGACCGAACGGGCGGCGGCGGCTCCGTAGAGGCCCGGATCGTACCCATCCGGAGACGAAACCCGGCCCTGAGGGACCGCGACCGCGTTCGTGCTGTTGGAGTAGACCCGGATGTAATCGATGTTCGATGTGATCGGGCTTCCCGTGGCGGTCCCTTCGCTCCGGACCGCCAAATCGGCGAGCAGATACATCGGGCTGTGTAGATCCGACGGCGTGATCTGCGATCCGGTCAGCTGGCCGTCGACGTAGAAGCTGATCTTGTCCGCCTGCCAATTCATCCCGTAGGTGTGATAGCCGGATGGATTGTTGAGGCCGGTGACGACTTGCCGATTGGTCTGCCAGGGTATGCCGTTCTGCGGATCGGTCGTGTGGATCGTGCTGTAGACGCTCCGGTCGTCGTTGCCATAATGCTCGACGACGTCCAGTTCCTGGTGACCATTGGTTGCGCTCGACGTCGGACTCTGCTGGTTCGGCAGCAGCCAGAACGCGTCCCAGGCATTCGAATCGTTGGAGAAATCAGCCCGGATCTCGAAGTAGCCGTAGGTCTGCGAGAAGTTGCCCTGCGTGGTGATCAGGCCCGATTCCCAGCTGCCTGGAACGCCCGACGCGGTTCGGTCGGGCACGGCCGTGATCGAGAGCGTGCCGTTCTGGACGCTGAACGGATCGTAGCCTGACGACGGATCCACGAAGGATGAACGCCCGAAGCCGACATCAGCTTTGCCGTCGGCCGTTCGCCATTCGGCGCGGATGTCCGCGTAGGTGGTCCCGGCCCCGTTCGAAGAGATGCTGCGGCTGTTGAACTCGTCGTCGAACGTCAGCCGATAGCCGGACAGATCAACCATTCAGCCGCCCCTTTTAGTCAGATTGTCCGCTATTAAACGCTAATCTCAGCGTTAATCATTGGTCATTAACAATGATTAAATGGTAAACGAAGCGTTACACAATGTCTTCGGCGCGTCGATAAGAGGCGTCTGACGCCGGGCCGCGACCCGACCGGGGATCTGCGTTGGCGCGGCTGTTCCGGATGGTGCCGCAATGATCCGGATGCCAACCGACGACACCGGGTTCGTCGATCCAACGCCGACGGTCTCTTGTCGACCGTGAAGTCCGCGCTGAGACGACTGACGGCACGGTATGTCCGGACAGCAGGTTGCGAACATCGACGCCGGGACTGCGTTCACTGGGAACGGAAGTTCCGGGAGACGGCATGGCGGACAAGGCGCGGATCGTGATCGTCGGTGGTGGGGTTGCGGGAATCGAGGTGGCCACCAGCCTCGGCCGCGGTGGCAAGGCCGAAATCGTGCTCGCCGATCGCAGCCTGTCACATGTCTGGAAGCCGATGCTTCATACCTTCGCCGCCGGCACCGCCCGGCCCGATCGGCAGAAGGTTGATTTCTTCGCGCAGGCGCGCCGGAACGGCTTCCGGTTCCAGCCCGGGACCCTGATTGGGATCGACCGCGCGACCCGCCGGGTGCGCCTCGCGGTCGAGGCGGCGCAGGGGCGGCCGGACGTCGATCTCGACTACGATCTCCTGGTCCTCGCCATCGGCAGCAGGGCCAACGATTTCGGAACCCCCGGCGTCGCCGAGCACTGCCTGACCATCGATGACCTCACCGAGGCGGAATCGTTCCACCGGCACCTGCGGCGCCACCTGCTGGCCCGGCTCGACAGTCCCGACCGGCTCGAGATCGCCATCGTCGGCGGCGGCGCCACCGGTGTCGAATTGGCCGCGGAGCTGAAGCACGCCATCAACCTAGCGTCGGATTACGGCTCGCCGGATCTGCCGCGCCGGCTGCGCCTGACCCTCATCGAGAGCGGTCCGCGCCTCCTGCCGGCGTTCCCGGAGCGGGTCTCCCGGGCCGCCGCCCGGACCCTGTCGGATCTTGCCGTGGAGGTACGGACCGGCGCCATGGTGACGGGCGCGGACGCATCTGGCTTCACCCTACGGGATGGCAGCCGCATCTCGGCTGGGTTGAAGGTCTGGGCCGCCGGCGTGAAGGCCCCGGACGTGCTCGGTGCCGTCGAGGGGCTGGAGCGGTCGCGGACCGGCCAGCTCACGGTCGGCTCCGACCTGCGCACGACCCGGGACCCGGCGATCGTCGCGCTCGGGGATTGCGCCAGCCTCGTTGACCGCAAGACCGGTAAACCCGTGCCGGCCACGGCCCAGGCGGCGCGGCAGCAGGCGCAGCACCTCGCGTCCCACCTCGGTCGGGCGCTGGCCCGGGGCGACACCGTCGCGACCGAGCTGCCGCCGTTCCAGTATGTCGAGAAGGGCGCCATCGTCTCGCTGGCCGATTTCAACGGATGGGGCACCCTGGGGCGCTACACGTTCGGTGGCGGCCGGCTGAACGGCCTCTCGGCGCGGCTCACGCACGACCTGCTGTACCGGCAGCACCAGATCGGCCTGTACGGCCCCCTCCGTGGGACGATGACCTGGATCCTCGATGACCTCGACCACCTGATCAGCCCGCCGGTGAGCCTCGATTAGCCCCTAGGCACGCGCGAACTGGAGACCGGTTCGGCGTCAGCAAGCGCGTCCGGTCAGTCGGGGCGGTCGCCCTCGACCTCTTTGGTCTCCTCGACCTGCGGGGCGACCTGGCCGTAGTTCAACACCGCCACCAGGGTGACGCCGCCGAAGACGTTGCCGAGCAGCGTCGGCAGGAAGAACCGGTACCCGTAATCTTCGAGCGAGGCCGCGCCGGTGATCAGCAGGTAGAAGGCTTCGACGGAGCCGGCGACGATGTGGGCGAGCCCGCAGAGCGAGACCAGCCAGGTCATCAGCAGGATCACGATCGGCGCCGCGCTGCCGGTGGCCGGCAGGAACCAGACCATCAGGGCGATCATCCAGCCGGCGAACACCGCCTTCACGAAGGTGGCCCAGAACCCGTGCGCGATGGCGTCGTGGCTGATCTCCGCGAAGGCCTTGAGCACCGGCGGCTCGAACGCGCCGGCGCCGGCGAGCACCGCGGCGATGGCAAGCGTCCCCAGGATGTTGCCGCATAGGACGATCAGCCAGAGCCGCACCACCCGGAAGGCGGTCTTCACCGTCCGGTCGTGCAGCAGCGGCAGGATCGGCGTGATGGTGTTCTCGGTGAACAGCTGCTGGCGCCCCAGCACCACGACCAGGAAGCCCACCGCGTAACCCATCGTAGTCACGATCTTGGCCCAGTCGGCCTCCGGCAGGTGGCTCTTGAGCACGCCCGGCACGATCAGCGACAGCGCGATGCTGAGGCCCGCGGCGAAGGCGGAGAGGAACAGGGCGATGCCGTGGCGGCGCAACTCCTCGTCGCCCTCCAGACGGATCACCTCGTGCAGCACGTAGGCGTCGGGGCGGCCGATCTCGGACACCTCCTTCAGCAACTCGTCGCGCCGCGCCTCCTTGTCGGCCCGGTCCCTCTGATCTTGGATCATCCGTTCAGCTCCCTGACGCCACGCGACCGAACGTGAGAGTGTCAGGTCGTGAGCCGCGCCACGAGCGCTTCGACCGCCGCCTTCGCCTCCGTCAGGGCCTGCGCATCCCGGCTGCGCACCACGATCCGGTTGCGGAATCCCTCCGGCGTCAGCGCCGGGTAGGAGCCGATCGACACGGCCGGCCGGGCCCGGGCGATCTCGCCGAGCTCGCTCGCGTACTGACCCTCGGGAAGCCCGACGGCCTCGATGGTCTCGGAGATCATCGCGGCACCGCCTTTCAGCGTCGGCGCGACGGCATCGAGCATGGCCTGCATGATGCTCGGCACCCCGGCCATGACGTGGACGTTGCCGATGCGGAAGCCCGGGGCCTTCGACACCGCGTTGGGGATCAGGTCGGCGCCGAACGGGATCCGCGCCATGCGCAGGCGGGCCTCGTTCAGGTCCTCGGGCTTGTGGCGTTCCAGCAGCATCGCCCGCGCCCGCTCGTCGATGTCGATGCCGACCCCGAAGGCCTGGGCGACGCAATCGGCGGTGATGTCGTCGTGGGTGGGCCCGATCCCCCCGGTGGTGAACAGGTAGGTGTAGCGCGCCCGCAGGACGTTCACCGCCTCCACGATCATCGCGGCCTCGTCGGGCACGATCCGCACCTCGCGCAGGTCGATCCCGGCGGCGGTGAGGAAATCGGCGATGGTGCCGATGTTCTTGTCCTTGGTACGCCCCGATAGGATCTCGTCGCCGATGACGAGGATCGCGGCCGTGATCGGATCGGAAGGCTGGTCCATGGAACTCTGTCGGCGAGGAGCAGGTCGAGGCCGGATCGCGGTCCGGCCGACGGTATCCCGCGCGCATCGGTCTCGCCGCCGCAGCGGTGACACCTTTGGCGTCGGATGTTCTGCAGATAGCGCATCCACCGGCCCGGACCACACGAACCCGGAGATATCCCCCCGATGCTGTTCGCCGCGCCGCTCGCGTCCGGTCTGCTGGTGCGGCGCTACAAGCGCTTCCTCGCCGACATCGAAACCGACGACGGCCTCGTCACCGCGCATTGCCCCAATCCCGGTGCGATGCTGGGCCTCAACGTGCCGGGACGGCCGGTCCTGCTCTCCCGCTCGAGCAATCCCGCGCGCAAGCTGCCGCTGACCTGGGAATTGGTGGAGGCCGACCTGCCGGGCGGCCCGCAATGGGTCGGCATCAACACCCTGCGCCCGAACGCCCTGGTGGCCGAGGCGTTTCGCGCCGGCGTGATCGCCTCACTCGCCGGGCACGACGTCTTCCGTCCGGAAGTCCGCTACGCGAAGGCCAGCCGCGTCGATTTCCTCGCGAGCGGCGCGGCCACCGGGCCCTGCCACGTCGAGGTCAAGAACTGCCACCTGATGCGCCGGGCGGGCCTCGCGGAATTTCCGGATTGCATCGCCGCCCGCAGCGCCCGGCACATGCGCGATTTGGCCCAGGTGGTCGTGGATGGCGGCCGGGCGATGGTGATCATCGTGGTGCAGATGCACGCGAAGGCGTTCGACGTCGCGCGGGACATCGACCCGGCCTTCGACCGGGCGGTCCGCGACGCCCGCGCGGCCGGCGTCGCGGTCCATGCCTATCGCTGCGCGGTGAGCCCCGCGGGGGTCGCCGTGACCGACGAGATCCCGGTGATCACACCGCCCTGACCGGTGCCTGGCGCTCGAACATCAGGTTCAACCGGGAGCGCGAAATCTCGCGATAGCCTAGCCTCTCCAGGTGCTTGGGCAGGTCGATCTGCCACTGGCCGGTGCCGTTCTCGATGAGCAGGATGCGGGGGAGCAGCGCTTCCGGCGCCTCGCGCAGGAACGGCTCCAGGATCAGGTCCTCGGCGCCCTCGACGTCGAGCTTGATGGCATCGACCCGGGTCAGGCCTTCGGTTCGCAGGAGGTCGATGAGCGGCACCGCCGGCACGGTGATCCGGGCGCCCTCGTTGGTGCCGACGATCCGCAAGCTCGACTCGCCGCGGTTGCGCGGGTCGATGAACAGGGTCAGCTCGCCCGCCTTGTCGGCCACCGCGCAGGCGACCGCCTTGACGGTGTGGAACGGGTTCTGGGCGATGTTGTAGGTGAGGCGCTCGAATACGTCGGGTTGGGGCTCGACTGCGACGATCCGGGCGGCCGGCCCCGAGAACGCCGCGACGCACAGGGCGTAGGCGCCGATGTTGGCGCCGATATCCAGGAAGACGCAGTCCTTCGGCAGGCGCTCCTGCAGCAGCGCACGCTCCTGCGGATCGAAGAATTGCGGCGTGAACAGCACCTTCTTCTCGCAGTTGTTGTTGTAGGGGTGCAGGCGCATCCGGGCGCCGTAGCGGGTCACGTCGAGGGGCTTGCCGCCCAGTCGCGAGATCGCGATCCGGCGCAGGAACAGCGCTAGGCGCCGCCCATACCAGGACTCGGCCGGGATCCGGTTGGTCCGGCGGGTAATCGCCGCCACGAGGCCGGCCGGTTCGTAGGTGCCGTAGGGCTTGGGATCGGTCATAGCCGGGGCGGTGTGCCAGCCGGCGCCCGCCCCCGCAAGCGGAGCGATCCGCGTTGCCCCCGCGCGGCCCTGTGGTCTAAGCGGAGGCCGAGCTTCGACGGCACGGGTTGCACGGCATGGATTCCTTCGATTCGGACGGCGTGCGGATCGCGTATATCGACGTCCCGCCGGCGGAGGGGGCCGGCACGCCGATCCTGCTGATCCATGGTTTCGCCTCCAACCACGCGGTCAACTGGGTCAACACCCAGTGGGTGCGCGCGCTGACGCAGGCCGGATACCGGGCGATCGCCCTCGACAATCGCGGGCACGGCGAGAGCCAGAAGCTCTACGACCCGGCGGAATACAGCTCGGAGGCCATGGCGGGCGACGCGATACGGCTGCTCGACCATATCGGCATCGAACGCGCGCACGTGATGGGCTACTCGATGGGCGGGCGGATCACCGCCCACATCGCCCTCGACCATGCCGACCGGGTCCGGTCCGCGCTGATCGGCGGGCTCGGCATGCACCTCGTCGAGGGCAAGGGCTTGCCGTCCGGGATCTCGGAGGCGCTGGAGGCGCCCCCCGGCACCCCCGCTCCGAACCCGACCGCCGCGGCGTTCCGCACCTTCGCCGAGCAGACCCGCAGCGACCTTCGCGCGCTCGCGGCCTGCATGCGCGGCTCGCGCCAGACGCTGAGCCGGGCGGAACTCTCACAGATCGAGGTGCCGGTGCTGGTCTCGGTCGGCACCCTCGATACGGTCGCGGGCTCGGGCCCCGCGCTGGCCGCCCTGATGCCGGATGCCCGGGCGCTCGAGATCGAGGGCAAGGACCACTCCACCGCGGTGGGGGCCAAGCCGCACCGGGACGGCGTATTGGCCTTCCTCGCCGCGCAGCCCTGACCGTCAGCTCTTCAGGCGGTAGCCGGTGCGGAAGATGTAGGTCACGAGGCCGAGGCAGATCACCAGAAACAGCATCGTCATCCCGAGGCTGATTGCGATGCTGACATCCGCCTTGCCGAAGAACGCCCAGCGGAAGGCGCTGATCAGGTAGACCACCGGGTTGACGAGGCTCACCGCGTGCCAGAACGGCGGCAGCATGTCGATGGCGTAGAAGCTGCCGCCCAGGAACGTCAGGGGCGTCACCACGAGGAGCGGCACCAGCTGCAGCTTCTCGAACCCGTCCGCCCAGAGCCCGATGACGAAGCCGAACAGGCTGAACGTCACCGCGGTGAGCAGCAGGAAGCCGATCATCCAGACCGGATGGTCGATCCGCAGCGGCACGAACAGCGCCGAGGTCGCCAGGATGATCAGGCCGATCAGGATCGACTTGGACGCCGCCGCGCCGACGAAGCCCAACACCACCTCCAGCGGTGAGATCGGGGCCGAGAGGATCTCGTAGATCGTGCCGGCGAAGCGCGGGAAGTAGATGCCGAACGAGGCGTTCGAGATGCTCTGCGTCAGCAGCGAGAGCATGATCAGGCCGGGCACGATGAACAGCCCGTAGGGCACGTCGTCCACCGCCGAGACCCGCGAGCCGATCGCGGCCCCGAACACCACGAAGTACAGGGTCGTCGAGATCACCGGGGCCAGGATGCTCTGCCCGGCGGTACGCCAGAAGCGGCCCATTTCGAAGCGGTAGATGGCGCGGACGGCCGGCCAGTTCATGCTCATGGTCGCGTTCATATCCGTGCCTCTCCCTCGCGCACCAAGCCGACGAAGATGTCCTCCAGGGAACTCTGCTCCGTCTGAAGATCGCTGAACCTGATGCCGGCAGCGGCGAGGCCGGTGAGCAGGCCGGTGATCCCGGTCCGCTCCGCGCGGGTGTCGTAGGTGTAGACCAGTTCACGGCCGTCGCCGGCGAGCGCCAGCTCGTACTCCGCAAGCTCGGGCGGGATCGCGGTGATCGGGGTCTGGAGCTGCAGGGTCAGCTGCTTGCGCCCAAGCTTGCGCATCAGCGCGGCCTTCTCCTCGACCAGGATGATCTGGCCCCGCCGGATCACGCCGATCCGGTCCGCCATCTCCTCCGCCTCCTCGATGTAGTGGGTGGTCAGGATCACGGTGACGCCCTGCTGGCGCAGGTCGCGCACGAGCCGCCACATGTCCTGGCGCAACTCCACATCGACGCCGGCGGTCGGCTCGTCGAGGAACAGCACCCGGGGTTCGTGCGAGAGGGCCTTGGCGATCAGAACCCGGCGCTTCATCCCGCCCGAGAGGGTCATCAGGCGGCTGTCGCGCTTGTCCCAGAGCGACAGCGCCCGCAGGATCCGCTCGATATGGCCAGGATCGGGCTGCAGTCCGAACAGGCCGCGCGAGAAGCTCACGGTGTTCAGCACCGTCTCGAAGGCGTCGGTGGTGAGTTCCTGCGGGACGAGCCCGATCGCCCGGCGCGCGGCGCGGTAATCCACGGCGATGTCGTGGCCGTCGACCACCACCGTTCCGGAACTCGCGGTGACGATGCCGCAGACGATATTGATCAATGTCGACTTGCCGGCCCCGTTCGGGCCCAGCAGTGCGAAGATCTCGCCCCGCTCGATGGTGAGGTCGATGCCGCTCAACGCGGTGAAGCCGGACTGATAGGTTTTCGAGAGCTTCGAAATGGAGATGATCGGCATCGGGGCCTGAATGGAATGCGGGGCGTCGTGCACCGGCGACCGCCGGCTCGGCTCTGGGCCCGTCTGCCGCCGCGACGTTCCGCACGGCCTGACGATCGGGTGGGCCTCTGGCGGAAGCGGGCGCCCCTATAGCACGGCGTCTATACGGTTCTCACGCCACCCACGTGCGCAAGCGCACAGCGAGACCGGCGTCATTCCTGAGCGTCGGCGCAGCGAGAGACCAGCGCCAGGCAGTGCCGCCGGGCCTCCGGATCGCGGATGCGCGAAAAGGTCGCCAGGATCGCGTCGCATTCGGCGGCCGTCGGGCCGTCATCGCCTTGCGCGGTGCGGCGGCGAAAGAGCGATACCGGAAGGTCCAGGGTATCGGCGATGTAGCGGAGGAGCTGCGCCCGCTCATCGAGCCGCTCTGCAGCTTCGGAGGATTCGAAGGCGCCTGGCGTGGTCATCGTGCGGTCCAGCTTAAACGGCAGCCGAGCAGGGGTCTGCGCAGCTCGAAAGGCCGACGCTGCTCGGGACGGAATTCGACCCGACCATTCATGAGTTTTCGCGACGCGGCAATCAACCGTTACGCTTCTCGGTAGTCACATGGACCGGAGACGCAGGATTGGTTTTGAGCCGGCCGGTAACGACCGGCTGCGGAGATTGAATACCGCGGTCGATTGAATTGCGCGCCGTCGCCGCTCTTGCATGCCGAAACGCACCGCCGATCGCGAAGATCAGTAGAGGTGTGCTCCCGCTGAGGTCCGGCTGTCGATCCCGGGGCGCAGGTTCGTGTGCGGCTGCTGACGCGCCTACGACGAGCCTATCCACCGTGCCGGAGCAAGACGAGCGCGGCCAGTCCGACCAGCGTCGCGAGGCCGAGCATCCTGCGCCATGGGTTGACGCCGCGGACGAGTTCATCGACCGCCCACCAGCCCAGGGCGACATCGGCGCCGATGGCGAGCCAAGATCCCAGGGGCTCGGCGCCGCTTGCCAGCCATGCCGCCAGCGTCAGCGCGAGGAACAACCAGAGCGGCAGGTTCGGCCATTGCGCAATCGTGATGGCGCCGGTCTGCCGGTCCCGGAAAAGCCAGTCGCGCACCCGCAGGAGGGGACTGGTCGATGGCTGCATCATGGTCCGGCGCCCTTCCTGTTGCCGCGCGATCGTGCGGCGGCGCACCGCCGGCCGGCCGAAGCCCCGTTAAGACGAACTCAACAGGCCGGATCGAACTTAACCTTATATCAACCTAACTAATTGGAAAGCGCGGTCCAATCCCTAACAGTTCCTGAAACGACTCGCGAAACAGTCGTTAATCAGACGATAATGCATCATCGGAACGGCGACGAACCGCACCAAGAGGACGGATCCACCATGAGCACTCGCTTCGAAGACCTGAAGTTCATGCTCCTCCTCAGCGCCGTCACGCTGCTCGGCAGCGGCCTGGACGTCATCCTGCGCTGATCGAGGCCGCCACCATCCCGCCCATCTCCGTCGAACCGTGTCGCGCGAAGGCGCGTCTCAAGGCTGACCGTGCCGCCGTTTCCTGAGGCCGCCCGTCACGGCGTTGCTGGGTAGCGACGGGGACATTCACGACACGGGGCGTGGGCGAAAACCATCGGTTCTGCGCGACCGGGGTGGGAACCGCCACCGAAGTCTGGCCGGAGAGGAGGAAACTGCGCAATTCGGCCACCCGCGCCTTCCGCTCCGTACGCATTACGAACGCGGCCACGACGATACCGCTCAGCCCGGCCACTTCGAGAAGCACCGCGACCACGTAACCCGGACCCATCCGTCCCCACCATGTGCGATCCGCGACGCCGAATAAACCGGCGGCCACCTGCCCCAGTGGACACTCTTGGTTGCTAAAATCTTAAAATCTACATCAATTGATAGACTGCCTGGCCGTTTCTGTACTCGTTTCACAGTAGCTGTCGAATTGAAGCTCACCGGCCGGTCGAGCGCTGCTTCCATCGCGCCCGTCGGCGTGCAGGCCTATAGCGCGATCGACGCTCTCTCGACCCGGGCGGGTGGCCTTAATATTAGCCCTGCCCGTGGAAGTTGCTCGTGTCGTGGCCGATGCGAACGATTGAAACGTTTGGCACGGGTAAAGGGGCGCATGTGGAGCATGCGCCCTCCCGATAGCCGGCGTCGGTGTTGAGCGTCGGCCGTTCGGGGCTGCGCTACCACATGTCCAGGGCGACGCGAGCCTCGTCCGACATCCGGCTCTGATCCCACGGCGGGTCGAACACCATCGTGACGGCGCACGATTGAATGCCCGGCACGGCGCTGACGGCGTTCTCGACCCAGCCCGGCATCTCACCGGCGACGGGACAGCCGGGAGCGGTCAGGGTCATGTCGATCGCGACCTTCCGGTCGTCGCCGATATCGACCTTGTAGATCAGGCCGAGCTCGTAGATGTCCGCCGGGATCTCCGGATCGTAGACGGATTTCAGCGCCGCGACGATGTCGTCGGTCAGCCGGTCCAGCTCGGCCGGCGGGATCGCCGATGCGGCTTCGACCGCGGGGGCGTTCGCGCCGCCGGTGATTGTGGCGTCGGTGCTCATGGTTTCACTCTCCCCCGGGCCTGTCCAGACGGCCCCGGTTTCCTCGCGGCACGCGCATCGTCCTCACGATATTGTTCGGAACGCTGCGCCGATCAGGCGAACATCATCTCGGCTTTGCCGAGCGCCTCGGCAAGGGCATCGATCTCGGCCGGCGTCGTGTAAAGCCCGAACGAGGCCCTGCAGGTCGAGGTGACGCCGAAGCGCGTCAGCAGCGGCATAGCGCAATGCGTGCCGGCCCGCACTGCGACGCCCTGTCGGTCGATCACCGTGGCGATGTCGTGCGCGTGGGCGCCCTTCATCTCGAAGCTGACCACGCCGCCCTTGCCCTTGGCGGTGCCGATGATCCGCAGGGCGTTCATGGCGCCCAGGCGCTCGTGCGCGTAGCGCGTCAGCATCGCTTCGTGCGCCGCGATGTTCTCCCGGCCCAGGCCCAGCATGTATTCCAGCGCCGCCCCGAGCCCGACCGCCTCGACGATCGCCGGGGTCCCGGCTTCGAAGCGATGCGGCGGGTCGTTGTACGTGACCGTGTCCTGGCTGACGGTCCGGATCATCTCGCCGCCGCCCTGGTACGGGGGCAGGCGCTCCAGCCACTCCTTCTTGCCGTAGAGCACGCCGATACCGGTCGGCCCGTAGACCTTGTGGCCGGTGAAGATGAAGAAGTCGCAGTCGAGCGCCCGCACGTCGATCGGCTGGTGGACGGCGCTCTGCGCCCCGTCGAGCAGCACCGGAACCCCGTGCGCATGCGCGATGCGGACGATTTCCTCCGCGGGTGTCACCGTTCCCAGCACGTTCGACATCTGGGTGATCGCCACCATCTTGGTGCGCGGCA